>Ga0247831_1000478_pt1 | contig 86139 bp, 81 predicted proteins | sample LaCruzMarch2015__9_FD_192406 | JGI IMG/M metagenome (GOLD analysis project Ga0247831, IMG submission 192406) | Freshwater microbial communities from meromictic Lake La Cruz, Castile-La Mancha, Spain - LaCruzMarch2015_1m | ecosystem: Environmental > Aquatic > Freshwater > Lake | place: Spain...
GGACGCCGCAGACTGATGAGACATCGGCAAATCAAGCTGATCGAGCGGCACCCGCTCCCCCCCAGTTTTGACTGCAGCAAAGCCAGCAGTCGGCAGGAGAAGATGGTTTGCTCTGATCGGGAATTGGTCAATTGGATGTCACACTGCATAGCGTCTATGTTCAAAGCAGAGACAGGGAAGCGGACAAGAAATCTGTTTTGGATCGCCAGCGGGCATGGATCAGAGAATCGTTCAATGCCTGCTCCGAAAAAGCGTGCTTGGTTTCCGCATACAATGAGCGGATTGCTGAACTTGGTAATTGAATAATTGGGCTATGAATTTCTGTAGTTGGCGCACTTGGTTTGGGATTGTGAACTTGTAATTACAGGTTCGCCCACGATTGCGCTTTCCGCTGGATTTGAGCAGGCCTCAGCTGGGCTGATGGCTTGGGCAGCACGTTGACAGCGTCTGGCAGGACAGGGGCTCTGTGGGGCTGGAAAAGGAGCCGTCACGATCTCGGGCATAAATACGAGATGCGAATTGATGAAGTCACCAATCCCCTGAAGACGTTTCTCGCTCAAATCCGAGCCCAAGGCCTTACCGCCAGAACCACGGTCCAAGCCGACAGCCTATCGCAAGCCAGAGCCATTCTCGTTCATGTCTATGGGCAAGGTAATGTGCAGATGGTCTCGCAGGTGGCGTCGACGACCAACGAGGCAGCGACAATCAAGCCAGAGACACCTGCTCAGGCACGGGTCAAATCGCTGGCTGATCAGGCTGCAAACCTGAAGAAGCAGGAGAAGGTGGCGCGGGCTCAGATCGCTCTGAAGCGGGCTCAAGTTCGGATGCAGAAGGCGAACTTCCCAGCAAAAGTTCACTAAACAGGTTCTGAGCAGGCCTCAGTGCGGCTGATGGCTTGGGGAGCACGATGACAGCGTCTGGCATCAAGGACCCGCAGGGGCGTGGAGCCTCGTTATCATCGATCCCACGACTCCCAATTTGACACATCCGCAAAAAGCCAAGCACATGTTTGCAGAGTGAGAAGGCGTCTCGGTTGGAGGCAAGATGCGCATACTTGCGATTTTGGCGACGGTAGCGGCTCTTGCTCTGGCTGGATGCGGCAAAAGTTCGAGCGACGAGGCATCAGCGGGAAGCGCAACGATCGACGCTGATCGCGAAAGGGTCAGGCATCTCGGGCTGTGTCACGACGCGACTAAGGCCACCGCGTTTTTGGGCGCTCGGGCATTTAAAAGCGGAACGGCAGGCGGATTAGATGAAGCTAGTGTAGATATGCTTCAGCACTGGGCTGCTATTTATGCATCTGAAGCAATATTGATCATGAAGAATTATCCAGAAGATGTTCGAACCAGTATGCTCGGTGAATTTAATTCTAGAAGGGGATCTTCGGGCGATATTGGCGCTGAACAGCGTAAATTGAATAAACTATTAGACTATTATAAAAATTGCGAAATCGATATCGAGACTGCAAGAGATATAATGGATAACAACAGGCAAATATACGATGCTTTTCGCGCGGATTATGAATCAAACTTAACATCAGAGATTGCTGCAGCAGCACCAGCTTCTGGTGCTGCTGCAGATCCTACCATGACGCCAGCTGCAGATGCTGCTGCAGCGCCAACGGGAAGCGAACCGATCGACGCAGCATTGCTGGCTGAATATGCGGAACAATATGAATTATGCATACGTGGTTGGGATGGCAGCGAGCAGGCCTGTTCAAGGGCTGACGCAATCAGTGTAAAAATTGAAGCTGCAGGACTCTGTTTCGGCGATGGCGGCGACTCGTCGAAACCGCGTAGTGATTGGTATTGGTACAAATGCGTATCTTGAGAACACCAAGTGGCAGAGAGCCTGCCTTCGGAAACTGCCGCTGAACAATCCCCTCCGAGACGAATGAGTCCGCGACAATTAAGCCAGAGGCACCTGCCCAGGCACGGGTAAAGTCGCTGGCTGATCAGGCCGCTTCGTTGAAGAAGCAGGAGAAGGTGGCGCGGGCTCAGATAGCTCTGACGCGGGCTCACGCTCGGGTGCAGAAGGCGAACCTCCTCGCAAAAGCTCACTAAACAGGTTCTAAGCATGCCTGAGTGCGGTCGATGGCATGGGGAGCACGATGCAGCGTCTGGCAGGGCAGTGGCTCTGTGGGGCTGGAAAAGGAGCCGTCATCGATCCCACGATCCCCGATTTGACACATCCGCAAAAAGCCAAGCACATGTTTGCAGATCGAAAAACTCTGGGGGGAGAGAAGATGCGTAAATCAGCGATTTTGGCTACAGCTGCGGCTCTAGCGTTGGCTGGGTGCAGCAAGGGATCGACTGACGAGACGTCGACTAGTCAGGCAGATGCGGCCACTCCAGCAGCGCAGGCTGACGTATCTGGCGCGAATTCAAAAGCAGAAATCTCTCAAGAAGATAGGGCTTTAATAAGTTTGTACGGCAATTGTGGCATTTCTTACACGGTAACGGCACTTACTTACCAAAGATCGTTGAAACTCCAGACGTCTGAGCATGTAATTAATGGAATGACAGACTTATATGAAGTTGATCGCCGATACGCTATACTGTATACTATGGCAGCCGCAGAAATAGTGGAAAAATATGAAAATCAAGAAGAGGGTATTTATATTGCAAACTCTTTCAAAAGAGAAACGGATCCTGAGAAAAAAACATTTGAGTATTTCAGAAATTACTCAAACAATAACTGCGCTTATAATGATTTACCTGAATACATACATGATAAATATCATGATATGGCGAGTGAAATGGCCACGACGCAGCTTAACTTGCCACCGATAGATCGAAACTGGTAGTTTTAGCGTTTGATCGATCATTTATTCATTGTCTTATAATGATGTTTTTCAATTCTAATATTTGCCTATGGCTCTAAAGAGACGCTCTGTGGAAGTGACGGCTTGGCTGGAATAAAAGCGCTCAGAGAGTTCTAAAAGCGGGTGCCGTTGCGATCTCGGTGATAAATACGAGATGCGAATTGATGAAGTCACCAATCCCCTGAAGACGTTCCTCGCTCAGATACGAGCCCAAGGCCTTACCGCCAGAACCACGATTCAAGCCGACAACCTATCCCAAGCCAGAGCCATTCTCGTTCATGTCTATGGGCAGGGTAATGTGCAGATGGTCACGCAGGTGGCGTCGACGACCAACGAGACTGCTACCATCAAGCCAGAGACACCTGAACAGGCTCGGGTCAAATCAATGGCTGATCAGGCCGCTTCTTTGAAGAAGCAGGAGAAGGTGGCTCGTGCCCAGATCGGTCTGAAAAACGCTCAGGCTCGTATGGCGAAAGCGAATTTGCCCACGAAACCTCATTAATTAGGTTCTGATCGGGCCTCAACTGGGTTGATGGCTTGGGCAGCACGATGCAGCGTCTGGAAAGGCAGGGGCTCTGCGGGGCTGGAAAAGGAGCCGTCATTGATCCCATGATCCCCGATTTGACACATCCGCAAAAAGCCAAGCACATGTTTGCAGATCGAAAAACTCTGGGGGGAGAGAAGATGCGTAGGTCAGCGATTTTGGCTACAGCTGCGGCTCTTGCTCTGGCTGGATGCTCGAAAAAGGACCCTGATAGCTTGGCGGCGGCATGGGAAAAGGCAGCTTTGTCCTGCAAGAAAACCGAGGGCGCACTTAAAAGATATTTTGCGGAACAGGCTTGTTCGACGCGAGACGAGATAGAGCGAACACTCGCTTCCGCAGGCTACTGCTATGGCGATCACGGGGGCACAGGTCAGTGGGATTGGAAAATCTGCACAGAAGAGGACGGAAAATCCCAAATAAAAGCCGAAAATGAAGCCGCAACAAAATCATTGGCAGATGCTTCTGCAGATGCAGCACCAGCGGCAGCAGCTGTATCTTCCAAAAAGAGACAGTTTGCATGTGATCAACACATAAATAATTGGGTTAATCCTATAAATCAATATACAGGAAATAAAAGTACAGGGGGAAATTTTTGGGGACCTCGTGCGATTATAAACGCGCAAGACTCGAGGTTCGCTCCGCGCTTTGGCGACAATTACATTCTCCTTTATACTATTAGATTTTCAAATGGAAATACTTATGATTATTGGTGCGTGAACGACAAAAATACTGGCGCTGTATTAGGTATGGAGTCATTTTCAGATTAGAGCGATTAGATCCTTGGAATATTCCAATTGACGCTCCTATGTTAACCTACGATAACAGCGTTTATGGGTTAGCAACCGTCACATCGACCGATAAACCGAAGCCCTGCTGATCCCCATCTGCTTCGCCACCTGCGAAGCGCCGACACCTGAAGCCATGAGCGATCTCACCGCTTCAGCGTCCACCGACTTCTTCCTGCCCTTGTAGACACCCAAAGCCTTCGCCTTTGCCACGCCTTCAAGCTGACGCTCACGACGAAGGGCCGTTTCAAACTCAGCGAACACCCCCAGCATTTGCAGGAATGCACGGCCAGCTGCGTTCGACGTATCGATTGGCTGCTCCGTCGCTCGTAGCGTGGCCTTCTTCGCTGCTAGCGATTGAACGATGCCCTCCAAATCCGATAGCGATCTCGCCAGCCGATCAATCCGCGTGACAACCAGCTCATCCCCTTCACGGAGAAACGAAAGGACCGTTTCGAGTTCGGTTCTGCCTTTCGTCGTCGTGCCCGATTTCTGCTCCGACCTGACGACCTCACATCCCGCCATTTTCAATGCAGCGATCTGTATCCCGCAGTCCTGATCCGTCGTGCTGACTCTCGCATATCCGATCGATGGCATTTTGTGCCTCAATAGATTCTAGATGTCTCGTTATATGTGTTTCATAAACGAAGGACAATCCTATTGAGACAGGAAACCTGTTTCTTCAGTTTGTCGCTTATTCGTATGCCGTATTGAGACACTGTTTTTCTAAAACTACGGTCGATATCGACCAGTGTGTTTTTCATAAACTCAGTGGGAAGCGGGCGGTCTGGTCATGGCATGTCATTATGACGCTCATGATCATGCGTCCCAGCGATGCTGGTCCACATTCGCTTGCTGCGATGCTCGTTTCGCTGGCTCAACTCGCATTTCGCAGCAGCGATTTTTTCACGGTCATAAATTCTGATTGAATGTATTTATATGTTCAATCCCCCCATTCACTAAGAAGCCAAGTCAATCGCCCTGTGAGGCAATCGACTTGAAATCATTCACTGAAGTTTTCCTTGTGATATGAACAAAACTCGCAACTAAATTGCGAGATAGGCAGGTTTAGCGGTCTCCTATTACATGCTGTCGTTTACGCACTTCATTGTCTCGCTCATATCACGGCTACTGCGACAATGTCGTTGTGGGTTTAATGTATTCCCACTCACTTTGGGCCAGATATTCTTTAACCATATCATTCACATTTCTGCGGGCTCAACCATTACAACATCGCAAACGCTACAAGCACAAAGGGCTGTCGTTTTAGGCATCCATCGTGAGATGGGTAGTGCGACGAGGACGAAGAGCAGACCTTCGATTTGCTTACCGTCACACATCAGAACGGATTTCGCAGTGCAATTATAATCGGCGCACCAACCTTAACCTGACTTTTAAATGATAAATAATAACGCAACATATGAGCTATCATTCATCTGTTACTATTTATCATTGGAGAAAAAATATGAGATATTTATTATTAGACCGCGCATGTGAACTACTAAGGGAAACTGGACTGGTTCGGGGCAGGAGTGACTTTTGCACGGACTGGCTCGGTCAGAGCGAGTGCTACATGCGAACGATCACATTCAAGAAGGCGGAGCCCAGTCTCGGCGTTCTAGCGATCTGCGCTAGTCGCATGCAGCAGGCTGGAGAGCAGATGGTTTCAAAACCGCGGTTTCGAGCAATTGGCGCACGCTTCATCGCACTCAGCGAGAAGTGCCACGAACTGGTGAATGAGGACGCGGTCGAGTTGGATCTGGCTGGGTGATCGTCATCAGGTTGCTAATAGCGCCCTAATGTTGCGAGAAGCGATGCGTTGTCTGAAAGCTGCTTCTCGCAATCATCTTTCTGAAAAAACGTCTCTATCATTGCTACGAAGTCGTCTAACTCAGGTGGCACCTGATCGTTAGAAGTACGTTTCTTGAACACTAAATCGCACGAATCCAACGCAGCTTTGTGATACACGTAGATGTTGTGATTGGTCATCAGATGCTCAGCGAACTGGTCGACTGTGTTGTCTCGATACAGACCATCATGAAAGTTCAGATCGTTCAGCGTGAAAAACTTAGACAACAGGGAATCGCTTGGCAGCGATTTTTGTATGTCACCGCGAGCTAGCTGAACGTTCTGCTCGATGCGTTCATTGCCCATGCGCCACGTGCGAAGATCGTTCGTGAATTGAGGCATCTTGTACATCGCTCGTTGAACGCCGCTGCCTTGATGGGGCGAACTGCTATCGTAGCTGATCGTGATATCGTGACCCAACGCCCTGCTCAGCGCCTGCTGTATCGCTGTGTAGACAACGCTGAAAACAGGAGGTGAGTTCTGAAGCAGATGGAACCATTCAGCTTTGTCGAGTTTCTTCTCCCGCATCAGACGATGGCACCAGCGCAGGAGATTATGCAGCAGCTTCGTTGAGCCTCCATATGCCCAACCTTCAAACTCGTAGTCTTTAACTGCCTGATACCAACGCTCGCCTGAGCCTTTGCCAACGTCCTGCAAGACGTTGAGAAACTTTGTTCCTCCTCCACTGATCTGACCGCGATTATCGCTGAAGTACTTGAGATTATCGACGCTGAGATCGATCAACTGATCGATGCCAATGTGACGCAAGACGCTCCTGTTCGCATTAATCGCCTTCTCAGTTTCCTCTTTCGAACCTTTATCGATGCTCTCGTTGCTGCCCCACAGCACCATGTCGAGTGTCATCGCATAGTCAGTGTACATCTCTAGCCAACGCAGAGTGCGTCGCCTGAAGCCAACATCTTTCCATTGAGCGACGAGCTTCGCAGGGTTCCGTGCTAGACGATTGAGAGCTTGTTGTTCGTCCCTGTTTTTGATGACGCCTGTGCCAAGCTGATAGCCTCCACTGTCTCCAATGATGACTGACTGCCCTCGTTTGCGATCACGTATCATATCAGCGTTGCGAAGCTGAGCCTTGTCGAACTGACCGCTGCTGTAGAGCGTGTAGCCGCAGCTCCAAAGCTGGCTGCTCGGGTCCAGGAAATCTAGGTCACGAACTCGAAAGCTCGACGGCAGATCGCCATCACGCACGTCCTTGTTCTTTTTAGTAGCATACTGAGCGTAGCCACTTTGCAGCGATGGAACGTAGATTGCGTAGCGATTGTCACGATATCGCTTCGTGAAATCCTCGCCCTTACGCATCTGCGTCGAACTTCGTGAAGTGATCTGCGATGCGTTTGCCCTTCACGTCACACGCAGGGATAAACGCAGCGTGTTTGGCTGTCGCTGTCTCGTAGCTGATCGACATGAGCTTCGAGTTGCCCTTGATCAGCACTTTGCCTTGCAGCGACAGAGAACGCAGTGATGCAAAAAGCTCGATCACGTCGAGAGGTGACACCATGATGCTGCTGAAACTGCTGTGCCTCGTGAGTTTGGCATCCTTGCCATACGCACTAGCATATCGATTGCCTCGTCGAGCGAAGCCATTCGTCTCTTCAGGTTTGTAGTGCGAACGCAGTTCGAGCTGATCGTCAGCGAATGCCAGCTCGAAGCACTTGTTGTGCTGAACCTGAATGCGAGTACCTACGCCTTCGAGCCATTCATCGAAGTGCTTCGCACAGAGTTGATCGATGAACGTTTTGCCTGCTGATAGCTCCCAATCGAAGCTGATTGCGTCGAGATTTTTGATCGTGGGCTGACGCTGAAGCTCTTCGTCAAGGTTGTCGTAATCGTAGAAATATGTGTCTCTCGATGCTCTCGTCAGATCGTTTTTGAGCGTTAGACGCTTGTTAGCCAGCAGTGTCTTTGTCACGTCGCTGAGTGCGTCTGTGGGTTCTGACGTGTAGAGCGCAATCAGACCGTTATTGATCAAATCTGTTTCCAGCCAATAGCGATCTGCGCCTCGCAAAAACATCGCATTATTGAGCGAGAGCGTGACCTCTTTGGGCTGTGATATTGTCAGCAAGCTAGCCTTGCTGAGGCGTTTGCTGACGAGAACACGACCGTCTTTCGTGAAGACCAAGCGCACAGATTCGGGAACGTCTTGTTTTTTTGCGTCCTCCTTGATGCGAACCTTGTGCGTCGTGAAAAACTGGTTACGCACACCGCGCTTGAGAAGCGCCTTTGGCACGATGTGTGGGCGCAGACATTCTACTAGCAGACGTAGCATGGGTGTGAGTTTCGACTGATCGAACTCGACACATTCGAGCACCGTTCGTTCGACCAAATCTGTATCGTTCGATGTGCCAAGCACGACGAGTTCCCCGTTGTCGTCACGCTTCGCTAGAATGACAAGTAGATCGCTGCCCGTCGTGTTTTGAGTGTTCACAGCAGCGTCGCCAACGTCGATTTTTGCGATGCCTGTCGACGTTGCGATGTGGTCAGTCTGTCGCTTCAGAAGCTCTTTTTGAACGTCCTTGTCGACCGTCTTGACGCTAGATTTCGTCGTATTTTTTTTCCCTTCAACGACTGTACCATCGTCATCGAAATCCAAGCTACCTTTACGCCTTACACCACTCAGGCCCCCATTATCCTCGATATACGTTACAAGCTCATCTTCAGCGTTGCGCTTGTAGAGGTGAGGGTTCTCGAAAAACTCTTCATGCAAGGCAGCGATTGTCTTCGCTAGTGACGAGACGTGCGCCCATCGTTCGCCATGAATGTCCCAAATCAATCGCACGAGTGGATTGAAGTTGATGCCGTTCCCTCGAACCGTGTTCGCAATGCCCTTTGATGCATAGAGAGCTTCGAGATAGCCTTCTTGCTGCTCTGCGTTTCTCCACCACAGATACGCTCTTGCGACTGCCTGCCACTTCAGCGTTCTAGAGCTTTCTTCGAGCTTTCGAGCTGCTCGTTCGTGTCGATCTTGCTTCTCAACGACCTTGATGAGCTTTTCTAGCTGCTTGTCGAGCGAACCCTGTGATTTCGCCATTTCATCGCCCTCCATTGAGTGATGCTAACCACAGCAGACGTTGGCTGCAAGAAACTCAAAGATTGAGTTCTTGGCGACAGGTTTGGCTGGATTTCGGTAGGAATATCAGAGGCATGGATTCAGAATCGTGTTCTAGGAACAAGGGAATGCGATCATGTCGTCACTTGCAAAGCTCACCATCAAGCCCGTCACTCGACAGGCCAAGCTCAGCCCCATTGAAGCTCGCCGCAACAAGCTGCTGACAGCCATCGACGAGCAGTTGCAGGTCGCTGATGCGGCGATGCGGGGCGAGGAATACGCTGTCACGCTGTCTCGCTGGGGCAAGAATGAGGCGGGTGAGAAGGTTCGTGTGCAGCGGCAGCGGGTCTTGCGTTCGTGGTTCTTTGCACAAGACGGTGGATTCTATGTGCAATGCAGGTATGGATCGAAAGCGATTGCGCTGAGCAAGGACGGCAATGCCGTCTTCGTAAAGCAGCTTGCCGATGTGAAGCCCGTGCTTGAAACGCTGCGCTCTGCGACGGCAAACGGAGAACTGGATGCTTATGTTGCTATGGCTATCAACACTCGGAAAAACCGAGGTAAACTCGCTTCGTGAGTCAGCTTCTGTCTGCGTAGCAGAATAGTAGCAGATTTTTCGATACCTTCGTAAAATGCTGGAAATTAAGCCCTATTTCCACCTTACTGTTAGCGAAGCGCTAGTCGTTCGCGAACCTGTTTTGCGAAAGGGCGCTTCGGGAAACCGAGGCGCCCTTTTTCTTTGTGCCCTTGTTCTCCGTTTTCCCGGCGCAGGCCGGGACCCATGACGGGGGACGCGGTGTTTGAATTGTGGGCCCCGGCCTTCGCCGGGGAAACGGAGCATTGGACATGGCCAGGGTCTTCATCGACGGCGAAGCCGGCACCACGGGGCTGCAGATCCGCGAGCGGCTGGCCGGTCGCACGGACATCGAGCTGCTGTCCATCGCCCATGAGCGGCGCAAGGACGCCGGCGCGCGGGCCGAGCTGCTGAACGCCGCCGATGTGTCGATCCTGTGCCTGCCGGACGACGCGGCGCGCGAGGCGGTGGCCATGGTCACCAGCCCGTCCGCCAGGATCATCGACGCCTCGACCGCCCACCGCACCGCGCCGGGCTGGGCCTACGGCTTCCCGGAGATGAGCAAGGATCAGCGGGCGGCTGTGGCGGCATCGACGCGGGTGTCCAACCCCGGCTGCTACCCGACCGGCGCCATCGCCCTGGTCCGGCCGCTGGTCGCCGCTGGCCTGATGCCGCAGGACTGGCCGGTCAGCGTCAACGCCGTCAGCGGCTACTCCGGCGGCGGCAATCCGATGATCGCCGAGTTCGAGGACGTCGAGAGCCCGACCTGGACGCCGGTCGCCTACCGCATCTACGCCATGGGGCTGGAGCACAAGCACGTCGCCGAGATGCAGGTCCACTCGGGCCTGCTGACCCGGCCGCTGTTCGCGCCGGCCGTCGGCCGCTACCGCCAGGGCATGATCGTCGAGGTTCCGTTGCACCTCTCGCTGATGGGCAGCGCGCCGTCCCTCAAGGACGTCCATGCCGCTCTCGCGCAAGCCTATCATGGCGAAGCCTTCGTCGAGGTGGCGTCGCTGGACGAGGCGGCGGCGCTGAAGACGCTCGATCCGGAAGGCCTGAATGGGACCAACCGGATGAAGCTGTTCGTATTCGGCTCCGACTCGACCCGCCAGGCGAGGCTGGTGGCGCTGCTCGACAACCTGGGCAAGGGCGCGTCCGGGGCGGCGGTGCAGAACATGAACCTGATGCTGGGCCTGCCCGAGGCCGCCGGCCTGTGACCCTTCGGCGGGCATCCCCCGCCGACACGGCGGCGCTGCGGTCGCTGATGGCGACCAGCAACGGCTATGACCGGCGCGAAGCCCGGGCGATGATCGTCGCCTTCGCCGGGACCTGGAGCGTGCCGGACGGACCGCACGAGGTCTGGCTGTTCGAGGAGGCTGGCGCATTCGTCGGCTTCTTCGCGTTGATCCCGCACGGCTCGGACCAGGAGCTCGACCTGTTCTTCACCGCCAACGCCGCCCAGGGCACAGGCCTCGGCCGTCGGCTGTTTGCACACATGACTGAGCGGGCGAGGGCGCTGGGCGCAACCGGCGTGGTGATCTCGTCGAACCCGGAAGCCGCCGGCTTCTACCGCCGCATGGGCGCGGTGGACGTCGGTGTCACGCCGCCGGGCGACGGCATCGGCTGGGAACGGCCGAAGCTGAAGCTCACTCTATAATCTTCGTCCTCAAATCTCGTCATCGTCGGACTTGTTCCGACGACCCATGAACACGGCTGCCTGGAAGCGAGACGCCGGAAAGCACATAGCCACTCGTCCCGGTCACCACGCATGGGTCGTCGGAACAAGTCCGACGATGACGGAAGGGGAGCAAGGGGGAGGGAGCCTACAACGCCTTCCAGAATACCACGGTCGCTTCCGACCCGCCGCCGCTCTTCAGCGCGAAATCGGGGATCCTGCCGGCTTCGGTCCAGCCGAGCTTGCGATAGAGGCCGTCGGCGACGCCGCCTTCGACGGTGTCGAGCACCAGCAGGCGACGGCCCAGGTCCCGGGCGGCCTGTTCGGCGACGGCCATCAGCTGCCTGGCCAGCCCGCGTCCCCTCGCGCGGGGATGGACCATCAGCTTGGCGATCTCGGCCCGGTGGGCGCCGTTGGGCTTGCCGACCGGGTGCAGCTGGATCGTGCCGACCGGGCCTTCACTGTCGCTGATCGCCCAGAGCAGGATGTCGCCGGCCGCGACGCCCTCGGCCACGCCGCGCCACCAGACCTCCGCTTCGCCGGCCGGCATCGGGTGCAGGAAGCCGATCGAGGCCCCGTCGGCCACGGCGGCCTCCAGCAGCGCCGCCCAGCCGGGCAGGGCGGCGTTCAGAGCTTCAGCAGTGACGGGCGCAGGCGTCAGGAGCGCACCTTCACGAAGCTCCCCGGCGCATCTTCCAGCGACTTGCCGAGCGGACCCTTGCTCGGATCCCGCGCGGGGACCAGCCCGCCGGAGCGTTCCTTCAGCCAGGCGCTCCAGTGCGGCCACCAGCTGCCTGGATGCTCGACGGCGGCGGCGCGCCACTCGTCGACGGTGGCGGGTAGGGCGGGGTTGGTCCAGTGCTGGTACTTCTTCGCGTCCGGGTGGTTGATCACCCCTGCGATATGCCCGCTGCCGGCCATGGTGAAGGTCACCGGCCCGCCGAACAGCTTGGCGCCGCGATAGATGCTGCGGAACGGCGCGATGTGATCGTCGCGCGAGGACTGGACATAGATCGGGGTCTTCACGTCACCGAGGTTCAGATTGACCCCGTCCAGGACCAGGTTCCCCTTCGCCAGCGCGTTGTCCTTGTAGAAGTTGCGGAGGTAGAACAGGTGCAGCGCCTTGGGCATCCGCGTCTGGTCGCTGTTCCAGAACAGCAGGTCGAACGGCTTGGGTTCCTTGCCCATCAGGTAGTTGTTCACGAAGAACGACCAGATCAGGTCATTGCCACGCAGCGAGTTGAAGGTGTCGGCCATCGACTTGCTGGGCAGGAATCCGCCCGACTGGTCCATGGTCTCCTCGATGTCGCGCAGCCAGGCGTCATCGACGAACAGCTTCAGGTCGCCTGCCTCCTCGAAATCCTGCTGGGCGGCGAAGAAGGTGGCCGAGCTGATCCGCTTGTCGCCCTTGGCCGCCATATGGGCCAGGGCGCAGGAGAGCAGGGTGCCGCCGATGCAATAGCCGACGGTGTTTACCCGGTCGGTCCCGCACTGCTTCATGACTTGGGCGGTGGCGTCGTAGATGCCCTCTTTCAGGTAGCTCTCGAAGGTCTTGGCCGCGAGCGACTCGTCCGGGTTGACCCAGCTGGTCACGAAGACGCTGAAGCCCTGGCCGGTCAGCCAGCGGACCAGACTGTTATCGGGCCGCAGGTCGGTGATGTAGAACTTGTTGATCCACGGCGTGAACAGCAGCAGCGGGATCTCGTGCACCTGCTCGGTGGTCGGGGTGAACTGCAGCAGCTGCAGGATGTCGTTCTGGTAGACGACCTTGCCCGGCGTGGTGGCGACGTTCTCGCCGACCTTGAACTGCTCCATGTCGGTCTGGCTGATGGCCAGCTGGCCGCCGCCGCGGTTCAGGTCCTCGGCGAAGTTCTCCATGCCGCGCACCAGGCTCTCGCCGCCGGTGGCCATGGCCTCGCGCAGGGCCGCCGGGTTCGACATCAGGAAGTTGGAGGGCGAGACCGCGTCGGTCAGCATCTTCATGAAGAACTCGACCCGGCGCTTTTCCAGCGGATCGACGCCCTCGACATCGGTGACCAGGCTGTTCAGCCAGTTGGAGCTGAGCAGGTAGGACTGCTTCATGACGTCGAACATGGGGTTGGAGCCCCAGTCCGGATCGTTGAATCGCTTGTCGCCCTTGGCGGGCTCCACGACGGGCTCGACGGTCTCGCCGGCCATGCGTCGGGCGGTGTTCTGCCAGAGGTCGAGATAGCGGCTGAACAGTTCGGCCTGGGCGCGCAACAGCCGGTCGGGCTGGGCGGCGAGGCGGCCCATGACGTCGGTCAGGGCGGGCCCGACGTGGAAGGGGTCGGGCGTCAGTGCGGCGGGGCTGTCGGCCTGTCGCAGGGCGGCCTCGGCGATGGCGCCCTGGGCGGTCACCGCGGCACGGGCCAGATTCGCCGACAGCTTCTCCATCACCTCGCGCTGCTGGCTCGACATGAAGGCGGCCGGGTCGGGGAAGCCCTGGGTCTCGAAGGGGGCTGCGGTCGCCGCAGGTTCGGCGGCGCGCGGCGCCTCGCGAGCCGGCTCAGGGGCGGGTTGAGGCTTCGGCGCGGCGGCCTTCGTTTTGGGGGCGGCTTTCGGCTTCGCGGCTTTCGGCGCGCTGACGGCCTTGGCCGGAGATTTCCCGGGTGCTGGCGCGGACATGGCTTTAGCCTTCTTCGGCGCCGGGGCGGTCCTGGCGGCTGCCTTCTTCGCCAGGGCGACGGGGGTGGCCGAAGCCTTGCGTTTGCGCGGGGTCTTGCCGTCAGTACCGGCCATGTCGTTTCCTTCCCGGGGCGTGGCCGCTTCGAGCGGCCTTTCGCTGGCCGTGATCATGGCTTAGACCGGGCTGTAAATGGAAGGCGAGACGCACATTTTCTGGCGAGCCGGCCGGCTGGCGCTCCTGACGGGCGCGGCGATGAGCCTTGCCGCCTGCGTGACCGTCGATGCGTTCGAGCCCGGCGCCAACGCGACGATCGACACGTCTTCGCCGGCTGCCGCCGCAGTGGCCGCCGCAGTGGCCGCCGCCGTGGCCGATCCCGGTCCCCGGCCGACCTTCGCCAACATTCCCGAGATTCCGACCGACGTCCGTCCTGCGCCCGCCTGGCGCCAGGCCTTCGACGATCAGGAGGCCGACCGCCTCTTCACCCAGCGAAATGTCGCCGAGGACACCTGGAGCCTCTCCGCAACCGAGGCGTTCGCCGCCGACCTTCGCGCCAGGGTCGCCGAAGTCGATGTCCATGCGCCGACCGATGCGGAGATGGCCGAGTCGGACGCCTACGCCCGTGCCCTGCGCGCACGAGCTACCCCGCCTCCGCTGCCGAGGTGATGCCGGCGCGGCGGGGGCATGATTTTCCCTGAACCTGCTTGGACAGAGCCCTCCTCCGATGCGAAGCATCGAAGAATTCCTAGTTTAGGAGCGGATCGAACCACAAAAGGGGCTTCACCCCTTTGCGACGATCCGCTCCGGGGGCTATCCATGCGCGACTTTCGCTCCAGAGCGCGCCTGATGGCGCAGACGAGCCCAGAATGACGACCGAGTTCCACCGTATCCGGCGCCTGCCGCCCTACGTCTTCGAAGAAGTGAACCGTATCAAGGCGAAGCTGCGCGCCGAGGGGACGGACATCATCGACTTCGGGATGGGCAATCCCGACATGCCGACGCCCAAGCACATTGTCGACAAGCTGGTCGAGACGGCCCGCGACCCCAAGGCCGGTCGCTACTCGGCCTCCAAGGGCATCATCGGACTACGCCGCGCCATGGCCGGCTACTACGACCGTCGTTTCGGCGTGAAGCTGAACCCCGACACCGAAGTGATCGCCACCCTGGGCTCCAAGGAGGGCTTCGCCAACCTGGCCCAGGCCCTGACCGCGCCGGGCGACGTCATCATCTGCCCCAACCCGGCCTATCCGATCCACGCCTTCGGCTTCATCATGGCCGGCGGCGTCATCCGCCACGTGCCCGCCCTGTCGCCGGAGGAATACCTGGCGGGCGTGAGCCGGGCCGTGAAGCACTCGGTGCCGCCGCCCAATATCCTGATCCTCAGCTACCCGTCCAACCCGACGGCCCAATGGGTCGACCTCGACTTCTACAAGGATGCGGTGGCGCTGGCGAAGAAGCACGACCTTCTGGTCATCAGCGACATCGCCTACGGCGAAATCTACTTCGACAACAACCCGCCGCCGTCGATCCTGCAGGTCGAGGGCGCCAAGGACATCGCCGTCGAGGTCAACAGCCTGTCCAAGACCTACGCCATGGCCGGCTGGCGGGTCGGCATGGTGGTCGGCAACGCCCGCATCTGCGCGGCGCTGGCGCGGGTGAAGTCCTACCTCGACTACGGCGCCTTCCTGCCGATCCAGGTGGCGGCCGCCGCGGCGCTGAACGGCCCGCAGGACTGCGTCGACGAGATCCGCGCCATCTACAAGGGCCGCCGCGACACCCTGGTCGATTCGATGAAGCGCGCCGGCTGGGACATCCCCGCGCCGCCCGCCTCGATGTTCGCCTGGGCCAAGTTGCCCGAGCAGTATAGGGAGGCCGGCTCGATGCTGTTCTCGCGCCTGCTCGTCGAGGAGGCCGGCGTCGCCGTCGCGCCGGGCACCGGCTTTGGCGAGTACGGCGAGGGCTATGTCCGCATCGGCCTCGTCGAGAACGAGCACCGCATCCGGCAGGCTGCCCGTAACGTGAAGAAGTTCCTGGCCGACTCCGAGACCATTCTCGCGAAGGCCCACAACGCTATGGCGGGGCAATGAGCCAGAAGGTCTGGAAAATCGGGGTCGCGGGCCTGGGCACCGTCGGCGGCGGCCTGCTGCAGTTCCTGTCGGAGCGGCCCGAGTTCGCGCCGGCCGGCGGCAGGGTGGTGGTCACTGGCGTGTCCGCCCGCTCGCGCTCGCGCCCGCGCAGCATCGACATCTCGGGCCTGACCTGGTTCGACGACCCGGTCGCCCTGGCCACCTCGCCGGAGACCGACATCTTCGTCGAACTGGTCGGTGGCTCCGACGGGCCGGCCAAGGCCGCCGTCGAGGCGGCGCTGAAGGCGGGCAAGCCTGTCGTCACGGCCAACAAGGCCCTGATCGCCGAGCACGGCGCCGAGCTGGCGATGCTGGCCGAGGCCGTCGGCGTCCCGCTTCTCTTCGAGGCGGCGGTGATGGGCGGCACCCCGGCGGTCAAGATGCTCCGCGAGGCGATGGTCGGCGACGAGGTCAAGGGCGTCGCCGGCATTCTCAACGGCACCTGCAATTTCATCCTCAGCGAGATGGAGGCCAAGGGCTCGGCCTTCGCTGACGTGCTCGCCGACGCCCAGCGCATGGGCTATGCGGAAGCCGACCCGACCATGGACGTCGGCGGCTTTGACGCGGCCCATAAGGTGTCGATCCTGGCGGCCCTGGCCTTTGGCTGCGCGCCCAACTTCGCGGCGGCCGAGATCGAGGGCATCACCGGCGTCGACGCGCTGGATATACGCATGGCCCGGGACCTCGGCTACCGCATCCGGCTTATCGCCTCGGCCGATCTCAGCCCGGAGGGCGTGGCTGTTAGGGTTCACCCCTCGCTGGTGCCGGAAGGCCATCCGCTGGCCGAGACGCGCGGCGCGCTCAACGCCCTGTTCATCGAGGGCGCCCGCATCGGCCGGATCTTCATCCAGGGGCCCGGCGCGGGCGCGGGACCGACCGCCGCCGCCGTGGCCGCGGATATCGCTGATGTCATGGCAGGCGCAAAGCGTCCGGTGTTCCAGGCGCCGGCCCGCGATCTGAAGCCGTTCGTCGCCGTCGCGCCGACGCGCCGGGTCGGCAAAGCCTATCTTCGGCTGCTGGTGAAGGACCAGGCCGGCGTGATCGCGGCCGTGTCCGAAACGCTTGCCGAATGCGGCGTGTCGATCGACAGCTTCCTCCAGAAGCCGGTCGAGGACGCGGGCGGCGTGCCCATCGTTCTCACCACCCACGCCATCGCCGAGTCGGTGCTGACCGACGCGATAAATCGCATCGAAAAGCTGCCGGCTGTGCTAGAGCGACCCCGGCTGTTGCGCATCGCGCGCATCTGAGAATCCTCCGATAACAGGCTGGAGCCCCTCTCGAAGAGGGCCGGGAGATATAGACTAGATGAGTTCCGAGACGCTGGACCGTAGCCTCGTACTCGACGCCGTTCGCGTGACCGAGGCCGCCGCCATCGCCGCCTGGGGCCTGGTGGGCCGGGGTGACGAGAAGGCCGCCGACCAGGCCGCCGTCGACGCCATGCGCAACGCCCTGAACGAACTGGCCATCAACGGCGAGATCGTCATCGGCGAAGGTGAGCGTGACGAAGCCCCGATGCTTTACATCGGCGAGAAGGTCGGCACTGGCAAGGGTCCCGGCATCGACATCGCGCTGGATCCGCTCGAGGGCACGACCCTGACCGCCAAGGCGATGGCCAACGCGCTGGCCGTCATGGCCTGGGCGCCCAAGGGCACGCTGCTGAACGCGCCCGACACCTACATGGACAAGATCGCCTGCGGGCCGGGCTATCCGGACGGCGTCATCGACCTGGACAAGACCCCGGCCGAGAACGCCCAGGCCATGGCCCAGGCCAAGGGCGTCGACGTCTCGGCCATCACCGTCTGCGTGCTCGACCGTCCGCGCCATGCCGAGATCATCGCCAGCCTGCGCTCGGTGGGCGCACGCGTCTATCTGATCACCGACGGCGATGTGGCCGGTGTGATCAACACCGCCGAGCCGGACACCGGCGTCGACCTCTACATCGGCCAGGGCGGGGCGCCCGAGGGCGTGCTGGCCTGCGCGGCGCTCAAGTGCGTCGGCGGTCAGTTCGAGGGGCGTCTGGTGTTCCGTAACGCCGACGAGAAGGCGCGGGCGGCCCGGGTCGGGATCACCGATTTCGATCGCAAGTACACCCTCAACGAGATCGTGCGGGCCGACGCCATCTTCGCCATGACCGGCGTGACGGACGGGGCGATGCTGGAGGGCGTCACCTTCCACGGCGACGCTGTCCACACCCACTCGCTGGTCATGAACTCCTCCACCCGCACGGTGCGCGAAGTGCGGATGAAGCGTCCGCTCTGACCATGGCCGACGGCGCGGACGCGGTCGGGTTCCTCGGCGTCCGGCGCTCCCTGACGGGCCGAACCTGGCGGCGCAGGCCGGCTGACGAGGCGGTCGTCCGCGATCACCAGATGCGTCACGATCTTGCCGAGCCGCTGGCCCGCGCCCTTGCTGCCCGCGGGATCGGCCCGGAGGGCGCGGTCAACTTTCTGTCGCCCACCCTCAAGGCGCAGTTTCCCGATCCGTCCAGCTTCCAGGATATGGATCTGGCCGCCGCGATCCTGGTCGACGCCGTGGAGCGCGAGCGGCCGCTGGCCGTGTTCGCCGACTATGACGTAGACGGGGCCTCCAGCGCGGCCCAGCTGGTCCGCTGGTTCCGCGCCATGGGCCGCGACCTGCCTGTTTATGTCCCGGACCGCATCATCGAAGGTTACGGTCCCAGCCCCGCCGCCTTCCGCCGGCTGAAGGAGCAGGGCGCAGAGCTGGTCATCACCGTCGACTGCGGCGCGGCCGCCCACGACGCCCTGGTGGCCGCCCGGGACATGGGTCTGGACGTCGTGGTCGTCGACCACCACCTGATGCGCGGCGAGCCCCCGCCCGCCGCCGCTCTGGTCAACCCCAACCGGCCCGATGACACGTCCGGCCAGGGCCATCTGGCCGCCGCCGGCGTCACCTTCGTGCTGCTGGCCGCCCTCAATCGCGAGGCCCGCAAGCGCGGCCTGTTCGCGACAAGGCCCGAGCCCGACATCCGCCAGTGGCTCGACCTGGCGGCCATGGGCGCCTTCTGCGACGTCACCTCGCTGACCGGATTCAACCGCGCTATCGCCTCGCAGGGGCTGAAAGTCATGTCGGGCTGGGCCAATCCGGGTCTCAAGGCGTTGCTGGACGTCGCCAAGGGCCAGGGACCGGCGACGTCGTTCCATGCGGGGTTCATCCTGGGCCCGCGGATCAACGCCGGCGGCCGGATCGGGCGGTCCGACCTGGGCGCCCGTCTGCTGTCGACCGATGATCCGCGCGAAGCCGCCGATCTGGCTGCCGAGCTCGACGCCCTCAACGCCTCCCGCAAGGAGGTCGAGAAGGACGTCATCGACCAGGCCGTGGCCTTTATCGAGAACGACAGCAACCAGGACCCGGACGCTCCGGTGCTGGTGGTCGCCGGCGATGGCTGGCATCCGGGCGTGGTCGGCATCGCCGCCGCCCGCCTGCGCGAGCGCTACCGAAAGCCGGTGATCGTGATCGGCGTCGACCGACCGTCGGACACAGGCAAGGGGTCGGGACGCTCTCAGCCCGGGGTCAATCTTGGCCGTGCCGTCCAGGCGGCCTTCGACGAAGGGCTGCTGCTGGCCGGCGGCGGGCACGCCATGGCCGCCGGCCTGACCATTCGCCCCTCCGGCATTCCCGAGCTGCGCGCCTTTCTCTGCGAGCAGTTGGCGGCCGAGATGATCGACGCCGCCGCGGCCGATGCGGTGGAGATTGACGCCCTGGTCAGCCCCGGTGGCGCGACCCGCGGCCTTTGGGCCGACTTCCAGCGGCTGGCGCCGTTCGGGCCCGGCAATCCCGAGCCGGTGTTCGCGATCGCCGACGCCCGGGTCGAGCGCCCGATTATGCTGAAGGGCGGCCATGTGCGCTGCACCCTGACCGATGCGTCCGGCGGGCGGCTGAAAGCCGTGGCCTGGCGGGCCGGCGAGACCGAGCTGGGCGACCGGATCATGGCCGGCGGCGCCGGGCTGCATGTCGTGGGCCGACTGAAGCCCGATGACTGGCAAGGCCGCGAGAGCGTCGAACTGGAGATCGAGGACGCCGCCGATCCCCGTATGGCGGCCGGCTGAAAAAGGTCGCCTCGCTCGCGCCGGAGGGGCTTGCGCCTGCCGGGAGTCGCGAATATACAGCCGCTTCCTCGCGACCGGGCGCCCTTCGTCTATCGGTTAGGACCCCAGATTTTCAATCTGGTAAGAGGGGTTCGACTCCCCTAGGGCGTACCATCGCGAGGTTTCTTCCCTCCGGTAATCAATCGTCCGCATCGCGACCAATCGTCGCGGATGGCGCCCCCGTACGTCCTGCGCGCGAACTCCCGGCTTGACGCCTCTCTTCCCACGAGAACAGTGCTATACTTAAGTTCTCGTCCAGAAAGGACTTGGGACGGGGCAGAGGGGCGAATGTCAGGTTTCGATTTCGAGGGATCGGAGGCGCACGACGAGGCCGTGCGTATCGCCGGTCGCGTGAAGTGGTTCGACGCGGGCAAGGGCTACGGCTTCATTGTCCCGGACGATCCGACGCAGACGGGGCTCAAGGATGTCCTGTTGCATATCACGTCCTTGCGGACGGCCGGGCGCGAGTCGGCGCTCGAAGGGGCGGTGATCGTCTGTGACGTCGTTCGCCGGCCCAAGGGCTGGCAGGTGTCGGAAGTGGTCGATCTGGACGAAGCCTCCGCACAGCCGTCCATGGAGCGGGCGCCGCGCCGCTTCGACGATCACGGCTATGGCGGGTTCTCGCGCGACCGAGACCGCTTCAGCGCCCCGCCGCGCCAGGATTCGGCCCGTCGCGGACCGCCGCGCGCCGACGGTCCGCTCGAGCACTGCACCGTCAAATGGTTCAACCGCACCAAGGGCTACGGTTTCGTGGTGCGCGACGCCGAGCCGGGGGATATCTTCGTCCACATCGAGACGCTGCGTCGCAGCGGCCTCGATGACCTGCAGCCCGGCGATGGCGTGATGGTGCGCTTTGCCGAGGGGCCCAAGGGTCTTGTGGTGGCCGAAATCTCAGCGTCCTGACCGGACCGGGATCGATTCCGGAGTAAAGCCTTGAGCTGGATGATGCGTAACGCCCGCCGGTCGCTGGTCCTGGCGACGGTCCTGCTTGGGGCGAGCCTGGGCGCCAGCGCCTGCACCGCCCGCGAGGGCGCGGCCGCGGCGGCTCCGGCCGGCAAGGTCGACATCAACGCACCGCACGCGACCTCGCCGGACTTCGTCACCGAGCCGCTGTGGATCGAGACCGCGGCGGGGCGCATCGACTATCGGGTCGAGATCGCCGACGATGACGCCGAGCGTCAGCACGGTCTGATGTTCCGCACCTCGATGCCGGACGGGCACGGCATGCTGTTCATCTTCCCGCAGGCCCGGCCGCAGGCCTTCTGGATGCGCAACACCTATATGCCGCTGGACATCATCTACATCGGCGCGGACGGCAGGATCGTCTCGATCGTCCAGGGCCGCCCCTTCGACGAAGCCCCGCTGCCCTCCGGCGCACCGGCCATCGGCGTGCTGGAAATCTACGGCGGCAAGGCCGCTCAACAGGGGATCAAGCCCGGCGACCGCGTCCACCACCGGATGTTCGGCCAGTGAGCGCTGCGGAGGTTCCGGCCCCGCCGGAGGGGTTCGTTCCGTCCAGTCGCGGGCCCTACACCACCCACAATGGCCCGATGTTTCACCGGCGGACGGAGGAGGGCGGGCTGGTCCACGCCTTCTTCGTGTTGCCGCGCCACTGCAACAGCATGGGCATCGTTCACGGCGGCATGCTGTCGACCTTCTTCGACGGCGTCGTGGCTGGCGCGGTCGGCCGCGTCACCGGCGGCATGTCGGTGACCATCCACCTGTCGCTGGACTTCCTGTCGATGGCCCGGGCCGGCGAGTGGGTCTACGGCGAGGGCAGGGTCACCCGCCAGACGCGCGACCTGGTCTTCGTCGAGGGCCGCATCTACATCGGCGAGAAGGACATCCTGCGCGGGTCGGGCGTGTTCAAGCCGATGCGAAAGAAGGCGGAGTAAGCCGTTCATTGCGGTGCAACGCGACGCGTGGCAAAGACGGCGCTTCCGTGAAGCGGGGTGTGGCGCAGCCTGGTAGCGCATCTGGTTTGGGACCAGAGGGTCGGAGGTTCGAATCCTCTCGCCCCGACCACGGAAGACCTTGAACGAAGAGGCCTCGCATGCTCGCGCGCATCTACCGTCCGGCCAAGACCGCCATGCAGTCCGGCAGGGCCAAGACCCGGGACTGGCTGCTCGAGTTCGAGCCGTCCGCCGCCAGACGCGTCGATCCGCTGACCGGCTGGACCCAGTCCACAGACATGAACGGCCAGGTTCGCCTGAGCTTCGAGACGCGGGAAGAGGCGGTCGCCTACGCCCAGCGCCACGGCATCGCCTTCCGGCTCGTCGAGCCGCATGAGCCGAAGAAGATCATCAAGGCCTACGCCGACAACTTCGCGGCCGGCCGCAAGCAGCCCTGGACGCACTAGAGTTTCCGCGTGACGCGGACCCCATAGCTCAACCGGATAGAGCATCCGCCTTCTAAGCGGACGGTTGCAGGTTCGAGTCCTGCTGGGGTCGCCAGCCTTCGCGCCAGAGGGCGCTACGGCGTGGCAAACGAGGTCCGCCCAACCGTTTGGCGACTCTGTCGCTTGCCGTGCGTCCTTCGCGACGCGCTTCGCGACGCGGTTCGCGCTCCTCAGGATGACGAAGGTGGGGGCTGCAACTAAGTTCGTCATGGTGAGGAGCGAGCTCTTGGGCGAGCGTCGCGAACCACGCAATGAGCTTTCTAGGCGCCTGACACTGCCTCGTAAGCAGCAAGCGCCCCCTCAAGGTCGGCGATCAGGTCCACGGGACTTTCCAGCCCCACATGCAGCCGGATAACCGGCCCGCCGTAGTCGATGGCGATCTTGCGGCGCTTGAACTGCGGGTCGCCGTTGATGGCCAGGCTCTCGAAGCCGCCCCAGGAGTAGCCCAGGCCGAAGAGCCTCAGGGCGTTGAGGAAGGCCTCCACCGCCTTCTCAGGGCCAGGGCGCAGCACGACGGCGAACAGACCGCACGCGCCGCTGTAGTCGCGTGTCCAGAGGGCGTGGCCCGCATCGCCAGGAAGGGCGGGGTGGATGACCCGCAGGACTTGCGGCTGCTCCTTTAGCCAGGTCGCCACCACCAGCCCGTTCTCGCCATGCCGCGCCATCCGCACCGCCAGGGTGCGCAGGCCGCGCAGGGCCTGATAGGCGTCGTCGCCGGTCACCGCCCAGCCGTGATCGTGCACAGCCTCCTGCATCGCCGCGGCGAGCTTGCGGTCTGTGACGGCGACCGAGCCCATGAAGACGTCGGAGTGGCCGCAGACGTACTTGGTCAGGGCCTGGACGCTGATGTCGATCCCGTGCGCCAGCGGCTTGAACAGCAGCCCCGCGCCCCAGGTGTTGTCGATCAGGGTCAGGACGCCGCGCGCATGGGCGGCGGCCGCGATGCCCGGGACATCCTGCATCTCGAAGGTCAGGGAGCCTGGCGACTCCAGGAGGATCAGCCGCGTGGCCGGCGTCGCGAGCGCCAGCAGCGCTTCGGCGTCCAGTCGGGCGTCGTAGTAGTCCACGCCCACCCCGAACCGCGTCAGGACCGAGTCGCAGAACTGCCGGACCGGCTTGTAGACGGTGTCCACCACCAGGATGTGGTCCCCGGCCTGCAGCACGGCCATAAGGGCGGCGGTGATGGCCGCAAGACCGGAGGGGAACAGCTGGACCTCGTGCGCGCCCTCCAGCTCGCACAGGGCCTCGCAGAGGGCGTGCTGGGCGTTCAGGCCCGAGCGGCCGTAGCCGAACGTCCCGTCATAGAGGGCCCTGGCGTTGGGCAGCAGCACGGTCGAACCGCGCTGGATGGCGGGGGCGACGGTCTTCGCCTCGGGCTTGCGGCCGGCGCCGGCGCGGATCAGGCGGCTTTCCTCGTCCATGCCCACCCCTGTAAGGCCCCGCACAGCGCGGGAGCAAGCCAATCTAGGGGGACAGAACCGCTCGCAGCGCGCATCGACGCGACATGTCCAGGCCGTTGGCGGCCTCGTGCGCCTGCATCTCGCGCACGACCGGCGAGCGCTCACCCTCGGGAATCTCCACGAAGCCGAAGCGGGCATACCAGGGAGCGTTCCAGGGAATGTCGCGGAAGGTCGTCAGGATCACATCCGGCGCCCCGGTCGCCCGTCCATGGGCTATAGCCGTCTCCATGAGGCGGGCGCCGACCCCGCGACCCTGGCCGCTGCGGGCCACGGAGATCTGAAGGATGACGAACTGACCTCCCCGTGTTCCAGCGGTCAGGAAGCCGACAGGGTCGCCGTCCAGCTCGGCCACCCAGAAGGCGCCTTCATCCAGCAGGGCGGCGAGGGCCGCGCTGTCGGTCGGCTCTGCCGCGCCGATCTCGGGCATGTCGGTCTGCAGGAACAGCTTGTCGGCGTCCCGCTCAATGTCGCCCAGCGCGGGCAGGTCATCCCGCCGGGCCTTGCGGATCAGCGGCTCCGCCAAGGATCAGGCCGCTCCGGTGACGACGTCGGTGTCCTGCCGGCCGCCCCACTCGGTCCACGACCCGTCATAGACCGGCACGCGGTCCTTGCCGATGCGGGCCAGGGCCAGCGACAGCATGGCCGCGGTGATGCCCGAACCGCAGGTGGTGATCATCGGACGGTTGAGGTCAACGCCAGATTTCTCAAAGATTGCCTTGAGTTGCTCCGCGCTTTTCACAGTGCCGTCGGGCGCCAGGATCTCCGAGGCCGGCACATTGAAGGCGCCAGGCATATGGCCGCCGCGCAGGCCCTCGCGCGGTTCAGGGGTCTCGCCCGTGAAACGGCCGGCGGGCCGCGCATCGACAAGTTGCTCCTTGCCCGACGCCAGCGCACGCTTCACCTGGCCGATGTCGCGGACCAGGTCGTTGCTGTAGCGGACGGTGAAGTGGCGCTCACGCGGCTGCGGTGGGCCGTCGGTGATCGGCCGGCCCTCGGCGATCCACTTGGGAAGGCCGCCGTCCAGAACGACCACGTCCTCGTGCCCCATAGCCCGGAAGGTCCACCAGACACGCGCCGCAGAACGCAGGCCCACCTGATCGTAGATGACCATACGCGAGCCGTCGCCCAGGCCCAGCTTGCGGACCCGCGAGGCGAACTTCACCGGGCTGGGAAGCATGTGTGGCAGGCCCGAGGTGTCGTCGGATATCTCGTCGATGTCGAAGAAGACGGCGCCGGGGATATGGGCCAGCCTGAACTGCTCCAGCGGGTCCTTGTCCTCCTGCGGGAAGTACCAGCTGGCGTCGATGAGCCGTACATCCGGTGCGCCCAGGTGGTCAGCCAGCCAGGCGGTGGAGACGAGCGGATCAGCCATGCGTTGGGTCCCCCTGAAGCCACCCGGGTACGGGCAGGCCGCGCTCCTTCAGGAACGCCGGATTGAAGATCTTCGACTGATAGCGCGAACCGTAGTCGCACAAAATGGTCACGATGGTGTGGCCTGGCCCCATTTCGCGCGCGAGCCTGACCGCCCCGGTGATGTTGACCCCTGTCGAGCCGCCCATCACCAGGCCCTCGTCCTGCGCCAGGGCGAAGATGGTGGCGAGCATCTCCTCGTCGGAGATCTGGAACGGGTGGTCGACGACCAGACCCTCGAGGTTGGCGGTGATGCGGCCCTGGCCGATGCCCTCGCTGATCGAGGAGCCCTCGGCCTTCAGCTCGCCGTGGGCGTAGTAGTGGTACAGCGACGCGCCGTAGGGGTCGGCGAGGCCGATCTTCACGTTCGGGTTCTTCGCGCGCAGCGCCGCGGCCACGCCGGCCAGGGTGCCGCCCGAACCGACCGCGCAGACGAAGCCGTCGACCTTGCCGCCGGTCTGCTCCCAGATTTCCGGGCCCGTGGTCTCTTCGTGAGCCCGGCGGTTGGCGACATTGTCAAACTGGTTGGCCCAGACCGCGCCGTTCGGATCGGTCCTGGCCAGCTCATCGGCCAGACGGCCCGAGTAGCGCACATAGTTGTCCGGGTTGGAGTAGGGGACAGCGTCCACCTCGACGAGTTCCGCGCCCGCCAGACGGATAGCGTCCTTCTTCTCCTGGCTCTGGGTGCGCGGGATGACGATGGTGGTCTTGTAGCCGAGCGCCGAGGCGACCATGGCGAGCCCAATGCCGGTGTTGCCGGCCGTTCCCTCGACAATGCGACCGCCGGGACGCAGCAGGCCCTTGGCCTCGGCGTCCCGGATGATCCACAGGGCGGCGCGATCCTTGACCGACTGGCCTGGATTGAGGAACTCGGCCTTGCCCAGAATCTCGCAACCGGTCGCCTCGCTGGCGGCCTTGAGGCGGATCAGGGGGGTGTTCCCGATCAGGTCGAGAACGCTGGCGGCGTAGGGCATGGAGACATCCGGGCGCCCGTAGACCGGGCTGTGTTGATCCGGTCAACATCGTGAGCCGTACCCGGATCGCAACCCCAGAATATCTGAAAGCCTCCGTGTGTCCCAGTCCGCCCCCGCACTTCGCCTCGTCCTGGGGGATCAGCTGTCGCCCGGCCTGTCCTCGCTGGCGGACGCCACCCCTGCCGACCTGATCCTGATGGCCGAGGTGCGGGAGGAGGCGACGTACGTCCGCCACCACAAGCAGAAGATCGCGCTGACCTTCGCCGCCATGCGGTCGTTCGCGGCCGGGCTGGAGGGGCGGGGCCTGCGGGTGCGCTACGTGCGAGTCGACGACCCAGCTTCGATCGGCTCAATCGCCGGCGAGCTGGAGCGGGCGCTGGCCGAGGCCGGGCCGTTCGGGCAGGTCATCGTCACCGAATGCGGCGAATGGCGGCTGCAGAGCGCGCTGCAGGCGTTTGCGGCTCGCTGCGCGGTGCCGGTCGAGATCCGCGACGACAGCCGCTTCCTGTGCAGCCATGCCGGGTTCGAGGCTTGGGCACGGGACCGAAAGGAGCTGCGCATGGAGTGGTTTTACCGCGACATGCGCCGGCGCACCGGGCTGCTGATGGACGGCGACCAGCCGGCCGACGGCCGCTGGAACTTTGACGCCGAGAACCGCAAGCGCCTGCCGCCCGGCCTGCGGGCGCCACGACGAAGGCGTTTCGAACCCGACGCCGTCGCCCGCGAGGCCATTGCCGACGTCGAGCGGCTGTTTCCCGACCACTTCGGCACGCTGGACGCCTTCGGCTGGCCGACCACGGCCGCGCAGGCTCAGTTGGCGCTGGACCACTTCCTGCGTGACGGCCTCCCGCTGTTCGGCGACTGGCAGGACGCCATGGCCACAGGCGAGCCGTTCCTGTGGCACAGCCTGGTCTCGACCTCGATCAACCTGGGCCTCCTCGATCCACTCGAGGTGTGTCGCCGGGCCGAGGCGGAGTGGCGGGCCGGCCGCGCCCCTCTAAACGCCGTCGAGGGTTTCGTCCGCCAGATCCTCGGCTGGCGGGAGTTCGTGCGCGGGATCTACTGGCTGAAGATGCCCGAGTACGCACGCCGTAACGCGCTGGAGGCCGACCGGACTCTGCCCGGGCTGTTCTGGAGTGGCGAGACCGACATGGTCTGTGTCCGGGAGACGGTGATCGCCGCCCGCGACCACGCCTATGCTCACCACATCCAGCGGCTGATGGTGACCGGCAACCTGATGATGCTTCTGGGCGTGCATCCGGACGCGGTGGACGACTGGTACATGACCGTCTTCGCCGACGCCTATGAATGGGTCGAGATGCCCAACGCCCGCGGTATGGCGACCTTCGCCGACGGCGGCATCGTCGGGTCAAAGCCCTATGCGGCCAGCGGCGCCTACATCAAGCGGATGAGCGACCACTGCGGCGGCTGCCGCTACGACCCGGCCGCCCGGACGGTGGAGGGCGCCTGCCCGTTCAACGCCCTCTACTGGGACTTTCTGATCGCCAACGAGCCGCGTCTGGGCGGCAACGCCCGGATGGCCATGCCCTATCGGAACCTGGCGCGGTTCAGCGACGCCGAGCGGGCGGCGATCACGACGTCGGCGGAGGCGGTGCGGGAACGGATGGGGGCGGTGGCGGCCCCCTGCTGATCAGGTCTTCCCGACGCTCAACTGGATCACGTCCGTCCGCTCGGTGCGGAACCCGGCTTCGCAGTAGGCGAGGTAGTAGCGCCACATGCGGCGGAAGCGGTCGTCGAAACCCAGCTTGCGGATGTCGTCCCAGGCGTCGTCGAAGCGGCCCGTCCATTCGGACAAGGTGTCGGCATAGTCCTGGCCGAAGCGCATGACCGACTGCCAGTCCAGCCCCGCCCGGTCGATCTCCTGCTTGAGGCGGGTCTCGCTGGGCAGCATGCCGCCCGGGAAGATGTACTTCTGGATGAAGTCGGCCTGGCGACGATAGACGCCGAACAGCTCGTCGCGGATGGTGATGATCTGCAGGCCGGCACGACCGCCGGGCGACAGCACGTCATTGATCTTGTTGAAGTAGGTCGGCCAGTATTCCTCGCCGACCGCCTCGAACATCTCGATGGAGGCGACGCGGTCGAACTGGCCCTCGACGTCGCGGTAGTCGATCAGGCGGATTTCAGTTTTCTCCGCAAGGCCTTGTTCAAAAAGGCGTTTCCGCGCGAAGTCGTACTGTTCCTGGCTGATGGTGATGCCGGTGACCTTCGCCCCGACCTCCCTGGCTGCGAACTCGGCGAAGCCACCCCAGCCGCAGCCGATCTCCAGCACGCTCTGGCCGGGTTGCAGCGCCATGGAGCGGGCGAGGGCCGCGTATTTCTGGTTCTGGGCCTGGTCGAGCGGCTGGCCGGGCCGGTCGTAGACGGCGGCGCTGTAGGTCATCGTCTGGTCCAGCCACTGCGAATAGAAGTGGTTTCCCAGGTCGTAGTGGGCGTGGATGTTCTTGCGGCTGCCCTGGCGGTCGTTGCGGTGCAGCATGTGCATCACGAAATTGACCGCCCGAACAATGGGGTTGCCCTCGACCAGCACATTCAGCCGGTCGAAGTTCATCGCGAACCCGGTCAGGAGGTGCGCCAGGTCCGGCGTGTCCCATTCGTCGGCCATGTAGCCCTCGGCGAAGCCGATGGCGCCGGCCGTCAGGCATCGCCGCAGGAACCGGTAGTCCTTGACCCGGATCCGGATGTCGGGCCCGGGCTCGGTCCCGGTGCAGCGAACCTGCTCGCCGGTGGGGAGCATCCAGACGACGGAGCCATAGCGCCAGTTTTCGGCGCAGATCCTGACGACAGTGCGAAAGACCGGCGGCGCGCTACGCAAGGCCGGAATGTCCCAGCCGGGGCCTCTGGAGGCGGGGGTAAGGTCCGAGATCGTCATCGGCGCTCCCTTCCGTTATGGCGAGGGTAACATCGTTTTCTCGCGCCGGGCGAGCTTCGAGCGACGCCGCGCTGGTTCCGATGTCGGGGCCGGGCGGCCTTGGGACCAGGCGAACGCCCTTCAGGAACAGGCGGAGCGCCTGCCAGTGGATGCCGCCGACGACCTGCAGGGTCATCAGGGGAAAACCGAGGAAAAGCCGCAGCATACGGGCGTCTGTTAGCGGCTTGCGCTCGGCGCGGAGGGTGGCCGTGAATTCGGCGCGCCCTTCAGCGTCCGTCTTTACGATGGCCAGGTCCAGACCCTCGCCGGGTGGGCTGACGTCGAAGCGGTACGCTCCGTCCACCCCGTAAAAGGGCGAGACGAACAGGCGCTTGTCGGCGGTTTGGCGCTGAAACCCGGGACCACTGGCCGGGGCGACGTAGGCGTGAGTCTGTCCGAAGGTGGAGTTGACCTCGTAGATCACCGCCTCCAGGGCGCCTGCGGCGTCCTCGACATAGACCAGAGAGATCGGGTTGAAGACGAAGCCCAGCACCCGCGGCATGGCCAGCAGGCGGATGCGGTGAGCCGTCGCGGTCACGCCCGCTTCCGCCAGTCGCTCCATGACCCAGCCGCGCAACGGGCGGCTATCCCGCCAGCCGTGGTCGCGGTCGTCATGGCTGAACAGGCCAAAGCGGCCGCGCCGGATCGTTCGCAGGCCGCGAAGATCCTCGTCGATGCGGTCGACGTCGAGCAGGATCTGGAACAGGCGATAGCGGAAACCGTGGGTCACCGCCCCGGTGCGGCGGTGGGTCGTCTCACCCTCATAGAGCCAGGCGCTCATGCCGCCTCGCGCAACGGCGTTTGGGGGGCGATGGCGGCGACCCTGTGGTCGACGAAGTCCCACGGAACCGATCCGCCCAAGGCGAGCGCCGCCTTGACGCCCGAGGTGATCCCGTCCTCGTGGAAGCCGTAGCCGAGCCAGGCGCCGACGTACCAGACACCGCCGCGGCCCTGGATCGCACCGAAGCGGCGTTGGGCGGCGAGGGCGGCGGTGTCGAACTGAGGATGCTCGTAGTCGTAGCTCCCGAAGGTCAGGGCAGGATCCGGCTCGGGGCCATTCAGGCTGACGAACAGCGGCCGGGCGGCGTCGATGCCCTGGAGATTGTTCATCCAGTATGTGACGTATGGCGCTGTTTTTTCATTGGAATGATCGATGTAGTTCCAGCTGCCCCAGGCCTGCTGACGCCTGGGCATAAGGCGCTGGTCGCGGTGCAGGACGGCCCGGTTCGGCGCATAGCGAATCGCCTCCAGCAGCGCGGCCTCCTCGCTGTCGGCGTCCTCGCCCAGCAGGCGTCGGGCCTGGTCGGAGTGACAGGCCAGGATGACGTCGTCGAACCGTTCTTCATGGCCGGAGGCATCGCGGACGATGACGCTGCCGGCTTGCCGCCGCACGGAGACGACCGGCGCGCCGGCGCGGATCGAACCGTCGAGGGCCTGCTCCAGCTTGCGGACGTAGGACTGGCTGCCGCCGACCACCGTGCGCCACAGCGACGGGCGGAACTGAAGTAGACTGTGGTTTGACAGGAAACGCAGGAAGCTTCTGGCCGGAAAATCACCGATGCCGGTCTCTGTCGTCGACCAGATGGCCGCGCCCATCGGCAGCAGGTAGCGGTCACGAAAGCCATTGCCGAACCGGCGCATCTTCAGCCAGGCGCCCAGGGTCAGGTCGTCGATATCGGGGCGCAGCAGCTCGGAGCGGGCCAGCGCATTGAACCGCCCGATGTCGGCCAGCATGCCGAGAAAGTCCGGCCGAAGCAGGTTGCGCTTCTGGGCGAAGACGCCGCGCGGAAAGCTGGACGACCATTCGACTCCGCCGCCGGCGCAGGCGAAGCTCATGTCGGTCGAGCGGGTCTCGACGTCCAGCGCCTCGAACAGGCCGCAGAGGTTGGGGTAGTTCTCGGCGTTGTAGACGATGAAGCCGGTGTCCACGGCGATGGACGCGCCGTCGTAGTCGATGGTCACGGTGTTGGCGTGGCCGCCCACGCGGGCGTCCTGCTCGTAGACAACGACCTCCCGGCTGTCCTTCAGGGCCCAGGCGGCGCCCAGACCGGCCACGCCGGCGCCGATGACGGCTGTTCTCATGACGGCATTTCCTCAGGCGGCCTTGACGGCGGCGTACGCGTCCAGCGCCCGGGCTCGGGCGGCGGCATGGTCGACAATGGGGTGAGGGTAGTTTCGACCCAGACGCACGCCCGCGGCGACAAGGCGGCCCTCGGACGCGGTCCAAGGCTGGTGGATGACGTCGCCCGGCAGCTTCGCCAGCTCGGGACACCAACGGCGGACGTAGACGCCATCGGGATCGAACTTCTCCCCCTGGGTGATGGGGTTGAAGATCCGGAACCAGGGCGAGGCGTCGGCGCCCGATCCGGCCACCCACTGCCAGTTGGCGGCGTTCTGGGCGATGTCGGCGTCGACCAGGGTGTCGCGAAACCAGGCTTCGCCTTCGCGCCAGTCGATCATCAGATGCTTGATCAGGAAGGAGGCGACGATCATCCGCACGCGGTTGTGCATGAAGCCGGTCGCCCACAGCTCGCGCATGCCGGCGTCGACGATCGGATAGCCGGTCTGTCCGGTCTGCCAGGCCTTGAGCGCGGCCGGGTCTTCGCGCCAGACAAAGCGGTCGAAGTCCGGCTTGAAGTTGGCGGTCGGCAGGTCCGGCCAGTGAAACAGCAGGTGGTGGTTGAACTCGCGCCAGCCGAGCTCGGCCAGGAATTTGGCGGCCTGACCGGCCGGGGCATGACCGGCCTCCATGGCGGCGACGACGGCGCGCCAGACCTGGCGCGGGCCGATCTCGCCGAAGTGCAGATGGGGCGACAGGCGCGACGTGCCCTCCACGCCGGGCAGGTTCCGCTCGTCGGAATAGGCCTTCACAGGACCGCCCAGGAAGCTTGCCAGCAGGGCCGATGCGCCGTCCTCGCCGGGACGCCAGAGACCGAAGCCCGTCGACCAGTCCGGGCTCGTCGGCTGGAGCCCCCAGTCGGCGAGTGCCTCGCCGTCGGGCCAGGTGCCCGGTGTGACCAGATCGCCCGGAGCCGGGAAGACGGGCCTGTCGACAAGGACGCTGCGCGCGGCGCGCCAGAACGGTGTGAACACCTTGTAGGGCTCGCCCGAGCCGGACCTGACTGACCATGGCTCGACCAGCAGGCCGCCGTCGAAGGACCGCGCCTCGACCCCGTCTTCGCACAGGTCGGACTTCAGGGCGCTGTCCCGGGCGACCGAGTGCTTGTCGTAAAGCCGGTTCCAGACAACGGCTTCGGCGCCCGTCGCGGCGATGATCTCGCCGATCTGGTGGGCTGGGTCGCCGCGCCGCAGGATCAGGCGCGAGCCCAGCGCCTGGAGCGATGCGTCCAGCGAGGCCAGCGACTTGTCCAGCCACCAGAGGCTGGCGCCGCCGAGGGGAGCGCCGGTCTCGTCCAGCACATAGAGGGGAATGATCGGCCTCCCGGACGCGACTGCTGCGGCCAGGGCAGGGTTGTCCGTGAGGCGCAGGTCCTGCCGGAACCAGACCACGACGGGACCGGCCCCTGATTGCTCAGCCTGTTTCAAAGCGTCCTTCACGTCTGTTGTACGGTCGCTTCGGTCAACCGGATCATCGCCCGCTTGACCGCCCCAGCGTCAAAGCCCACACCCTGCCTCTCATGGATCTTGCTTCGCTCCAGTCCCTGCTGAGCTCCGTCGCGGGCGCCCGCGTGGCCTGCGTGGGCGATGTCATGCTGGACCGCTTCGTCTATGGCGAGGTGACGCGCACCTCGCCCGAGGCGCCGATACCCGTGCTGGCCCGCACCCGGGAAATCGCCATGCTCGGCGGGGCCGGCAACGTCGCCCGCAACGTCGCCTCGCTCGGCGGCACGGCGGCGCTGGCCGGTGTGATCGGCGACGACGCCGCGGCCAACGAGGCGCTGGCCATGATCGGCGCCGACGCCCGGATGGAGGGCCATCTGGTCGCCGAGCGCGGTCGGCCGACCACCGTCAAGACCCGCTATGTCGCCGCCGGCCAGCAGCTCCTGCGCGTCGACGCCGAAGATGTCCGGCAGGTCGGCAAGGACGCCGAGACCAAACTCCTGAACGCCGTGCGACACGCCACCGCCGACGCCGGCGCCATCCTGCTGTCCGACTACGGCAAGGGCGCAGTGACCCAGGCGGTCATCGAGGCCTGCCTCGCCGCGGCGAAGGCTTCGGGCGCGGTGCTTATCGTCGACTCCAAGGCCCGCAACTTCGCCCGCTACGGCGCAGCCGACATCGTCAAGCCCAACGCCGCCGAACTGGCCGCGGCCACGGAGCTGCCGACCGAGACCGACGAGCAGGTCGAGGCCGCGCTCGCCCGGGCGCTGGACCTGTCGCGCGCGAAGGCCGTTCTGGTGACCAGGGCGGCGATGGGCATGAGCCTGGCCGTGCGCGGGGTTGGCGTCCTGCATTTCCCCGGTCGTCCGCGCGAGGTGTTCGACGTTTCTGGCGCCGGCGACACGGCCCTGGCGGCGCTCGGCCTTGCGCTCGCGGCCAAGGCCTCGCCGAAGGACGCCGTGACCTTCGCGCTGCTGGCCTCCGGCGTTGCGGTCGGCAAGGCCGGAACCGCGGTGGTGCTGCCCTCCGAGCTGATCGAGGCCGAGATCGCCGCCCATATGGCCCCGGCCGAGGCCAAGCTCGCCACGCCCGCCCAGGTCACGGCCAAGGCGCAGGCCTGGCGCGAAGCCGGCCTGAAGGTCGGCTTCACCAACGGCTGCTTCGATATCCTGCACAAGGGCCACGTCGCCTACCTCGCCCAGTCGCGCGCCTGGTGCGACCGGCTGATTGTAGGGGTGAACAGCGACCGTTCGGTGCGGGCGCTGAAGGGAGATGGCCGGCCGGTCAACGACCTGGAGTCCCGCGCCCTGGTGCTGGCGGGCCTGGCCCACGTCGACCTTGTGGCGCCGTTCGACGAGGACACGCCGCTGGAGCTGATCAAGGCCGCCCGGCCGGACGTCCTGGTCAAGGGCGCCGACTACACCGTCGAGGGCGTGGTCGGCCACGAGCTGGTCCAGTCCTGGGGCGGCGAGGTCAAGCTCGCCCCCATCGTCGAGGGCTATTCGACCTCCGCCGCCATCGCCCGCATAACCGAGAAAGCCTGAGTTCTCATGACCCGCCGTATCGTATTCGTCACCGGCGGGGCCGGCTTCATCGGCTCCAACATCGTCGCCAGGCTCGCCGAAGATCACTCGCTCGACCTGGTGGTCTGTGACTGGCTGGAGACGGCCGAGCTCGGCAAGTGGAAGAACCTCGCCAAGCATCCGATCGGCGACTTCGTGCCGCCCGAGCACATGTTCGAATGGCTGGAGAAGCGGTGGCAGGACGTCCAGATGGTCATCCACATGGGCGCCATCAGTTCGACAACCGAGCCGGACGCCGACAGGATCGTGCAGACCAACTTCTGTCTGTCGCGCGACCTCTATCGCTGGTGCACCGATCGCCAGCGGCGGTTCATCTATGCGTCCTCGGCGGCGACCTACGGCGACGGTTCGCAGGGCTTTGATGACCGGGATGATGTGGAGAGCCTCAAGGCGCTGCGTCCGCTCAACACCTACGGCTGGTCCAAGGCGCTGTTCGACGTCTTCGCCGCCCGCCAGGCCGCCCGTGACTATGCCCCGCCGCAGTGGACCGGCCTGAAGTTCTTCAACGTCTACGGCCCCAACGAGGAGCACAAGGCGTCGATGAAGTCCGTCGCCTCGCAGATCTGGCCCAAGGTCAAGGCCGGACACCAGGTCCAGCTCTTCAAGTCGCACAATCCCGACTATGCCGACGGCGGCCAGCTTCGCGACTTCGTCTATGTGCGGGATGTCGCCGACGTGGTCGCCTGGCTGCACGAGACCGAGACGGTAAATGGCGTCTACAACCTCGGATCGGGCAAGGCGCGGTCGTTCAAGGACCTGGCCGAGACAGTCTTCAAGGCAGCCGGTCGCACGCCGGACATCGACTATACGCCCATGCCGCCGGCAATCCGCGACAAGTATCAGTACTTCACCGAAGCCCGCATGGATCGACTCCGGGAGGCGGGCTACCCGGGCCAGATGACCCCGCTCGAAGACGGCGTCACCGAGTATGTCCAGAAGTACCTGAGCGCCGCCGACCCCTATCGGTGATGGTCGCCGCGACAGGATGCAGACGCGCCTTGCGACGTCGTGTAACGCTCTTCGCATGTGGGGTTTGAAGGGCTTCAAGCGCTGGGTCTTCCTCGGGGCCGTGATCACGGTCGCCGTGCTGCTGGCCGCCGCATGGCTGATGCGGGTGGAGATCATCCGATCCACGCTGGATCCGCGTGTTCCGTTCCAGACCTACAAGCCCCCCGGCGCGGCCGACTACACGGAGACGCGGGCCTGGGCGCTGTTCCCGGACGCGGACGTTGAGCCGGCTCTCCCCGCCGACGTGTTCTTCATCGGGCCAACCACCTACAACGGCGGCGATCACTGGAACTCTCCCTGGCGGGACGAGGACGCCTGGCGTCTCACCCGCCGGGCGATGTTGCCCAACTACGCCGGCCCCTTCGCGCGAGTCGGGCGCGTTTTCGCGCCGCACTACCGCCAGGCCAGCCTCTACTCCCACCTGACCCTGCGCGACGATGCGCGCAGCGCCCGCGTCTTCGCCTACACCGATGTGCTGACCGCCTTCCGGATCTGGCGACAGGCCCACGATACCGGCCGTCCGCTGGTGATCGTCGGCATCGAGCAGGGCGGCCTGCTGGCGGACCGTCTGGTGCGCGAGGAGATCGCACCGGACGCCGGGCTTCGGCGGCGGCTGGCCGGGGTCTATCTGATCGAGAGCATCGTTCCCGCCGGTCGCTACGCCGAGGGCGGCCTCGTCCCGGCCTGCCGGACTCGCGCCCAGGCCCGCTGCGCGGTCGCCTGGGCGACGCCGCGTGAACGCAGCGCCCGCGAGCTGCTGGAGCGATCTCTGGTCTGGAACGATCGGGGGCAGCTGGTCGAGCTGGGTGACCGGGCGGCGCTGTGCGTCAATCCGCTGCTGGGCGCGCGCAGCGACGCGCCCGCGCCGGACAGGGACAACCTCGGCGCCGCCGTGGCCACGGGCTTTGAATGGAACGAGCGTCCGGCCTTCCTGCAGAGGCAGGTCGGGGCGCAGTGCGTCGGCGGGGTTCTGGACGTCGGCAAGCCGAAGTCGAACGTGTTCAAGCCCGCCCGCAGCTGGGCTGATCGCCTGAAGGTTCCCCCTTACAACCTCTTCTACCTCGACCTGGAGGTGGACGCCCAGGCGCGGGTCTCGGCCCTGATCGGCCGTGACGCCTACCCCAAGGGCGCGCCGCCCATCGAAACCTCGATCCCGGTGCGCCCCTCGCCGATCAACCGGATCGACTGAGGCCGCCCGAGGACCTTCAGCCCGCCAGCGTCCTGAGTCCCGCGTAGTTCGGCTGGTCGATGCGGACCTGGTCGATGATGCTGGCCTTCAGATGCGCCATCACCGTCGGGTCGGCGGCGTCGATGCTGCCGTCCTCGATGCCGGTGCAGAGCGCCTCGTTTAGCTCGGTCCAGGTTCCATCTCGGCCAAGGATAACCTTCAGGCGTTCGGTGGCGGCGGCCTCGGCCGCGGGTCCCTGTTCGATCTCGCGCCGCACGGTGTTGAGGGCGTTGACGGCGACCCGGGCCAGGAAGGCGTCGCGATCCTTCAGCTGTGGCGCGGCGCGGTCCTCGATGAAGCGGATCACCGCCTCGATCAGCTCCGAGGCGGTCGGATGGGTGATCATCGTGCAGCCTCCAGCAGGGCCATGAGGTCGATCTCGCACTCCGATGTGCGGCGGCCGATCATGGGCCGCTCGACCGAGGTGTCGGAGCCGTTGGCATAGGACGCGTACATGCCCTCGCACATCACGCCCCACTTCAGCGAGCCGAGCATCTGCCAGTAGAGCACGCGCTCCAGCGGGATCGGCGTTCCGCCGGCCGCCTCGTAGCCGGCCAGCAGATCGGCGTAGTCGCCAAAGCCGCCGACCGGCCTGGCCCCGCCGAAACGCCAGGAGGCGGTGCAGAGCCAGCCCATGTCCTCGGCCGGATCGCCGATATGGACCAGCTCCCAGTCGAGGATGGCGGCCACGCCAGCTTCCGGGTGGAACATGATGTTTCCATTGCGGAAATCGCCGTGCAGCATGACCGGCCGCTCCAGAGCCGGCGCCCGGTCCTTCAGGTACTTGAACGCCGCTTCCAGGATCGGCCTGCGGGCGCCCAGGTTGCGGTAGACGGTCTCGTACTTCTCGAGCTCATCCAGGGCGCTCGACCGGGCCAGATCGGGCAGGCCGTCGAGCGGGATGGCGTGGATCTTTGCCAGCGCCTCGCCACACTGGAAGGCCAGCTTCGGGCGGATGGCGGCGAAGGCCTCGCCCTGGGCGATACGCTTGCCCAGGGTCTCACCCTCGATCGCCGACATGACGTAGGCCTCGCCGATGTCGCTGCCCGGCGCGCTGACATGGAGCACTTCCGGCACGGGCGCGCCCTGAAGCGTGGCGGCGCGGATCAAGGCGGCCTCGGTGGCCAGCGGATTGGCGTTGCCGGTCGGCGAGCCCGCCCCGGCCGGCTTGCGGCGCAGGATCAGCGGTCGTCCCGAATCGAGGGCGAAGGCCCAGGTCTCCTGGCTGGCCCCGCCCGACAGGCGGCGCAGGCCGGTGACCGATTGGCCGCCCAGCTGGGGGGCGATGGCGTTCAAGGCTGTTTCGAGATCGCTCATGACTCGCGATTGGGACCCTTCACCCGGCGTCAGTCAAACCCGAGGGCTTCCAGTCGAACAGTTCCTGCAGCACCCGCACCGCCTGGCCCCTCGGCGAGGTGAGCTTCGGGTCCCGCGCGAGGATCAGCCGGGCGTCGTCGGCGGCCGCGGCGATCAAGCCGCGATGGGCGACCGGGTCGGCCAGTCTGTAGGCCGGGAAGCCGCTCTGCTTTAGGCCCAGAGGGTCGCCGCCGCCACGCAGCTCCAGATCCTTCTCGGCGATGACGAAGCCGTCGTCGGTGCGGCGCAGGATGTCGAGCCGCTGCTGGGCGGTGTCCGACAGCGGCGGATCGTAGAGCAGCACGCAGGCGCTCTCCCGCCGGCCGCGCCCGACCCGGCCGCGCAGCTGATGCAGCTGGGCCAGGCCGAAGCGCTCTGCCTGTTCGATGACCATGATGGTGGCGTTGGGTACATTGACCCCGACCTCGACCACGGTGGTGGCGACCAGCACCGGCAGGCGGCCGTCGGCGAACTCGGCCATCACCGCGTCCTTCTCGGCCGGCGGCATCTGGCCGTGGACCAGCCCGACCTGGGCGCCCATGACCTTGCGCAGCGCCTCGGCCCGCTTCTCGGCGGCGGCGAGGTCGGCGAAGTCGCTCTCGCTGACCATCGGGCAGATCCAGAAGGCCTGGGCCCCGTCCTTCACCGCCTGTTTAAGCCGCTCGACGATCTCGCCCATGCGTGGGGAGGGGACGGCGCGGGTGGCCACCGGCGTGCGGCCCGGCGGCTTTTCGTCGATGCGGCTGACGTCCAGGTCTCCGAAGACGGTCAGCTCCAGCGTGCGCGGGATCGGCGTGGCGGACATGGCCAGCAGGTGGGCGCTCTCGCCCTTGGCCTGCAGCCGCTTGCGCTCGTTGACGCCGAAGCGGTGTTGCTCGTCGATGATGGTGAGCCCCAGGTCGCGGAACTTCACCTCGTCCTGGAACAGGGCATGGGTGCCGACGGCGACCTGGGCCGTGCCGTCCATCAGCGCCATCAGCTTTTCGGCCCGCACCCCGCCCTTGTCGCGACCGGTCAACAGCAGCACGCGCAGGCCCTGGGCCTCCAGCGGTCCGGCGATGGTCTCGAAATGCTGGCGGGCGAGGATCTCGGTCGGGGCCATCAGCGCCGACTGCAAATGCGCCTCGGCCGCGTCGGCGATGGCCAGCATGGCGACGATGGTCTTGCCCGCCCCGACATCCCCGTGCAGCAACCGGCTCATCCGCTCGCCCGACTGCAGGTCGCCGCGCACCTCGGACAGGGCCCGGATCTGGGCCCCGGTCAGCTTCCAGGGCAGGGCGGCCTCGATGCGGCCCGCCAGCTGTCCGGCCGGGATCATCGCGCCCGGGTGACTGCGCCGCGTCGCCTTGCGCTGGGCGAGCGCCAGCTGGTGGGCCAGCAGTTCGTCGAACGCCAGCCGCCGCCGCGCCGGCGACAGCGGCGACAGGTCCGCCTCGGTTTGCGGATTGTGAAAGGCCTCAAGCGCCTCGCGCCAGGGCGGAAGGCCCTCGCGGGCCAGCCAGGCGGGGTCCTGCCATTCGGCCAGCTCCGGCGCGCGGGCAAGCGCCTCATGCGCCAGCTTGCGCACCGTGCGGGCGGGCAGGCCCGCGGTGGCGGGGTAGACGGCCTCGACCTCCGGCACATCGGCGGCCTTCTCGACGGCCACGACGTAGTCGGGATGCGCCATCTGGATCTCGTTGCCCCAGCGCTCGATCTTGCCGCTGACCACCCGCCGCGACCCGACCGGATGGCTGCGAAGCAGATGCTCGCCATGGCCCCGGAACCAGATCAGGGTCAGGAAGGCCGTGCCGTCGAAGGCCCTGATCTTGTAGGGCACGTCCATGCGCGGCGGCTTCGTGTGCTGCTCGATGTCGACGATCAGGGTGTGGACCTGGCCGTCGACGACGCTGTCGACGGTCGTGGGCGTGCGGTGGACCAGGGACTGCGGGCCCAGGAACAGCATGTCCCGCACGAGCGGCCCGGCCAGCTTCTGCACCAGCGGCTCGTTCTTCGGCCCGACGCCCTTGAGCGTCGAGACGGGGGAGAACAGCGGAAACAGAATCTCGGGCCTCATGGGGGGAACATAGCGTGATCTGGCCTCATTGCGTCCTTCGACACGCCGCTTCGCGGCTGCTCAGGATGACGGGGTCAGAAGGCTGCCCACTAACGTCATGCTGAGCAGCGCCGAAGGCGGGTGTCGAAGCACGCAGGGCGACGAAACGGAACACCCGCGTCGCCCGACCGTTGATCTCCATCAAGCCCGTTGATCGCGCGTCGGTGCACTATGCCCGCGACACAGGTCCCAGGAGGGAAGCCCCATGTACAAGCACACTCTCGTCTCGACCGACGGCTCCGACCTCGCCCGCAACGGCGTCGAACAGGGGCTGGCCCTCGCCAGAAGCCTCGGCGCCCGCCTCACCCTCGTCACCGTGACTGAGCGGCTGCCGGTCTATGCCGGGTTCGACGGCGGCCTGACCGCTATGGCCTATGACGACTACACCGCCAGCCAGCGGGGGGCGGCCGAACAGGTGCTCGCCACGGCCAGGGAGGCGGCGGCCGGCAGCGGCGTCACGGTCGAAACGGTCCTGGTCGAGAACGCGCTGCCCGCCGAGGCGATCATCACCACGGCGAAGGCGCGCGGCTGCGACCTGATCGTCATGGCCTCCCACGGCCGTCGCGGCATCGGCCGCCTTGTGCTGGGCAGCGTGACGGCTGAGGTGCTGACCCACAGCCACGTGCCGGTGCTGGTCGTTCGGTGACCGTGGGGCGGGTGGGGTCGAAACCGCCCCCATAGCCGGCCCCTCCCGCGTCATGGCCCGACTAGTTTTGGCCACGCATGCGTGGTGACGTTGAGGTTGGCCGCCGACGGCCGACCACCCATTCGAGGGGTCGTGTTCATGGGTGGTCCGAACTAGTCGGGCCATGACGGACTTGAGGTTGATCCCTTGTCCGGACCTCCCGCCTCTCCAATCACTGCGACGCCCCGGGGCACTCCCGGGCTACCAGAGGCTTGAGCTCGGGCGTGTCCCAGGCCGTGCGGGTCAGCACCGTGCAGCGGCGGGCCGGCGTCTTCAGGCGCGGGTCGGCGAGAAGCTCGGTGGAGATCCGGTCGCGCGTCTCCAGGTCGGCGCTCATCCGCGCGCCGCCGCCGGCCGGGCTGTCGAGAAGCATGATCCGCTCGGCGCCCGAGGCGTTGGACCAGGCCTTCCACTCGGGCAGGTCGCTCTTGACGCCGCGCCCGGGAGCGCCGGTGGCGGCGAAGTTGACCCAGTAGCTCATCATGGCGTCGGAGAGGGCGATGCGGCCCGGCGCGTTGCCCTTGGTGAAGGCGAAGCGGTCGAAGGCGCCCAGCAGCTTGAAGTGGCCGAACACGAACGGGATCTCGAGGCTGTGGCCCGCGCCCAGCAGCTTGCCGAGGTCGGTGAACAGCACGCGGCCTTCCTCGTCCCAGTCAAACCGATAGGCCCAGACGGCCGGCTGGCCGCCGGCCACCATCCGCGCCGCGGGACCGTCCACGGCGTTGGCGCGCCACATGCGGCTGGGGTAGTCCGAAACCGCGTCGTAGTAGGCCTGGTCCCGCGCCATCGGCAGGACGCCGAACAGCCGCCAGACGAACTCCGGGTTCAGGGCGTTGAAAAGCTTGATCTCGTCACGGTTGGCGCCGGTCATCACCGGCACCGCGTTGTAGTTGGCCGGGCTGTCGAGTCCGGCGCTGACGCCCTCGACCGGCAGGGTTACGCCGTCGGCGATCACCCGCAGCGGATCGATCCGGCCCTTCGGGGTTTCGTAGGCGCCGAAGACGGCGGCGAGCGGCGCGGCGCGGAGGGCAGGGCCGTCGACCGGCTTGCCCGGACCCAGGATGCGGCGCGCGACGACCGTGGCCGAGGCCGGCCCTCCGTCGGTCACGCCTTCGGCCTCCGCCGCCGGTTCGGACCGGAAGGAGCCGGACTGGATGATGGCGCGGTGGAACAGGCCCTTGGCGCGCGGACTGGCGAGCAGGGCGGCGACGTTGTGGCCCCCGGCGCTTTCGCCGAAGATCGTCACCCGGCCCGCGTCACCGCCGAAGGCGCCGATGTCCGAGGCGATCCATTCCAGCGCCCGGATATGGTCCAGCGTGCCGAAGTTGGCCGAGGCGTCGTCGGGCAGGGCGCCGCCCTGGCGCAGGGCGTCGAGCGACATCCAGCCCAGCGCGCCCAGGCGATACTGCACCACCACCACGACGACCTTGAAGCGGGCGGCCAGCGCCGAGCCGTCATACTGTTCGGCACGACCCCAGGTGTTGGACCCGCCGTGGATCCACATCATCACCGGCAGCTTGGCGCCGGCGGCCTGCTGCGCCGTCATCGGCGGGGCGTAGACGTCGAGGTAGAGACAGTCCTCCTGACCGACGATCTCGCCCCAGCGCTCCTTCTTGACGCCGTCCAGGGCGCTGAGCTGCTGCGGACACCAGGGCGCAGCGGTCACTGCGGTGCGCTGGCCGGTCCAGGCGGCCGGCGGCCGGGGCGCGCGCCAGCGCAGGTCGCCGACCGGCGGCGCGGCGAAGGGGATGGCGCGCCAGGCTTGGGCCCCGGTCGGCGTGTCGACATAGCCGATAACCCCGCCACCCGAGACCGTCCGGGTCGTGGCCGTGTCCGGCGTGGCCGCGACGGCCGGCTGGGCCAGGGTGCAGGCGGCAAGCGCCAGCGCGGCCAGCATCGACAATGTGCGTTTCATGGAATCCCCGACGTTCTTTTGCCGACAAGGTAGCGCTTGTGCCGCCGGCGCCCAGTGTCAGCTGACGTCATCCCCAGGGCTTTGACAGCCCGGCGGCCGGGTGGACGCCACGCCGCGTCGTCGACACCGTGATGAAAGGCTGGACAATCGTCTAGCCGCGCTGAGCCGTTCTTGCCGCCGTCTGGACGATCAATAACGAACCTGGGCCCTGAACCCCGCAAACAGGGCGTCCTGCCGGTTTGCCTCGCCGGGCGCGATGTACACCAGGTTTGCCGTCAGGCTCATGTTGTCGATGATCGCCAGTCTGTAGAAAGCTTCCGCCCCCATCTCGTCGCGCAGGTTCGTCACGCCAATCGCCTGCAGACCCTCGAGGAGCGAGTTGCTCAGATTGTAGCGGAAGTAGCCAATGCCCCACGCGTCATTCCGTCGGCTGGCCCACGGACTGTCGCCGCCAAGACCAACGAACAGGCTGCTCTCCACGGTGTTTGGATTTCCGTCAGAGACGGCCAGCTGGCCGAAAACGCCCCATCCCCTGGTGGCATCACCCTCTTGCATAAAGAGATACTGCTGAAAGGAATAGGCGAGGTACCAGTAGGGTGATTTCTCACCCACGACGCCTTCAGCGGCGGGAGGCAATGCGAGCTGCGGTATGGACTGAAGATCAAGCCCGGACTGTGTGCTGTAGACTGCGCGCACGCCCTGGAACCCTTTCAGTCCGCGAAAACTCACAGGCCTTGTCGTCGAGAGGCTGATTGTCGCTCCGTCAGAGAACGGCTCCCGCAGAACCTCTGTGTCCTGCGCGTTTCTCGGATCGTAGACCATGAGCGTGGTGATCAGGCTGTCAGACCTGTGAGTGGCCATGACACCGAGCATATACGGTGGGGTCACTCCACTGATCGGCGCGGCAAGCCCGACATGGGAGAACGTATTGATGCCGCCGCCGCCCATTAGGGGGGTTCGCGCGGCCGCATCGAGCATGTTGAACTTGCCGACGCTGACCGAGGTGTTCTCATTGATGAGCTGTGTGAGGACCACGGACGTTTCCGCATCCCGTCCCCCCAGCCTTGGGAATCCCAACGCCACGTTTACTGGCAGTAGCGAACCGTCGCCCTGATCGTTCACGTCACTGCCGTAGACCCACTCCTGATGGATCGTGACGGTCAGGCCTTGCCAAAGGCCAAGCCTAGCGCCCTGCAGGGACAGGACGGCGTCAACCTTCCCTCCCGTCTCCCAGGCGTTGTCGCCGTCGCCCTGCACGGCGCTCTGGGCGAACTGCGTCAACGACAATCCCAGGTCCAGGCCGGCTGAGTCTGCATCAGCAGCAACGACGGGTTGGTCTTCAGCACGCGCTTGAAGGGGCGCAACCTGCAGAGCCAGTCCAAGGAACGCCGCCACCCAAATGGCCTGTTTATTCAAGTCAGTATTCCTGTTCTGCATATGCGAATGTTGCGCCGTTCGCGTAATCGTTTTGTTCAGAAAGAAATTCTCTAACGAGCTCCGATAGGGGAGCCTTTGTCCTGTTTCGTTACCTGCGCGTCCGCTTCCGTTCGTCTGTGGGCGTAAACACCGCCCAGCATTTTGATCACCGTGATCAGAATGTTCAGCCGGCGCTCGTGGAAGTTTCGGCGAAGTTGCGGGCTTTCCGCCAGTTCGAGGGTCATGCTGCGCGATCTTGAGGACGCCTCCCAGACCGGTTGACCGTCCGGCCCCGGTCGTCCTGTCCTGGCGAAGGCAAGCCAATAGGCAGAGACGCGCTGAGCCACCTGCTCATCGGCCCTGGTTCTGCTGTCCTGGTACGCCGGTGCGCGATCAAGCGTGTTCATGACGAACACGATTTCTCCTCCGTGCGGAACGCCCCGTTCGGTTTGGCTCTGTGCTTCCGGCAAGTAGCTGAAATAGTAGCGCCAGACGTCCGCACGCCTCGAATGGAGGTCAGCGATCCTCTTGCCGAAGGCCCCGAAGACTGAGTCGCGCAACACAAGGAGGGCAAGCTCCTCATCATCCCGCGCTTCAGGAAACAAGAGCGGAGCTACAATATTTGCAGCACCAAGTGTCTTTAGCAGCGCTGAGTGATCAATATTGAACAACGATGCAACTGATCCCTCATTGCTATTGTTCCCGATGATCAGTGGCACGGGTGCGTTGAGATTTCGCTCGAACCGGTCGAGGATGCTGTCTGGCAAAACGCCGTCGCCAAAGACAAGACTCGGGGCAAGTGAAACCTCTGGTCGCACCAGTCCGGCGAAGCGTTCAGCTTCGACAGCCCGGAGTTCAGAAGCGGAGGCGGCGGCGCCATCGAGCCCCAGTTCGCTGGCGATGTTCTCGCCCGTTTTCCGGGCCTCGCTCCGGCTGTGGCTCGGCAGGCCATAGGGGCTCTGGGCGATGGCCTTGTGGAAGAGGCCAAGTGCTGGCGGGGATACGAGGAGCGCCAGAACGCTCTGCGCCCCGGCGGACTCCCCGAAAATGGTCACGTTCCGAGGGTCTCCCCCGAACGCACTGATGTTCTCCCTGACCCATTGCAGCGCGGCAATCTGATCCAGAAGCCCGAAATTCACAGGGCCGCCGGGTGCCTCCATGTCCAGGGCCTGATGGCTGAAGAAACCGAGCGCTCCAAGCCGATAGTTCAGGGTAACGACGACGGCTCCCTGACTTGCGAGCGCGCTCCCGTCGTACGCTGCCAGACCGCCAGCGCCGGACACGAACGCGCCCCCGTGGATCCAGACCATAACCGGCAGGCGGGTCGTCGGCCCCGGGTTCGGGCTCCAGACGTTCAGGGTCAGGCAATCCTCTGACTGTCGGCCAGCGGGGCCCAGAGAGCTGTCCTGCGCCTGGGAAGGCGGCTGAATGCAGGCCGGGCCGAACGCATCCGCCTTCAGGAGGCCCCGCTGCACTGGAGGCGTCGGCGCGCGCCACCTCAGATCGCCGATCGGCGGGGCGGCGTAGGGGATGCCCTTGAAGCTTCGGACAATCCCCTCCGCGCGCCCCTCCACCAGGCCGCTCGATGTTCGGACGACCGGTGACGCCGCCGATTGCCCGGCTGCCGCCGCCCATATCAGGGCCGACAGCACGAGGATCGCCGCCAATCCACACGGCAGGCGACCGTCGAGGCGTTCACGACCGATAGCCATGGTCAGGGCAGCGGGCGGATCGACGAAATGGTGTCGTTGAAACCATCACGGTCAAGATTGCTGTCGTTGCCTGTCCGGACAATGCAGCGTCCCCGGAAGTTTGGAGCCGAGCAGAGCTGCCAGCGCCCGGTCAAGCGGAAGGAGCTCGTGTTGTTGTCGATTCCTGACCAGCGCAGGTTCGCGACCGCACTGGTGGCCGTAAACCGAGCGCCGCGGTAGAGGGCGTCCTTGTACAGGGTTATGGACCAGCCTGCGGGCGGGCGGCCGGAACCGTAGCCCGGATTGTAGCCGCTGCCACCCGGGTTGTAGCCGCCGCCACCGGGGTTGTAACCGCCGCCACCGGGGTTGTAACCGCCGCCGCCAGGATTGTAGCCGCCGCCCTGGCCGCCGGAACCGCTGCCGCCAGGATTGTAGCCGCCGCCCTGGCCGCCGGAACCGCTGCCGCCTTGGCCGCCTTGGCCGCCTTGGCCGCCGCCGGGGTTGTATCCGCCGCCTTGACCACCCTGGCCACCCTGGCCACCCTGACCGCTACCGGGATTGTATCCTCCGCCCTGACTCCCGCCCTGGCCGGAACCGCTTCCGCCCTGGCCGGAACTGCCGCCGGAGATCGGAGGCCGGGATTGGGCTGCTGGTTCGCTTGCGATCAGAACGGTCGTTGCGAACAGGCCGACAGCAAGAGCGATACTACGGGTCATCATTGGATGGCTTCCTTCTGAATGTTGGCAAACCTGAGGGTCAGGCGGCGTATCTGCGTTCGCCGTCCAGCCACGTTGAATGGATCGCGATCTTCTGGATTTCATCCGGAACGACCCCGTTCGGGTCCTTTTCGAGGACGACGAAATCTGCGGCTTTCCCGCGTTCAAGGCTGCCGCAGGTCTTGTCGAGATGGCATTGCCAAGCAGCGTCGATGGTCATGGCCTTGATGGCCTGCATCGGTGAGATCCGCTCATCGGGGTTCAGAATGCCCCCGCCTTCCGCCATATCGCGCAGGACGGCGTTCTGGATGCACCGCAGCGGATCAATGGGGGTCACGTTGTAGTCCGAGTGCAGGGAGATACGCAGGCCGCCCTTAAGCGCCGATCTGCAAGGATCCAGCCGGTCAGCGCGCTCGGGGCCGAGGATTCGATCCCGGAACGCCTTTCCCCAGAAGTGGACATGGCCAATCAGGAAGGATGGCGAAAGGCCGAGCGCCGCCATTTTTGCGATCTGATCGTCATGAAGGATGCTGCAATGTTCAATGCGATGGCGGAGGGCGCGCGCTCCGCCGGCGCCGACAACAGTCTCAAAGGCCGCCAGGACGGTATCGATGGCGGCGTCACCGTTGGCGTGGACGCCGATCTGCCAACCGGCCTCATGAGCCTGCCGGATGACCTGCTCGATCTCGTCCGGCGTATAGTTCAATGCTCCGCGGTTGTCGGAGTTGAGATAGGGCTTTCTCTGGAAGCCTGTACCCCCCTGGTTCGAGCCGTCTGCCCAGGCCTTGATGCCGTTAAGAGTAAAGCGACCACCGCGTGGCCCGGGACGCAGGCCAAGGGCCTTCCATCTGTCGAAATGTGTTGAGACGAGGAAGCCCGCGTACCGCACCGCCGGATCATCGGCCATGACCCGGTCGATCAGGGTCAGGTCTTCCTCGGCGAAAAGCCCGCCGATTCCGCAATCGTGCACGGCCGTGCACCCCCTGGACGCAGCATCATCAAGGTCTGCGCGCAGGAAGTCGGCCAGCTCGCCGATGCTCGGGTTTGGCAGTTTTGCAATGAAGGGCTGGAACGCCCCCGGCTCCTCGAGACGACCTGTCAGTTCGCCGTCCGGGCCCCGCCCGAACCGCGCCTGGGGTGGATCGGGCGTGTCACGAGTGATGCCGGCCAGCGCAATGGCGCGCGAGTTCACGTAAGCGACATGTCCATTGGACTCGAGCACGAACACCGGAACCTCCGGGGCCAGCGCATCAAGATCTGCCCGCGAGAAAGGCTTGCCGGGCATGATCGACGGATCGAGCATCTTTGCCTGAACCCAGCCACCGGCCGCCGTCGAGTCGGCCGCGATCTTTATCTTCGACCGCGCGGCGTCCATGTCCTTGGTGGTGAAGGGCCCGACATCCAGCCATGGGCGCAGGCCGCTGAAGTTCGAATGCATGTGCGGATCCACGAACCCGGGCAGCACCGTAGCGTCGCCGAAATCGATGATCTGCGTGTTCCGCGCCTTCAGGCCGAGGACCGCGTCACGCGATCCAACTGCAGCAATGCGACCACCCCTCACTGCGACAGCGTCCGCGATCGGCCGGCGGGCGCTCATGGTGTAAATGCGCCGGGCCAGGAAAATATGGTCGACGTCTTCATCGACCGCCGCGGCTACCAGCGGGGGGCGGAAGGCGCCTGTTGCCAAGCCGGCTCCAAGTCCGGCAAGAACGCCGCGCCGTCCGATGAGACTCCGCATAACGGTCGAGAATTTCTCGTCGCATGCGTGACACATGATCGCTGACCTTTATTGCGCCTCGTCGATGTAGCAATTGGCGATCGCCTTGCCATTCGGTTTTATACTCAGAGCGTGTTCTTTGAGGTGCGCACAGAAAAGGGTGTTTACTTAAGGTCAACCACTGCTTCCGAGAAGTGACCTTGGGTCACCCCGTCGCCGGCAACACACTGGCGCCGCCGGCCGGGGCGGCCTATATGGCGGCGCCTCATGGACGATACACGGCTCAAGAAGATCAGGCTGCGGGCCTGGCGTCGCGGCTTCCGGGAAGCGGACCTCCTTCTGGGGCCGTTCGCGGACTACTATTGCCCGCGGTTCAGCAACGATCAGCTCGACGCGCTCGAGGCGCTGATGAGCGAGGCGGACCAGGACATCTACGACTGGTATCTGGGCCGCAGCCCCACCCCGGCGGAATTCGATAGCGAGATCATGGCCCTGCTGAAGGGGTTTGATCCGCACACCGGGGCGCCGGGCGATGGCGGCTGACGGCGGCGGGCCGAGCCACAACGATCTGAAGCGGGTCAGCCGCGACGACGGCCGACTGGACCTGACCGGCGCGCCGGAGGGCTTCGACGCGCTGGTCATGGCCGACATCGCGCGGTCGCGCGGCGGGCTGACGGTGTTCATCGCCCGCGACGGGGCCCGGGCCAACGCCTTCATGGAGGCGATGGGCTTCTTCGCGCCCGAGATCGAGGTGCTGCAGCTGCCGTCCTGGGACTGCCTGCCCTACGACCGGGTGGGGCCGTCGGCGGCCGTTGCGGCGCACCGGATGGCGACCCTCACGCGGCTGGCGCGTGGTCTGGACCCCAAGAAGCCGACCCTGCTGATCACCGCCGCTCCGGCGGCGCTGCAGCGCGTGCCGCCCCGCGACGTCGTGGCGCGCGCCGGCTACAGCACCCGACCCGGCCAGGAGGTGAAGATAGCCGACCTGGAGCGCTACTTCGCGGTCAACGGCTATTCCCGCGCCTCGACGGTGTCCGAGCGCGGCGAATTCGCAATCCGGGGCGGAGTGATCGACGTCTTCTCGCCGACCGCCGAGGAGCCGGTGCGGCTGGACCTGTTCGGCGACACGCTGGAGAGCATCCGCGGCTTCGACCCCGAGACCCAGCGTTCGACCCGGCAGCTGAAGGAAGTCGACCTGCTGCCGGTCAGCGAGGCGCTGGTCGATGCCGAGACCATCAGCCGCTTCCGCAAGGGCTATGTCGCCGCCTTCGGCGCGCCGGGCGAGGACGCGCTCTATTCCGCGGTCAGCGAGGGCGGGCGCCGCGCGGGGATGGAGCACTGGCTGCCGCTGTTCTACGCGCGGATGGAGACGCTGTTCGACTATCTGCCGGACGACGCCCTGGTGGGGGTCGACCACCTGGTCCAGGAGTCAGAAGCCGAGCGGCTGGCGATGATCGCCGACGCCTACGACGCCCGGGCCACCGCCGACCGCAAGGCCGCCTATCGTCCGCTGCCGCCCGAGGCGCTGTATCTGACCGGCGACGAGATCGCGATGCGGATCGCGGAGCGCCCCAACCGCTGGTTCACGCCGTTCCAGCGCGACGGCGCCGGCGTCGTCGACATGGGGGCCAAGCTCGGTCGCTCCTTCGCCGCCGAACGGGCCCAGGACAGCGTCAACCTGTTCGAGGCCACCGCCGAACACGCCAAGACCATGACCGCAGCCGGCCGTCGGGTGCTGCTGGCCTCCTGGTCGGAGGGCTCCTCCGAGCGCCTCGGCAGTATGATGGCCGACCATGGTCTGGGCCGGGTGCCCTTCGCGCCCTACTGGCAGGCGGCCAAGGCCAATGATCCTAAGGTTCCGCAGCGCGTCGTGCTGCCGCTGGAGGCCGGATTCGAGACCGATAACCTGGTGGTCATCTCCGAAACCGACATCCTCGGCGACCGGCTGGCGAGGCCGCGCAAGAAGCGCCGCGCCGCCAACTTCCTGGCCGAGGCCAGCGCCCTGACGCCGGGCGATCTGGTCGTGCACATCGACCACGGCATCGGCCGCTACGAGGGCCTCAAGACCCTGGACGTGCAGGGCGCCCCGCACGACTGCCTGGACCTGCTCTACGGCGGCGAGGCCAAGCTCTACCTGCCGGTCGAGAACATCGACCTGCTGACCCGCTATGGCGCCGACGGCGAGACCGTGCAGCTGGACAGACTGGGCGGGGCCGGCTGGCAGAGCCGCAAGGCCAAGGCCAAGGAACGCCTGCGCCAGATGGCGGAAGGGCTGATCCAGATCGCCGCCGCCCGCCAGCTGAAGTCGGTCGAGGAGACCGATCCGCCGTCCGGCCTGTTCGACGAGTTCTGCGCCCGCTTCCCCTACGAGGAGACGGACGACCAGCTCAGCGCCATCCACGACGTGCTCGAGGATCTGGCCTCGGGCAAGCCGATGGACCGGCTGATCTGCGGCGATGTGGGCTTCGGCAAGACGGAGGTCGCGCTGCGGGCCGCCTTCGTCATGGCCATGAGCGGCAAGCAGGTGGCCATTGTCTGCCCGACGACCCTGCTGGCCCGTCAGCACTACAAGACCTTCACCGAGCGCTTCCAGGGCTGGCCGATCAAGGTGCGGCGCCTGTCGCGCATGGCGCCGGCGAAGGAGGCGGCCGAGACCCGCGAGGGCCTGGCCAACGGCGAACTGGAGATCGTGGTCGGGACCCACGCCATCCTGTCCAAGCAGGTCAGCTTCAAGGACCTGGGCCTGGTCATCGTCGACGAGGAGCAGCACTTCGGGGTCAAGCACAAGGAGAAGCTCAAGGAGCTTCGCGCCGACGTGCACATGCTGACCCTGACCGCCACGCCGATCCCGCGCACGCTGCAGATGTCGCTGTCGGGCATCCGCGAGATGTCGATCATCGCCACCCCGCCGGTCGACCGGCTGGCGGTGCGCACCTACATCACGCCCTGGGACCCGGTGACCCTGCGCGAGGCGCTGCTGCGCGAGAAGTATCGCGGCGGCCAGACCTACTTCGTCGTCCCGCGCATCAAGGACCTGACCGACATCGAGCAGTTCCTGCGCACCCAGGTGCCGGAGGTGAAGTACGTTGTCGGCCACGGCCAGATGGCGCCGACCCAGCTCGAGGAGGTGATGACCGCCTTCTACGAGGGGCAGTACGACGTGCTGCTGGCGACCACCATCGTCGAGAGCGGGCTGGACATCCCCTCGGCCAACACCCTGGTCGTGCACCGGGCGGACATGTTCGGCTTGGCGCAGCTGTATCAGATCCGCGGCCGGGTCGGCCGGTCGAAAGCCAGGGCCTACGCCTATCTGACCACCCCGGTCGAGAAGCAACTGACCCTGTCGGCCGAGAAGCGGCTGAAGGTGCTGCAGTCGCTCGACAGCCTGGGCGCCGGCTTCCAGCTGGCCAGCCACGACCTCGACATCCGGGGCGGCGGCAACCTGCTGGGCGACGAGCAGAGCGGCCACATCAAGGAGATCGGCGTCGAGCTCTACCAGCTGATGCTGGAGGACGCCGTCGCCGAGCTGCGCCAGCGCCAGGGGGCGGAAGCGCTGCACAGCGACCGGGGCTGGTCGCCGCTGATCAACACCGGCGCGGCCGTGCTGATCCCGGAGGACTACGTTCCCGACCTCAATGTGCGCTTGTCGATGTACCGCCGCCTGTCGGAGGCCGAGAAGGCGCAGGACCGCGAGGCCCTGGCCGCCGAGCTGATCGACCGCTTCGGCCCGCTGCCGCCCGAGACCGACAGCCTGCTCAAGGTCGTGGCCATCAAGGGCCTGTGCCGCGAGACCAACGTCGCCAAGATCGACGTCGGCCCCAAGGGCGCGGTGCTGACCTTCCGCGACAACAGCTTCGCCAACCCGGGCGCCCTGCTGCGGCACATCGCGGCCAACCAGATCCTCTGGAAGATCCGCCCCGACGAGAAGGTGGTGGTGAAGGGCGAGTGGGAGACCCCGAACGCCCGCCTCGACGCGGCGGAGAAGATCCTGACCCAGCTGGTGAAACTGGCGAAGTGTTAGGGGCCTTGCGTGGTTCGACACGGGCCTGCGGCCCTGCTCACCATGACGATGGTGGGTAGCCTTCCAGTTCAGTCATCCTGAGCAGCCGCGAAGCGGCGTGTCGAAGGACGCACCAAGCACCGCATCCAAACGAACTTGTCATCCTCGCCCGGTGGCGCATCTAATCCCCAACGCATAGCCTTGTTCGGCGAGGCCACGGGAGAGGGCGCATGACCACGATCACGCTGAACGGCAAATCCGTCACAGTGACGTCCGAGCCGGACACGCCGCTCCTGTGGGTCCTCCGCGAGGAGTTCGACCTCAAGGGCGCCAAGTACGGCTGTGGCATCGCCCAGTGCGGGGCCTGCACGGTGCATGTCGGCGGCCAGGCGGTGCGGTCCTGCTCGATCGCCATCGGCGACCTGGACGGCCAGAGCATCACCACGATCGAGAGCTTCGACGGCGGCCACAAGGTGCAGAAGGCCTGGATCGACGCCCAGGTGCCGCAGTGCGGCTTCTGCCAGCCGGGCCAGATCATGAGCGCGGCCGCGCTGCTGGACGAGAACAAGGCCCCCAGCGACGCCGACATCGACGCGGCCATGGCCGGGAACATCTGCCGTTGCGGGACCTACCCGCGCATCCGCGCCGCCATCAAGGCAGCGGCGAAGGCCTGAGGACCGGGATCATGAACAAGCCGATGATCGATCGCCGCGCCTTCCTCGCCACCACGGGCGCCTTCACCCTCAGCTTCGCCGTGCCGAACGCGAAGGCGCAGCAGACCGGCGCGCCCGCCGCGCCCTGGACCGCCTATCTGTCCATCGGCGCCGACGGGAAGCTCGCGCTGCTGTCGCCGACCACTGAGATGGGGCAGGGCACCCACACCGCCCACGCCGCCATCATCGCCGACGAGATCGGCGTGCCGCTCAGCTGGTTCAGCGTCGACACCGCCCTGCCGTCGGACCCGTTCCGGCGCGGCGGATCGATGGGCTCGGGCGGCTCGGCCGGGGTGCGCGCCTGGTGGGCGGCGCTGCGGACCGTCGGGGCCAACGCCCGCGCCAGCCTGATCGCGGCGGCGGCGGGCAAGGCCGGAGTCCCGGCGGCGGAGATCACGCTGGAAGACGGCCGTTTCCTGCGCGCGGGCAAACCGCTGGCCGTGACACTGGGCGAGGCCGCGACCCTGGCGGCCGGCAAGCCGCTGGTCGAGGGCGCGCCGAAGGATCCGGCGACCTACCGCCTCGTCGGCAAGGCGACCCCGCGCGTGGACGTGCCGGCCAAGGTGCGCGGCGAGCCGGTGTTTTCGGCGGACTTCACGCGCCCGGGGATGGTCTACGCCTGCGCCGTGCTGTCGCCGGTCTACGGCGGCGACGCGGAGAGTTGGGACGACAAGGCCACCCTGGCGGTCAAGGGCGTCGAGCAGGTGGTAAAGATCCCCGGCGGCGCGGCCGTGGTGGCCAAGAGCCAGTGGGCGGCCATGAAGGGCGCGGCGGCGCTGAATGTGCGCTGGAAATCCACCGTCAACGACGGTCTGGACTCCGCCGCCATCTCGGCGGCGATGCACTCGGGCCTCGGCAAGGACGCCCAGGCGATCGTCGGCAAGGTCGAGGGCGACACCGCGGCGGCCCTGGCCGGGGCGGCGAAGACCTTCCAGGCCGACTACGAGGCGCCTTACCTCTGCCACGCGCCGATGGAGCCCTGGTCGATCACGGTCGAGCCGACGGCTGACGGCGGGCTGGAGATCTGGGGCCCGTTCCAGACCCAGGACCGCAACCGCAACACCGCCGCCAGGACCGCCGGCATCGATCCCTCCAAGGTGACGCTCCACACCCTGATGCTCGGCGGCGGCTATGGCCGGCGCCTGGGCGACGACGGCACCCCGGGCGGGGTGGTCACGGCGCTGGCGGTGAAGAAGCCGGTGAAGTTCTTCTGGCGGCGCGAGGACGAGATCGGCCAGGGCTGGTATCGCCCGGCCCAGGTCGCGCGGCTGAAGGCCGGCGTCGACGCCAGCGGCAAGGTCACGGCGCTGCACATCCGCACCGCCGGCCCCTCGATGCGCGACAGCTTCGCGCCCGGCGGCCTGAAACAGGGCGAGCTCGACGCCTCCTCGGTCCAGACCCTGACCGACACCCGCTACCGGACAGGCGCCTATCGCGTCGACTGGGTGCGGGTCGACCAGCCCGTGCCCATGGCGCCCTGGCGCGCCGTCGGCGCGACCCAGAACGGCTATTTCATGGAGGCGTTCGTCGACGAACTGGCCGCCTTCCTGAAGAAGGATCCGGTCGCCCTGCGCCGCGAGCTGCTGGCTCACGATCCCCGGGCGCTGAAGGTCATCGATGAGGCGGCGAAGGCCGGCGACTGGGGCAAGCCGCTGAAGAAGGGCCACGCCCGGGGCTTCGCCTATGTCGAGAGCTACGGCAGCCTCTGCGCCCAGGTGGTCGAGGTCTCGCTCGGCGACGGCGGCGTGGTGAACATCCACAAGGCGATCTGCGTGCTCGACTGCGCCCGCGTCGTCACCCCGGACGGCGCCCGCAACCAGGTCGAGGGCGGCATGATCCAGGGCCTGTCGACGGCGCTGTTCGAAGGCATCGAGATCAGCGGCGGCCGGGCGACCAACACCAACTTCGACGGCTACCGGATCCTGCGGATGAACGAGTCGCCGCACGCCGTGGAGACCGTGTTCATCGAGAACGGCGAGACCATCGGCGGCGTCGGCGAGCCGCCGGTCCCGCCGGCCACGCCCGCCCTGGTCAACGCCCTGTTCGCCCTGACCGGCAAGCCGATCCGCAAGCTGCCGATCAGCGCGACGCTGGCGGGATAGGGCCTACCCCGGCAACCGCTCGAACTGCGGGATGCCTTCGGGGATGCAGTGGAAGGGCTGCCTGTCGACGGTGTAGATCGCCATCTGCGGTGCGAAGACCGACGGATCGTCCAGCGAGCCCGCCTTCAGGATCACCGCCGGGAAACCGGGCGAGCGGGTGATGATGTGCGATCCGCACTCCGCGCAGAACTCGCGGGTCACCGGGTTGGGGATATCCTTGCGGCTGAAGCTCTTCGGTTCACCCTTCGTGTAGCTGAAGCCGGGGATCGGCATGGCCATGAACACGTTCGGCGAGCCGCCGGTGATGTGCTGGCACTCGCGGCAATGGCACTGGGCCTGCATCATCGGCTCGCCCTCGGCCACATAGCGCAGCGCGCCGCAGTAGCATCCGCCTTCGAGTTTCATGGTCGCCTCCCGTTGTACGCTAGCACCCTTCCGCATCGTCACGGCAAGGGCCGCTCAGGCCGCCATCTCGACGGCCTTGTCGAGCGCCTTGACCAGCCGCTGCGGGGGCTCGGCCCCGGAGACGGCCAGCTTGCCGTCGAAGATCATGAACGGCACGCCGGATACGCCGGCCTCATGGGCCAGCTGATGCTCGCGGGTGATCGTGTCCCGGTCGGCGCCCTTCGACAGCAGCTGCAGCACCAGCAGGCGGTCCATGCCCGCCGCGCCGGCGATGTCGGCCAGGACCACCGGGTCGCCGATGTCCTTGCCCTCGCTGAAGTAGGCGGCCAGCACGGCCTCCAGCACCGGCTCCTGGCAGCCGGCCGTCTGGGCCCAGCGGATCAGGCGATGGGCGGCGTTGGTGTTGGGCGAGACCTTGATCGCGGTCAGGTCCCAGGTGATGCCGTCCTGGGCCGCGTTGTCGTCCAGAACCTTGGTGATCTCGGCGCGGCGGGACGAGTCGGGGAACTTGGCGGCCATGTAGGCCTTGCGGTCGACACCCTCGTCCGGAAGCGTCGGATCCAGCTGATAGGGCCGCCAGACCACTGTCGCCTCTATATCCGGGCGCATGGCCAGCGCCGCGTTGAGCCGCCGCCAGCCGAGATAGCACCAGGGACAGACGACGTCGGCGATGAAGTCTATCTGCATGGGGCTCTCCTTGCCGGGTTAGCTGGCTTCACGCTGCTGGGCGCGGGCGGCGGCGCGCTCCAGCGCCACGGCGGCGTTCTCGCCGGGTTCGATCTGGGCGACGCCGATATCGAAGTCGACGGTGAACGGCGTCTTGCCATCGCCGGACTCGAAGGCGGTGCAGGCAATGACCGCGGCGATGCGTTCGGCGGCGGCGCGACCGGCGCCCTGAGGCGTGGCGGGCAGGGCCAGGGCGAAGACCTCCGGGCCCAGGCGGGCGGCGGTGTCCTCGGCGCGCACCAGGCGGCCGATCATCGAGCCGATCTGCGGGATAGCGCGATCCAGCCAGCCACCAGCGCGGGCGGCGTGAACCTCCGGTCGGTCGGCGACCCGCAGGACGCAGACGCTCATCGGCCGGTTGCGGATGCGAGAGGTCTGGGCCAGCCGCACCATATGGCCGGCGAACAGGTCGCGGGTGAACAGGCCCGTCGCGGCGTCCATCAGCCCGCTGCTGCGCGCCTTCTCCAGCGCCCGGCGGATGGCCGTCTGGCGGCGGTAACTGCGGGCCAGCTCGATGACGCGCTTGGCCGTCTCGGTCTCGGCCGTCTCCGGCGAGGCGACATCGGACACGCCGCGATGGAAGGCCTCCGAAGTGGTGACGTAGCTCTCGGCCCGCAGATAGAGCAGGGCGGGGATGTGGTAGAGCCGGGTGTTGCGGCGCATGCCCGCCGCGATCGACAGGGCCTCGGCGCTGTTGTCGCCGGCCCAGAGCACCACCGAGTCGAAGGCCCGCTCGTGCAGGTAGTCGAAGGCGGTGAAGGCGGTGAAGGCCCCGACCACGTCCGCGCCGCCGCGCGTCAGGGCGTTGCTCAGCGCCAGGAACTGCGGCGCGGGCTCACCGACGGCCAGCACGCGATAGGGCTCGGGATTGGGTTCGGGCAGGTCCAGACGGCGGCCGCGCTCGGCGAAGGTTTCCAGCCGCAGCTCGAACTCCTCCTCGGCCACGGCCATGCGGACCAGCGACTCCAGACGCAGTACGGCCTGGGCCGGGTGCAGCGGCGGGGCCAGCGTCAGGTCGAAGGCGTAGCTGTCCAGCTGCGGGTCCGGATCGCCGATAGCGATGACCGGCAGGCGGCGCGGGGCGCAGGCGGCCTTCAGGCGACGGGCGAGCTGCAGGGCGTCATGGCCGCCGCTGGCTACGTCGACGATGGCCGCCTCGATGGCCAGATCGCCCAGGGCCGCCATGGCCGCGTAGGGCCCGCGCGCAGTGATCGTGCGCCAGCCGAGTCGGTCCAGCCCCTCGGCCAACGGGCCGGCCAGCGCGTCGTCGCGCGCCACGATCAAAATCCGGGCCTGAATTGACAACCCGCTCGAACTCCCGCCCATGACGCCGCCGGCCCCCGTCGGCTGCTGATTGCGCGTCAGGATTCGTCGGGCGCAACATAGCAGAGGCCGCCGCCGGGGATAGCGCGACAAAGACGCGGATTTCGAACGGGAACAGGACGATGAGCGACAAACCTCTGGCGGGCCGGATGGCCGTCGTTACGGGCGCCTCGAGCGGGCTGGGGGCGCGGTTCGCGCGGGTGCTGTCGGAGGCCGGCGCCAGCGTGGCGGTGATGGCGCGGCGGACAGACCGGCTGGAGGCGCTCGTCGCCGAGCTCAACGCCGCCAGCGGCAAGGCCGCCGCCTTCGCGCTGGACGTCGCGGACACCGCCGCCATTGGCCCGGCGCTCGATCAGGCGGAGGCCGCGCTCGGCCCGCTGTCGATCATGGTCAACAACGCCGGGGTCGGCGGCGACGGCATGGCCATGGACATGACGGTCGAGACCTTCGACCAGACGATGGCCGTCAACGTCCGCGCGGTCTACTTCGGCGCCGTCGAGGCGGCGAAGCGGATGATCGCCAGCGGCGTGGCCGAGGCCGGCGAGGCGCGGATCATCAACATCGCCTCGATCGCCGCCTTCAACCAGCTGCCGGGCCTTACCGTCTACTGCGCGTCCAAGGCTGCCTGCGCCTCACTGACCAAGGGGCTCGCCCGCGAATGGGCCCGGCCCCGGATCGCGGTGAACGCCATCTGCCCCGGCTACATCGAGACCGAGATCAACAGCGACTGGTTCCAGACCGAGGGCGGGCAGAAGCAGATCAAGGGCTTCCCCCGCCGCCGCCTGATGGACGAGGACGTCCTGGACGAGGCCCTGCTGATGCTGGCCGGCCGCCGCGCCCACTTCATCACCGGCACGACGATCACCATCGACGACGGGCAGACGCTGTAGTTGCTATCATAACGCGACTGGAGTTGGTCGTCACAATCTGGTATTGAGCCGGCATGGTTGAGCTGACCCTGACCCTGAGCGCAGAACACCTCGCGTTGCTGCGCGCGGCAGCCGACGAGGCCGGTGAGACGATCGAGGCCTTCGCGGCCCGGCTCATCGCCAATGGACTACGGTACGACGAGTGGGCGATTACGGAGGCGCGTCTCGCTGAGTATGATCGCACCGGAGTCGCTGAAGACGCCGAAGTCGTCTTCCGTGAGGTTCGGGAGCAATTGAAGACACGGCTCGCCGAGAGGCCGGCCCCGGCGAAGTGAAGCGGCGCGTTCGCTTCCTTCCGGGGGGCAGGCGAGATCTGGCGCGTCTTGCCAACTTCCTGGCTGAACGAAATCCGCAGGCAGCGTCGAACGCAATCGAAGCGATTCTGGCGGCAGCCGGAAGCCTCTCGGAGTTTGCCGAGCGAGGCGTTCCAAGCCGCTCCCAAAATGCCCGAAAGCTCTTCGTGCCCTTCGGGCGCTCCGCATACATCATTCACTATCGCGTGGAAGCCGAAGAGGTCCTTATCGCCCGCATCTTCCACAGCCTCGAAGACCGGCCGCTTGCCTGACCATGCGTCAGCGCCTCTAAATCTCGGCCAAACGGGAGAAACGTCATGGCTAGTGGTCCGCTTTCGGGTCTGAAGATCGTCGAGTTCGCCGGTATCGGGCCGGGGCCGTTCTGCGGCATGCTGCTGTCGGACCTGGGCGCCGACGTGGTGCGGGTCGACCGCAAGGGCTCGGGCCGCGCCTCGCCGGCCGACGTCACCAGCCGGGGCCGCCGCTCGGTGGCGCTGGACCTCAAGTCGCCCGACGCCATCGAGGCGGTGCTCAAGCTGCTGGAAAGCGCCGACGGCCTGATCGAGGGCTTCCGCCCCGGCGTGATGGAGCGCCTGGGCCTGGGCCCGGACGTCGTGCTGGCGCGCAATCCCAAGCTGGTGTTCGGCCGCATGACCGGTTGGGGCCAGACCGGCCCCTACGCCAAGGCGGCGGGCCACGACATGAACTACATCGCCATCACCGGCGCGCTCCACGCCATCGGCACCGAGGACAAGCCGGTTCCGCCGCTGAACCTGGTCGGCGACTTCGGGGGCGGCGCCCTGTACCTGGCGTTCGGCCTGATGGCGGGCATCATCAGCGCCCGCGAGACCGGCAAGGGTCAGGTCATCGACTGCGCGATGAGCGACGGCGCCGCCTCACTGATGGCCATGTTCTACGGCTTCAAGGGCGCCGGCATCTGGAAGGACGAGCGGCGCTCCAACCTGCTCGATGGCGGGGCCCACTTCTACGACACCTACCAATGCGCCGACGGCAAATGGATCTCGATCGGCTCGATCGAGCCGCAGTTCTACGCCCTACTTCTGGAGAAGACCGGCATCACCGATCCGGAATTCGCCAACCAGATGGACCGCTCCGCCTGGCCGTCGCTGAAGGCCAAGCTGCAGGACGTGCTGCGGACGAAGACCCAGGCCGAGTGGTGCGCGATCATGGACGCGACCGACATCTGTTTCGCGCCGGTGCTGGATCTCGAGGAAGCCCCCAAACACGCCCACAACGTGGCCCGCGAAACCTTCGTCACGATCGAGGGCGTCGTCCAGCCGGCGCCCGCGCCGCGCTTCTCGGCCACGCCGGGCGCCATCCAGGGCCCGCCGCCGAAGATCGGCGCCCACAACGACGAGGCCCTGGCCGACTGGGGCTTCACCGCCGCCGAAGTGGTGGCGCTGAAGGAGAAGGGCGCGCTCTGAGGTGATGCGTCCTTCGACACGCCGCTTCGCGGCTGCTCAGGATGACGTAGGCTGAAGGCTATACATCAACGTCATGCTGAGCAGCGCCGCAGGCGCGTGTCGAAGCACGCACATTCGTTCAGCCACCGTTCAGGCAGTGGATTCGATTGTGGCTTCGTAGCCGGCCGCCACGCACTCCCGTCCCTCGTTGTGGCGGCCGGTTATCCAGGACGAAGGCAAGGTCATCCTGTCAGGCGCGTCCCGCGAAGCGGGGCGCGCCTTTGACGTTGCGCATAAGGTGCGGGGAGGGCAGTTTCCGCGCCATGTCAGACGCCGGCCCGCAGGGTCATTCCCCCCAGATCGATCTTGACCCCGTCCACTGGGCGCGGGCGACGCTGGAGGTGCTCGGCAAGGCGCTGAAGCGCCTGTGGGGCCGCGACGTCATGCTCTACGTGGGCGGCGTGTCGTTCTGGATCATGCTGGCTGTGTTTCCGCTGCTGGTCATCGTCATCGGCCTGTACGGCATGCTCTCGGCGCCCGAGCAGGTGGCCGGGCAGGCCGAGGTGCTGGCCGGGATGCTGCCCGCCGGCGCCCGCGGCATCTTCCGCAGCGAGCTCGAGCGCCTGGCCCACGCGCCGTCCGTCGCTATCAGCTCCCAGAGCGTTGTCGCCCTGATCATTGGCGCCTACGCGGCCCACCGAGGCTTCAAGGCCCTGCTCGCCGGCCTGTCCTTCATCCACGACGAAGAAAACCAGCGCGGTTTCATCAGCTTCAACATCATGGCCCTGGTCGTTCTGATCGCGGCCCTGGTGCTGATGGGGGTGGTGTCCTTCGCCTTCCTCGGCATCCGTGTGATGTCCCTGGCGCTGGATTTCAAGCCGCTGGCCGGCCTGAGCTGGCTGTTCAGCGAATGGACCTGGACCAGCATAGGCCTGGTGCTGGCCATGACCCTGATCTACCGCTTCGCCATGGCGCGGGAGCCGGTCGCCTGGCGCGCGTCCCTGGCCGGGGGTGTCGCCTCGGCGGTCCTTGGCCTTTGCTTTTCCTGGCTCTGCGCCTTCTATGTCGAGCAGATCGCCCACCTGGGCGCCACCTACGGCTCGGTGGCCACGGTGGTGGTGTTCCTGATCTGGCTGAGCTGGAACGTGAACGCGCTGTTCTTCGGCGGGGCGCTGGCGACCGAGATGGAAATCGCCCTGCAAACCCGGAAGATCATTCCGCTCTCGCTACGACGAAAATCAGCCAGCCGCTGACCTCGTCCTTCTCCAGCAAGGCGTAGCCCTTCTCCCGCACGAAGTGCGGCACATCGACCCGCGCCATCGGATCATCAGCCAACAGCCGCACCCGCGCGCCGGGGCCGGCCGTCTCCAGCGCCTTGCGCAGCCGCAGGGTCGGGATCGGGCAGTGGTGCCCCCGGGCGTCGACGAGGATCTCTGCTGTTTCCATGCCCGGCTCTCTACAACGACTGCCCTGCTCGACGCGATTCCGCAGGCGCTTGCGCACCGCGACGTCTCTTGGGGACCGCCGAAAAGCAACAGGGCGATCTGCACTGTAACCGGTGTCAACGGCGCTGCCGCCGAACGCTGGCGCCGCCCCGCGACGCACGGTATCACGGACGGGGAACGCGGGAGCGCCGGGAGACGCCGTGAGTTCGAAGACGCCCAGACCATCCGATGACGAGGCGCTGCAGAGCGGGCGCCGGCGCGCCACGATCAACGATGTCGCCCGTCTGGCGGGGGTGTCGAAGAAGACGGTTTCCCGTGTCATCAACCGTTCGCCATCGGTGCGTCCGGAGACCCGCGAGAAGATCGAGGCGGTCATCGCCCGCTACGGCTACGCTCCTGACCCCCAGGCGCGGGGGCTGGCCTTCCGCCGCTCTTTCCTGATCGGGCTCATCTACGACAACCCCAATCCGCAGTATGTCGTGAACATGCAGCTGGGCCTGCTGGACGGCATGCGCGGGTCCGGCTTCGAGCTGGTCGTCCACCCCTGCGACCGCGGCAGCACGACCCTGGTCCCCGATCTCCGCGCCTTCATCGAGCGACAGAAGCTGTTCGGCGTTGTGCTGACACCCTCTGTCTCGGAAGACGAGGCGGTGGCGGAGATGCTGCGCGAGATCGGCTGCGAATACGTGCGCGTCGCCTCTGTCGCCGTGGATTCCGAGGTCCACAGCATCGTCACCCGCGACCGGCATGGCGGCTTGTTGGCTGGCCGGCACCTCGCCGAGCTGGGCCACAGGCGCGTCGGCTTCATTTCAGGCCCCGACCGCTTCCGCTCCTCGCACGAACGGCGCGGCGGGTTCGAGGAAGGCCTGAAGGAGCACGGTGTCGCCCTGGACGCCGACTGCGTGGCCGAAGGCGCCTACACCTTCGAGTCCGGCATGGAGGCCGCGGCGCGGCTCATGGCCCTGAGCGACCGTCCCACGGCGATCTTCGCCGGCAATGACGAGATGGCCGCGGGCGTCCTGCATGCCGCCCGGCGGGCCGGACTCTCGGTGCCCGGCGACCTGTCGGTGATCGGCTTTGACGACTTCCAGATCGCCTCGCGCGTCTGGCCGCCCCTGACCACCATCCGGGCGCCCACGCGCGAGATCGGACGGCTGGCGGCGGAGCGGCTGCTGGGCGTGACCGAAGGGGACAAGCGCGACCCCGAATGGCGCATGCCCTCGCTGGTGGTCCGGGAGTCGACGGCGACGCCCAAGGGCTGACCCCGCTGAAGTCGGCCCGGCCTAGTTCTTAACCGCCTTGACCACGGCCGCGACGATGGCCGCGTTGTAGCCTCGGTAGGCGTCCCGCACGAGGCTCTCCCAGACCGGAAGGTTGACTACCACCGCGTCGCCGCGCGCGCGGGCCTCCGTCTGGTAGTTTTCGTCCACCCAGGTCCCCATCGACCGAACGCCGGCGGCGCCCTGCTCGACCGTGGCGAAGGGGGTCTGCGAGACCACGTCCTTGACCGGCCGAAGCTGCCCGGGCGTTCCGAACCGGCCGCCACTGGCGGGATTGAGGGTGAAGGTCGGTGAGTCCATGTCGATCCTGAACCGGATCGAGCCGCCGGCGCTCGCGACACCCCCGAACATGCCGCCGGTGCTGGCCTCCATCGCCGCGAAGTCGAGGGTCAGGGAGGGAACCAGGATATTGGCGTCCAGATCCCAGCCGGACCTGTACATCTTCGCGCCGGCGTTGATCTGGGTCGCCGCCGCCATGGCGCCGAGGCCGGTCTGCGACTCCGGCAGCCGGTAGGCGGCGAGGGCCGGGGCTTCGGTGGCGCCGATGGTCACGAAGCCGCGCCGCACGCTCTTGCCGATGGTGATGCCGGGGCCGCCGCCGACGGTGGCCATGTTGCCGGCCAGGCGCTCCATGCCGGCCGTGTCCACCATGGCCCGGGCGTCGGCCTCTGAGACGACGCCGATGCCGGCCGCCGTGAACTGCGCCTTCAGATCGGCGTAGGCCTCGTCGGTCAGCTTGCGCAGCGTCGGGATGTCGACGCCCGTCAGCAGGACGGCAAGCCGGCTCTTCGCGGCGATCGACGCCGAGGCGGTGGCCTGCTGCCAGACGATGAAGTTGATGTGGTAAGCGGGGATGGCGACGCGTTTATGGCCCTTGAACAGGCCAGGGTGGGCGTTCACCCACTTGACCGCCATGGGCTCGGCCAGCGCGGGTCGCGCGGCGAAGGTCAGCGCGCTCGCGGCGGCGGCGCTCAGGAAAAGGCGTCGATGCACGGTGTCATCCTCAAGGGTCGCGGGGCCCTCCGCCCCGCCGTCCTTTCATGGAGGCAGGACCGCCGCGCCGTCATGCACCGGAAAGGTGGCTGGGTTCGCGCGGCCGGCAGATCGAGCAAGAAGGGGCGGCCCGGAAGATGCTGGCCTTCATCCGTGTATCCTGCGAGCCAATGCCGTGGCTCGCGGGACGGAAATGCAATGAAGAGCACCGGCTTGCCGGGCGGCGACTTCCGCCTGACCAGCATCACCAACGGCAACGCCCGCGGCTCCAACCGCTTCATCCGTGAAGAGGATCGCGGCTACTATATGCAGCTGGATTTCAACTCCACGCTGTTCGGCCTCGACTACCGCGGCAACGTCGGCTTCCGCAAGGTGAACACCAAGCTCTACGCCGAGGGCTACAGCTCGACGGGCGGCGGCACCATGGTCGACGGCTACAACGACTACGACAACTTCCTGCCGTCGTTTAACCTCTCGGTGAACGCGACCGATAACTTCATCGTCCGCTTCGGCGCGGCGGAAGTGATGGCGCGGCCGCAGATCGGCAACGGCCTGGCCGGCACCAACTACCTGGTCCCGACCACCTCGCTGGCGGCCAGCGGCCCCAACTTCACCGCCACCATCGGCAACGTGAATCTGGAGCCCTTCCAGGCCAAGACCTACGACCTCAGCTTCGAATGGTACTTCGCGCCGGAATCGTTGCTGTCGGTCGCCTTCTTCAAGAAGGACATCGACACCTACATCCAGATCATCCGCCAGGACCTGCAGTATCAGCAGCTGACCCTGCTGAACCCCAGCGCCTTCGCGCCGGCCCTCTGCATCGGGGCCTGCACCCCGACCCAGGTGTTCCAGCTGACCAGCGCCGTGAACACCGAGGGCGGCCCGCTGGAAGGCTTCGAGATCAGCTACCAGCAGCCGTTCTCGTTCCTGCCGGCGCCGTTCGACAAGTTCGGCATCCAGGCCAACTACACCCAGGTCAAGTCCGAGATCGACTACTGCAACAACGCGCTGTGCACCCTGGTCGTCTCCGACAACCTCGTGAACCTGTCGCCGACGGCCTACAACGCCACCCTCTACTACGAGGATGATCGCCTCAGCGCCCGTATCTCGGCGTCCTACCGCGAGGGCTACCTGCAGAACGTCCCCGGTCGGAACGGCAATTCGCTCAAGGGCAAGAAGGACACCTTCAACCTCGACTTCGCCAGCTCCTACAAGGTCAACGACCAGATCTCGATGACCTTCGAGGCCCTGAACCTGACCGACGAGTTCAACCAGCAATGGGTGGGCGATGACAGCCGTCAGTCGACCTCGGTCTACCACCACACCGGAACGTCCTACTACTTCGGTCTCAAGTACACCTTCTAGGTTATCCTCCTTGCCCGGCCCCCGTTTTTTCGTCACGACGGACAGGGCCCCGGCTGACCACAGTGTGATGGCGGGGCGGCCGGAGCGCCGTGGCCCGCATCCCGAACTCGCTTAAGCTTGGGGAGCCCCGGTCGAGGCCGATCCTTCGAACCGGACCGATCCAGGAGACGCCGACATGGCCCACGACCGCATGACCGTCCTGACCGCGATGATGGGGCAGGGGGTCATCCCCGTCTTCTACCACCCGGACGCCGAGACCTGCGTCAACGTCATCCAGGCCTGCGCCAACGGCGGGGCCCGATGCATCGAATTCACCAACCGCGGCGACTTCGCGGCCCACGTCTTCCTCGACGTCGCCCGTCATTTCGCCAAGGCTGACCCCAGCGTCATCATTGGGGTGGGCAGCGTTGTCGATGCCCCGACCGCCGGCATCTACATCGCCAACGGCGCGAAGTTCGTCGTCGGCCCGATCCTCAACGCCGATGTGGCGAAGGTCTGCAATCGGCGTATGATTCCCTACAGCCCGGGCTGCGGCTCGGCGTCGGAGATTTCCTTGGCCCAGGAGCTGGGCTGCGAGATCGTCAAGGTCTTCCCCGGCGAGAGCGTCGGCGGCCCGACCTTCGTCAAGAATGTCCTGGGTCCGATGCCCTGGACCCGCATCATGCCCACCGGCGGCGTCGACCCGGACGAGAAGAGCCTGCGCGAATGGTTCGGCGCCGGCATCGTCGCGGCCGGCATGGGCAGCAAGCTGATCACGAACGACCTGCTCAAGGCGGGCGACTGGAAAGGGATCGAGGACCGGGTGCGCAAGACCGTGGACCTCATCGCTAGCATCCGAAGAGAGCTGACGTGACCACCGACAATGTCCTGACCATCCGCCCCGCCAGCGAGACCCGCTGGGACTGCGCCTCCTTCGGCGAGGTGATGCTGCGCTTCGACCCGGGCTTCGGCCGGGTGCGCAACGCCCGCCAGTTCAACGTCTGGGAGGGCGGCGGCGAGTACAATGTCGCCCGCGCCATGCGCAAATGCTGGGGCAAGCGCTCGACGGTGGTCACGGCCCTGCCGGTCAACGACCTGGGCTGGCTGGTCGAGGACCTGATCATGCAGGGCGGGGTGGACATGAGCCACGTCGTCTGGCGCGATTTCGACGGCCTGGGCCGCAACACCCGCGTCGGCCTGAACTTCACCGAGAAGGGCTTCGGCGTCCGCCCGGCCCTGGGCTGCAGCGACCGCGGCCACAGCGCCGCCTCGCAGATCCGCCCCGGCGAGGTGAACTGGGAGAAGCTGTTCGGCGAGGAGGGCGTGCGCTGGTTCCACACCGGCGGCATCTTCGCGGCCCTGGCCAGCAACACCGCCGAGGCCGTCATCGAGGCCGTCGAGGTGGCCCGCAAGTACGGCACGATCGTCAGCTATGACCTCAACTATCGCGCCTCGCTGTGGAAGAGCCAGGGCGGCAAGCCCGGCGCCCAGAAGATCAACCGCGAGATCGCGAAATACGTCGATGTGATGATCGGCAACGAGGAGGACTTCACGGCCTGCCTCGGCTTCGAGGTCGAGGGCCTGGACGAGCACATCAGCGAGATCGACCCGACCAACTTCAAGACAATGATCGAGACGGCGGTCAGCCAGTTCCCGAACTTCAAGGTCGCCGCCACCACCCTGCGCAATGCGAAGACCGCCAGCATCAACGACTGGTCGGCCATCCTCTACGCCGGCGGCCAGTTCTATCAGTCGATGGAGCGCAACGACCTGGAGATCTACGACCGGGTCGGCGGCGGCGACGGCTTCGCCTCGGGCCTCGCCTACGGCTTCATGGAGGGCAAGGGCCCCCAGGCCGCCGTCGAGTACGGCGCTGCCCACGGCGCCCTGGCCATGACCACCCCCGGCGACACCTCCATGGTCCGCGCCGCCGAGGTCGAGGCGGTCATGAAGGGCAAGGGCGCGCGGGTTATCCGTTAGAGCGGGAACCAGGGCAGGTCGAGGTTGGGGATGACACCCTCGGCGAGTGCGCTGAGGGCATAGGCGAAGATCAGCCCGGCGACGCCTATGAAGAACCAGTACAGGACCGGCGTATCCCGCCGGTCGGCCCATACGCCGCGGCGCAGCCGCCAGACAGCAAGCATGCAGCCGGTGACGAGCGCGTACAGGAACGGCCATCCGAAGAGGACCGCCAGAAGGGCCAGGAGCCACGGGGGCATGGGGAAGCGCTCCACTGTCCAGCGACCCTGAGGAACTACCGCTGACCTGGCAACCCTGCCGCTCCCCCGTCAGAGCCGGATCTCGCCCGCCCGGATGAGGACGACCAGCGTCACCGCATGAACCGCGGCGATGAGAAGGTTGCTGATCACCACCGGATTGCTGATCGAACCCGTCGTGAGCGGCGTGGTGACCTTGTAGAGGATCTGCACTGCGAGCAGCGCAGCCACGGCGGCGCGTCCGGCCAGAACGGATGGCGGGTCAGCGACCGGTCGTCCATCACCGGGCCGAAGTAGAGCGATCCGCTCGGCAGGATCGGATCGCGGACAGCCATCGCCTCGACCAGTCGCTCGACGGGCAGGGTGGCCAGCTGTTCGGGCGTCGCCTTCAGCGCCTCAAGGAAGGTTCTCGCCCGGCGCTCCGCGTTCAGGGGGCCGGAAGCCGTCACCTGCTGGCCGCTCATCGTCGCGGCGCGGTGGAACAGGCCCCGGGCGGCCGGCATGGCCATCAGGGTGGCGATCTTGGCCCCGCCGCCGGACTGGCGGAAGACCATCACCGTGCCGGGGTCGCCCCCGAAGGCGGTGATGTTGTCGCGCACCCAGCGCAGGGCCAGCACCAGGTCCAGCTGACCGACATTGCCGCTGTCGGCGAAGCGGGGTTCGCCCAGGCGTCCGAGCGACAGGTAGCCCAGCGCGCCAAGACGATGGTTCAGCGTCACCACGACGACGTCGCCGCGCGTGGCGAGGCGGGTTCCCTCATAGAGCGGACTGGAGCCGGAGCCTGCGCTGTAGGCTCCGCCGTGAATGTAGACCATCACCGGGCGGCTGGCCTGATCGGCGCCCGGCGTCCAGATGTTGAGGAACAGGCAGTCCTCGGCGGTGGGGCCGTCGGCGCCCTGACCGCGCTGGGGCGAGCCGGGCCCGAAGGCGAGGGCGTCCCGGATATCGCTCCAGGGCTGCGGCGCAGTCGGCGGCTGGAAGCGGCGCGGACCGGTGTCGGCGCCGTAGCGGACGCCCTTGAAGACCAGGACGCCGTCGTGGCGGGCGCCGCGTACGCGGCCGTGGGTGGTGGCCACGACCGGGGCTGTGCGCTGCGGCTTCGCAAGGGCAGGGGACGTCAGCGCTGAGGCCGCGAGACCGAGCATCGCGCTTCGGCGGGTCGTCTCCTTGATCATCCGGACCTCCAGCACGCCCGGTGTCATAGCGCGAGCAGGCAGCGCGTTGAACTGTATCCTCTCCCTGTCGGCAGAACAGAAAATGGGGGGATAGATTGAACTTGTCCCCCACCCCTGCAGCCACGCCCATACTCACCTCGTCCCGTCGCACGGGGAGGGCGCATGGCCAGCGACCTTGCGGCGACGGGATGGAGTTCGAGCGGGGACAGGGATGAGGGGGTTACTCATCCGGTCCGGGACGAGGCCGCTGCCTTGCCCGCCCGTCGGAGGCGCTCCGGTTAAGCCCGAACACGGCTGCCGAGCGGAAGCTTCCGGATAACGACCTTCGCGGAGCGATACGGTCTTCCCATTCTTGCACCTTGCACCAACAGACATCCGGGCAAGACCGGAGCGCTCCGCACCACCTCCCCAACCTGTTCGGGCACAAGTCCGCTGAGGCCGCGACGCCGTGCGTCCTTCGACACGCCCGCTGCGCGGGCTGCTCAGGATGACGTCGATTGAAAGCTCCCCACCCACGTCATGCTGAGCAGCGACCGCAGGTCGTGTGTCGAAGCACGCAAAGCAAAAGGGCCGGCGTTTCCACCGGCCCCCTCTATTTGGGACACGCAACGAAGGGCATGTCCCCGTCCGCGACTAACCCCGGCCGCTGGTCGGGATGTCCTTGAAGGCCACGTCCTTGTCGACACGGATGTCGCCGGGCAGGCCCAGGACGCGCTCGGCGATGATGTTGCGCAGGATCTCGTCAGTGCCGCCCTCGACGCGGGTGGCGGGCGAGCGCAGCAGCATCTGCTGGAAGCGGGCGCCGGCCGCGGCGATGTCCGGATCGGAGACCACCCCGCCCTGGCCCTGCAGGTCCAGCGCGAACATCGCCAGTTCCTGCATGGCCGCGCCGGCGACCAGCTTGCCGATCGAGTTCTCCGGCCCGGGGGTCTCGCCCTTGGAGAGGGCGGAGATGGCCCGCATGCCGGTGTACTTCAGGCCGCTGGCCTTGACGGCGTACTGCGCCAGCCGCGAGCGGACGGACCTGTCCTCTATGGCCAGGCCATCCTCGGTCTGCAGGTTCATGCAGAAGTCGAACAGCTCCGGGAAGCCGGTCGGCATACCCGAGCCGATGGACAGGCGCTCGTTCATCAGGGTGGTCAGGGACACCTTCCAGCCGTCGCCGACCGCGCCCAGGCGCTGGCTGTCGGGAATACGGACATCGGTGAAGTAGACCTCGTTGAAGCCGGACTGGCCGTTGGCCTGTTTGATCGGCCGGATGTCGATGCCCGGCGACTTCATGTCGATCCAGAACATGGTCAGGCCCTTGTGCTTGGCCACGTTCGGGTCGGTGCGGGTGATGACGATGCCGTAGTCGCTGTGCTGGGCGCCGCTGGTCCAGATCTTCTGGCCGTTGATGATCCAGTCGCCGGAGCCGTCCCTGGCGGGGATCGCCGCGGTGCGCAGGCCGGCCAGGTCAGAACCGCCGGCCGGTTCGCTGAACAGCTGGCACCAGATATGCTCGCCGGACGCCAGCGGCGGCAGCAGCTTCTCCTTGGTCGCCTCGTCGGCCCAGTCCATGACCGTCGGGCCGCACATGCCGTGGCCGATGATGAACAGGCCGCTGAGCGCGCCGTAGACGCCCTCTTCCTGGCCCCAGATGACCCGCTCGATCGGCGTGGCGCCGCGGCCGCCGTAGGCTTTGGGCCAGTGCAGGCAGGCCCAGCCAGCTTCCGCCTTCTTCTTCTGCCAGGCCTTGGCGACCTGGATCGGGTCGACGCTCTTGAGGCCGTTGTTGCCGAACCCGCCGGTCTTCAGCTCCGCCTCGAGTTCGTGGGGGGCGTTGGCCTGGATCCAGTCGCGGGCGACAGCGCGGAAGGCGGCTTCTTCAGGTGTATCGTCGAAGTTCATGATCTTGCTCCGAAATCAGGCGGCGGCCGGGGCGTCGTTACGCTGGCGCAGGCGGTCGATCAGCAGGTCTTCCCAGGTCGATTGCGATCCCAGGGCGAGGGCGAGGCCGTTGGCGCGGCGATAGAAGAGGTGGCAGTCGAAGGCCCAGGTGAAGCCCATGCCGCCGTGCACCTGGATGTTGTTCTTGGCGCAGTGCTGGAACGACTGGGTGGCCGAGACGCGGGCCGTCGCCGCCGCCACCGGCAGCTCCGCCGAACCGGTCGAGAGCGCCCAGGCGCCGTAGTAGGCGTTGGAGCGGGCCAGGGTCGCCGAGACATACATGTCGGCCAGCAGGTGCTTGACGGCCTGGAACGATCCGATGGGCCGGCCGAAGGCCATGCGGTCGAGCGCGTAGTCACGGCCCATCTCCAGCGCCCGGTCGCTGCCGCCGACCTGTTCGAAGGCGACCAGAACCGCGGCGTGGTCCAGCACCTCCGACGCCAGGCTCCAGCCGTCGCCGGCGACGCCCAGCAGCTGGGCCGGCGCGTCCTTGAAGGTAACGGCGGCCTGGCCGCGGGTCGGGTCGATGCTGTCCAGCGTCTCGCGGGTCACGCCGGCGTCGTTCAGGTCGACGAGGTAGAGCGAGACCTTGCCCCCCTCACGCGCGGCGACGATCGCCAGATCAGCGATGTCGCCGTCCGCCACCGGCGACTTCACGCCGCTCAGCTTGCCGCCGGAGACAGTCGCCTTGATCGACTTCTCGGTCGCCCGACCAACGCCCTCGGCCAGGGCCAGCGTGCCGATGGCCTCGCCGGAGGCCAGCTTCGGCAGCCAGGCCTGCTTCTGGTCTTCCGAGCCCGCCAGCAACAGCGCCTCGGCTGCCTGGTAGATGGACGACGTCATCGGCACTGGCGCCAGCGCGCGACCCATCTCCTCGGCGATCACGCAGAGCTCCAGGTGGCCAAGGCCCACGCCGCCGTATTCCTCCGGGATGGCGGCGCCCAGGAAGCCCATCTCGGCCAGCCCCTTCCAGAGCTCGGCGTCGTAGGATTGGTCACCCTCGAGCACGGCGCGCACGGCGGCCGGGCTGCAGCGGTCCGCAAGGAAACGCCGCGCCTGGTCGCGCAGCTGCTTCTGGTCGTCTGAGAAGTCGAAATTCACCTGAGGCCTCCCGTCGCCGGCGCGGCTCGCCGGTCTGTCGGAGTCACGTTGAACGCCCTCACGCGAGGTTAGCCAAGCCCTCTCCACACCGACGAACAACCGGGTAGGGCTTGCGGCGCTCTCGTGGCACGATCCGGAAAACCCCCGGGGGAGACGTGAAGCCCATGATCACCGTGTTCGGCGGGCAAACCTCGCGATCGCTGCGGGTCGTCTGGTTGCTCGAGGAAATGGAGCTGCCCTACCGCGTGCGGCATGTGGATATGCTGGCGCAGACGCCGGACGCCGAGTTCCTGGCGGTCAATCCGGCCTACTACATTCCAGCGATGCAGGACGGCGAGGTCACCATGGTCGAGTCCATCGCCATCATGGAATACCTGTTGGCCCGCCACGGCCCAACGCCGCTGGCCCCGGATCCGGCGGACCCGACCTTTCCGACCCACCAGCAGTTCCTGCATCTGGGCGAAGCCGGGATCGCGACCCTGCTGATGGTTCCTGTCGTCAGCCGGTTCCTCGCGCCGGAGGCGGAGCAGGACAACTGGGGCGCCCGCCAGGCGCTGTTCTGGGCGGAGAAGCGGCGGACGCTGGTGCAGCGGCAGCTTGAGCGCTCGACCTGGATCGCCGGAGAGGCCTTCACCGCCGCCGACATCTCGATCACCTACGCCCTGGAGTTCGGACGCCGGCAGGGCGTGTTCACACTGCAGGAGGCCGAAACCGCCTATCTTGCCCGCACCATGGGCCGGGAGGCCTATGGGCGCGCCCTGGACGCCTCCATGGCCGGTGTTCAGACCTAGGCGATGGGCGGATCAATCGGCGAAAAGATCGGCGAGGGAGCATTCGCGGAGGTCCACGCCTGGGGTCCCGGTCAGGTGATCAAGCTGGCCAGGTCGGGCGCCTCGCGGCGGGTCCTGCGGCACGAGGCGCGCATGACGCGCGCTGTTTTCGCCGCCGGCGGCCCGGCGCCGGAGGTGTTCGACGAAGTGACTATCGACGGGCGCTGCGGCATCGTGATGTCGCGCCTCGACGGCCCGACGCTGCAGCACCTGTCGAAGACCCGCGCCATGAGCTTCGAGGAAACCGGGGCGTTGCTGGCCGTCGTCTGCCTGTCGGTTCACGGGACGCCACCGCCAGCCGAGATCCCGGCCCTGCGTAACTACCTCGAGCATGCGTTCCGGCTCAACAACGCCAGGCTTCCCGAGGCGGTCACCGCCGGCCTACTCGGCCTTATCGACCGCCTCGCGCCGGGTGATGGCCTGTGTCACGGCGACCTTCACTCCGGCAATGTGATCATGACCGCGAACGGGCCGCGTATCATCGACTGGACCGGCGCTCTCCGCGGCCCGCCCGTCCTGGACCTGGCCTGTTGCCATATCGCCCAGAACGAGCTCGCGCCGACGCTCGTTCCGGACCCCGAACGGCCGGTCGCGGTCAACGCGGCCCTGCAGGCGGAGTATGCGCGGCTGACCGGTGTGTCGCTCGCGGCGTTGTCGGAGGACATCGAACGCTATCTGCCCATCGCCCGGGTGCTGTACCTGCTCGGCGGAGCGGCGCCGGACCAGCGCGAGCGGATGATCGCGAACGTCGTCGCGGCGCTTGCGTGATGGCCGTGGCTTTCTGGAGGGTGTTCCCTTGCGGTGACGCTGGCGGACCGGTGATCCCCACGCTGGCCTGAAGGCCGCCGGGCTGGTCTGGCGAGGCAGTCCGCGCTAACTGCCGCTCATGGCGAAGAAGCAAGCTCCTGAGTTCGACATCGAGGTCGGCGGTGAACCCTATGTCTGGCGGCTGCAGCGCCAGCCGCAGTGGTCCAGCGACACCAACGGCTGGCAGGGCATGGCGCTCGCCGTCCGGCACAAGGAAGGCCAGCGCGAGGCGGTGGTGGAATTCCCGCCCGGCCGGCAGCCTGCCTACGGCCTGCCGATGCTCAAGCCCGCGCAGATCAAGCCGGAGCTGGTGGCCCGCGCCATCGCCTCGGCCATCGACGCCGGCTGGGAACCGCATTCGCGCGGCAAGACCGTGGCCATCGTGGTGGACGCCGACGGCGGCTGACAGCGCCGCCCTTGCCTGACGCTGGGTCGCGGGCGTCAGATAGCGGCCAACGACAGGACGCACAGGGAAACGCCGGCATGGACCTCGGACTCAAGGGCAAGACCATCTTCGTCGCCGGGGCCAGCCGCGGCATCGGCCTCGGCATCGTCGAGAGCTGCCTGGCCGAGGGGGCGAAGGTCGCCATCACCGCACGCGGCGCCGAGGCGCTGGAGGAGACCCGCCAGGACCTGGCCGCACGCTATGGGCCCGAGAACCTCTGGGCCATGGCCGGGGACCTGCGCGACACCCCCACGATAGAACGGGCGCTGGCAGGAACCGAGGAGGCCCTCGGGCCGATCCACGGCGCGGTGGCCAATGTCGGGCTGCATCCGTGCCCGACGGGGGCCGAGGTCGATGACGAGACCTGGGACGCCGGTTTCTCGCAGAACCTCGGCTCGGCGTGGCGTCTGGCCCGCGGCGCGTACCGGCGCATGGAGCCCCGCCGCTCGGGCTCGATCCTGTTCATCAGCTCGATCGCGGGCCTCGGCGCGCTGGGAACGCCCATGACCTACGGCACCGCCAAGGCGGCGATGAACCACATGGCCAAGGAGCTGGCGAAGATCACCGGCCCCAGCAACGTGCGGGTCAACGCCATCGCGCCGGGCAACATCATCTTTCCGGGCGGCAGCTGGCAGGAGCGGATGGACGGCCCGCGCGCCGCGAACTGGCAGCGCTGGATTGACCGCGAGGTACCGATGAAGCGCTACGGCCTGCCCGAGGAGATCGGGACCGTGGCCGCCTTCCTGATGAGCGACCGGGCCAGCTTCGTGCACGGCGCCATTGTTCCCGTCGACGGAGGTCAGACCCGATGAGCGTCCTGCAAGCCAGCCAGCCCTACGATCACCTCGAGATCCGCCACGACGGCGATGTCATCTGGGCGACGATGAACCGGCCCGACAGCCTGAACGCCCTCAACCGTAAGCTGGTCGCCGAGCTGCGCGACTTCTTCGTCGGGCTCTACTGGCGGCGGGACGTGCGCGTCGTGGTGCTGAGCGGGGCAGGCAGGGCGTTCAGCGCCGGCCTGGACCTGAAGGAACGCAGCGACGGCAACAGCCAGCGGAGCATCGGCGCGGGCCTCGACGCCCAGCGGTCGATCAGCGAGATCGTCATCGCCATGCGCCGCTGTCCGCAGCCGATCATCGCCTGTGTCGACGGCGCGGCCAGCGGCGGCGGCTTCGCCCTGGCCCTGGCCAGCGATGTGCGGATCGCCACGCCGCGCACCCGCATGAACGCCGCCTTCATCCGCATCGGCCTGTCGGCCAACGACATCGGCGTCAGCTACTTCCTGCCGCGCATGGTCGGCAGCTCGGTAGCCGCCGAATACATGCTGACCGGCCGCTTCATCGACGCCGAGCGCGCTTATCAGCTGGGCCTGGTCAGTCGCGTTGTCGAGCCGGAAGCGATCGCGGCAGAGGCGGCGGCCTTCGTGAAGGACATGCTGCACGCCACGCCGCTGGGCCTGCGCCTGACCAAGGAAGCCCTCAACCACGCCATCGACGCCGGCGGGCTGGAGGCGACCATCGCCATGGAAGACCGCAACCAGATCCTGGCCAGCAGCGACGGCGACTTCGCCGAGGGCGTGCGGGCCTTCCTGGAGAAGCGCGAGCCGGACTACAGCAAGCGCGAAGGGTAGGGGACGAAGGCGGGCGCGGCGTCGCCGAATCCGGGGCGAATTGACGCCGGAAACGGCCCGCGAACGCCTCGTCCCGCCCGTGTGGAACCGCCGGAAGGGTGGATTCTCGCCCGTCCGGCGTATTTCGCTCGCCTCCGGCGCCGATCCGTGCGACAAGCCCGTATCAAATATCGACTTGGTTCGGTTGCTCTCCTTGCTCTCTCTTCGGATCGAGCTCCCGAGTCTGACGTGATCCTTTCCGACAATTTGATCGAGCGTCCGCGTTGGGCGCTCGCACTTTCGACACCGGAAAGGTGATCTCAATGGCTACCGGCACTGTTAAGTGGTTCAACGGAACCAAGGGCTTCGGCTTCATCCAACCTGACGACGGCGGCGCCGATGTGTTCGTGCACATCTCGGCCGTCGAACGCGCGGGCATGCGCTCGCTCGACGAAGGCCAGAAGGTCTCGTTCGAACTGGAACGCGATCAGCGCAGCGGCAAGATGTCCGCTGGCCAGCTGCAAGCGGTCTAGCACTTCGTGGCGGCCGGTCCGGGACACCCGGGCCGGCCGTTGCTCTTACGAAAGTCTGCATGAACGAATTCCAGAAGACCGGCTTCGCCGAAAGGCTGAAGACGGCGGCGGAGGCCCGCCAGGCGCTTGTCGCCAAACTGAAGCCCAAGCCTACCGTCACCGATCCCCGGTTCGAAGACCGCGCCGCGCGCAAGGACGCCGAACTGGCTCAGGTCCGGGCTGAACGCGCCGCCGCCCGCGCCGCCGCCAAACAGGCGGTCGCCGACAGTGAAGCCGCCGCCCTCGAGGCCGCCGCCGCGCTGGAAGCCGAGGCCCTCGAGGCCAAGCGTGGCGAACGCAAGGAGCGCAAGCAGCTCACCAAGGTCGAGCAGAAGGCCAAGCGCGACGCGCGCTACGCCGCCCGCAAGGCCCGTTAATCCAGGAGAGACCATGGCCCGCGCCCCGAACTACAATTTCGAACGCCAGGAACGCGACCGCCAGAAGGCGATCAAGGCCGCCCAGAAGGCCGCCGCCAAGCAGGAGGCGAAGGACCGCGCCGCCACGAACCCGCCGTCGGATACCAACGGCCAGTAATGGCGCGCAAGGCGGCGGTTCGGGGCTATCGCCCGGCCGCCACCCGCTCCAGAAACAATCGCGCGATTTCCGCCCCGTGGGTTTCCTGCGGGAAGTGCCCGGCGTCGGGCAGCAGGTCGAAGGTCGCCTGCGGATAGTTGGCCGCCCATTGCCGGCCCCAGGCTTCCGTGAAGACGTCGTCGAGGCCTCCCCAGATGAAGTGAACCGGTCCGGCCCAGTTGAGCAGGACCTCGTAGTCCCGGGCCTGGTCCGCCGCCGCCCCGCCTTCGGGATTGTAGAAGGGCAGGCTGAGCGGGAAGCGGCGTGGTCCGGCGTGCCCCGCGTGGCCCAGCCCCGCGAACGGCGCGTCATAGCCTCGCCGGACCGCTTCCTCGCCTGGGGCCAGTTCAGGCCCCTTGCCACCCTGGATCACGGCGTAGAGGTCCCGCGCCGGCATCATGCCCAGCGGGATCATCATGAAGGTCCCGATCGTGAACGGATCCGGCACATTGTCGCCGAAGACGCCGCCCGGCTGCCAGCCCGCGTTCCAGCGCCGGAGGGCGTCCGTGTAGGTGTAGGCGTCGTGGTGCAGCCAGGTGTTAATGATCACCAGGCGCGAGAAGCGCTCCGGAGATCGCGCCGCCTGCGCCAGTCCTATGGGCCCGCCCCAGTCCTGGCAGAACAGCGTCGCCTCCCGCAGGTCCAGGCTCTCGACCAGCACGCGGTGCGCCTCAACGTGACGGGCGATAGAGTACCAGCTGTCGTCGGTGACCTTGTCGGAGCGACCGAAGCCGATGTGGTCGGCCGCGATACAGCGGTATCCCGCGGCGACCAGATCCCGGATGATGTGCCGGTTCAGGAAGCTCCAGGTCGGCATGCCGTGCATCAGCAGCACCGTCGGACCGTCGCGGGGGCCTTCGTCGACGTAGTGCAGCCTTAGCCCCTCGACCTCGATGTAGTGCGGCGCGAACGGATAGTCGGGCAGGCCAAGAAAGGCCGCGTCGTCGGTTCGCAGGAAGGGCACGCCAGCCTGGGTCTTGAGTGTATCCGGCATCGGGCCGCCTCCATGAAACTAATGACACGAACTGCGTCACATGTTTCCTGCGCCGCGTCGAGGCCCGTCAGACGACTTCGAAACCCTCGTAACCTTTCGCCGCCACGGCATCGATGCGGACTTTGTAGCCCTCGCCGACGTAGGGCATGAAGACGCGCGGCTTTCCGGGGACATTGGCCCCGATGTACCAGCTGGCCGCACGCGGATAGAGGGTCTTGTCGGCCTCTTCGTTGACGTGCTCGACCCAGGCGTCCTGGGCTTCCCGCGAGGCCTCGATCAGTGACGCCTGCTTCGCCTGCACATGGCCGATGGCGTCGGCGATCCAGTCGACGTGGAACTCGATCGACATCAGCATGTTGGACAGCACGGACGGACTTCCGGGGCCCGTGACCGTGAACAGGTTCGGGAAGCCCGCCACCATCAGCCCCAGGTATGTGCGCGGCCCCTCGGCCCAGACATCGTTCAGCGCCTTGCCGCCGCGGCCCCGGATATCAATCCGCGACAGGGCGCCGGTCATGGCGTCGAAGCCGATGGCGTAGACGATGATGTCGGCAGGATACTCGCCATCGCTGGTCTTCACGCCCGTGGGGGTGATGGCCTCGATCGGCGTCTCGTGCAGGTCGACCAGGCTGACGTTGTCGCGGTTGAAGGTCTCGAAATAGTCGGTGTCGACGCAGGCGCGCTTGGCGGCCAGCGGGAAGTCGCGCGGGATCAGCTTCTCGGCCAGGACCGGGTCCTTGACGATCTCGCGGATCTTGCCCCGCACATACTCGCAGGCCGCCTCGTTGATGCGCTCGTCCTTCACCAGGTTCGGGATCTGGGCGCAGGCGACAAGGCCCCAGCCGCTCCACAGCCCCTCGAGCAACTGGGCCAGTTCCGCGTCGTTCGGGACCCACTCGGGCGGCGGCATGGGAATACCCGGCTCACCGGCCTTCACCATCCTGATGAACTCGGGAAAGGCTTCGTGGAAGGCGGCGACCTCCTCGTCGGCCAGCGGCGTGTTGACGGCCGGCAGGCTGAAGTTGGGCGTCCGCTGGAACACGGTAACCCGCGCCGCCTCCGCCGCGATGTGGGGCAGGGACTGGATGGCGGACGAGCCGGTGCCGATGACGGCGACGCGCCTGCCCTTGAAATTCACCCCGTCGTGCGGCCACAGGCCGGTGACATAGCTCTCGCCTTGGAAGCTGTCCGCGCCGGGCAGGTCCGCGCCGCGCGGCACGGAGAGACAGCCGGTCGCCATGATGCAGAACCGGGCGTCGATGACGTCGCCGGCGTCGGTGCGCACGGTCCAGCGACGGCTGGTCTCGTCGAACACCTCCGAGGTCACCTTCGTTTCGAACGCGAAGTCGCGGCGCAGGTCGTAGCGGTCGGCGACATGCTCGGCGTAGGACAGGATTTCGGGCTGGGTGGCGTATTTCTCGCTCCAGCGCCAGCCGAGCCGGACCTCGTCCGACCAGGTGTAGGAGTAGAGCAGGCTGGGAATATCGCAGCGCGCGCCGGGATAGCGGTTCCAGTACCAGGTGCCACCGACGTCCTTGCCGGCCTCGAATCCCTGAACGGACAGGCCCGCCTCGCGCAACCGCTGGACCATGTAGAGGCCGGCGAAGCCGGCGCCGACGACTACAGCGTCGACCGCGCCCTTGCGCGGCGTCCGGGAGGCGACCAATTCCGCGTTCGTCATCCTGATGCTCCGACTGCTTCCAAACCCGTCCGCGCCTTGTTGTCCGGCGCGTGATCTACGGCGCAGGATGAGCCTGCTGCCGCAGCGAAAGCAAAGCGGATTGTTGTCCTGCTAGAGCTCGACAACATCGTGGACATCGGTCGTCCTGCGCCAGGGGCCGCGGAAGCCCCGGCGGGCGCCCCGCCGTCGGTCGGGGCCGAAGTAGCCGTCCAGTCGCACGAAGGGACGGGTACGCAGGATCACCACCTCGAGCCGTTTCAGGATCGACTCCGCGGTGACGGGCTTGCTGAGGAACTCGTTGACTCCCAGGTCACGGGCGGCGGTCAGGCGCTTGAGATCGCTATGGCCGGTCAGCATGATCACCGGCGTGAAGCTGGCCGGCCCCTCCAGGCCCCGGACCGCATCCAGGAAGGCGAGACCGTTCATGACCGGCATCTCGTAGTCGACATAGATGACGTCGATCGACCGACGCCGCAGGGTATCGACGCCGTGATGGCCATCGGGGGCGAAGTGCAGGCGCCGGCAGCCAACCGCCGTCAGCACGCTGCCGATGATGGTTCGCATCTGGGTGTTGTCGTCGACGATCAGGATATCGAGTTCGCCAAGGCCTTGGGCGGTCATGACAGATTGGCGGTGGCCTGTGCGGCTAACTGAACTTTGAACCATCGGTCTTATCTGGCGTGGCCAGCGAAGCGGTCAATGGCAATGCCCCGTTTCGGGTGACAACAGCCCGGCTCCGGCAGAGTTCTTATTGGCCAAGTGCAGGCTCGGTCGTTAGAGGTCGGTATCATGGATGTGAATCTAGACACAGCAGCAGTCGACCAGGGCCGCGGCGGGCGAGGCGCCCGTCTGGCCCAGAGGGCGACCATACAGCTGGTGATGGAAACCTTCGACCTGCTGTCGCGGGTGATCGACTCGGACACGGTGGGCGGCTTCATCTTTCTGGGCATCGCCTCGGCCAATACCCGGCATCTTCGGCCCGGTTCTCCCGAAGCGCAGGCCTATGCCGACACCGGGACCGTGGTGCCCGACAGCATGAGGCGCGGGATCAGCGTCCATGCCCTGTCACACCAGGTGAACCTGCCCTACGAGACGACGCGGCGGCATGTGCAGAAGCTGATCCAGGAGGGGCTTTGCCTGCGTCGGACCGACGGCATCATCGTGCCGGCCGCGGCGCTGTCGAACTCGCGCATGCTGTCGGCTGTCGACCGCAACCTGTCCAACGTCTACCGGTTCATCGACGAACTGGACCGCGGCGGCATTCTTGAGGCCCGGCGGGCCCACCTCGCAGAACGCTGACCGGATCGCGCTTCCCGGTCGACCCCTCCTCCTCGACCGGCGGCGGCCTAGGTAGCGCCCGTGACGAAGACGGGTCATGTGGCCGGTAATCTCGCCCTGGAGACTCCCATGGCCGTAAACGGCAACCGTGTCGCCATTGTCGGCGCAGGCCTTGCGGGGCTCGCCTGCGCGGCCCGTCTCACCAGGGCCGGAAGGCAGGTCGCGCTGTTCGACAAGGCGCGCGGCCCTGGCGGGCGCATGTCGACCCGGCGGATCGAAACCCCTCTGGGCGAGGCCGGCTTCGACCATGGCGCCCAGTATTTCACGGCGCGCGGCGCGAGCTTCCGCACCCAGGTCGAACAGTGGATCAAGGCGGGGGTTGTCGCGCCGTGGTCCGCCGCCGGAGCCGAGGCCTTCGTTGGCGTCCCCGGCATGAATGCGCCGGTTCGGGCGCTGGCCTCGGACCTGTCGGTGGCCTGGGGGCGCCAGATCCAGAGCCTGACCCGGGACGGAGGGGGCTGGCGGCTGGACGGGCCCGAAGGGCAGATCGGACCGTTCGAGACCATGGTCCTGGCTGTTCCGGCAGAGCAGGCGGCCGTCCTGCTGCAGGGCCACGATACGGCGATGGCCGCCGCCGCCACCGCTTCACGGACAGACCCCTGCTGGACCGTCATGGCCGCCTTCGATCAGCGGCTTCCCATCGATGTCGACACGCTGCGGGAACAGGGCGCCCTCGGCTGGGCGGCGCGCAACAGCTCAAAGCCGGGCCGCCCGGCCATGGAGTCCTGGGTGCTGCAGGCCAGTCCGGCCTGGTCGCGGGAGCATCTGGAGGACGCCCCCGAGACTGTCTGCGCGGCGTTGCTGGAGGCGCTGCGGGCCGCCGCCGGCGTCGCACTGCCCGAACCGGTCACGGCACAGGCTCACCGCTGGCGGTACGCCCGGTCGGCCCAGGGCCATGACCACGCGCTTTGGTCCCCGTCGAGCGCCCTGGGCTGCTGCGGCGACTGGCTGATCGGACCACGGGTCGAATGCGCCTGGGACTCCGGCCTCGCCCTTGCCGCGCGGATCCTCGGCGAACCTGCGTCAGGCGACGTCTAGAGCCCGAGAACGACGACGCCCAGCGCCAGTCCCGCGACCGCGGCGAGGGTCAGCTGGCCCCGCAGGCCGCGGTACCAGACGGGAACCGAGGTCGCGCGCAGGTCCCACAGGCCCTGCAGGATATGGGCGGCCGCCAGTCCCGCCAGCTGCCAGCCGCGCCCTTCGGCCGGCAGCATAAGCAGCGCGTACCCCCCCAGACTCGGCAGCATGGCCAGCGAGACGACGCGGTTGTCGACCTCCGCCTGCCCGACGGCCATCCCCCATCGTCCGCCGCCCAGAAACGACAGGATAAGCGCGGCATAGACCGCCAGGGCGAGACCCGCCGTCTCGGCGATATCCGGCGCGAGCAGGGCCAGCGGACCCGGCGCCAGGAAGGGAATCAGGCCGAGGCGGCCGTATCCCAGGACCCGGTTTGGCGGGGCGGGTGCGGTGTCGGTCGGCATGGGCTCCATCCTCGGACTGAGGGGTGTTTGGTCAGTTGCGCTGCAGTCTGACGCGGTCAGATAGAGCGCATGTCGTTCGGGTACAGCGGCGGCGAGCGATCCGGCGCGCGCCGGGAAGGGGACCATCCGCCATCGCCGGCCACCCCGAAAGTCCAGGGCGGCCGCGCCGACTCTGTTCTCGTATGCCGAACGGCATAGGCCCACAGGCGCGCCAGGTCGCCGATGCGGGGGATCATCCGGCCCGGCATCTTCCGGTTATCGCCGCCCAGCGGCACAGATGAACGGACGCCCCCATGCGCAAGACCCTCGCCCTCGTCGCCATCGCCAGCCTTCTGGCCGCTCCCGCCTTCGCCCAGCCGGCCGCGGGCGGCGCTGCTCCCACGGACTCGTACGCCGTCGCCAATCTCACCAGCATCGCGCCGGCCGCGGCCCCGATCACGGTGGCTGAAGTCGAGGCTGCTCAACGCGCCTGGGGTGATGCCCTGGTGGCCATCTCGACCGAGTACAAGAAGAACGGCCAGGCTGCGGCGGCTCGCCTTGCCGGGCAGGTCCTGGACGGCGCCTACGGCTACAACCTGGGTCCGGTGGCCTTCAAGCCGACCCTGACGTCGGGCGACACCACCTTCCGGACCACGCGCGAGGGCGCCCTGGCCTATTTCGTCGGCGGCAACACCCGGTTCGCGACCGACACGGGCTTCGCGCTGAAAGGCTGGCAATCCTACGAGATCGACAACGCGGCCATTGTCATCAACGGCTCCACCGCGATCTCGACCGGCAACGTCATGCTGACGAACGAGCGCGGCGAAGTGACCAAGGTCGACAAGACCTGGGGTTGGGTGCGCGACGCCAAGGGCGGCCTGCGCATCGTCCTGCACCACTCCTCGCTGCCCTACAGCCCGAACTGACCGATTGACGGCTTGACCGGGCCGGCCGCCGCGAAAGCGGCGGCCGGCCTTCTTCTTTGTCCCTGTCCAGGTGCTCTCCATGAAGTCCGTCGTAACGCTCGCCCTGGCCGGCATCATCGGTCTGGCCGCAACACCGGCCTTCGGCCAGACCGCCGATCAGGTCTGGACAGGCGCCTTCGCCAACGGACCCGTTCGAGAGAACAGCAGGCTGCTCGTCTGGTTTGACGCCCACGCCAGGTTCAACGGGGAAGGCGACCAGCTCAACACGACGATCCTTCGGCCCGGCGTCGGCTGGAGGGTATCCCCCAGGCTCGATGTCTGGGTCGGCTACGCCGACGTCACACTGCATCGTCCCGGACCCAACGGCGAGGAACACAGGGTCTGGCAGCAGGCGACCTATCCCGTCGCCGAGATCGGCGGAGGCCGACTGACGGCTCGCACCCGTCTGGAGCAGCGCTTCCGTGACGGCGGCGACGACACCGGATTGCGTGTTCGTCAGTTCGTTAGATGGAGCCGCCCCCTCGCGACGCCGGAGGTGAGCATCGTCGCGTCGAACGAGACCTTCCTCGCCCTGAACGACACCGACTGGGGCCAGAACGCGGGCTATGACCAGAACCGCGCCTTCATCGGGCTCGGATGGCAGATGACCCCGCAGTTCCGCCTCGAGGGCGGCTACATGAACCAGCGTATCAACGGCGGCGCCGGGCCGGATCGCCGGAATGACAACCTCGTGCTGAACGGGTTCGCGACCTTCTGAGACCGGCGAGCGAGGTCAGTCAATCGACTGACGCAGGTCTTCCATCGGTTGCTGCGAGACCTGGATGCTGCCCACCCGAGGCCTGTCCAGATCAAGGATGATCACATGCGTCAGGGTCAGCAGAACCAGTAGCAGCGCCGTCTGTGGCAGATGCAGCTTGAGACTGTTGCCAAGCACGGTGCCCAGCATCGCCATCGCCAGGATGGCATAGACCAGCAGCAGCCATTGAACATAGTCAGGGATATGAGCCGCGCGCGCGGCCGTCCGGGCAGAGGCGAGGTCAATGCTCTCGTTCAGGGAGTCCATCACGCCGCGCGCAAGGAGCGGCGGACTGTCACCGCGCAAGGCGACGCCCGTCGCTGCCCACAACCGCTGCTGCAAGGCCACGGCGCCGGCTTCAGGCGGACTCTCCGCAGGGCTGTTCGACCAGGCCAGGCGAGCGTCGACATAGCGGCGCAACAGATCGCTCATCACGGTTCTGTCCGGCTCGTCCAGCAGCTGGACGCGCAGCCAGGTTGTGCCAAGGGCGTTGGCCTCTTGGATCACCAACTGGCGGCGGGTATCGTAGCGATCCATGGCCATCGAAAAGGAGAAGCCAAGAAGAAGCGCCAAAAGGCCCAGAACAGCAGACAGCAGATGAGCGCCCCCGGGCGGCGGCTCGATCGCCGAGTCGGCCTTACCCTCAAGTCGGCTCTGACCCGCATAGCCCAAGGCTACAGCCAACATCAGTGTGCACAGGAACAGCAACCCGACCACCCACAGGGGGGACATAACAAGCCAAGACATCGCCGCTCCTTGCCGCTCCGGTCACACGACCCGCCGGGTTCCCCGGACTGGCCGAGGCCAACCGGCGCTCGGGGGTGCTATCAGACAAACTGTGGAATAGACCGAAATTCGAGCCAGCCTCATCCCTTTTGTCAAGCGCTTGGGCCGAACGTGGCTAGCGAGATGCGCAGGGATGCGAACCCCATTTCTCGTCCTCCCATAAAAAGGATTCGAAGTTGATCCGGCCTTGGTCCGCCGATGTTGGAAGGGGTTTGCGAAAGACGTCCGCGCGGCGCAGTCACTGGATTCTCACGTTCTATTGCGAAGCAACCTTTAATAGAAAGGGCGCTGTCTTCGCCCTATCTCGGACGCCCGCCGACACTCCCGGCCAATTTCATGCTGAAGACGGCGCTGCCGTTTGTTTTGCCGCGTCGCGCTGGCCGTGATCATCTTCCTCACTGTCGGCGAGACTTGGCCGCGCAGTATCGCGCCCGGCTCCGGACTTACGTTGCCGGGCCTGATCGCATCAGCGATGTTTGCCACCTTGGCCTGGCGTATTGCAGGCCGGGCCTTTGGCGATAAGCGCGCAAGCAGGTTTGCTGCGATCATCTGCGTAGCTACCGGCCTCATGGGCTGGCCTATATGGACAATCGGGGTACCGAAACCTTGTGGCAAAATGCATCAGCGGCCGGGTCCGCGCCGCCGAGCTTCTCCATCGGCAGCGCTTGTTCTGAAGAAGGGCTGGCTAGAGGATGTTCCAGATATGGGGGGCGTATGCCCGATCCCAGTGCGCTCCAGATGTTCGGTCTAGTGCCTGTCGCCTTCAGAACGCGCCTTGGCCAGCTGGTCAGTCAGCAAATCCTTCAACCGGGCCACATCTGGCACGCCGGGCAGTTCGAAACTGTCCAACTTTGTGACGCCCTGGCTGTCGCGCGTGGCGCCGATTGTAATGCGCAGGGTGCCATAGCCCTTGGCATCGGCGCGGACACCAATCGTGCCCATCTTCCTGAACAATAGGCTGGTGCTTTCGAGCCTCGCACCAGCCAGAACGCGCAGTATGCGCCTGTCGGTCAATCCATAGATCGTGCGTCCGGCATTGCGCAGGACCTTGAACGGTTCCCACAACATCAAGAAGCCTGCCGCGACAAACGTCAGAAAAAAAAGCGGAAGGAAGATTCCGAAGATCCAGTTCGCGGGATTGAGCGACTGCAGGGCGATACGGGTCAAAGGCAGGAATTGCGACGCCTGGAACAACGCAAACGCAGTCCAGGGAATTGCAAACACCCAACTCGTAAAGCTCCAGCGCAGCTTGTGTGGTGCTGGGCAGGCGCTCCACAACAGGTGTTCGCCGGGTAACAGTTCACGACGAAGACACGAGTCCAGTTCCGGCGACGGGGTCGATAGTGCCTGCAAGATCATAGCGTGAACTATGCCACAGCCCCATAATGGAACCGTTAAGGAGCAGTGAGTATGTCGGTAAAGCAACACCTATGCGATATCGACGACTTCGGCGCACTCGCAGCGATAGCCAAGCCCCGCGAACAACAATTGTGCCCCGGCAGTCGGCGACGCAACGTCCTATCGCGACCGAAGTCGCCTGTCGTCGTGGCAGCGGCCTCCCGCTAACGCGCCGGGCACATTTGCCC
>Ga0247831_1000479_pt1 | contig 86006 bp, 75 predicted proteins | sample LaCruzMarch2015__9_FD_192406 | JGI IMG/M metagenome (GOLD analysis project Ga0247831, IMG submission 192406) | Freshwater microbial communities from meromictic Lake La Cruz, Castile-La Mancha, Spain - LaCruzMarch2015_1m | ecosystem: Environmental > Aquatic > Freshwater > Lake | place: Spain...
GGGCAAGTGGCGGATCGATAGGGATTCGAACCCTAGAGACGGTTCCCCGCCTACACACTTTCCAGGCGTGCGCCTTCGACCACTCGGCCACCGATCCGTTGGGGGGGTGTTTACAGGCGCGGACGGGCGGGGCGCAAGGGGGAATGCGGTCAGAAGGGCACGTCGTCCACCTGATGCGCGGGCACCACCCAGCGGGCCACGATCTTTTTCATCCCCGCCTGGTCGAACTCGATGTCGAGTTTGTCGCCTTCGACCGCCACAACGTCGCCATAGCCGAACTTGGTGTGGAACACCCGGTCGCCCCGGCCATAGGGCGACACGGCGGCGAGGTCGATCACCGTGTCGCGGGCCTCGCGCGGCTGGCTGACCGGGCGGGTGGCGGCGCGGTCCTGCAGGCGCCGCCACCCGGGGGAGTTGTATACATCGGCCTTGCTCACCCGCTCTTCGAGGTTGCTGCCGAAGCCCACACTCGCCGCCGCGCCAAATCCGCCGCCATAGAGGCCGGGCGGGGTCAGCACCTCGACATGGGCGGGGGGGAGTTCGTCGATGAACCGGCTGGGAAGCTGGCTTTGCCATTGGCCATAGACCCGGCGGTTCGAGGCGAAAGAGATCGTGCACAGCTCCTCGGCGCGGGTGATGCCGACATAGGCAAGTCGGCGCTCTTCCTCCAGCCCTTTGTTGTTCAATGGACGCTCATCCATGCTGCGCTGGCTGGGGAACAACCCGTCTTCCCAGCCGGGCAGGAACACGGCGGGAAACTCCAGCCCCTTTGCGGCGTGCAGGGTCATGATGGTGACCTTTTCCGCCGCCTCTTCGGTGTCGTTCTCCATGATCAGGCTGACGTGTTCGAGGAAGCCCTGCAGGTTTTCGAACTGCTCCAGCGCCTTGACCAGTTCCTTCAAGTTTTCCAGCCGCCCAGGGGCCTCTGGCGTCTTGTCCTGCTGCCACATGCCGGTATAGCCGCTTTCGTCGAGGATCTGCTCGGCCAGCCGCACATGGTCATACTCCACCGGCAGCGTGGCCGCATGCCAGCGGTCCACCCCATCCACAAAGACGCGCAGTTCCGCCGCGCCCTTGCCGCCGACCAGCTTCTTCGCCAGCACTTCGCGCGCGCCGTCCAGCAGGGAAACCCCTGCCCCGCGTGCCGTGCGTTGAATCTCGGCGGTGGCCTTGTCGCCCAAGCCCCGCTTGGGCGTGTTCACCACCCGCTCGAAGGCCAGATCGTCGGCGGGTGAAACGGCCAGCCGGAAATAGGCCATCGCGTCGCGCACCTCGAGCCGTTCATAGAACCGCGGGCCGCCGATCACCCGGTAGGGAAGGCCGATGGTCAGAAAGCGGTCCTCGAAGGCGCGCATCTGGTGGCTGGCGCGGACGAGGATGGCGACCTGGTTCAGCGACATCGGGCCGGGGGCACGACCACGCTGCAACGCCTCAACCTCTTCACCGATCCAGCGCGCCTCTTCCTCGCCGTCCCAATGGCCGATCAGGCGGACCTTTTCGCCGTCCTGTTCGTTGGTCCACAGCGTCTTGCCCAACCGTCCCGCGTTGGTGGCGATCACCCCTGACGCGCAGGCAAGGATATGCGGGGTCGAGCGATAGTTCTGCTCCAGCCGCACCACCACGGCCCCCGGAAAATCCTTTTCGAACCGCAGGATATTGCCGACCTCTGCCCCCCGCCAGCCATAGATCGACTGGTCGTCGTCGCCCACGCAGCAGATGTTCTTGTGCGCCTGCGCCAACAGCCGCAACCACAGATATTGCGCCACGTTGGTATCCTGATACTCGTCCACCAGAATATAGCGGAACCACCGCTGATACTGCGCCAGCACGTCCGGGTGTTTCTGGAAGATCACCACGCAATGCAGCAAGAGATCGCCGAAATCGGTGGCGTTCAGGGTGCGCAGCCGTTCCTGATAGGCCTCATACAATTCCGTGCCGCGGTTGTTGAAGGCGGCAGCCTCGGAGGATGGCACCCGGTCCGGCGTCAGCGCCTTGTTCTTCCAGCCGTCGATGATCCCGGCCAGCAGGCGGGCGGGCCAGCGTTTTTCGTCGATGTTCGCCGCCACGATCAACTGCTTCAGCAGGCGCAACTGGTCATCGGTGTCCAGAATGGTGAAATTGCTTTTCAACCCGACCAGCTCGGCATGGCGGCGCAAGAGTTTCACGGAAATCGAATGGAACGTGCCCATCCAGGGCATGCCTTCCGCCACCTCGCCCAGCATCCGGCCGACGCGCAGCTTCATCTCGCGCGCGGCCTTGTTGGTGAAGGTCACCGCAAGGATTTCATTCGGCCGGGCCTTCGACATCCGCAGCAGATGCACGATCCGCGCGGTCAGCGCCTTGGTCTTGCCGGTCCCCGCCCCGGCCAGCATCAGGACCGGCCCATCCAGCGCCTCGACGGCGGCGCGCTGTGCCGGGTTCAGGTCATCCAGATAAGGGGCGGGCCGCGCGGCCACCGCCCGCTGGCTCAGCGGCACCGCCGCCTCGAACGCATCGCTGTCATCGAATGAATTCATTGCCCCAAGGTATCGCGATTGCGATGAAAGAGGAAGCGGTGTTCGCAATATGTTCTTAACTTTTCTGCGCGCCCGTCAGTCTGCGATGGCGGCCTGCCCGATCGCCTCGAATGTTGCGTCGAGTTCGGCTGCGATGGCGGCAAGCTCCGGCCCGGCTTCGGTCAGGTAGGGCGCAAAGACATGGGTTGGGGTTTTCCACGCCAGGGTCGCTGAACCGTCGGCATCTTCGGTGACATAGAGCCGGATCGGCGCCTCGATCATCGCGGCGGTCGACAGCGGCAGCACCCGCACGGCATAGCGCGGCGCGAACACGCCGATCACCCGGTTGCCCGGCAGCGTCACGCCCAACGTCCTCGCCGCGTCGGTCGGCCCGGCTTCGGTGACGACGTTCATCTGCTGCGTCGGGATGACCGCCTTGAGGTCGGCCAGCAGGACGGCATAGGGTTTGGCGCTGTCGATCACGCGCCAGCCGACGCGATCGGCCATCGGTGCGATCTGCGGGGTTTGCGCCAGCACCGGCAGCGGCAGCAGGGCGAGGGTCAGGGCAAGGGCACGCATGTCGGGGATCCTTCCGGGGGGTGATCGGCAACCCTTACCGCACCCGTCGCGTTCGCGGCATGACGCCTGCGTGATCGGTCGGGCGGGGGTGCAGGGCTTCGGCCCCCGTGCATCCGCCCGTCACCTTGACGTTTCTGTGAAGGGGGCCGCTCGCCAGCCCTTGCGCCGCAACGCAGCGTGCCTAGACTGCGGTCACATGCGCCACCATCGGGGGACCCCGCCCATGCCGGAATTCCAGAAGATCCTTGTCGCCAACCGGGGTGAGATTGCCATCCGGGTGATGCGCGCCGCCAACGAGATGGGCAAGAAAACCGTCGCCGTCTATGCCGAGGAAGACAAGCTGGGCCTGCACCGCTTCAAGGCGGACGAGGCCTATCTGATCGGCGAAGGCCTGTCGCCGGTGGGCGCCTATCTGTCGATCCCCGAGATCATCCGGGTGGCGCTGATGTCGGGGGCGGATGCCATTCATCCCGGCTATGGCCTTTTGTCGGAAAACCCCGATTTCGTCGATGCCTGCGACGCGGCGGGGATCGTGTTCATCGGCCCGACGGCGGCGACGATGCGCGCCCTGGGCGACAAGGCATCGGCGCGGCGGGTGGCGATGGCGGCGGGGGTGCCGGTCATCCCGGCGACGGAAGTCCTGGGCGACGACATGGACGTGGTGCGCGCCCAGGCCGCCGAAGTGGGCTATCCCCTGATGCTCAAGGCGTCCTGGGGCGGCGGCGGGCGGGGCATGCGCCCGATCAACAATCCCGAGGAGCTGGCCGACAAGGTGCGCGAGGGCCGCCGCGAGGCCGAAGCCGCCTTCGGCAACGGCGAGGGCTACCTCGAAAAGATGATCCTGCGCGCCCGCCACGTCGAGGTGCAGATCCTGGGCGACAAGTTCGGCAACATCTATCACCTGTTCGAGCGGGACTGCACCGTGCAGCGCCGCAACCAGAAGGTCGTCGAACGCGCGCCCGCCCCCTATCTGACCGAAGCGCAGCGCGCCGAGGTCTGCGATCTGGGCCGCCGCATCTGCGCCCATGTCGGCTATGAATGTGCCGGAACGGTCGAGTTCCTGATGGACATGGACACCGGCAAGTTCTTTTTCATCGAGGTGAACCCCCGCGTTCAGGTCGAACACACCGTCACCGAAGAGGTGACCGGCATCGACATCGTGCAGGCGCAAATCCTGATCGAGGAAGGCAAGACCCTGGCCGAGGCGACGGGATGTGCGCGGCAGGAAGACATCCACCTCTCGGGCCATGCCGTGCAGTGCCGGGTGACCACCGAAGACCCGCAGAACAACTTCATCCCCGATTACGGCCGCCTGACCGCCTACCGGTCCGCCACCGGCATGGGCATCCGTCTGGACGGCGGCACGGCCTATGCGGGCGGCGTGATCACCCGATATTACGACAGCCTGCTGGTCAAGGTCACCGCCTGGGCGCAAACCCCGGAAAAAGCCATCGCCCGGATGGACCGGGCCTTGCGCGAATTCCGCATCCGGGGGGTCAGCACCAACATCGACTTCGTGATCAACCTGCTGAAGCATCCGACCTTCCTTGACAACACCTATACCACCAAATTCATCGACACGACGCCTGCCCTCTTCCAGTTCAAGAAACGCCGCGACCGCGCGACCAAGATCCTGACCTACATCGCCGACATCACGGTGAACGGGCATCCCGAAACCGCCGGCCGGGCAAAGCCGCATGCCGAGTTGAAAACCCCCAAGGCGCCGCCCGCAATCACCCCCCCTGCCCCCGGCACCCGCACCCTGCTGGACGAAAAGGGCCCGCAGGCGGTGGCCGACTGGCTGGCCGCGCAGAAACGCGTGCTGATCACCGACACCACGATGCGCGACGGGCACCAGAGCCTGCTGGCGACCCGGATGCGGTCGATCGACATGATCCGCGCGACGCCCGCCTATGCCGCCAACCTGCCCGGCCTGTTCAGCGTCGAATGCTGGGGCGGGGCGACCTTTGACGTGGCCTACCGGTTCTTGCAGGAATGCCCCTGGCAGCGCCTGCGCGACATCCGCGAACATCTGCCCAACGTGATGACGCAGATGCTGCTGCGCGGGTCGAACGGGGTGGGCTATACCAACTACCCCGACAATGTGGTGCAGGCCTTCGTCAAACAGGCTGCCCTGACCGGCGTCGATGTGTTCCGCGTGTTCGACAGCCTGAACTGGGTCGAAAACATGCGCGTCGCGATGGATGCAGTGGTCGAGGCGAACAAGGTCTGCGAAGGGGCGATCTGCTATACCGGCGACATTCTGGACCCGGATCGGGCGAAGTATGACCTGAACTACTACGTCAGCCGGGGTCGCGAGTTGCGGGACGCAGGCGCGCATATTCTGGGGCTGAAGGATATGGCGGGGCTGCTGAAACCCTCCTCGGCCCGCATTCTGGTCAAGGCGCTGAAGGAAGAGGTCGGCCTGCCGATCCACTTCCACACCCATGACACGTCGGGCATCTCGGGGGCGACCGTGCTGGCCGCCTGCGAGGCCGGGGTGGATGCGGTCGATGCCGCGATGGACGCGTTTTCAGGCGGCACCTCGCAGCCTTGCCTCGGGTCCATCGTCGAGGCGTTGCGCCACACCGACCGCGACACCGGTCTGGACATCGCCGCGATCCGGCGGATTTCCAACTATTGGGAACAGGTCCGCGCGCAATATGCCGCCTTTGAATCCGGCCTGCCTGCACCGGCGTCGGAAGTCTATCTGCACGAAATGCCAGGGGGGCAGTTCACCAACCTCAAGGCACAGGCGCGCAGTCTGGGGCTGGAGGAGCGTTGGCATCAGGTGGCCCAAGCCTATGCCGACGCCAACCAGATGTTCGGCGACATCGTCAAGGTCACGCCGTCCTCCAAGGTGGTGGGCGACATGGCGCTGATGATGGTGGCCCAGGGGCTGACCCGCGCGCAGGTCGAGGATCCGGCGGTGGATGTGGTGTTCCCCGACAGCGTGGTGGACATGCTCCGCGGCAATCTGGGGCAACCGCATGGCGGGTGGCCCGAAGCGATTTCGAAAAAGGTGCTGAAGGGTGAAACGCCGATCCTGACCCGCCCCGGTGCCAGCCTGCCCCCGGTGGATTTCGAGGCGACGCGGGTGAAACTCGACACCGACCTCGGCCTCGGTCTGGAAGACACCGAAGGCGAAACTGTGGATGACGAAGACCTGAGCGGCTACCTGATGTATCCCAAGGTGTTCATGGACTACCGCACCCGCCATCGCCTATATGGCCCGGTGCGAACGCTGCCGACCAAGACCTTCTTTTACGGCATGGCGCAGGGCGAGGAAATCACGGCGGAAATCGACCCCGGCAAGACGCTGGAGTTGCGGCTGCAGGCGGTGGGGGAAACCTCGGACGACGGCGAGGTGAAGGTGTTCTTCGAGCTGAACGGCCAGCCCCGGGTAATCCGCGTGCCGAACCGGCTGATCAAGGCGAAGACCGCCGCAAAACCGAAGGCGGTCGAAGGCAACCCGGCCCATGTCGGCGCACCGATGCCGGGGTCCATCGCGTCGGTCGTGGTCGCGGCGGGGCAGAAGGTCAACGCGGGCGATCTGCTGCTGACCATCGAGGCGATGAAGATGGAAACCGGCATCCACGCCGAACGCGCGGGGGTGGTCAAGGCGCTGCTGGTCCATCCGGGGGCACAGATCGACGCCAAGGACCTGCTGTTGGAGTTCGAGGCCTGACACCCGCCCGCGCCCGGTGGCGGCCCGGAACACCTGACAGGAGGCAAGGATGACCCTGACGATCACCCCGATTTACGCCGGCCTGCTGGCCATCTGGTTTCTTGTGCTGTCGGTCCGGGTGATCGCCGCGCGGCGGGGCCGACGGATCGCCTATGGCGACGCAGGGGATGTGGCCGTGCAGGGGCGCATCCGCGCGCAGGGCAACTTTGCCGAATATGTGCCGTTCACGCTGCTGCTGATGATGATGGCCGAACTGACAGGGGCTGCGGGGTGGGCCTTGCACCTCGTGGGCCTCATCCTGCTGGTCGGGCGCGGGCTGCACGGCTTGGGGCTGTCATGGTATCCGCTTGCCTTCAGGTTGCGGGTCTGGGGCATGACGGGCACGTTCATCGCCTTGACGGGGGCCGCCCTTCTGGCGCTGCCGATCTGACGGCGGCCACCCTGCCCCCGACCCGTCAGCGCACCTTCAGCGTCGCCAGCCCGATCATCGCGAGGATCAGGCTGATGATCCAGAACCGGATCACGATCTGCGGCTCGGCCCAGCCCTTTTTCTCGAAATGGTGGTGGATCGGGGCCATCAGGAACACCCGCCGCCCGGTCCGCTTGAAGTAGAGGACCTGGATGATCACGCTCAGCGCCTCGACCACGAACAGCCCGCCGACGATGGCCAGCACGATCTCGTGCTTGGTGCAGATCGCGATGGCACCAAGGGCGCCGCCCAGGGCGAGCGACCCGGTGTCGCCCATGAACACCGCCGCAGGGGGGGCGTTATACCACAGGAACCCAAGGCCGCCGCCGAACAGGGCTGCGGCGAACACCAGCAGCTCGCCCGTGCCGGGAACGAAATGCACCCCGAGGTAATCGGCGAAGTTGGCGTTGCCGACGACATACGAGATGATGCCGAGGGTTCCGCCCGCGATCATCACCGGCATGATCGCAAGGCCGTCGAGCCCGTCCGTCAGGTTCACCGCGTTGGCGGCCCCGACGATCACCACCATTCCGAACGGGATGTAGAACAGGCCCAGATTGATCAGCAGGTTCTTGAACAGCGGCAACGCAAGCTGGTTGGTCAGCGCCTCGGGGTGAAAGCTGGCGGCGGCAAAGGCGGCAAGGCCCGCGATCCCCAGACCGGCGACGAACCGGACGCGCGAAGATACGCCTTTGGACGTCTGCTTGGTCACCTTGGCATAGTCATCGGCGAACCCGATCAGCCCGAACGCAAGCGTGACCAGCAGCACGATCCAGACGTAGGGCGAGTCGAGCCGCGCCCAGACCAGCGTCGAGAACACCAGCGCCGACAGGATCAGCAGGCCGCCCATCGTCGGGGTGCCCGCCTTGGCGAAATGGCTGGCCGGGCCGTCGTCGCGGATCGGCTGGCCCTTGCCCTGCCTGCGACGCAGCAGATCGATCAGCGGCTGGCCGAAGATGAAGCCGAACACCAGCGCGGTCAGGAACGCGGCCCCGGCGCGGAAGGTGATATAGCGAAACAGGTTGAAAAAGTCGCCGCCTGCAGAAAACTCGGTCAGCCAATACAGCATCTACGCCTCTCCTTGGGCATTCGTCGCGTCGCCCTGCCCCAATTCGCGCAGGGCGTCAACGACCAGACTGACTTTCGACCCCTTGGAGCCCTTGACCAGAACGATATCCCCTGCGTCAACCAGCCCGCGCGCCCGCAGGCACAGGTCGGCGGCGGTGTCGGCTTGCTCGCCGCGCTGACCGCGCGGCAGAGCCTGCCACAGGGCCTGCATCCTGGGGCCGACGCAATGGATTTTGTCGATCTGCGACAGGCCGGGATGCAGGGTGATCGCCTGATGCAGCGCAAGTTCGGTCGGCCCCAGTTCCAGCATGTCGCCCAGAATGGCGATGCGGCGGCCATTGCCGATGCGGCCCTGACCATGTTCGGGCCGGGCCGCGATCAGCATATCGAGGGCGGCGGCCATCGAGGTCGGGTTGGCGTTGAACGCATCGTCGATCAGGTCGAACCCGGTTTCGTCGATCCGGTCCAGCAGGATGCGCGCCCGGGTGCCGCGACCCGGCGGCGGGGCCCAGTTGCCCAGATCGGTGGCGGCAAGAGCCGGGTCGAGGCCGAGCGCATCGGCGCAGGCGAGCGCGGCCAGCGCGTTGGCGGCGAAATGCCTGCCGGGGGAGCGGACCTTGTAAAGCATCGGCCGGCCCTGCCGCGTGGCGCGCACGATCGTGGCCTCGTCGGTGACCTGGACCGATGTCATCCGGTAATCGGCCGCGAGGCTGCTGCCGAACAGCGCGACCCGTGCCCCCTGCGCGGCGGCGGCGGCGGTCAGGATCGGGGTTTCGGTCAGGTCCGCAGGCAGGATGGCGGTGCCGCCGGGTTCCAGCCCGTCAAGGATGGCGGCTTTTTCGCGCGCGATGTCGGCGATGCTGGCGAAGGCTTCCAGATGCGCCGCGCCGATGGTGGTGATCACCGCAACATGCGGGCGGGCCATCCGCGCCAAGGGGGCGATCTCGCCGGGGTGGTTCATCCCGATCTCGATCACCGCGAAATCGGCATCGGCGGGCAGGCGGGCCAGCGTCAGGGGCACGCCCCAATGGTTGTTGTAGCTGGCCTCGGCCACGTGCACCCGGCCCTGCCCGCCCAGAACCGCGCGCAGCATGTCCTTGGTCGAGGTCTTGCCGACCGATCCGGTCACCCCGATGACGCGGGCCCGGCTGCGGGCACGGGCAAAGCTGCCCAGCCGTTCCAGCGCCTGCAGCACGTCCGGCACCACCAGCAACGGGGCATCGGCAGGGACGCCGTAAGGAACACGGCTGACCACGGCGGCGGCGGCCCCTTTGGCCAGGGCGGCGGCAACGAAGTCATGGCCGTCGCGGGCGTCCTTCAGGGCCACGAACAGATCGCCGGGTTGCAGGGTGCGGGTATCGATCGACACGCCGCCGGCCTGCCAGGGGCACGTGCTGCGGCCCTGGGTGGCGGCGACGGCGTCGGGGGCGGTCCACAGCATCACAGACCTCCATCCAGCGCGGCCACGGCAATGCTGGCCTGTTCCACATCGTCGAACGGATAGACTTGGCCCCCGATGGTCTGGCCCGTCTCGTGCCCCTTGCCGGCCACCAGCAGCGCATCCCCCGGCCCCAACGCATCGACCCCCCGCAGGATCGCCTCGGCGCGGTCGCCGACCTCGTTCGCCTCGGGGCAGGCGGCCAGGATCGCGGCGCGGATCGCGGCGGGGTCTTCGGATCGGGGGTTGTCGTCGGTCACATAAAGCACATCGGCATGGTCGCGGGCCGCCTGCCCCATCAGCGGGCGCTTGCCCCGGTCGCGATCGCCCCCCGCGCCGAACACGATCACGATGCGACCCATGACATGCGGGCGCAAGGCCTTCAGCGCGGTCGCGATGGCGTCCGGCGTGTGGGCGTAATCGACATAGACTGCCGCCCCGTTGGCCCGTTTGGCCGCGAGTTGCATGCGCCCCCTGACCCCGGTCAGCCTTGCCAGCACCGCCATCACGTCGGCTGGCGCCTCGCCCGCCGCGATGACGAGGGCGGCGGCAAGCGCGACGTTTTCCGCCTGAAACCCGCCGACGAGGTTCAGATGGACTTGGCACGGCGTGCCCTTCCACAAGAACCGCACGTCCTGCCCGGTCGCGTCGAACCGCTGGCCCGCGATCTGCAGGTCGGTCCCCGCGCCCGGCCCGACGGTGATCACCCTTTGCCCCCGCGCAGTGGCGACCCGCGCCATGTCATGCCCGCGCGGGTCGGCCATGTTGATGACCGCCGTGCCATCCTCGGGCAGCACCCGGTGAAACAGGGCGGCCTTGGCGGCGAAATAGGCCTCGAACGTGCCGTGATAGTCGAGGTGATCCTGCGTGAAGTTGGTGAACCCGGCGGCGGTCAGGCGCACCCCGTCCAGCCGGCGCTGGTCCAGACCGTGGCTCGATGCCTCCATCGCGGCATGGGTCACGCCTGCGGCGGCGGCTTGGGCCAGCAGCGCGTGCAGGGTGATCGGGTCGGGGGTGGTGTGGGCAGAGGGGGCTTCCCACGCGCCTTCGATGCCCGTCGTGCCGATGTTGATCGCGGCATGGCCCAAGGCGGCCCAGATCTGGCGGGCGAAGGTCGCGACCGAGGTCTTGCCGTTGGTGCCGGTGACCGCGACCATGGTGGCGGGCTGGGCGGCGAACCACAGCGACGCGGCGCGGGCGAGCGCCTCGCGCGGGTCCTCGGCGATGACGACGGCCACGTCGGAAGAGCCCAGCACGCCTGCGGCCAGCGCAGCGCCGCGCGCGTCGGTCAGGATCGCGACCGCCCCTTGTGCGATGGCCACGTCGACAAAGGCCGCGCCGTGCATCGTGCTGCCGGGCAAGGCGGCGAACAGAAATCCGGGGCGCACCTTGCGGCTGTCCACGGCCAGCCCCGAAATCCGCGCCCCGCGCCCCGATCTGGCGGTCAGCCCCAGATCGGCAAGCGATTTTTGCTGATCGGCCATCCTCGTCCCCTTTTGCGCCGCGCCTATTGCTTGACGGCTGTTACGCCATCCCGGGGCCCGAGTTCAATCTGCGGCCGCAGTCCCAGCAACGGCGCGGTGCGGCGGATGATTTCGGCGGCGACCGGGACGGCGGTCCAGCCGGCCGTGCGCCGGGGTTTCGGCCCGGTGGTTTCCACCGGTTCATCCAGCGTCACGATCAGCACATAGGCCGGGTCATCGGCCGGAAACACCGCGGCAAAGGTGTTGATCACCTTGTCGCTGTAATATCCGCCGCCGCGCCGGGTCTTTTCCGCCGTGCCGGTCTTGCCCGCCACGGCATAGCCCGGCACTTCGCCCAGACTGGCGGTGCCTTCGGTCACCACCCGGCGCAACATCGCCACGGCGGCATCGGCGGTCTGTTCGCTGATCACCCGTTCGGCGGGTTTTCCCGCACCGCCCCGCAGCAGGGACGGCGTCACTTTCAGCCCGCCATTGGCGATGGTGGCGTAAGCCGCGGCAAGGTTCATCGGGCTGGACGAGATGCCGTGGCCATAGGAGGCGGTGATCGTCACGATCTCCGGCCATCTGGGCGGCACCAGCGGTTTGACCTTGGGCGCCTCGGCCAACTCGATCGGCGAAGGGTCGAGCAGGCCAAGGGCACGCAGGAAGGTCTGCTGTTTCTCGCCACCGAACATCAGCGCGATCCGCGCCGTGGCGACGTTCGACGATTTGGCGATCACATCGGACACCGACAGCAGCGGGCCGTAGTTGTGGTTGTCCCACTCCTTGATCTGGTGCTTGCCCCATTGCATCGGGGCGTTGGCATCGACCATCGTTTCCGGGCCGACCAGTCCAAGGTCCATCGCCTGCGCCACCGCAAAGATCTTGAAGGTGGATCCCAGTTCGTAGACCCCCTGCACCGCGCGGTTGAACAGCGGGCTGTCGCCCGGCTCGGCGTCCTTGGGCAGCACCGGGTTCGGGCGGTCATTGGGGTCGAAGGTCGGATAGGAGGCCAGCGCCACCACCTCGCCGGTGCGCACGTCCATCAGGATGCCGGCGGCCCCCCTGGCGTTCATCATCGCCATGCCGGCCGCAAGGATTTCCTCCATCGCCGCCTGCACGGTCAGGTCGATCGACAGGGTCAGCGGCGTGGTCGCGAGCGCAGGGTCGCGCAGCCGCGCGTCCAGCGCCAGTTCGATCCCGGCGGTGCCGATCACCTCGGCGCTGCGCACCGATTCATCGCCAAAGGCTGCCCCGCCCAGCACATGCGCCGCCAGCGTGCCGTTGGGATAAAGCCGCATCTCGCGCGGACCGAACAGCAGGCCGGGGTCGCCGATGTCATGCACCGCCTGCATCTGTTCGGGCGACAGCACCCGGCGGAGCCACAGGAAGCTGCGGCCGTCGGTAAAGCGGCGGGTCAGGTCGGGGGCCTTCATCTCGGGGAAGATCAGGCTGAGTTTTTCGGCGGTGCCAGCCGGGTCGGTCATGTCGCGGGGATGGGCATACAGCGCATGGGTCAGCATATTGGTCGCCAGAACCCGGCCATTGCGATCCAGAATGTCGGCGCGTGTCGCGCTGACCTCGGCCCCTGCCCCGGCGCGGCGCGGTTCGACCGGCACCGAGGCGGCCAGCGAGCCCATCTGCACGCCGATGGTCGAAAACGCCGCCATGAACCCTGCCGACAGCATCAAAAGCCGCAGTTGTGCGCGGGTGCGGGCGCGGTCGCGGGTGGATTCGTTGCGCAACCGCAGGTTTTCACGCTCGATCCCGTCGGGGTTCTCGCCCTTGGCGCGGGCCTGCAGGATGCGGACAAGCGGGCGCAGCGGGGTGCGGGTCATGGCAGGCTTTCCTGATCCCCGATCACATCGACGGGATTGACGATTTCCGGGTCGGCAATGGCAAGCGCCGGGGGGGCCGGGTAGGCAACTTCGGCAGTGCTGCCCAACTGGTCCGGCTCCAGCGGCAACAGGCCAAGCCGGTCAAAGTTCAGCGTCACCAGTTCGCGCAGCCGGTCGGGACGGTTGAGGTAGGCCCATTCGGCGCGCTGGATCGCCAGCGCGTCCTGCAGCGTGTCGATCCGTGATTCCAGCGCATCGCGGTCGCGCAGCGCCTGCTGGGTGGCATAGTTTTCCCGGTAGGCCCAAAAGGCCAGCGCCATCACGGCGGCAAAACTGAGGATATACAGCACCGGGCGCATGGTCAGCGGCGGCCTTTCTTCGGTTTGTCGGGCAGGGTGGGAACCCCGAGGGCCGCGTCGTCGGCACGCCCCGCCGGGGCGTCGGTCCGGGTTCCGATGCGCAGCTTGGCCGAACGGGCACGCGGGTTTTCGGCCAGTTCCGCCGCATCCGCGACAATCGCCCGGCGGCTGGTCAAGGTGAACCGCGGCGCATCCTCGGGCCGTTCGGGGGCATAGCGGTTGGTGTTCGCCTCGCCGCCAGACCGAAGCTGGAAGAACCGCTTCACGATGCGGTCCTCCAGACTGTGGAAGGTCACCACGGCCAGCTTGCCGCCCGGTTTCAGCGCGGCCTCGGCGGCGGCCAACCCGGCGGCCAGTTCGGCAAATTCGGTGTTCACCGCGATGCGGATCGCCTGAAAGGCGCGGGTGGCGGGGTGGCTTTGCCCCGGCTTGGGGCGTGGCAGGACGGATTGGATCACCTCGGCCAGCCGCAAGGTGGTGGTGATCGGCTCGGCATCGCGCGCCCGCAAGATGGCGGCGGCGATCCGGCGCGAGGCGTGATCCTCGCCATAGGTATAGATGATGTCGGCGAGGGCCTCTTCGGTCGCCCCGTTGACCAGATCGGCGGCCGAGGGGCCGGTCTGCGACATCCGCATGTCCAGCGGGCCGTCCTTCTGGAACGAAAATCCGCGTTCGGGCTGGTCAAGCTGCATCGACGACACGCCAAGGTCCAGCACGATGCCATCGAGCGGCGCATGATCGGCCAGGTCGGAGAAATTGCCCTGCACAAGGGTCAGCCGGTCGCCAAAGTCGCCCGCCCACTCGGCCGCCATCTGCAGCGCCAGCGGGTCGCGGTCGATGCCGATCACCCGCGCCGCCCCCGCCGCAAGCAACCCCTTCGCATAGCCGCCCGCGCCGAGCGTGCCGTCCAGCCAGGCGCCCCCAACGGGTGCGACAGCCGCCAGCAGGGGGCGCAGCAGCACCGGAACATGCGGGCTGCGACCGGGGAACGGATCGCCGGGGGCCACGGGTCAGCCTCGGGTCTTGTATTTGGCGATGCGGGCCAGCGGGTCGAGGTCGTCGTCCTCGTCGTCATCGTCATCGAGGGCGGCGCGTTCGGCCTTCCAGACCTCGAGGCGATACAGCTTGAAGCGGTCCGAGGCGGCAGCGAAGGTGGCCTGCGCGCCCGCGTCGAGATCGCCCGCGCCAAAGCCCATCTTCTCGCGCACCGCCGGGGGCAGCACGATGCGGCCGTCGTCGTCGACCTCGACGGTCTGGCTGTCTTCGATGAAGTCGCGTTCGGCTTTCAGGCGGTCTTTCGATCCCTGCGGCATGTTCTCGATGTCGGCGGCGAGGGCTGCTGCGCTTGCGATCGTGTAACATTCGACGAACTTGCGTTTGCGCCCCCCGTAGACCATCACGATGCGGGTCTTGGGCGCGTCGGCGGTCACCGGGTCTTCCAGATCAAGCTTGCGCCGGAAGGCGGCCGGGATCGAAACCCTTGCCTTGCTGTCCACCTTCTGGTGGAACGTCCCTCTGAACGGCTCGGTTGACATGGGCCTTTCGGCTCCTTAAGTTCTGCGTCTAAAGCCCTGCGATAAAAGAGAATAGGCGGATCGGGCTGCTGCCACTGCCCGATCCGCCACTGTCCCGTCGCCGGGCGTCCATGCACACGCGCCACCTGGGGGAGATGTCTGCTCGCCCGCGTGCCGGATCTCTGAAACTTCAATGGGACGGCTGCCTGTATGAAGCCTGTCTTTTTTTTCGCCTGTTCGGGGTCTTCGGCCGCCCCTGCCTTGTTTTGCCGTCCCATTGTTCGTGAGTTAGGGATGCCATGGGAATGCATGGGATGCAATGGAAATTTCTGGGTTTCAGGCGCGAAATCTGGTTCGTGACAGCGCTCTGACACAGCATTTAGACAGATCAGCACCCAGATATAGGTGGGCTCTGCGGGATAGACAGGACGGCACGCTATATGTTGATATCCACATTTTTTGTGGGGAGATGCGGTTTTTTGCAACCCTACCGGGGCGATCCGACCTGCGCGCGTGAGGTTCGGGCCGCAGCGGCCTGTCAGACCTCAAGAAACCGGGGTTTCCCCCGGTTCTCCCACAAAATCCCGGCAGAAGTGATTCGTTTTGCCGCGCGTCCCATGCGATCCCAAAGGCCGCGAAACCGCAGTGCGGAAAACCGGGGGGTCAGCCCCATGATTTCCCGCTCAGGCCATCCCGCCCGCCACCAGTCGCGCCGCCAGCCGCGCATAGGCGTCGGCAATCGGCCCCTGCCCCGCCGCGATCGGCACCCCGGCATCGCCCGCCAGCCGGATGTCGAGCGACAGCGGGATTTCCCCCAGAAACGGCAGGCCCAGCTTTGCCGCCTCGGCCGCCACCCCGCCGTGACCGAAGATATGCGCCTCATGCCCGCAGTTCGGGCAGATGTAGGTCGACATGTTCTCGACCAGCCCCAGCACCGGGGTCTTCAGCTTGACGAACATGTCCAGCGCCTTTCTGGCGTCCAGCAGCGCCACGTCCTGCGGGGTGGAGATCACGATGGCCCCGGTCAGGTGGGTGCGCTGGCACAGGGTCAACTGGATGTCCCCGGTGCCCGGCGGCAGGTCGACGATCAGGATGTCCAAACGGCCCCAGTCGACCTGGGTGATCAGTTGTTGCAGCGCGCCCATGATCATCGGGCCGCGCCAGATCACCGCTTCGTCTTCCTTCAGCATCAGACCGATCGACATCAGGGTGACGCCATGCGCGTGCAGCGGTTCGATCGTCTTGCCATCGGGCGAGGCGGGGCGCTTGCTGACCCCCATCATGCGCGGCTGGCTGGGGCCGTAGATGTCGGCATCCAGCAGACCGACCCGCCTGCCTTGCCGCGCCAGCGCCACCGCGAGGTTCGACGACAGGGTGGATTTGCCGACCCCGCCCTTGCCGCTGGCCACCGCGATGATCCGGTCCACCCCGGTGACCCGCTGCGGGCCGCCCTGCTGCGGGGTGGGGTGCTGGCCGATCTTCAGGCCGGGCGGTTGCGGCTGGGGCGGTTTGGCCGCGGGCCCATGCGCTGTCATCACCACCTGCACTGCCCCCACGCCGGGCAGCGCGCGCAACGCGGCCTCGGCGGCGGCCTGCGCCGGGGCCAGCGCGCGGGCAGCGTCGGGGGTTGCAGCCTCGATGACGAAGCGCACCGTGCCCCCGTCGACGGACAGGGCGCGAATCAGGTCGGCGGCCACGAGGTTTCGCCCGTCGGGCGTCGGGATTCGCGACAGGGCTTCAAGAATGGTTTCCCGCGAGACGCTCATGGCTTTCTCCTGTGCACGTTCTTTTTGCAAGGTTGAACCGATTGCGGCAAAGGGCAAGATGCGCTTTACCAAACGCTCAAAAAATCATCGAAGGCTCTGATTAATCTGAAAGATATGTGACCAAAAGCCATGCATTTGCTGCATGGCAGCATTGCGCTACGGGAGATTGTGCAGGTGCAGCATTTGCCCCATGTTTGCCCTAACAGAACAGCAGACTGACCGGAACGACCCGGCAGGGCTGATCTGAGTAAAGAATGTGAGGTTGAGTATGGCTTACGTAAACAGCATCGGTGTGATCGGCAACGGACTGGCGGATCGTTTCGCGGCCTTCGTGAAATCGGTCAGGCTGGCAGCCACACGCCGCGCGGTCTATGACCAGACCGTGCGCGAACTGAACGGGTTGACCAACCGCGAACTGGCAGATCTGGGCATCGCCCGGTTGAACATTCGGGATGTGGCGCACGTCGCCGCCTACGGCAAATAGGGTTTTGCCACGATCTTTTGTCGGGCCTCCACCTCCTCCCGGTGGCCCATGACAAACGCGGCGGTGCTTTTCCTCCTCCCTGGCACCGCCGCCTTTTCTTCCGGACCGATCAGTCCGGTATCGCGTTGGTCGCCCCCTCCTCCTCCCTGGGGTGATCAGATCTGCGGCGGCCCCCTCCTCCTCCCTGGGGTCGCCGCATCCCTCTTCGGGGTTTTCGAACCCCGCACGGTGTTTGAGCGGCCCTCTCCTCCTCCCTCGGGCCGATCAATCAGCGGCGGCTTCAACCTCCTCCCTGGAGCCGCCGCACCCTTCCGCCTTGCAGCCCATCGCGCACCCGGTAGGGTGCCCCCGACACAAGGGTCGGGCGGGATGGATCGATGCGGATTTCCATGATTTCGGCCGCCCTGGTGGCGGCGCTGGTCGGCTATGGCAGCACGATCGCGCTGGTCGTGTCGGCGTCGCTGGCAGTCGGGGCGACGCCCGCGCAAACCGCAAGCTGGGTGCTGGCGCTGTCGCTGGCCAAGGCGGCGGGGTCGGCGATCCTGAGCCTGCGCGCCCGGGTGCCCGTCGTGCTGGCCTGGTCCACGCCGGGGGCGGCGCTGATTGCCGCGACCAGCGGCGTGACGCTGCCCGAGGCGGTGGGGGCCTTCGTGCTGGCCGGTGGGCTGATCGCGCTGACCGGGGTGGTGCGGCCGCTAGAGCGGATGGTGGCGCTGATCCCCGACGGGGTGGCGGCGGGGATGCTGGCGGGCGTGCTGCTGCCGTTCTGTCTGAAAGGGGCCGGGGCGGCGCAGGGCCTGCCGGGAATTCTGGTGCCGATGGTGGTGGTCTTTGCGCTGGTGCGGTTGCGAAATCCGGCGCTGGCGGTGCTGGCGGCGCTGGCGCTTGGGTTGGGGCTGGCCTTCGGGTCGGGCGTGGCGCTGTGGCCCGTGCTGAGCCTGCCGGTGCCGGTGCTGGAGTTTGTGGCCCCCGCGGCGCGGTTCGAGGTTCTGGTGGGGTTGGGGGTGCCGCTGTATCTGGTGACCATGGCGTCGCAGAACCTGCCCGGATTTGCGATCCTGCGCGGCGCGGGCTATGTGGCACCGGTGCGCGCGGCGCTGCTGGTGACGGGGGCCTTATCGACCCTTTCGGGCCTCTTCGGGGCGCATACCACCAGCATGGCGGCGATCACCGCCTCGATCTGCCTGAGCGACGATGTGCATCCCGACCGCGATCACCGCTGGAAGGTCGGGCTGGTCTATGCGGCGTTCTGGGTGGGGCTGGGGCTGTTGAGCCCGGTGATCCTGCCCGTGCTGGCGGCCCTGCCCGCGCTGTTGATGACCGGGCTGGTGGCGTTGGCGCTGCTGGGGCCGCTGATGGGGGCGCTGACGGCGGCCTTCGTGCCCGTCGAGACCCGGTTCGCCGCGGTGATGACGCTGGCGGTGACCGGGTCCGGGGTGGCGGTGTTCGGGGTGGGGGCGGCGTTCTGGGGGTTGCTGGCCGGGCTGGCGGTGCATGGGCTGAACCGGGCGGCGGCGCGTCTGGCGTAGGTCGGGGTTCACCCCGTCGGCGGGCCGGACCTGCGGGGGAACCCCGGACTATCCAACCCTCTGGCCGTAATACAGACCGACGACATGTTCGGCTTCGGCAAAGAACAGCCAGCGCGCGACGAGCGCCCCGGCGAGGTGCAGCAAAACGGCCAGCGGCAGGGCCTGCGGGATCGCGGCGGTCAGCGCGGCGGCGACCTGGGCGGCGGTGGCAAGGCTGCGCAGTTTCAGCGCGTGCTTGCGGGCGACCACATGGATCATCTCGCGCAGCAGATAGTTGCTCCCGGTGTGCGGCGGCTCGAAAACGGTTGCGGTGCCGATCCGGTCCAGCCCGGTGGCAGAGCCGATGGTCTGCCCCGCCCGGGCAAACTGGGCGTCGCCGAGGCGGAAACTGACGGCGAGCAACGCCGCGAGGAGCACCGCGAGGAGCGCCCCCGGCAAGGCATGGCCGGCGGCCAGCGCCCCCCCGGTCAGCGCAAAGGCCCCGAACAGGGCCGGCGTGGTCCAGTGGTTCCAGCGCGGGACGGATTTGAGCTGCGCGTAGATCATCGCGGTGCTGGCGAGGGTGGCGAGGGCGGCCAGCGCACCGAGGTGCCCCGGCAGGCGGGGCCAGCCGAGGCCCAGCCAGTCCGACAGGGCCGTGGGGGCGCACAGGATCAGCGTGGCCACCGCCGCCCAGGCTTCGCGGCTGAGCCAGCTTGACCGCCACTGGCTGAAGGCCATCAGCGCGCGTTCGGGGTTGCCGAGGTGCAGCGTCGATGCCGTCAGCCCCCCCACCGCACAGGCATAGGCGAGGCCCCACCACAGGAAGGCCGGGGTGCCCCGGGGGGCGGGCCAGCCGAGGCCGAGAAACACCATCAGGCCGAAGCCGAAGCCGCTGAACACGGTAAACGCGATGACGGACGGCGCGGGGTGCATCAGACCTTTCCCAGCACCTTGTCGAGCCAGCCGGCAAAGCCGGTCGCCTTGATGTCCAAGAGCGGGGCCAGCAGGCTGGCGTCCTGCGGGCGGTCCTTCTTGCGCGGGGGCAGATAGCGGTTGACCGGCTTGGTGCCAAGGTCGGGCATCAGGGCATAGCCTGCGCGGTCCGCGGTCAGGCGACTGACGGTGCTGTTCGGGTCGGCGAAGTCGCCGAAATGGCGCGCACCGGTCGGGCAGGTGCGCACGCAGGCCGGTTCGCGGTCTTCCTCGGGCAGGTTCTCGTTATAGATCCGGTCGACGCAGAGTGTGCATTTCTTCATCACCCCTGCCGCCGCGTCCATTTCCCGCGCGCCGTAAGGGCAGGCCCAGGCACACAGCCCGCAACCCATGCAGGCGTCCTCGTTGACCAGCACGATGCCGTCTTCTGCGCGCTTGTAACTGGCCCCGGTGGGGCAGACGGTGACGCAGGGCGCATCCTCGCAATGCAGGCAGGAGCGGGGGAGGTTGATGATTTGCGACGGCCCGGTGGCGGGTTGCACCTGATAGCTGTGGACCCGGTTCAGGAAGGCGCCCGAAGGGTCCGCGCCGTAAGGGTTCTGATCCGACAGGCCGATCCCCTGATCGTTCCAGCCCTTGCAGGCGGTCACGCAGGCGTGGCAGCCGACGCAGGTGTCGAGGTCGATCACCAGTCCCAGCTTGCGGTCGGTGTGGGCGGGCAGCGTGGTCATCGTTTGTCCCCCTGTGGCACGGCGCGCGGGATCGGTGGGAAGGCGGGTTCGGAGGCGGGTTTGGGGCCGACGTTTTCGATGCGGACGCGCAGGTCGAACCATGCGGCCTGCCCGGTCACCGGGTCGGCGTTGGCATGGCGGTGGCCGTCGGGTTTGGCGGGGAGAAGCTCGCTGATCAGGTGGTTCAGCAGGAAGCCTTCGGTCGCCTCGGGGGCGGAGTCGTCCAGCGCCCAGGCGCCCTTGCGCTTGCCGATGGCGTTCCAGGTCCAGACGGTGTTTTCGTTCAGTGCGGCCATGTGGGCGACGGGCACGGTGATGCCGCCGTTGGGCGAGATCACGCGGGCATAGTCGCCGGGTTTGAAGCGATGCTCCCGCCAGACCTTGGTCGGCACATAGAGGAAATTCTTGCCCCGGATCTGCCGCAGCCAGGCATTCTGCGACCCCCAGGAATGATACATGTCCATCGGGCGTTGGGTCAGCGCGTGCAGCGGATAGCCCCAGCCGGTCGCCTCGTCGTCGCCGAACGGCGGATACCAGACCGGCAACGGGTCCATCGCCTGCTTCAGGCGGGCGCGCAGATGGTCGGGGGGTTGGATCGGCCCCTGCCCTTCGGCGGCGGCCTGAAAGCGGCGCATCGGCTCGGACCAGATGGTGAAGAGATAGGGTTGGGGCGTTTCATAGAACGACGTGGCCACCGCCCAGTCCTGATAGGCGGCGTTCCAGGGTTTGTAGAAGCTCGCCTCTTCCGGCACATGCGCCTGATAGAACCCGCCGTTTTCGATGTAGGCGGCGATCTGGTCGGGGTTGGCGGGGCCGCGCCCTTCCATTGTGCCGTTGCCGCGAAAGCCGATCAGGGGGCCGACGCCGGGGCGGCGGATGTGATGGGTGATGTAGTCGGCATAGTCGGTGTAGCGGGGGCTGCCATCGTCGTTGGTCATCCCGGGCAGATGCAGGCGCGCGCCAAGGTCCAGCAGCACCGACTGGAACGGGCGCACATCGCGGTCCGGCTCGATCACCGGCCAGCGGATGCTGTCCCCCGCCGCGTCGGGTTCGGAAATCGGGCGGTCCAGCAGACTGATGCAGTCGTGCCGCTCCAGATACGTCGTGTCGGGCAGGATCAGGTCGGCATAGGCCACCATCTCTGACGCATAGGCGTCGGAATAGATGATGCGGGGGATGATGTAGTCGCCGCTTGCGTCCTTGTCGGTCAGCATCTGCGTCACGGCGGCGGTGTTCATCGAGGAATTCCACGCCATGTTGGCCATATACAGAAACAGCGTATCGATCCGGTAGGGATCGCCCGCATGGGCGTTGGGGATCACCATCTGCATCAACCCATGCGCCGAGAACGGATTTTCCCAGGTGAAGGCCTTGTCGATCCGCGCAGGCGTGCCGTCGGGTTTCAGCGCCAGATTCTCCGGCTCCCGCACATAGCCCAGATGCGGGCCGGACAGCGGCTTGCCCGGGACGGCGGCGTGATGCGGGGTCGGATGCGCCTCGACCGGTTTCGGGTAGGGCGGTTTCAGGCGGTAACTGCCGGGGGTCTCAATCGCACCGAGCAGGATCTGCAGCAGGTGCAGCGCGCGGGTGGTCTGGAAGCCGTTCGAATGGGCCGAAATGCCACGCATCGCGTGAAAGCTGACGGGGCGGCCGGGCATCGACGTGTGTGCATCCCCCCGAAAATCGGTCCAGGCGATGGGCAACTCGATCGCCTGATCGAAGGCCACCTGCGCCAGTTCGGCGGCCAGCGCATGGATGCGCGCCGCGGGGATGCCGCAGCGGGAAGCGACCGCTTCGGGGGCATACTCCGCCGACAGATAGCGTTCCGCCAGATGCTGAAACACGGTGCGGTTGCCCATGTAGGTGGCCCCGAGGTCGGGCTGCACGCCCTTGCCGTCCCACGGGGCGGGCATGCCGCTGCGGCGGTCGATCACGAAGGGCTGGCTTTCGGCGTTGCGCGCGATCATCCCCTTGTCGGGACCGGTTTCCACCACCAGAAGCGGCGCGTTGGTGTAGCGGGCGAGGTAGTCGAGATCGACGCGGCCCGCCTGCAGCAGACAATGGATCAGCGACAGGATCAGCAGCCCATCCGTCCCCGGCGTGATGCCCAGCCAATCGTCGGCAACCGCGTTATAGCCGGTGCGGATCGGATTGACCCCGATCACCCGCGCCCCCCGCGCCTTCAATCTGCCCAATCCGATCTTGATCGGATTGCTGTCGTGATCCTCGGCCACGCCGAACAGCACCAGCAGCTTTGTCCGCTCCCAGTCCGGCTGGCCGAACTCCCAGAACGCGCCGCCGATGGTGTAGATGCCGGCGGCGGCCATGTTGACCGAACAGAACCCGCCGTGCGCGGCGTAGTTGGGGGTGCCGAACTGTTGCGCCCACCAGCCGGTGAAGGATTGGCTCTGGTCGCGCCCGGTGAAGAAAGCCAGCTTTTCGGGCGCGGTGTCGCGCACCGGCTTCATCCACGCCACGGCCAGCGCCAGCGCCTCGTCCCACGAAATCGGCTCGAACGCGCCAGACCCGCGCGGACCGACCCGGCGCAAGGGGGTCTGCAGGCGGCTTGGCGCGGTGATCTGCATGATCCCCGCGGCCCCCTTGGCGCACAGCACACCCTTGTTCACCGGATGGTCGCGGTTGCCTTCTATGTAACTTACGCGGCCGTCCTTGAGATGCACGTTGATGCCGCAGCGGCAGGCGCACATGTAGCAGGTGGTGCGGCGGATCTCATCCGACACGGGGGGCGAGGTGTTCAGCGCGGGTTGGGTCATGCGGGTCAGCCTACAGCACGGATTTCAGCAAACCCACCGCCGCGAGACCCGCAAGCAGGAAAATCGCGAAGCGGCGGAAATCCTGCGGGTCGGTGCGCAGGAAATGCCGCCCGCCCAACCAGGTCCCCAGAACGATGATCGGGGCCGACAGGGCGGCGGCATACAGCGTATCAAGGCTGACCATGCCATGCGCCCACATCACCGGGGCGGAATAGAGGTCGAGCACCGCGAAATAGGCGATCAGCGTGGCGCGGAACGCGGCGGCGGGCAGGCCCTGGGCCGTGAAATAGGTGGCAACCGGCAAGCCGCCCATCCCGGGCGCATTGGCAAGGCCCGAGACGAGGCCGACCGCAAGGTGCCCCGCGTCGCCCTGCGGACGACTGATCCGCCAGCCCATCAGCATCACGCCGCACATCGCCAGCACATAGACGGCAACCACCGCCCGCGCGGTGTCCACCCCGACCCCGGTCAGCGCCCAGAGGCCGAGCGGCAGGCCGATGACCGCACCGATCATCAGGGTGACGACCCTGCGCCACAGCACATCGCGCCAGACGCCCGCCCACTGCTGCGCCGTCATGGCAAACTCGCAGAACATCACCACGGCGACGAAATTCAACGGATTGGTGACCAGCGCGGAGGCGGCGACGACCAGCGCCGAGAAGCCGAACCCGGAATAGCCGCGCACGAAGGCGGCGACGAGAAAGGCCAGACCCATGAACAGGGCCGTGGCGGGGGTCAGGTCGAAGGGGAGCGGCATGGCGACCTTGGGATTGCGGAAAGGCCGGGGGGTTTCACACCCCCCGCGCATGCATTGGTTCTCGGACCAATGGCGCACCAATGCATGCGCCCGTGGGATATTTATGACCAGATGATGGGGTCAGGCTTGCAGTGCCATGTCTTTGGGGTCGATGCCCGCGACGGCCACCGGTTTCTTCATCGCGTCGCGGCGGAACGGCTCGCCCAGTTCCTGATTGATCATCGCCTCGATCAGGGTGGTTTTGCCGTTCATTTGGTCGGTGATCGCCTGACGCAGGGCGGCGGTCAGCTCGTCCATCGTGCGGGCGACGACGCCTTGCAGCCCGCAGGCCTTGGCGATGGCGGCGTAGGACACGCCGGTATCGAGTTCGGTGCCCACGAAATTGTCGTCATACCACAGGGTCGAGTTGCGTTTTTCGGCCCCCCACTGATAGTTGCGGAACACCACATGGGTGATCGCGGGCCATTCCGGGCGGCCGATGGCGGTCAGTTCGGTGACCGCGATGCCAAAGGCGCCATCGCCGGAAAAGCCGACCACCGGGGTGTCGGGGCAGGCGATTTTCGCGCCGACGATCGATGGCAGGCCATAGCCGCAAGGGCCGAACAGGCCGGGGGCGAGGTATTTGCGGCCCACCTCGAAGGTGGGATAGGCGTTGCCGATGGCGCAGTTGTTGCCGATGTCGCTCGAGATGATCGCCTCGCGCGGCAGGGCGGCCTGAATCGCACGCCAGGCCATGCGGGGGGACATCCAGTCAGGTTTGGCATCGCGGGCGCGCTGGTTCCAGGTGGTGCCGGGGTCGTCGTTTTCATGGTCCATCGACGACAGCGCCTGCGCCCACGCGGATTTCGTCTGGGCAATGGCGGCTTTGCGAGCCTGACGGCCTTCATCGCCGGCGGTGTCGGACAGGCGGTGCAGGATCGCCTCGGCCACCTTTTTCGCGTCCCCGACGATGCCGGTGGTGACCGGCTTGGTCAGCCCGATCCGGTCGGGATTGATGTCGACCTGGATGATCCGGGCGGCTTTCGGCCAATAGTCCAGCCCGTATCCCGGCAGGGTCGAGAACGGGTTCAGGCGGGTGCCCAGAGCCAGAACGACATCGGCCTGTGCGATCAGTTCCATCGCAGCTTTCGATCCGTTGTAGCCAAGGGGGCCCGCGAACAGCGGATGCGAACCCGGGAAGGCGTCGTTGTGCTGATAGCCGACGCACACGGCTGCATCAAGGCGTTCGGCCAAGGCCATGCTGGCGGGGATCGCCCCGGCCAGCACCACGCCCGCGCCGTTCAGGATCACCGGGAATTTCGCCCCCGACAGCAGCGCGGCAGCCTCGGCGATGGCAGCCTCGCCGCCTGCGGGGCGTTCGAACTCGACGACCGGCGGCAGGTCGATGTCGATCACCTGCGTCCAGTAATCGCGCGGCATGTTGATCTGCGCCGGAGCAGAGGCGCGTTTGGCGGCCAGGATCACCCGGTTCAGCACTTCGGCCACGCGCGAGGGATCGCGGACCTCTTCCTGATAGGCGACCATGTCGGCGAACAGCGCCATCTGCGCGACCTCCTGGAAACCGCCCATGCCGATGGTCTTGTTGGCGGCCTGCGGGGTGACGAGGAGAAGCGGCGTGTGGTTCCAGTAGGCGGTCTTGACGGCGGTGACGAAGTTGGTGATGCCGGGGCCGTTCTGCGCGATCATCATGCTCATGCGCCCGCTTGCGCGGGTATAGCCGTCGGCCATCATCCCGCCGGAACCTTCGTGCGCGCAGTCCCAGAAGGTGATGCCGGCGCGGGGAAACAAATCCGAGATCGGCATGAAGGCCGATCCGATGATGCCGAAGGCATGCGAAATGCCATGCCGCTGCAGGGTTTTCACGAAGGCTTCTTCGGTGGTCATCTTCATGGCGCGCCTCCTTGGGGTCTGGGTTCAGTCTAGGCGGCTGGCGCGGGGGCCCGTAGGGCCAGAGGCTTTACGCGGATAAGGCCAGAGCCCGCCCGATCCGGGCGATGCCTTCGGGGATCCGGGCGGGCGGGATCGACGAATAGGCCAGCCGGTAGAAGCGGTTCGGCCCACCCGGCCCGTAGAACGGGCGGCCGGGTTCGATCAGCACGCCTTGCCCCCGCAGGGATGCCGCCAGGTCCAGGGTATCGACCGGCTCCGCCGCCTGCATCCAGAAACTCGACCCCCCGAAGGCCCCGCGCCCGGCCACCGCCAGACCCGCCGCAGCGATCGCCTCGTCCATCACCTGCCGCCGCCGCCGATAGGCCGCCTGCATCCGGTTGATCAGGGTATCATAGTGCCCGAGGCCGAGAAAATAGGCGACCGTGCGCTGGATATGCCCGGGCGGATGGCGCAGCACGGCGGTGCGCAGGGCGCGGGCCTGCCGGATGAAGCTGGCGGGGCCGACGAGATAACCCAGCCGCAGGCCCGGAAACAGCGATTTCGAAAACGACCCGGCATGGATCACCCGGCCTTCGGTATCAAGCGATTTCAGCGAGGGCGAGACGGATTTCAGGAACGACATCTCGAACTCGTAATCATCTTCGACGATCACGAAGTCCTGCCGTGCCGCCCGGGCCAGCAACGCGAGGCGGCGGTCCAGCGGCATGGTGGCATTGGTCGGGCAATGGTGGCTGGCGGTGGTGAACACCACATCCGTGGGCGGCAACGCGTCCGGCGGCAGGCCGTTCGCATCGACATCGACCGGGGTCACGGCGGCCCGGGTCAGGCTCAGAACCTGCCGCAGCCCCGGATAGCACGGGTTTTCGATCACCGCGCGCCGCCCCGGGGCCAGCAACACCTGCGCCGCCAGCCACAGCCCGTTCTGCGCGCCAAGGGTCAGCAGGACCTGATCCGGCTGTGCCTCGATCCCGCGGCGGGGCAGCAGGGTGCGGATCAGCGCCTCGATCAGCAGGGGGTCGTCGGCGTCGATGTAGTCGGTGGTGAGCGCGGCAAAATCGCGTTTTCCCAGGGCGCGCAGGGCACAGGCCCGCCAGTTCTGGTGGTCGAACAGGCTGGCGTCGGCCTGACCGTAGATGAAGGGATAGGGGTAATCGCGCCAGTCGGCGGGTTTGGGGATCGCCGACAGGCCGGAAAACCGCCCGCCTGCCAAAGCGTCATAATCCACCGCATCGCGCGCCGGGGCGGGTCGGGCGAAACGCGGCGGGGTGGGGGCGGTGTCGGACACGAAAAACCCGGATCGTCCGCGCGGGGTCAGATAATCGGAGCTGACCAGATCGGCATAGGCCAGTGTCACGGTGATCCGGCTGACCCCGAGATGCAAGGCCATGCCGCGCGACGAGGGCAGCTTGTCGCCGGGGCGAAACCGCCCGGTCAATATGCCGTCGGCGATGATCTGGCGCAGCCGCTGCTGCAGCGTGCCGGGGGCTGCGGGTGCGAGGAAAAACGTCTCGACGGGGATCAGCATGCTGGACCTGTCCTGCGGCGGGGCTGGACCTACTGGGCCAGCCCGCCGCCGCCAAGTCAATCAGCCAAAGACCCGCGTCAGCGCGCCGTCGATCGCGTCGGTGATCTGGTCGATGTCATCGGGGGTGGCGATCAGGGCGGGCGACAGGCAAAGGGTGTTGTTGAAACCGGGCAGGCTGCGGTTGGTGGCCCCGATGATCACCGCCTGCGCCATGCAGTCGGCGACGACGGCCTGCACCTTTTTCTCGTCCGCCGGTTCGCGGGTCGCCCGGTCGGCCACCAGTTCGGCCCCGCAGAACAGCCCCTTGCCGCGCACGTCGCCGATGACCTTGTGCTCTTCAGCGAGGGCATTGAGGTTGGCGATCAGCCGCGCCCCCATCGCGGTGGTGTTGTCGAGCAGCCCCTCATCCTCGATGATCCGCATGTTTTCCAGCGCCGCTGCAGGCCCTGCGGTGCAGCCGCCGAAGGTCGAGATGTCGCGGAAATAGCTCAGCGGGTCTGACGCGTCGTCCTTGAACATCTCGAAAATCGCCTCGGTCGTCACGGTGCAGGCGATGGCGGCATAGCCGGACGCCACACCCTTGGCCATCGTCACGAAGTCAGGCTCGACCCCGTAATGCTGATAGCCGAACCAGGTTCCGGTGCGCCCCACCCCGCACACGACCTCGTCGATGTGCAAAAGGACGTTGTATTTGCGGCAGATGTCCTGAACGCGCGGCCAGTAGCCGTCCGGCGGGACGATCACGCCGCCGCCTGCGGTCACCGGTTCCAGCACGATCGCCCCCACGGTATCGGGGCCCTCCCGCAGGATGACCTCCTCGATCGCATCGGCGGCACGGACGCCGTAGTTCGCGACATCCCACTGCGCGCGGTATTGCAGGCAATGCGGCACCTCGACGAAGCCGGGCGTGAAGGGGCCATACTGCATCGCGCGCTGCGGCTGACCTGCCGACGACAGGGCGGTGATCGTGGTGCCGTGGTAATCGCGCTCGCGATAGAGGATCTTGTGCTTGCGGCCCCCGTGATGGCGCGCCGAGATCTGGCGGACCATCTTGTAGACCTTCTCGTTGGCTTCCGAGCCCGAGTTGGAATAATAGACGCGGGTCAGACCGGGCATCTTTTCAATCAGCCGTTCGGCAAACTGCGCGCCGGGGATCGACCCGGCGGATCCAGCGAAGTAATTGAGCCGGATCAACTGGTCATAGACCGCCTTGGCGATGGACTCACGCCCGTAGCCGACGTTGACCGTCCACACCCCGCCCGAGACGGCGTCGATATGCTCGCGCCCCTTGGCATCCCAGACGCGCAGGCCCTTGCCCTCGACGATGATCCGGGGATCGACGGTTTCATACTGCTTGTGCTGGCTGAGGTGGTGCCAGATATGGGCGCGGTCGGCGGCGATGATGTGACTGATGTCGTTGGGCGGGGTCTGGTCGTTCATCGGGCGCTCCGGGGATTTGCAGCAAAGTGTCGGGCATCGGGGGGCGGGCGCGTAGGGCCAGACCGCGCGCTGCGGTAAGGCCAGACCGGGGGGTTTCACACCCCCCGGACCCCCCGCGGGATATTTGGACCAGTTGGAAAGCCGCCAGTCAGCGCAGGCGCAGGCCCGCCTCGTTGAAGGCGAGGACATTGGCCGGCTCGAAAGTGACGCCGACCCGCGTGCCGTGGGGCAGCACCACGTCGTCATGCGCCTCGACCACCAGTTTCTCGCCGCTGGGGGCGGAGAGGTGAATGAACGAGGTCCCGCCCAGGGCTTCGGTCATTTCGATCTTGTGGGACGTGCCGGCCCGGTCGATCGCAAGATGTTGCGGGCGCAGGCCGAGCGTGATCGCGGCACCGGTTCCGGGCAGGGCGACAGCGACGGGCAGGGTTGTGGCGAGGCCCGGGCAGGTGGTCCGGCCCGGCGCATCGACCAAGGCTGCGACGAAATTCATCGCAGGCGATCCGATGAAGCCCGCGACGAACCGGTTGTCGGGGTCGCGGTAGAGGTCGAGCGGTCGGCCGACCTGTTCGACCCGGCCGGCCCGCAGCACCACGATCTTGTCGGCCAGCGTCATCGCCTCGACCTGGTCGTGGGTGACATAGATCATCGTCGCGCCGATTTCGCGGTGCAGGCGCGCGATTTCGACCCGCATCTCGACGCGCAGTTCGGCGTCGAGGTTGGACAGCGGCTCGTCGAACAGGAACACCTCCGGGCCCCGCACGATGGCACGACCGATCGCGACGCGCTGGCGCTGGCCGCCCGACAGGGCCTTCGGTTTGCGGGCCAGATAGTCGTCGAGTTTCAGGATGCGGCTGGCTTCCCGGACCTTCGTATCGATTTCGGCGCGCGGGTGGCCGGTCATCTTCAGCCCAAAGCCCATGTTTTCGGCGACGGTCATGTGGGGATAAAGCGCGTAGGTCTGGAACACCATCGCCACGCCGCGCTCGCTGGGGTCGGCACGCGTCACGTCGCGCGCGCCAATGCGGATGGCCCCGGCGGTGGTTTCCTCGAGCCCCGCCACCATGCGCAACAGGGTGGACTTGCCGCAGCCCGAGGGGCCGACGAAGACGCAGAACTCGCCGTCCTCGATCGTCAGATCGACCCCGTGGATCACCTGCGCGTCGCCGTATTTCTTGACGACCTTGTTGAGCGTCACGCCGGACATCTTGTTCTCCCTTGGGTGGTCTGTTCGGGAAAGCGCCAGCTTTCCGCCTCGGCGGCGATCCTGGCCGCAGTTTGCCTGATCCGGTCCGCGTGGGCTTCAAGGGCGGTGAGCGTGGTGCGCTGCGTGGTCGAGGTCAGCGAGATCGCGCCGATCACCCGGCCCGCCCGCGTCAGGATCGGCAGGGCGACGCAGATGATGCCGGGCTCGTGCTCTTCGCGGTCAAAGGCATGCCCGCGCGACCGGATGGCATGCAGGTCGGCGATCAAGGCCTCGGGCGACGCCAGGGTGTGCGGGGTGAACCGGTGAAACGACTGGCGCGCCAGCACCGCCCGCAGGGCATCGTCGGGCAACCAGGCCAGCATCGCCTTGCCCACCCCGGTGCAATAGGCCGGGCCGACCTTTCCGGCGCTCGAGAACATCTCGACCGGGCGGGCGGCGTTGCGTTTGTCGACGTAAAGGACCTGCCCCATGTCCAACTGGGCAAGGTGGATCGTCTCGCCGGTCTGTGCGGCCAGGTCATCGAGATAGGGACGCGCGAGCGGTGCCAGCGAGGACTGCTGCCAGGCGGCATGCGCAAGGCGCACCAGGCGCACCCCAAGGGCATAGGTGCCGCGGTCGGGGTCATGGCTGAGCATGCCCTGATGCGTCAGGGTCTGCACAAAGCGGTACAGGGTGGCTTTGGGATATGCGCTGTCGGCCAGAAGGTCGCTGAACCGGACCGGCTTGCCCGCCGCTGCCACCATGTCCAGCACAGCGAGCGCCTTGCCGACCGTGCCATCCTGATTGCCCGCTTCGCCCAATTTCCGCCCGTTCCGACTCGGTTGACAGGTCGGATGTTACCCCGCATAGTTTTCATTATTCAAGACTAAGTTTTAAATAATGGAACCACCAGGGAGGAAACCATGGTCCATCTGACGAGAGGCGCGCTGGCCGTCACGGCGGCGCTGCTGATGAGCACGTCTGCCTTCGCGCAGGCCCGCGAGCTGAAATACTACGCCGATTACGACCCGATCCCGCTGGCGGCGATGGAGGCGCTGATTGCGGATTTCGAGGCGGCGAACCCCGACGTCGACGTGGTGCTGCAGAACTTCGACCATGAAGGCTACAAGACGGCGATCCGCAACTTCCTGACGGCGGACAGCCCGGATCTGGCCAACTGGTATGCCGGCAACCGGATGGCGCCCTTTGTCAACGCGGGCCAGTTCATGGACGTGTCGGACGTGTGGGAGGCCAACGGGCTCGGCGACTCGCTGGGGTCCGCCAAGGCGTCGATGACCATCGACGGCAAGCAGTGGGGCGTGCCCTATACCTATTACCAGTGGGGCATCTACTTCAACCGCGACGCCTATACTGCGGCCGGTGTGGAAGTGCCGACGACCTGGGCCGGGTTCGTGGAAAACTGCGCCAAGTTCCAGGCGGCCGGGATCGATTGCGTCACCACCGGCAGCTCGGCCCTGTGGCCGATTGCCGGGATCTTCGATTACATCAACCTGCGCACCAACGGCTACGAGTTCCACATGGACCTGACGGCGGGCAAGGTCGCCTGGACCGACGACCGCGTGAAGGCCACGTTTGCCGAATGGGCCAAGATCGTGCCCTATACCACCCAGAACCATGCCGCGATCGACTGGCAGGATGCCGCGGCACTTCTGGTGCAGGGCAAGGCCGCCAACTATGTGATGGGCAACTTTGCGGTCGGCACCTTCAAGGAAGGCGGGATGACCAACGACAACCTCGGCTTCATGGTGTTCCCGGAAATCACCCCCGGCATCCCGCGCGCCGAAGAGGCCCCGACCGACACCATCCACATCACGGCAGGAGCCAAGAACGTGGAGGATGCCAAGACGTTCCTCGCCTATGTCGCCTCTGCCGAAGCCCAGACCAAGTGGAACACCGCCGTGGGGCAACTGCCGACCAACAAGAACGCAAGCGTCCCTGCCGACGATCCGTTCCTGGTGGCCGGGTTCGAGACGCTGAGCACCGCCTATGCGCTGGCGCAGTTCTTTGACCGCGACGCGCCGGCCGAGATGGCCAAGGCGGGCATGGAAGGGTTCCAGGAGTTCATGGTGAAACCGGATCGTCTGGATGCCATTCTGGAGCGGCTCGAAAAGGTGCGCGGGCAGGCCTACAAGTAAGCCTGCCGACGTTCGGCCCGGCGGACACGCGCCGCCGGGCCCTGCGGCCCCGGTTGCCCCTGTGACCGGGGCCATTTCGCAAAGAGGTGCAAGATGGCCGCCTATTGGAAAGCAAACCAGCGCAGACTGGCCCCGTGGCTGTTTCTGGCCCCCGGTCTGCTGATGTTCGCGGTCTATGTGGTCATTCCGATTTTCCAGTCCATGGCGATTTCGTTCTACGACTGGGACGGGCTGGGGGTCGCGAACTACATCGGGAGCGCGAACTATGCCGAGCTATTCGACGATGACGCCTTCTACACCTCGCTGTGGAACAACCTGCTGTGGCTGGTTCTCTATATGCTGGCGGTGCCTGCGGGGCTGCTGATCGCGATTTTCCTGAACCAGACGGTTTGGGGAATGCGGGCCTACAAGTCGCTGTTCTTCTTTCCCTTCGTGATATCGCAGGTCGTCGTCGGGCTGATGTTCGCGTGGTTTTACGCCCCGAATTTCGGGCTGCTCTATCAGTTGATCGAAACCCTGACCGGCGCGAAGATCGCCATTCTGGCGGATGAGCGGTTCGTGACCTACGGTATCATCGTGGCCGGGCTCTGGCCGCAGATCGCCTATGTGATGATCCTGTATCTGACCGGGCTGAACAATGTGGCCCCCGATCAGGTGGAGGCCGCGCGGCTGGACGGGGCACGCGGATGGCGGATGCTGTGGTATGTGATCCTGCCGCAATTGCGCCCGGCGACCTTCATCGCGGTGGTGGTGACGGTGATCGGCGCGCTGCGGTCGTTCGACCTCGTGTCGATCATGACCAACGGCGGGCCCTATGGGTCAAGCCGGGTGCTGTCGTTCTACATGTACGAACAGGCGCTGAGCGAATACGGCTATCGGATGGGCTACGGGGCGGCGATTGCCGTGGTGCTGTTTGCCATCATGATGGTGTTCATCTCGGGCTTCATCTGGAAGATGTGGCGCGACGAGACGGAGCGTTAGGATGTTCCCACGCCCCATCGCCCAGGCGTCCCCCGCCGCCCAACTGGCCTACAGGATCGCGCTGCCGGTGGCGCTGGTGCTGTGGCTGTTGCCGCTGTTGGGGGTCGCGATGACGTCGGTGCGTCCGGCGTCTGACCTCGCACAGGGCAACTATTTCGGCTGGCCCAGTTCTCTGGCGTTCGACAACTACATCTCGGTGTTCCGCGACAGCAACATCGCGCAATACATGCTGAATTCGTTCAAGGTGACGATCCCCACGGTGATCGGCTGCCTGATCCTGTCGACGATGACCGGCTTTGCGCTGGCCATCTACAAATTCCGGTCCAACCTGTTGATCTTCTTTCTGTTTGTGGCGGGCAACTTCGTGCCGTTCCAGATTCTGATGGTGCCGGTGCGGGATCTCACGCTGTCGTTGGGCCTATACAACTCCTCCACCGGCCTCGCGCTGTTTCACATCGCGTTCCAGACCGGGTTCTGCACGCTCTTCATGCGCAATTTCATCAAGGCGCTGCCGTTCGAGCTGATCGAGGCGGCGCGGGTCGAAGGCGTGACGGAAATCCGCATCTTCTGGTACATCGTGCTGCCCTTGATGCGCCCGGCCATCGCGGCGCTGTCGGTTCTGGTGTTCACCTTCATCTGGAACGATTTCTTCTGGGCGACCGTGCTGACCACCAGTGCCGAAACCCAACCCGTCACCGCCGGATTGTCCTCGCTGAACGGCCAGTGGATCGCCGCCTGGCATCTGGTGTCCGCCGGGTCGATCATCGCCGCCCTGCCGCCGGTGCTGATGTTTTTCGCGATGCAGAAGCACTTCATCGCGGGCCTTACCCTCGGAGCTGTCAAATGACGAAAATCGCCTTCATCGGCGCCGGATCGACCGTATTCATGAAAAACCTGATCGGGGATGCGCTGTCGATGCCCGCGCTGGCGGGGGCCACCATCGCGCTGATGGACATCGACCCGAAACGGCTGGCGGAGTCGGAGATGGTCTGCGCCAAGATGATCGCCACGCTGGGGGTTCCGGCGCGGCTGGAGACTCACACCGACCAGCGCCGGGCAATTGCGGGGGCGGATTTCGTGATCGTCGCCTTCCAGATCGGCGGCTACAAGCCCTGCACGGTAACGGATTTCGAGGTGCCGAAAGCCTACGGCCTGCGCCAGACCATCGCCGACACGCTGGGGATCGGCGGCATCATGCGGGGCCTGCGCACCGTGCCGCATCTGTGGAGCCTGGCCGCCGACATGGCGCAGATCTGCCCGGAGGCGATCATGTTGCAATATGTCAACCCGATGGCGATCAACACCTGGGCCTTGGGCGCGAAATATCCGAATCTGAAACAGGTTGGTCTGTGCCATTCGGTGCAGGGCACCGCCGCCGAGCTGGCACGCGATCTGGACATCGCCGAATCCGACCTGCGCTATCGGGCGGCAGGGATCAACCACATGGCCTTCTACCTGAGCTTCGAGGCGAAGAACCCCGACGGCAGCTACCGGGACCTTTATCCCTCGCTGCGCAGCGGTTATGCAGCCGGGCGCATCCCCAAGCCGTCAAGCTGGAACGACCGTTGCCCCAACAAGGTGCGCTACGAGGTGATGACGCATCTGGGCTATTTCGTCACCGAATCCTCGGAACACTTCGCCGAATACGTCCCGTGGTTCATCAAGGACAACCGCCCCGACCTGATTGCGGAGTTCGGCATCCCGCTGGACGAATATCCGACGCGCTGCGAAGAGCAGATCGCGCGGTGGGAACAGCAGGTGACGGAATTGCGCGACGCCGCGACGATCGAGGTGAAGCCGACGCATGAATATGCCGCAACAATCATGAATTCCGTGGTCACCGGGGCTCCGTCGGTGATCTACGGCAACATCCCGAACCGCGGCTACATCCCGCAACTGCCAGAAGGTGCTGCGGTCGAGGTGCCGGTGCTGGTCGATGCCAACGGCTTGCAGCCGACTGTGGTCACAGCGATTCCGCCGCAACTGGTTGCGCTGATGCGCACCAACATCAACGTGCAGGAACTGACGGTCGCCGCGCTGATGCAGGAGAACCGCGAGCATATCTATCATGCCGCCTACCTCGACCCGCACACGGCGGCCGAACTGGATCTGCGGCAGATCAGGGCAATGGTCGACGACCTGATCGCGGCGCATGGCGACTGGATGCCCGCGTGGCTGCAGCCGCGCCGGGCGGCGTGACGCGATGACGCCGGACTGGATCGCGGTCGACTGGGGCACCTCCAACCTGCGGGTCTGGGCGATGGGGGCGCAGGGGGTGCTGGCGCAGGCGCAATCCGACGATGGCATGGGGCGATTGTCGCCCGACCGGTTCGAACCGGCGCTACTGGCCCTGATCGACCCGTGGCTGGGCGCGGGGGTGACCCCGGTGATCGCCTGCGGCATGGTGGGCAGCCGTCAGGGCTGGCACGAAGCCCCCTATCGCGCGGTGCCCTGCCGCCCGCTGGATGCCGTCCGTTCGGACCCTGTTCCGGTGCGCGACGCCCGGCTCCGCCTGCGGATCGTGCCCGGCCTGAAACAGACCACCCCGGCGGATGTGATGCGCGGCGAGGAAACCCAGATCGCGGGGGCGCTGGTGCTTGGCGCGGCGGACGGGGTGATCTGTCTGCCCGGCACCCATTCGAAATGGGCCGAGGTCAGCGCGGGCGAGGTGGTGTCGTTCCAGACCTGCATGACGGGCGAGTTGTTCGCACTGCTGTCGGACCATTCGGTGCTGCGGCACGGGATGCAGGGCGACGGGTTCGACGATGCCGCGTTCGACACGGCCCTGTCGGATGCGCTGTCGCGCCCGGAAAGGATTGCGGCCCGGCTGTTTGCCCTGCGCGCCGAAGGCCTGCTGGACGGACTGCCCCCGGCGGCGGCGCGCGCCCGGCTGTCGGGGCTGCTGATCGGCATCGAACTGGCGTCCGCCCGGCCCTATTGGCTGGGCCAGGCCGTCACGCTGGTGGGAGCCGAACCGATTTCAACCCTGTATGCCCGGGCGCTGGCGGCCCAGGGGGTGTTCGCGCGGCGGCTGTCCGCCACCGATTGCACCCTTGCGGGGCTGGCACAAAGCCTGTCTGTGGAGACGACCCGATGACCCATCGCCCGCTGATCGCCATCCTGCGCGGGATCACCCCGCCCGAGGCCGTGCCGGTGGCGCAGGCCCTGATCGCCGCCGGGATCACCCGGATCGAGGTGCCGCTGAACTCGCCCGACCCGCTGGCCTCGATCGCCGCGATGGCGCAGGCCCTGTCGGGGCAGGCGCAGATCGGCGCGGGCACCGTGCTGACCGTGGGCCAGGTTGCACAGGTGGCGCAGGCCGGGGGCACCCTGATCGTCAGCCCGAACGCCGATGGCGCAGTGATCCGGGCGACGCGGGACCTCGGGTTGGACTCATGGCCCGGCGTGATGACCCCGACCGAGTGTTTTGCCGCCCTTGCCGCCGGGGCGGACGGGTTGAAGCTGTTCCCGGCCAGCCTGATCGGACCCGAGGGGTTGCGCGCCCTGCGGGCCGTGCTGCCCGCGACCTGCCAGGTCTATGCCGTGGGCGGGGCGGGGCCTGCGAATTTCGCGGCCTGGATCGCGGCGGGGGCGGACGGATTCGGCCTGGGAACCGCGCTTTACACACCCGGCCTGTCGGTGGCCGAGGTGGCCGCACGGGCGGCGCAGATCGTCGCGGCGTTTGACGGGGTGGCGGCATGATCCACGACGACCGGGTATGCACCTTGGGCGAGGGGCCGCTGTGGCACCCGCTGCGGCGGCAACTGTTCTGGTTCGACATCCTGGGCAACCGGATGCTGTCGCGGTCGCCCGAAGGCCCGCAGGAATGGCACTTTCCCGAACGGGTTTCGGCGGCAGGCTGGATTTCTGCAACCGAGCTGATGATCGCGTCCGAAACCGGGCTGTTCCGGTTCGATCTTGACAAGGGCACGCGTGTCCTGGTGGCAGAGGTCGAGGCGGACAATCCCGCCACCCGGTCCAACGATGGCCGCGCCGACCGGCAGGGCGGGTTCTGGTTCGGCACGATGGGCAAGCGCGGCGGCGACGACCCCGGGGCGGGGGCGATCTATCGCTTTTTCCGGGGCGAGCTGCGCAGGCTTTATGCGGGCATCACCATCCCCAACGCGATCTGTTTCAGCCCCGACGGGCGCACCGCGCATTTCACCGACACCTTGACCCACAAGGTGATGCGGGTTGCGCTTGACACAGACGGCTGGCCCGCCGGAACGCCGTCCGTCTATCTGGACCTGACGGAAGGGCGCTGCTGCCCGATGGCGCGGTCTGCGACGCCGCAGGCAATCTGTGGCTGGCGCAATGGGGCGCGTCGCGGGTCGCCTGCCATGCCCCCGACGGGGCGCTGTTGCGCGTGGTCGGGTTCGATGCGCCTCATACCTCCTGCCCCGCGTTCGGCGGCGACGGGCTGACGACGCTGTTCTGCACCACCGCGCTGGAACACATGACCGCAGCGGCGCGGGCGGCCCATCCGCGCGCGGGAATGACATTTGCCGTGGCCGATGTGGCGGCAGGTCTGCCGGAAGCGCAGGTGATCTTGTGAAACGCAGCCTTGGCGTCTGTTACTATCCCGAACAGTGGGACGAGGCGATCTGGGCCGAGGACGCCGCGCGGATGGCGGCCCTGGGGCTGACCTGGGTGCGGATCGGCGAGTTTGCCTGGGGGCGGATGGAGCCTGCGGAAGGGGCCTATGACTGGGGCTGGCTCGACCGGGCGATTGCGGTTCTGGGGGCGGCGGGGCTGCGCGTCGTGCTGGGCACGCCCACCGCGACACCGCCGCGCTGGCTGCTGACCAAACATCCCGATATGTTGGCTTTGGACAAGGAAGGCCGCCCGCGCGGCTTTGGCTCGCGGCGGCATTATTGCTTTTCGCACCGCCCCTATCGCGCGGAATGTGCGCGGATCGTCTCGGCGCTGGCGATGCGCTATGGCCGCAATCCCCATGTGGCGGCCTGGCAGACCGACAACGAATACGCCTGCCATGACACGGTGCTGTCCTATTCGCCCGCCGCACTGGCCGCATTCCGCGACTGGCTGGCACAGAAATACCAAAGCCCGCAGGCGCTGAACCGGGCCTGGGGCAATGTGTTCTGGTCGATGGACTACGGCAGTTTCGACGAGATCGGCTTGCCCAATCTGACGGTGACCGAAGCCAACCCGGCGCATCAGATGGCGTTCCGCCGCTTTGCCAGCGACGAGGTGGTGGGGTTCAACCGGCTGCAGGTCGACATCCTGCGGCGGTTCTCGGACGCGCCGATCGCCCACAACTACATGGGGCAGATCACCGATTTCGACCATTTCGCGGTGGGGGCAGACCTCGACATCGCGGCGTGGGATGCCTATCCGCTGGGGTTCCTGTCGGACCGCCTGCCTGCCACGCCGGAGCATCGCCGTGCCTTTGCCCGGCAGGGCGACCCGGATTTCCAGGCGTTCCACCATGACCTTTACCGGGCGGTGGGCCGGGGGCGCTGGTGGATCATGGAACAGCAGCCCGGCCCGGTGAACTGGGCGCCGTGGAACCCCGATCCGCTGCCCGGCATGGCGCGGCTGTGGGCCTGGGAGGCGTTCGCGCATGGGGCCGAGGCGGTGTGCTATTTCCGCTGGCGGCAGGCCCCCTTCGCGCAGGAACAGATGCATGCGGGGCTGTTGCGACCGGACTCTGTCGCGGCCCCGGCGTTTGCCGAGGCCGGACAGGTGGCGCGCGAACTGGCCGAGATGCCGGAGGTGGCGGTCGAGCGGGCAGAGGTGGCGCTGGTGTTCGACTATCCTTCCGCCTGGGCGTGGGAGGTGCAGCCGCAGGGGCGGGATTTCAGCTATTTCCGGCTGGTGTTCGAGGCCTATCGGGCCCTGCGCCGGCTGGGGTTGAACATCGACATCCTGCCGCCTGATGTGGGCGATCTTTCGGGCTACAGGCTGGTGCTGGTGCCGGGGGTGGCGATGCTGTCGGCCCCGCTGCTGGCGGCGCTGGCGGGGTTCGATGGAACGGCGCTGGTCGGGCCACGCTGCAATGCCAAGACGGCGGAGTTCGCCACGCCGGTGCCGCTGCCGCCGAACCTGCCGGGGCTGGATGCGCGGGTCGTCCGGGTCGAAAGCCTGCCGCCGGACGTGCCGGTGCCCCTGGCGGGAGGCGGGCAGTTCCTGCACTGGCGCGAAAAGCTGGAAGGCTCGGCGGAGGTGGTGGAGGCCTGCACCGACGGCTTTGCGGCGCTGGTGCGCGCGGGCGGGCTGCACTACCTCGCCGGGTGGCCGGATGCGCCGACCTGGGGGCGCATCCTGACGGCGGCGTGCGCGCGACAGGGACTTGCGGTGGCTGCGATGCCCGAGGGGGTGCGGCAACGACGGGCGGGCGGAGTGCGGTTCCTGTTCAACTACAACGCGGAAGGCGTGGAGGTTGACGGGGTGAGCGTTCCGGCCGCCGGGGTGTCCTGGAACTGAGGGCGCAGCGGGGGCCAGCCCCCGCACCCCCGGGATATTTTTGAACGGATGATGCGGTCAGCCGGACAGGCGTTCGACCAGTGCGGGCAGGTCGGCGATCGTGTCGATGACGTGATCGGCGCCGGCCGCTTTCAGGCGGGCGGTGGCCATGGCCCGCAGACGGTCCACCTCGGCGGGCGGGGTGGCGGCGAGCGCTGCGGGCGTCAGGCCGACGATGTTGCCGGACAGTGCGACACCCACGGTCAGGCAGCCCGCCGCCACGCCTTCGGCAATGCCGGGTTCGGTGTCGTCGACCTTGATGACGGCGCTTGGCGGGTAGACGCGCAGATCAATGAAGGTCTGATACATCTGCAACGGTCCCGGGCGGCCTTCGGGCAGATCGTCGGCGCAGACCAGACTGTCGGGGGCATAGCCCTGCGCGGCGGCGACCGGCAGCACCCGCTCCATGATCGACCGGGTGTAGCCGGTGGTCGAGCCGATCTTCAGCCCCATCGCGCGGAGTTTGTCGATGGCCTCGCGGCCCCCGGGGACGAGAGTGGCGTATTGTGCGACGACCTCTTCGTTCATCGGCACGAAAACCTTGTAGATCGCGTCGGTGGCGGCGTCGTCGGCGGGGGTGCCCTGAGCGGTTTGCCATTGCGCCGCGAGGTCGGGGTGGGACAGCATCGTGCGGATGTGGTTCCATTTCGGCATGCCCATCGGCGCGCGGGCCTGTTCCACGCTGGCGGTGATGCCGAAGCGGGCGAAGGCCTCGACGAAGACACCCATCGGGGCGAAGCTGCCGAAGTCGATGGTGGTGCCGGCCCAGTCGAATACCACGGCTTTGAAGATCATGCGGTCACCTCTTTCAGGAAATGGGCGCGTTCGGCCAGCGCCGAGGCAGACGGGGCGGCAGAGGTGACGCCCATCTCGTTCAGGGCTTCGCGGGCTGCGATGATGACCTGGTCGATCACCGCCGTGTCAAAACGGCCGATGGTGCCGACGCGGAAGCTGTCGACGGCGGTCAGTTTGCCAGGATAGAGGATAAAGCCCTGCGCCTTCATCCGGTCATAGAAGTCGGGGAAGGCGAAAGCGGGATCGGCGGGGCAGAAGAAGGTGGTGATGATCGGTGACAGCCAGTCGTCCGCCAGCAAGGTTTCGAACCCCAGTTGCCGCATGCCGCCGACCAGACGGTTGCGGTTGGCGGCATAGCGGGCGCCACGGGCGGCAACCCCGCCTTCATCTTCGTGTTCGCGCAGGGCCTGAAGGAAGGCCGCGACGGCGTGGGTGGGGGGCGTGTAGCGCCACTGGCCCGACCGCTCCAGTTCCGCCCATTGGGCGTGCAGGTCGAGCGACAGGGAGTGGGCATTGCCCGCCGCCGCCTGCAGGACGTCGCGTTTCGCAAGGACAAAGCCGAAACCGGGGACGCCTTCGATGCATTTGTTGGCCGAACTCACCACGGCGTCGAAGGCGATCTCCGATGGCAGCACCGGCACCGCGCCGAAGGCCGACATCGAGTCGATCAGCAGGCGGCGCCCCGCGGCTTCGGTGGCTTTCGCAATCTCGGTCAGCGGGTTGAGGATGCCGGACGAGGTTTCGCAGTGGATCGCCACAACATGGCTGATCGTGGGGTCGGCCTGCAGCAGCGCCGCAATCTCGGCCCCGCGCGGCGGCAGGTAATCCCCCTTGTCGAGCAGGGTGCAGGCGCGGCCCATCTGCGCCAGTTGTTTCGCCGCCCGCTGGCCATAGGCGCCATTGGCCAGCACCAACGCATGACCGTCCTTTGGCAGGAACGTCCCCAGCATCGCCTCGACGCAATAGCTGCCCGAGCCCTGCATCGGCACGCAGGTATAGGCCTCGCCGCCCTGCCCCAGCAGCGCCACCAGACGCGCGCGCATCTCGGCCGTCATTGCGCGGAAATCGGCGTCCCAACTGCCCCAGTCGGTCAGCATCGCGGATTTGACCGCATAGGAGGTGGACAGCGGCCCCGGCGTCAGCAGCCAGGGTTCGCCCATCCGGGGGGGTTCGATGGTCACGGGCATGGCGGGGTCCGGGCTGTGTTGGGTCGACGTGGATCATGGCCGCGTGACGGGGCGATGACAAGACGCGGAGCGCGGATCAGGACGGGAGGCCGGTTTGATGCGCAGGTTTTGCCGAACTGTCATCGCGGGGTTACGCAGGCCGCCTAGCGAAAGGTAACGCCCTATGAGGAGAACCCAGATGTCCCATGACCTGCCCGTGATCGGCGCTGCGCTGACCGTCCCCGAACTGGCCAGTTTCCGCGACTGGGTGCTGGAAAAGCACCGCGATCTGGAACTGCAGTCGTTCCACACCGCCGAGGTGCTGAACGGCGACTGGACGCCGCTGACCGAAGAGGCCAAGCGGCTGCTGGACGGCTATCAGGGGCGGTTGGGGATTCACGGGCCGTTCTGGGGCTTTACGGTGGACAGCATGGACCCCGACGTGCGCGCCGTGGTGCAGAAACGGATGACGCAAGGGCTGGACGTGTGCGAGGCGGTGGGTGCGACGCAGATGGTGATCCATTCGCCCTTCACCACCTGGGACTACAACAACCTCGACATGATGGAAGGCGCGCGGGACAAGCTGTTCACCAACGCGCATCTGACGCTGGACCCGATCGTGGCGCGGGCGGAAAGCCAGGGCGTCACGCTGGTGATGGAGAATATCGAGGACATCGACCCGCTGGACCGCAAGCGGCTTTGCGAAAGCTTCGGCTCGGCGGCGCTCAAACTGTCGATCGACACCGGGCATGCGCACTATGCCCACGGCAGCACCGGCGCCCCGCCGGTGGATTACTTCGTGCGGCTGGCGGGCGAGATGCTGGACCATATCCACCTGCAGGACGCCGACGGCCATGCCGACCGTCACTGGGGGATCGGCGAGGGCACCGTGCTGTGGACCTCCGTGTTCCGGGCGATCGGCGACCTGCCGGTGAAGCCGCGCCTGCTGCTGGAGCTGCGCGACAAGGCGCAGATCCCGTCGTCGATGGCCTATCTGGCGGCGCGGGGGCTGGGGCAATGACCGAACCTGCGCCGCTGAAGTTTCTGGTCATCAGCGACCTGCATCTGGTGCCCGAAGGGCAGACCTCGATGACGCTGGACACTGCAGCACGGCTGCAGGCCTGCGTGGCGCAGATCAACGCGCGCTATGCCGATGCCGATTTCGTCGTGGTGGCGGGCGATCTGGCGGATCTGGGCGAAGAGGCGGCCTATCACCGGCTGCAGGCGATCCTCGGCGATCTGCTGATCCCCGCCCACATCACGCTGGGAAACCATGACGACCGCCCGACGTTCCTGCGGGTGTTCGGGGCCGACCATGCGACAGAGACCGGCAACGTGGACCGGGTGATCGACCTCAAGGGTTACCGCGTCATCGTGCTGGACAGCTCGGAACCCGGGCGGGTCGACGGGGTGCTGGAACAGGGGCAGATCGACTGGCTGACGCAGCGGCTGGCCGAGGCGGCGGACCGCCCGGTGATCGTGGTGCTGCACCACAACGCCAACGCGCTGCACATCGCCGCCGACAAGATCAAGTTGCTGGACGATGCCCCCTTCGTCGCCGCGCTGAGAACCCATCCGGACGTGCGGCAGGTCATCGCGGGGCATGTGCACCTGACCTCGACCGCGATCTATCATGGCATCCCGTTCACCACTTTGGCGGGCGGGCACTATTCGGTCAGCTTCAACGTCGATGCGCCGGACCAGCCGTTCCGCGCCCTGACCGGGCCGGGGCAGATGGCGGTGGTGATCGGACGGCCCGAGGTGACCACGGTGCTGTTCGAGGATTTCATCGACGGCAATGCGGTGATTGCCGAGATGGCCGACTGATTTCCGGGCAGGTTCGGTTGTGCGATGGCCAGGCTGCGGTCCGAAAGGGCCGCATTTTGTTTCGTGTAAACAAGACCCTGCGCGGGCGCGTCATCAATTCGTCACCAAACGGAAACCGAAACGTCGCGCGAATGTCGGGCGAGTGTCAAGCTAGCGCACTATGCGGACCGAGGCTCGCAGGGGATGCGAGATCACCATACGGGAGATTGACATGAACCGGACGATGACAAGCGTCGCAGCCCTGGGCCTGGCCCTGATCGGCAGCGCGGCTGCAGCCGAAAAAGTGAAATTCGAATACTGGTATGGCCTGTCGGGCGATCTGGGCGCGGTCGTTCTGGAAACCTGCAACCGCTTCAACGCGAGCCAGGATCAGTATGAAGCCGTCTGCGTCGGCCAGGACAGCTATGACGCCGCCGTGCAGAACACCATCGCTGCCTTCCGCGCGGGCCAGCACCCGACGCTGGTGCAGTCGTTCGACGCGGGCACTGCCGACCTGATGCTGTCGGGCGAGTTCTACCCGGTGCAGCAGATGATGAAGGATTTCGGGATCGAGATCGACTGGGCCAACTACTTCCCCGGCATCGCCAACTACTATGCGGCGTCCACGGGCGAGCTGTTCTCGATGCCGTTCAACTCGTCGACCCCGATGTATTACTACAACGTCGACCAGTTCGCCAAGGCGGGCATCACCGTTGCGCCCGACACCTGGGAAGAAATGGAAACCGCGTTCAACGCGCTGAAAGCATCGGGTTCGACCTGCCCGATGGCCTATGCGCCGTCGACCTGGATCGACCTCGAGCAGTTCTCGATGGTTCACAACGTTCCGGTCGCGACCAACGACAACGGCTATGCCGGGCTCGACACCACGCTCGAGTTCAACAACACCATCCACGTCAAGCACATGGAAAACATCAAGCGCTGGCTCGATGAAGGCCTGCTGCAGCTGCGCACCACCCAGTCGGGCGTTCCGGCGCGCGATGCGTTCCTGTCGGGCGAATGCGCGATCTTCTTCTCGTCGATCGCCGACCACGCCACCGTGGGCAAGTTGGCCGCCGAAGGCTTCAACTGGGAAGTCGCGATGATCCCGCACTACGCCGATTTCCCGCGCACCAACACCGTCGTCGGTGGCGCGTCGAACTGGGTCCTGTCGAAGAAGACCGAGGAAGAATATCGCGCTGCCGCCGCCTACCTCGCCTTCCTCGCCACCCCGGAGTCGGAAGAGTTCTGGGTTTCGAACACCGGCTACATCCCGGTCACCAAGACCGGCTATGACGCGCTGCTCGCCAAGGGCTTCTACAACGAAAAGCCCTACAAGAACCGCGATCTGGCGCTGAAGTCGCTGAACTTCACCCCGCCGACCAATCTGACCCGTGGCATCCGTCTGGGTGGCATGATCCAGATCCGTTCGGAATGGACCAACGAGATCGACGCCGCCCTTGCCGGTCAGAAGACCATGAAGGAGGCGCTGGACACCGCCGCCGAGCGTGGCAATGCGATCCTCGCGCGCTTTGCCAAGACCTATGAAGGCAAGACCTTCCCGTAAGGATTGATCCAGAACACGCGGGCGGCGGCTGCAGGGTCGCCGCCCGTTGATTTGAACGAAGGGGTCTGGGATGCGCCGCGCCTATTTCACGAACAACTGGGTCGCAGCCCTGATGGTCGCCCCGCAATTGCTGATCATCTTCGTGTTCTTCTATTGGCCGACCAGCCAGGCCGTGTATTGGGCCTTCACGCTGGAACAGCCCTGGGGTGGCGGAAACACCTGGGTGGGGTTCGACAATTTCCGCACCGTCCTCAGCGATCCGGTCTATTGGGGGTCGGTCAAGGTGTCGGTCATCTTCGCGCTGGCCTCGACCGCGCTCGCGATGGTGATGGCGCTGATCCTCGCGCTGTTCGCCGACCGGCAGTTGACCGGGTTCAAGGCCTACCGGATCGGCATGATCTGGCCCTATGCGGTGGCGGCCCCGGCGGTGGGTCTGGCGTTCCGGTTCGTGTTCAACCCCAATGCGGGACTGTTTTCCTACATCAACACGGTGATCCCCGATCTGTGGAACCCGACGTTGAACGGCAATCAGGCGTTGTTGATGGTGATCATCGCGGGCGCATGGAAACTGGTGTCCTACAACTTCATCTTCTTCCTTGCGGCGCTGCAATCCATCCCCCGCTCGCTGCTGGAAGCCAGCGCGATGGACGGCGCGCGCGTGCTGCGCCGGATGCGCGATGTGCAACTGCCGCTGATGGCGCCGACGTTCTTCTTCATCCTGGTGATCAACATCACCGACAGTTTCACCGACAGTTTCGGCATCGTGGACACGCTGACCAATGGCGGCCCGGCGCGGGCGACCGATCTGATGGTCTACAAGATCTATGCCGACGGGTTTCGCGGGTTCGACTATTCCGGGGCGGCCACCCAGTCGATCATCCTGATGCTTTTGGTGATCGCCCTGACCTTTGTCCAGTTCCGCTATGTCGAGCGGCGCGTGCATTACACCTGAGGGCAAAGAGATGATCGAACGCACCCCCGCCCTGAACGTCCTGACCCATGCCATCCTGATCAGCGGTCTGCTGCTGTTGCTGGTGCCCTTGTGGATCGCCTTTGTGGCGGCGACCCATGACGTGCAGGCCACCAACTCCGCGCCGATCGAATTCCTGCCCGGCGACCAGTTGCTGGTCAACATCCGCGAGGCCTGGACCCGGTCGGATTTCGGGACGAAGTTCGTCAACACCTTCATCGTGGCGGTGGGGGTTGTGATCGGCAAGATCACCCTGGCCGCGATGACCGCCTTCGGGATCGTGTTCTTCAACCACCGGTTCAGGATGCCGATCTTCTGGGCGGTGTTCATCACGCTGATGCTGCCGCTGGAAGTGCGCATCGTGCCGACCTATGCAGTGGCCGCCAACGCGCTGACGCCGTTTCAGACCATCCTGGATGTCACCGGGATAAGCTGGCTGATCGAGACGGTGTCGGGCATCAAGGTGGCGCTGGAATGGAACCTGCTGAATTCCTACACCGGGCTGATCCTGCCGCTGGTCGCCACCGCTACCGGCACGTTCCTGTATCGGCAATTCTTCCTGACCATCCCCGACGAGCTGGTCGAGGCGGCCAAGATGGACGGCGCGGGCCCCGTGCGGTTCCTGTGGCAAATCCTGATCCCGCTGTCGCGCACCAACATCGCGGCGCTGGCGACGATCATGTTCGTCTATTCGTGGAACCAGTATCTGTGGCCGTTGCTGGTCATCACCGACCGCGCGAATTACGGCATGGTGGTGGTGGAACTGGGCAACCTGATCCCCGATGCGATCACCACCGGCGGGGGCATCCCGACCTGGCATCTGGCGATGGCGGCGACGATCCTTGTGATGATCCCGCCGATCCTCGTGGTCATCTTCATGCAGCGCTGGTTCGTGCGCGGCCTCATCAACACCGACAAATAGGGGGCTGACACATGGCCAAGATCTCCATCCGCGACGTGCGCAAATCCTATGGCAAGGATCAGGTGGTCCACGGGGTCAACCTCGAGATTGCCAACGGCGAATTCATCGTGATCCTCGGCCCGTCGGGCTGCGGCAAATCCACCCTGCTGCGGATGATCGCCGGGCTGGAAACGATCACCGCAGGCCAGATCGCCATCGCCGACACCGTGGTGAACGATCTGGAACCGCGCGAGCGGGGCTGCGCGATGGTGTTCCAGAACTACGCGCTTTACCCGCACATGACGGTGGCCGAGAATATCGGCTATGCCCTGAAGGTGGCGCGGATGCCCAAGGCGGAACGTCTGGCGCGCGTTGCCACGGTGGCGGCGTCGGTGGGCCTGTCGGACTACCTCGACCGCCGCCCCGGCCAGCTATCCGGCGGCCAGCGTCAGCGCGTGGCGATGGCCCGCGCCATCATCCGCGAACCCCGCGTGTTTCTGTTCGATGAACCGCTGTCGAACCTCGACGCCAAACTGCGGGTGCAGATGCGCCACGAAATCCGCCGCATCCACAACCGGATCAGCGCCACCTCAGTGTTCGTGACCCACGACCAGCAGGAAGGCATGACCCTGGCCGACCGGTTGGTGGTGATGAACAAGGGGGTGATCGAACAGGTCGGCACCCCGTCGGAAATCTACGACCATCCGGCCTCGACCTATGTCGGCGGCTTCATCGGCTCGCCCGCAATGAACTTCCTGTCGGGCCAGGTCGATCGCGGCACCTCGTCGGTCAGGCTGGCCAGTGGCGACCGGATCGATATCTCACCCGCTCTCGCCGCCCGCCACCACGGCAAGCTGGTGCAGATCGGCGTGCGCCCCGAGGCCATCACGATGGTGCCCGCCGGTCAGGGCACCCTGAACGCCACCTTCGAATTCGTCGAGGAACTGGGGGCGGGGCGGCTTTACCACCTGATGTTCGAGGATCTGACGATTGCGGTTCTGGCCGGTGACCGCCAGTCCCTGACCCCCGGTGTGCCGATGGGCTTGCATATCCCCAGCCATGCCGTGCATCTGTTCGATGCCGATACGGGCAAACGAGTCGAGGCGGCCTCCTTGGCGCTGGTCGAACAGGTGCCTGCATAGTCTTGCAACAGCTTACGCCGAACCTGCGGGCCTCCGGTCTGATGATCGGGGCGTTCGTGATCTTTTCGGCGATGGCGATCTTCGCCCGGTCGATCAGCGACGACATTCCGGTGATCCAGATGGTGATGGTGCGCCAGGCGCTGTCGATGGTGTTTCTGGCGCCGCTGTTCTGGCGGCAGTGGCAGGCCATCGCCCGGCCGCGGCGGCTGGGTCTGCATGCCCTGCGCGGGGGCACGATGGTCGGCGGGATGGTCTGCGGGCTGTCGTCGGTGATCCTGATCCCCTTGGCCGATGCGACGGCGATCCAGATGGCCGAGGTGATCCTGGCCACGGCGCTCGCCGCGCTGATCCTGCGCGAGCCGGTCGGCTGGCGGCGCTGGACGGCGACCGGCGTCGGCTTCGTCGGGGTGGCGATCATGGTGCGCCCCTTTGGCGCGGGGGTGGACCCCTACGCCTGGGTCGCCCTGCTGGGGGCGGCGTTCGGCGCGCTGAACATGGTGATCCTGCGGGTCGGCGCCGAAAGCGACCGGATCGAGGTGGTGCTGTTCTGGCAGAACATGGTGGTTCTGGCGCTGGTGACCCCGGTCGCGCTGTGGGTCTGGGTGACGCCCACCTTGGCGCAGGCGGGGATCCTGGCGGTGATGGCGGTGATCTTCACCGTCGGCATGTGGCTGATGACGGCGGCGCTGCGGCTGGGTGAAACCTCGGCGCTGGCCCCCCTTCACTATCTGCGGCTGCTGATGATGGCCGTGGCAGGCTGGTTCATCTATGCCGAAATACCGAGCGTTGCGACGGTCGTCGGCGCGGTGCTGGTGCTGGGGGCCGCCACCTATACGATCAGCCGCAACGCCCGCAAGCAGACGCCCCAGCCCCCAGCCCCGACTTTGGTGCCGTGACGGCGCAAGGGCGACGCTGCCGCAATTTTTTCCTTTGACCGGGCGGATTGTTATGTTATACTATTCCATATAGTGCGTCATGCACGCGTCACACCGCTGTGGTCAATCCGTCATGGCGGGCTGATACGCGTGCGCCACACGTGTAAACTGTGGAGCACACTCATGAAACAATTCCTTCTGTCCGGCGTCGCCGTTCTGGCAATGACCGCAGCCGTTTCGGCGCAAGATCTTCCGCAGGCGGCCAGCCCGTGGTTCGTCGCAGGTCAGGCCACGATCGCCGAGCGTCTGGCCGTGCAGCCGATCACCGGCAAAGCCAAGAACGTGATCCTGTTCACCGCTGACGGCAACGGCGTCGGCACCAACTATGCCATCCGCCTGTTCTCGGGCCAGCAGGCCGGCGGTCTGGGCGACGACTATGTGCAGCCGCAGGAAACCTTCCCGCATGTCGCCCTGGTGAAAACCTATTCCTCGAACGGTCAGACCCCGGACTCCGCTCCGACCGCTGCCGCGATGAACTCGGGCATCAAGACCAAGAACGGCATGATCAACGTTCTCGACACCGTGAATGTCGGCGATTGCGCCGCCGGTGCCACCGCCGGCACCAAGACCTTTGCCGAGATCGTGTCGGAAATGGGCAAGTCGGTCGGCGTCGTCTCGACCGCCCGCATCACCCACGCGACCCCGGCGGCCGTCTATGCCCGCACCGTGAACCGTGACTGGGAAGACCAGTCGGGCAAGCCCGCCGACTGCGCCCAGAAGGACATCGCCGACCAGTTGATCGACCAGATGAAGGCCGGCGTGATCGACATCGCCATGGGTGGCGGACGCGCGCACTTCCTGCCGACCGGCGTGAAGGACATCGAGGACAAGGAAGGCAAGCGCACCGACGGCCGCAACCTGGTGGATGAAGCCACCGCTGCCGGTGCCAAGGTGGTGTTCGGTTCGGATGACTTCGCCGCACTGACCATGGGCGACAACGCACCGGTCCTGGGCCTGTTCGAAGCCAGCCACATGCAATACGAATTCGACCGTTCGGGCGAGCCGTCGCTGGCCGAAATGGTCGAAGCCTCGATCAAGGGTCTGCAGGGCAACGAAAACGGCTTTTACCTGAACGTCGAAGCCGGCCGCGTCGACCATGCCAACCACGCAGGCAACCTGCATCGCGTGCTGGTCGACGGCAAAGCCTTCGCCGACGCCATCGCCAAGGCGATGGAACTGACCAACCCGGAAGACACCCTGATCATCGTCACCGCCGACCATGAGCATGCGATCACGTTCAACGGCTACTGCGGCCGCGGGTCGAAGATCACCGGCCTGTGCATGGTCGAAAACGAACAGGGCGTCGAACACACCGGCGAGGCCAACCTGGCCGCCGACGGCAAGCCCTACACGGTCGCAGGCTTCCTGAACGGGGCCGGTTCGGTTCTGGTCGAACAGGCCGACAAGACCTTCTCGGGCTCGCGCCCCGACCTGACCGAAGAGCAGGCCATCGACCCGGACTACCTGCAGCAGGCGCTGGTCCCGATGTCGTCTGAAACCCACTCGGGTGAAGACGTGACCGTGTTCGCGCGGGGCCCCTGGGCTCACCTGTTCGGCGGCACGATCGAACAGAACGTGATCTTCCACGTGATGAACCACGCGGTCACCGCCCAGTAACCTGGCGTCACCATGCCGCAGGCCCCGGGGAACCGGGGCCTGTTGCGTTTACAGGCCCGTCGCACCCCAGCGTTACGATATAACAAAGTGGAGCTTGACATGATTCGCCGCACCCTGCTGGCCGCCCTGCCTGCCGCAATCCTGATGCGCGCATCCCCCCTGCGCGCCGCGCCGAACGACACGATCCGCCTGCGCGACCTTTACAACAAGGACACCAGCTTTTCCGACCTCGCGCTGGCCAACCAGGGCCTTCGGGTCAACATCGGCGGCTTCATGGCCCCGCCGCTGAAGGCCGAGTCGGTGTTCTTCGTGCTGACCAAGATGCCGATGGCGGTCTGCCCGTTCTGCGAACCCGGGATGCCCTGGCCCGATGACCTGCTGGCCGTCTATGCCAAACGGGTGATCGAGGTGATCCCGTTCAACGTCGCGATCACCGTGTCGGGCCTTTTGGAGCTTGGCGATTACACCGACCCCGAGCTTGGGTTTTTCAGCAAGGTGCGGCTGACCGACGCCACCTATGCCCGCGCCTGACCGATGCCGGACCTGCAGATCACCGGATTGGAAGTGACCGGCACCGATGGTCGGCTGCTGTTGGCGGTGCCGGACCTGCGCATCGCGGCGGGCACCTCGGTCGCAATCCTCGGCCCGTCCGGCGCGGGAAAATCCACCCTGCTGCACGCGCTGTCCGGCCTGATCCCGGTCAAGGCGGGGCGGGTGGTCTGGGGCGACACCGACATCGCCCGCCTGACCCCAGCCGCCGCCGCACGGTTTCGCGCCGCAACCATCGGCCTGATATTCCAGGACTTCCTGCTGTTCGAAGAGCTTGGCTCCCATGCCAATGCCGCCATTGCCGCCGCCTTTGCCCCCGCCGCCGCCCGGGTGGCCCTGCGCGCCCGCGCGGCCGACCTGCTGACCGGCCTCGGCCTCGGCCCCGCCACCTCACGCCGCGTCGACAGCTTTTCGGGCGGCGAGCGGCAGCGCATCAGCGTGGCACGCGCGCTGGCACCTGACCCGCAGGTGATCCTGGCCGACGAACCCACCGCCAGCCTCGACCGCGCCGCCGCCGACCGGCTGATCGATGATCTGGCCGCCCTGCCCGACACCGCAAACCGCACCCTGATCGCCGTGACGCATGACACGGCGCTGGCGAACAGGCTTCACCGCCGTCTGACAATCCGCGACGGCAAGATCACCGGGGACAGCGATGCGTGACCTTTGGCTGTCCCTGCCTGCGACCACCCAGGACCTGTTGCTGACGCTGGCGCTCCTGCTGCCGGCCGGGCTGGTGGGTGTGCTGACCCTGCGCGGTTTTGCGGCGGGCGGGTTGATACGGGCCATGCTGATCCGGTTTCGCGGGGCCAATGCGATCTTCGTCGCCCTGATCGCGCTGTCGGTGGCCCTGGGGGTCGGCCTGACCGCACAGGAACGCGCCCTGCGGCAGGGCAGCGCGCGCGCCGCCGACAAGTTCGATCTGGTCATCGCCAGCCCGGGCAGCGAGATCACCCTGATGCTGGCCGCCGTCTATCTGCAGCCCACCGACGTGCCGCTGCTGACCGGCGCGCAGTTCGCCGAGGTGGCCACAGCCCCCGGCGTGGCGCTCGCCGCTCCGATCGGGTTTGGCGACTCGATCATGGGCGCACCGGTCGTCGGCACGACCGCCGAATTCGTCAGCCACCTCGCCGGGCCGTTGGCCGAAGGCCGTCTGTTCGCCGCCTCGTCCGAAGCCGTCGCCGGCGCCTTCGTGCCCTTCGCGGTCGGCGACAGCTTCAGCCCGGTGCATGGCATGGAAGCCGACCACGACGCCGGGGCCGGAGCCGGGGCCGAACACGACCACGACCACGACCATGACGTGACCTACACGATCACCGGCCGCATGGCCCCCACCGGCAGCCCGTGGGACCGCGCCGTTCTGGTGCCGATCGAGGATGTCTGGGAAATCCACGGCCTTGCCAACGGCCATGCGCCCGAGGCGGGGGCCCGGATCGGCCCGCCGTTCGACGCCGCCTATTTTCCGGGCACGCCCGCGATCATCGTCAAGGCGCAGAACCTGGGCGCGACCTATGCCCTGCAGTCGCAGTTTTCCCGGTCCGACATGATGGCGTTCTTTCCCGGCACGGTTCTGGCGCAACTGCACGGGCTGATGGGCGATATCCGCGCGGCGATGTCGCTGATGGCGGGGGTGACGCAAGTCCTTGTCACCATTGCGATCCTGTCCGGGATGACCATTCTCGTCCGGGTGTTTGCCCGCAGCCTGGCGCTGCTGCGCGCGATCGGTGCCCCGTCGCGGTTCGTGTTTGCCGTCGTCTGGGGCTATGCCGCCTGCCTGATCGCCTGCGGCGCGCTGATCGGTCTGGCGCTCGGCGGGCTCGCCGCCTGGGGTCTGTCGGCGATCATCACCGCGCGCACCGACATCGCGCTGACCGCCTCGCTCGGCTGGTCCGAGGTGCATCTGGTCGCGGGCTTCGTCAGCCTGACGCTGGTGCTGGCGCTGGTTCCGGCTTTGGTCGCGATCCGCCGCCCGCTGGTGCCCGACCTGCGCGCCTGACCCTACCGCCTCAGCGCCGCCAGATAGGCCTGCAGCGCCCGCGCCGCCTGCCGCTCCTGCGCCACCGCCGCCTCCGCCCCGACGGCCACGAACCGCACCGCATCCTGCGGGCGCAGTTGCGCGAACCCGTCCAGATCGCAGCCCGGAACCGTCGCGATCTTCGGATACCCCCCGGTGGTCTGGTGATCGGCCAGCAGCACGGTCGCCACCCCGTCCCCCGCCACCTGCACCGACCCGCGCAGGATGGCCTGCGACGGCAGGTTCAGCGCGGCCACCGGCGCGATGCCCGGCCCGCGCAGCCGCACCCCCATCCGGTCACCGGCATCGGTCAGCCGGAACGGTTCGGCAAAGAACGCCCGCACCGTCTGGGGAGCAAAGCAATCGTCCTGCGGGCCGGGCACCGCGCGCAGCACCGGCCGGGGCCGCGCCCAGACCGGGCAGGAAAGGACGCGGTCCGGAACCAGCCGCGCATCCCGCACCCGAATGGCCTGACCCGCCGTCAGCACCCCGCCACCGAACCCCGACAGCGCATGGGTCGCCGCACTGCCCAGCCAGTCGCGCGCAACCATCCTTCCGGCGAAGGCCAGACAGGTCCAACTGCCCCACGGGCCCTGCCGCACCACCATCCGCTGCCCGGCGTGCAAGGTGACCACCCGCCAAGCCCCCCCCCGCGCCCCGTCCACCTCGACCACGAACCCGCCGCCCGCCACGGCCACCGAAACCGCCCCCTGCACACAGTCCAGCACCAGCCCGCCGCGCGACACCTCGATCCCCGCCGCTCCTGCCGGATTGCCCAAGGCCGCGTTGGCAATTGCAAACGCCCTGCGGTCCATCGGCCCCGAGGCGGGCACCCCGAACCGCAGCAGGCCGGGCCGCCCGCCATCCTGCACGCTGACCTGCGGCCCCACCGCCGCCACCTGCAGAACCGCCTCAGCCACCCCGACCCCCGGCACCCGCGTCAGGGCCTGCCCGACGGAACACCACCCGGTCGCCCACGTCGAACAGGAACGGCCGCGCCGGATCGCCGGTCAGAATGGCCGTCGCCGACCGCCCGATCACCCACCACCCCGTCGGCATGGTCAGCGTGGTGACCAGACATTGCGCGCCCGCGATGATGACGCTGCCCGCCGCCACCCCGCGCACCGCCGTCGGCTTGCGGTCCAGCCGGATCACTTCCGGCACCCCGGTCAGATAGGCATAGCCGGGCGCAAAGCCATACATCGCCACCTCGTAGCGCCCCGCCAGATGGGCCGCGATCACGGCCTCCGGGCTGATCCCGCAGGCGGCCGCGACCGCCGCAAGATCGGGCGCAACCTGCGGGTCATAGCAGACCTCCACCACCCGCTCGGCCCCCGGCACCATCGCCTGCCCCGGATGCGCCAGCAGCCCGCGCAAGTGCGCCTCGACTACGGCGTGATCCGTCCGCAACGGGTCGAACAGCACCGCGAGCGTGGTCAGCGCCGGAACCGCCTCGCCGAACCCCGCGAACGGCAGGGCGGCCAGCGCGCGGTCCAACTGCCGCACCGCATCGCGCGCGCCGGGGCCGCCGCCGAAATCCACCAGCACCGCCTGATCGGCCATCGCCCGGAACAGCGGGGCCGTCATCGCCTAGACTCCCCCCAGAAACGACGCGACGACGACCCCCTGCGCCGCCAGCCGCGCCCGGATCCGCCGCGCCATGGCCACCGCCCCGGGGCTGTCGCCATGCACGCAGACCGAATGCGCCACCAGCGCCACCGGCGCGCCGCCGATCACCGGCATCAGGCCGGAGTCGAGAAACGCCAGCAGCCGCGCCGCCGCCGCCTCGGGGTCATGGATCAGCGCATCCGGGCGCGACCGGGGCACCAGCCGCCCGTTCGGCAAATAGGCGCGATCGGCGAAAACCTCGGAATAGACCGGCACCCCCGCGGCGCGCCCCGCCCGCTCCAGTTCCGTGCCCGACATCGCCAGCAGTGCCAGATCGCGCGACACCGCCCGCACCGCCGCCGCAATCGCCGCTGCCGCGCCCGCGTCCTCGGCGGCCAGATTGGCCAGCGCCCCGTGCGGCTTGACATAGGCCACCGGCACCCCTGCCAACGCCGCCACACCCTGCAGCGCGCCGATCTGTGCCGCCACCATCCGGCCCAGTTCGGGCACGCCCATCGGGATCACCCGGCGGCCGAACCCCATCGGATCGGCATAGCCGGGATGCGCGCCCACCACGACCCCGCGCCGCGCCGCCGCCTGCAGCGTGGCGAACATCGTCTCAGGGTCGCCCGCGTGACCGCCGCAGGCGATGTTGGCCGAGGTGACCAGATCGAGCATGCCGGGGTCATCGCCCATCACCCAGGGCCCGAACCCCTCGCCCAGGTCCGCATTCAGATCAATCCGCATCGGCACCTCCCTGGCCATATGGTCCCCCAACCGGCACCGGCTGTCGAGGTCCCAAACGAAAGCGGCGCCGCATCGCTGCAGCGCCGCCCCGAACCTTCAGCCCGAACCGATCAGGCCAGATCGAACCGGTCCAGCATCATCACCTTGGTCCAGGCCGCCACGAAATCGCGCACAAAGACCTGCTGGCTGTCGTCGCAGCCATAAACCTCGGCGATTGCGCGCAGTTGCGAATTCGACCCGAACACCAGGTCCGCCCGCGTCGCCGTCCACTTCGGCGCTCCGGTCGCCCGGTCATGCCCCGCAAAGGTGGCCTCGCGCGGATCGGTCGGTGTCCAGACCGTGCCGATATCCAGCAGGTTGACGAAGAAATCGGTCGTCAACGCCCCCGGCCGCGTGGTGAACACGCCATGCGTCGAGCCGTCCCAATTGGCCCCCAGCACCCGCATCCCGCCCACCAGAACGGTCATTTCCGGCGCAGTCAGCGTCATCAGTTGCGCCCGGTCCACCAGCAATTCCTCGGCGCTGATGGTGTAGCTGCCTTTCAGGTAGTTGCGGAACCCGTCGGCAATCGGCTCCAGCACCGCAAAGCTTTCCACGTCGGTCTGCTCGGGGGTCGCATCGCCCCGGCCCGGCGTGAACGGCACGGTCACCTCATGCCCCGCCGCCCGCGCCGCCTGTTCCACCCCGACCCCGCCCGCCAGCACGATCAGATCGGCCATCGACACGTGCTTGCCGGTCGCCGCAAAGGCGCTCTGTACCGATTGCAGCTTGGCCAGCACGCCGGAAAGTTCCGCAGGCTGGTTTACCTCCCAATCCTTCTGCGGGGCCAGCCGCAGACGCGCGCCATTCGCCCCGCCGCGCTTGTCCGACCCGCGGAACGTCGAGGCCGAGGCCCAGGCGGTCGACACCATCTGCGCCACGGTCAGCCCGGACGCGAGGATGTGTTGCTTCAGCACCGCGATGTCGGCCGCCTCGATCACCGGGTGATCCAGCGCCGGGATCGGGTCCTGCCAGATCAGGTCTTCCGCCGGAACCAGCGGGCCGACATAGCGCGCGCGCGGCCCCATGTCGCGGTGGGTCAGCTTGAACCAGGCGCGGGCAAAGGCATCGGCCAGTTCCTCGGGGTGTTCATGGAACCGCTTGGAAATCGGCCCATAGACCGGGTCCATGCGCAACGCGAGGTCGGTGGTGAACATGATCGGCGCATGGCGGCGGGCCGGGTCATGCGCGTCGGGCACCAGACCGGCCGCATCGGCATCGGTCGGGATCCACTGTGTCGCGCCGGCCGGGCTTTTGGTCTGCTGCCATTCGAACCCGAACAACATGTCGAAATAGCTGTTGTCCCAAGTGGTCGGCGTCGGGGTCCAGCCCCCTTCCAGCCCGCTGGTGGTGGCATGCGCGCCGCGGCCGGTGCCGAAGGCGTTCTTCCAGCCCAGCCCCATCTCCTGCATCGGCGCGGCTTCCGGCTCGGGTCCGACCAGCACCGGATCGCCCGCGCCATGCGCCTTGCCGAACGTATGCCCCCCGGCGATCAGCGCCACGGTTTCCTCGTCGTTCATCGCCATCCGGGCAAAGGTCTCGCGGATGTCATGTGCGGCGGCCAGCGGGTCGGGGGTGCCGTTCGGGCCTTCGGGGTTGACGTAGATCAGCCCCATCTGCACTGCCGCCAGCGGGTTTTCCAGCTCGCGCGCGCCGGTATACCGCTTGTCGTCCAGCCAGGCCCCTTCGGCGCCCCAATAGATGTCTTCCTCGGGCTCCCACACGTCCGCTCGGCCGCCACCGAACCCGAAGGGCTTGAACCCCATGGATTCCAGCGCGCAGTTGCCGGCAAAGATCATCAGATCGGCCCAGGAAAGCCGCGCGCCGTATTTCTGCTTGATCGGCCACAGCAGCCGCCGCGCCTTGTCAAGGTTGCCGTTGTCGGGCCACGAGTTCAGCGGCGCGAACCGCTGGGTGCCCGCCCCGGCCCCGCCGCGCCCGTCGGCGGTGCGATAGGTGCCCGCCGAATGCCAGGCCATGCGGATGAAGAACGGGCCATAGTGGCCGTAATCCGCCGGCCACCAGTCCTGCGAGGTTTTCATCAGCGCGAACAGATCGGCCTTCAGTGCATCAAGATCCACCGTGCGGAACGCTTCGGAATAGTTGAACGACGTCCCCATCGGGTTCGACAGCGCCGAATGCTGATGCAGGATCTTCAGGTTCAACTGGTTCGGCCACCAGTCGCGGTTCGACCGTGCCGCCGACACCGAATTGGCCCCCACCCCATGCATCACCGGGCATTTGCCGACATTTCCATTGTCATTGCCGTCCATCGTTCTCTCCGATTCTCGCTGCTTTGCGTGGCGTGCGGGCGCGGCACAGGTGGAACATCCCGCGGCAGGCGTCGCACCCGACGCGCGCGGTGGCACAGGCGGCCCGCCCCCTGCAACAGGTGTAGCAAACCCTATCCATTAGTATAAGTTGGATTTCCTGATTGTCACGATAAGCTGTGATTATGATCAACCTGACCCTGAGACAGTTCCGCTATTTCGAGTCGCTGGCCCGCCATGGCCATTTCGGGCGCGCCGCCGAAGCTTGCGCCATCTCGCAACCCGCCTTGTCGATGCAGATCAAGGAGATGGAAGAAACCCTCGGCACGCCGCTGTTCGAACGGGGCGCCCGGCAGGTCCGGTTGACCCGGTTCGGCGAGGATCTGGCCCTGCGCCTGCGCGGCATCCTGCGCTCGGTGGACGAGCTGGAGGATCTGGCCCGCGCGTCAAAGGACCGGCTGGCAGGGCGGTTGCGCATCGGGGTGATTCCGACCGTGGCCCCCTATCTGCTCCCCACCATCATCGGCAACCTGACCCGGATGAACGCCAGCCTCGATATCCATGTCCGCGAAACCGTGACGCCCAAACTGCTGGCCGATCTGGCCGAAGGGCGGCTCGACACCGCCATCGTCGCCCTGCCGGTGTCGGAACCCTCGCTGACCGAGGTGGCGCTGTTCACCGAGCAGTTCGTGCTGGTCCGCCCCGCCGAAGATGTGGGCAAACCGGTGCCCAGCCGGGAAACCCTGCGCGAGATGCGGCTTTTGCTGCTGGAAGAGGGGCACTGCTTTCGCGATCAGGCGCTGTCGTTCTGCAACCTGCAGGCCGCCCTGCCGCGCGAGTTGCTGGACGGCAGCTCGCTGACCACGCTGGTCCAGATGGTCAGCGCCGGCATCGGCGTCACCCTGATCCCCGACATGGCCGTTGCGGTCGAAACCCGGTCGGGCGCGGTGTCGGTCGCCCGGTTCCCCCACCCGCAACCGGCGCGCACCATTGGCATGGTCTGGCGCAAGACCAGCCCGCTGGCCCGGCAACTGGAACAGATTGCCGAAGTGGTCGCGGCCTCTGCCGCCACCCTGCGGGCGCAGCATGCCGCAACCGGGGCCGACGCGGTCGCGCGCCCTACTCGGCGGGCGCGACCCGCAGCGCCGCCAACCCTTCGGTCAGACCGGCCAGCGACAGGGTGAACACCAAAGCCTCGGCAGTGCGGCCCGGACGATAGCCCCCCAGCAGCTTTTCCGCCCCCACCCAGCGGCCTTCCAGATCGTCGGTCACCTCGATCAGCCCTTCGCACAGGTCGCGCCCGCAGGTCTGCCGGACGAACCGCGTCTCTTCGCTCTCGTCCTCTGGGCGCAGCGCAAATCCCGACGGCAGGTAAACCCCGGTCGGCACCCGCACCGCCATGAACTTCTGCGTCCCGTCGGCGTTCCAGAACGCCAGCAATTCCGCCAGAAACGCGTTGTCATTGGCCCGCAGCAACTGCTGGCTCAACACGCAGGTTGTCTCGTTGACCGCCAGCGCCTGGCAGCTTACCACCCAGTTGCCGAACTTGCTGCCATTGGCAATCCGCCCCGCAGCCCCGGCATCCGGCACCGCGACCTCCTGCGTCACGGCACTGGCGGGGATCAGCAGACAGGCCGCGATCAGAAGCGCCGCATTGCGAAACCGAAGCATCAAGCAATCCTTCCCGACCGACCGAACAGTCACAGTGTTTCAAGCGGCGGGGGGATTTGCAAGTCTGACGCCTACCGACCCGCCGAAGGCCGCGCAAGCTGTTGCGTCGCGGCCCGGTTCCGGATCATTCTGGCCGCACCCAACACAAGGCGCGCGCTCCATGCATCTCGGCTCCAGTTCCCTCGGCGGTCCGGTCGCCGCCAAACCGCTGCGGCTGGCGCTGTGGCAGGGCCCCTCGCCCGCAGGCGATACCGCGCTGGCGCTCGCCACCCTGCGCCCGGCCTTGCAGGCGGCGGGGCGGCTGGGGGTGGCCACGCTGGTGGCCCCCGAAGTCTATCTGCCCGGCTACAATCACCCCGACATCGTCAGCCTGGCGCAACCGCGCGGCGGCGACTGGCACCGCGCGCTGGCGCAACTGTGCCGCGAGACCCAGTGCGGCCTGGTGGCGGGCTATGCCGAACGCGACGGGACGGACGTCTTCAACGCCTCCGTCGCCTTCGATGCGCGGGGCCGCGAGATCGCCCATTACCGCAAGATCCAGCTTTACGGCCTACGCGAACAGGCGATCTACCGCCCCGGCGAGGCCTATGCCGTGTTCGATCTGAACGGCACCCGCGCCGCCCTGCTGATCTGCTACGACATCGAATTCGCGCCCCATGTCGCGGCCCTGGCGGCGCGGGGCGTCACCCTGATCCTGACCGCCACCGCCAACATGCTGCCCTTCACCCATGTCAGCCGGTTCAGCGTGCCCGCCATGGCCGCGCATCATGCCGTCACCATCGTCTATGCCAACTACTGCGGCACCGAAGGCGATCTGACCTATTCCGGCGCGTCGGTGATCGCAGGCCCGGATGGCGAGCCTTTGGCGCTGGCGGGCACCACCCCGGCCCTGCTGATCGCCGATGTGCCCAGCCCGGACCCGCGCCTGCTGTCGACCCAGTCGCGCGACCTGCGCGCGATCCCGGCCTGACGGCTAGCGTTCGAACCCCGGTTTCTTGCTCCAGGCCCAGGCATCCGCGATCATCTGCGGCAGGGTGGAGCGTTCCGGCGTCCAGCCCAGTTCCTCGACCGCCCGCGCCGACCCCGACACCAGCGCCGCCGCATCCCCCGCCCGGCGCGGCCCGATCACCAGCGGCACCTCGCGGTTGGTCACCGCCCGGCTCGCCTCGACCACCTCGCGCACCGAAAATCCGGCCCCCGACCCCAGGTTGAACACCCGGCTCGGCTTGCCGTCGATCAGCCAGCGCAGCCCCAGCACATGCGCCGCCACCAGATCGCCGACATGCACATAATCGCGCACGCAGGTCCCGTCCGGCGTGGGATAGTCGGTGCCGAACAGCGTCAGCGCCGGCCGGCGGCCCTCGATCGCGTCCAGCATCAGCGGGATCAGATGGGTCTCGGGCACATGCTGCTCGCCGATCTCCGCCTCGGGGTCTGCCCCCGCGACATTGAAATATCGAAAGATCACATGCCGCAACCCATGGCTTGCGCCGAAGTTTTGCAGGATTTCTTCAATCGCCCGCTTGCTGGCCCCATAGGCGTTGATCGGATGCTGGGCTGTGTCCTCGTTCAGCACCACGCCGTCCTGATCGCCATAGGTGGCACAGGTCGAGGAAAACACGAACTTCGAACACCCCGCCGCCACCGCCGCCTCGATCAGGTTCAGCGACCCGCCGATGTTGACCCGCCAATACCGGCCGGGGTCCTTCATCGCCTCGCCCACCAGCGACAGCGCCGCGAAATGCATCACCGCCATCGGGCGGAATTCGGCAAAGGCCGCATCGACTGCCGCCCGGTCCATCAGATCGCCCTCGACCAGCGGGCCGAACTTGACCGCCTCACGCCAGCCGGTCGACAGGTTGTCAAAGGCGACCGGCGTGAACCCGGCCCGCGCCAGCGCCTTGCAGGCATGAGCGCCGACGTAGCCCGCGCCCCCGGTAACCAGAACATTGCGGTTGTCCATCGCTCTACTCCATCTCCGCCGGCACCCCGGCTGTCAGCATGTCCGCCAGCGTCAGCGACTCGATCAGCACCAGATAGGACCAGAAGACCTCGGCGAACACCTTGCGGATGCGACAGGTGCCTTCGTCGCTGCAATCTTCGCACCGCTGATAGGCGCTGCGCGACAGGCAGGGCAGCGGCGCGATCGGCCCGTCGATCATCCGCAACAAATCCGGGATCGACACCGTTTCCGGGGCAGCCACCAGATGATAGCCCCCCGACCGCCCCCGGGTGGACGCGATGATCCCGGCATTGCGGATCTCCAGCAGAATATGCTCCAGAAACCGCTTCGGCGCGCCGGATCGCTTGGCGATCTCCTCGATGGTCAACGCCTCGGGGCTGGACTTTGCCGCTTCATCGGCAAGGGTCAGCAGGGCCTTCAGCGCGTATTTCATCTTCTGCGTGATCATGCCTCCGCGTAACCCGCGCCGGCCACGGAATCAATCCGCGCGCGCGCCGGGCATCGGCAGACGCGCCAAAAAAACCTCGGCGCGCCCGCCCGCAGATCACCCCAGAGCCGCGTTGCAGCGCGCGCAGGTGTGCGGATGGCGATGCTGGCCCACATCGGGCAGGATCTTCCAGCAGCGCAGGCATTTTTCGCCCTCCGCCAGTTCGAACACCACCCCCACCCCCGGAACATCGGGCAGCCGGAACGCCTCCGCCGGTTCGGGATCGCCGGTGATCTGGATCCCCGACGTGATGCACAGATCGGCAAACTCCGCGCCCTGCACCGCCGCCCGCATGCCCGCATCCTCGACATGCACCACCGGCGCCGCCTCGAGGCTAGCCCCGATCACCTTGGCCGTCCGCTGCACCTCCAGCGCCGCCGTCACCACGCGGCGCACGCTGCGCACCTGCGCCCATTTCGCCGCCAGCGCGTCATCCCGCCAGCCCGCCGGGGTTTCGGGCATGTCGATCAGATGCACCGAGCTGTCGTCACCGGGGAAGCGGCACAGCCAGACCTCCTCCATCGTGAACACAAGAACCGGCGCAAGCCAGGTGACCAGCCGGTGGAACAACAGGTCCAGCACCGTCCGCGTCGCGCGCCGGGTCAGCGACCCCGGCGCATCGCAATAGAGCGAGTCCTTGCGGATGTCGAAATACACCGCCGACAGGTCGGTGGTCGCAAAGGCGAACAGGCGCTGGAACACCCCCTGAAAGTCATAGGCCGCATAGCCCTGCCGCACATCGGCATCCAGCTCCGCCAACCGGTGCAACACCCAGCGTTCCAGCTCCGGCATCTGCTCCACATCCACCCGCTCGGCCTCGGTGAACCCATCCAGATTGCCCAACAGGAACCGCAACGTGTTGCGAAGGCGCCGATAGCTGTCCGCCGTCCCCTTCAGGATCTCTTTCCCGATCCGCTGATCGACAGTGAAATCCGCCTGCGCCACCCACAGCCGCAGGATGTCCGCGCCATATTCCGCGATCACCTCCTGCGGGGCGATGGTGTTGCCCAGCGATTTGGACATCTTCATGCCCTTCTCGTCCAGCGTGAAGCCATGCGTCAGCACCCCGCGATAGGGCGCCCGCCCCTTGGTACCGCAGGCCTGCAGCATGCTGGAATGGAACCAGCCGCGATGCTGGTCGGTGCCTTCCAGATAGAGGTCGGCAATCCCGTCGGCCGCGCCGTCGGCCCGGTCGCGCAGCACAAAGGCATGGGTGGACCCGGAGTCGAACCACACATCCAGCACGTCGAACACCTGTTGGTAGGCCGCCGGATCGTGCAGCCCGTCCAGCACGCGCTCCTTGAAGCCTTGCACATACCAGACATCCGCGCCGTTTTCCTCGAACTCAGCCCGGATCCGGGCGTTCACCGCAGCATCCCGCAAAAGGAAATCCGGATCGGTGGGTTGCGCGCCGATCTTGACAAAGCATGTCAAGGGAACGCCCCAAGCGCGTTGTCTTGATAGAACCCAGTCGGGCCGCGCGGCGATCATCGAGTGCAGCCGGTTGCGCCCCGTTGCAGGCGTCCAGGTCACCAGCCGGTCAATGCTCTCCAACGCCCGTGCCCGGATCGTGTCGCCATGCTGCCCCATCCCATTGTCGAGCGGTTTGTCGATCGCCACAAACCACTGCGGCGTGTTGCGATAGATCAGCGGGGCCTTGGACCGCCAGGAATGGGGGTAGGAATGCTTCAGCTTGCCCTTGGCAAACAGCGCGCCGGTATAGGCCAACTGCTTGATGACGCTGACGTTGGCCGGGCCTTCCTTGCCTTCCGCCGTCAGGATCGCCTGCCCCCCGAACAGCGGCAAAGTGCTGCGATAGGACCCGTCCGGCTCGACGTTATAGGTCATCGGCAGCTTGAACTTCACCCCCATCTGATAATCGTCATCGCCGTGGCTGGGGGCGGTGTGCACAAACCCGGTGCCCGCATCATCCGTCACATGATCCCCCGGCAGCAGCGGCACGTCATAGTCCCATTCCGCCCCGCCGCCCTCGATCCCCCGGAACGGGTGCGCGCACACCATCCCCGCCAGATCGTCGGCGGTCACATCGCACAGCCGCCGCACCATGTCCGGTCCCGCGACCTTGGCCTTGGCCAGCACCGCCTCGGCCAGCGCATCCGACAGGATCACCCGCTCGCCGACCGTCACCGCAGCATCTTCAGGACGCCCGATAACCTCATACAATCCATAAGAAATCCCCGGACCGAAACTGATCGCCCGGTTCTGCGGGATGGTCCACGGCGTCGTGGTCCAGATCAGCACACAGGTTTTCCCCCTGGTAAAAATATCCCCGCCGGAGGCTCCCGCCGCCACCACCGGAAACCGCACCCAGACCATATGGCTGGTCACGTCGTGATACTCGACCTCGGCTTCGGCCAGCGCGGTCTTTTCCACCGGCGACCACATCACCGGCTTGGACCCCTGATACAAAGAGCCGTTCATCAGGAACGTCATGAACTCGTCGGCAATCACCGCCTCGGCGTGGTAGTCCATCGTGAGGTAAGGGTCGGCCCAGTTGCCGGTCACCCCCAGCCGCTTGAACTCCTCGCGCTGCACGTCGACCCAGCCTTCGGCGAAGCGGCGACATTCCGCCCGGAAATCGACGATCCCCACATCGTCCTTGTTCAACCCCTTGGCGCGGTATTGCTCTTCGATCTTCCACTCGATCGGCAGCCCGTGGCAGTCCCAGCCCGGCACATAGCGGCTGTCGCGCCCCATCATCTGCTGGCTGCGCACCACCATGTCCTTCAATACCTTGTTCAGCGCATGGCCGATGTGCAGGTGCCCGTTGGCATAGGGCGGCCCGTCGTGCAGCACGAACGGCACCCGGCCCGGTTTGGCCCGCAGCCGGTCATAGACCCCGATCCGCTCCCACCGGGCCAGCCAGTCGGGCTCGCGGGCGGGCAATCCGGCGCGCATCGGAAACTCGGTTTCGGGCAGGAAAACACTGTCGCGGTAGTCGGGCAGATCGGCGCTCATCTGGGGCGGTCCTTGAACGGAGATGGGGGCAGGCGCGGGCAGCGCCACACGGCATGCGGGATATCCCGGCGTCTGACGGGGTCAGCGCGCCGGGCCTGTAATTCGCAGCATGATCACCGGTCGCCCAAACATGCGCGCGTTATAGGGCCGCTCGCGCCCGCCGTCCAGTCATCAGCACCGCCCCGCCCTACCCGGGTTTGCCGCCATGGGTTTACTGTGCGACAAGCCGCGCTAAACTTAGCCGACAACCGAAAAAACCACGGGACCTTGCGATGAAAGAGCCATCCGTCAATGTGCTGGGCCAGCCCCTGCAATCCTGCGGCACCGCCCCGCTGACCGGGTTTTTCCGCAACGGCTGCTGCGACACCGGCCCGATGGACCGCGGGCTGCACACCGTCTGCGCCATCATGACGGCCGAATTCCTCGCCCTGTCGAAATACCTCGGCAACGACCTGTCCACCCCGCGCCCGGAGTTCGGCTTTGCCGGGCTGAACCCCGGTGACCGCTGGTGCCTGTGCGCCACCCGGTTCCTGCAGGCACATGACGAAGGGGCCGCACCCCGCGTCAACCTCGCCGCCACCCATATCCGCACACTGGATATCCTGCCGCTGGAAACCCTGCAGACCTACGCCGCCGACTGAGGCCGCGCGGGCCGGTCACACCTTCATGTCCTGACCCAGGTGCTTGGCCACCGTGAAGATGTCCTTGTCGCCGCGCCCGCACATGTTCATCACGATGATATGGTCGGCAGGCAGCCCCGGCGCGATCTTCATCACATGGGCCAGCGCGTGCGCGGGCTCCAGCGCCGGGATGATTCCCTCCAGCTTGCAGCAGAGCTGGAACGCCTCCAGCGCCTCGGCATCCGTGATCTAAACATGTTTGGCCCGACCCATGCCAGTAAGGCAATGGAGACACCAACCGCTTGATCCGGTATCATTGCGTGCGGGCGACAGTGGCTTCGGTCGAGATTTGCATGGTCATCAGAACTCACAAGGTGAAATCCAAACTCTACCGAAAGGCACGCGCGCGGCTCGACGATATTGGCCCACCCGTCCTTCTTCGGAACAAGAACCACACCGCCTCGGGTGTTCCAGTGATCGGGGTCTGGGGTTGGTTTGAACGCATCGTGCTGGTGGCTACGTTGCTGTCGATTGCCATCGGCCTGTGGGCCTTCCGGATCGACTACGATGACCGGGTGCAAGACCGCGTCGTTCGCAAGGAAACCCTGGTCGAGATCGAGGCCGCCCAAAAGACCCGTCGCGAAGACGCCATCGCCCGCGCCTGGACGCTGCTGACCACCCCGGCCACCGGCAATTCCGGCAAGGTGGCAGCGATGGAGTTTCTGGTGGCCGAAAAGGTACCGCTGGTGGGCATCGATTTGTCCTGTGACCGGATGGGCGGCGGTTGGGACGCTGAGAAGTTCACTTGCCAACGACCGACCTATCTGCGCGGGGCCAAGATCGCGGGGGCAGTACTGGACGGAGCAAACCTGTCGGGGGTCGATCTGAGCGGCTCAGATTTGCGCGGAGTATCGATGGTTCGGGCGAATTTGGATGGGGCTGTGCTGAACGATTTGGACATGACCTCGGCGAAACTGCCCCGGTCAAGCATGGTGCGCACTGAAGTCAGAAAAACCAAGCTGGACGGTGTCGATCTGACGGGAGCAAATGCAGAAAGGGCTATCATTACCGAGGCCACCGCAGATGAAGCCATTCTGACAGGTGCGAGCTTACATAGGGCGATCTTCAGGGATGTATCGGCAAAGGAAGCAGACATTTTCCTAGCAGACTTCTCCGAAGCAACCTTACTTGGTGCAGACTTCAGTTTCGTCAAGTTGGGTGACCCTCCGGGCTCGACCTCCAGCCCATGGGTATCAGACAGTCAACATTGGCTATATCCCAAGGTAGGATTTGGTTGGGTCAGTTTTGAAGGAGCAAATCTTTGTGGAGTTCGCTTTTCAAATTCGACTTTGATGTTTGGAAATCTCAGGGCCTCAAAAATGTTTGCAGTTCAGTTCGATGGAGCCGACATCTCCGAAGCCGATCTCACAGATTCTGTAATAAGCTCGGGATTCACCTGCAGGGATCCCGACAGAAGCAGACCGTTTGTCCATGAGTACTTTCGTACCAATTCGGAAGGCGTCACCTTCAGAAACTCGAACATCTCGCGTACGAGGTTCGACAATCGCTATGACTTTGATAGCGTTTACGAAGTTGTCGGGGATGAGACTGACGCGCGTGCGCCATCAAAGAAAAACAATCGCCGTGGAAAGAAGATATCTGACGTTGCAGAACTTTCGAAAGCTTGGGCTTGGGACACAGCGTTGCCAATTGGTGTTAATGGCAAGAACTACCGACTGCTAATCAATCGCGAGCCATGGGTGGACTGTAGTATACCATCTGCACCGCACTGCGGATAGCTGACGAGTTCTCGAACATTGCCCCGACAGTAAACTTACAGGGCGCAACATCCTAAGCGACGAATCGCATCACACCGTCATGTCCTGGCCCAGATGCCGGGCCACCGTGAAGATGTCCTTGTCGCCGCGCCCGCACATGTTCATCACGATGATATGGTCGGCAGGCAGCCCCGGCGCGATCTTCATCACATGGGCCAGCGCATGCGCGGGCTCCAGCGCCGGGATGATTCCCTCCAGCTTGCAGCAGAGCTGGAACGCCTCCAGCGCCTCGGCGTCGGTGATGCTGACGTATTTCGCGCGGCCCGTATCGTGCAGCCAGGCATGCTCCGGCCCGATGCCGGGATAGTCGAGGCCGGCCGAAATCGAGAAGCCTTCAAGGATCTGCCCGTCCGGGTCCTGCAACAGATAGGTCCGGTTGCCATGCAGCACCCCCGGACGCCCCCCCGTCAGCGACGCGCAATGCTGCATCCGGTCATCGACGCCCTTGCCGCCCGCCTCGACCCCGATGATGCTGACCGACGGATCATCCAGGAACGGATGGAACAGCCCCATCGCATTGGACCCGCCGCCGATCGCCGCGATCAGGGTGTCGGGCAGCCGCCCCTCGCCTTCCTGCTCGGCCATCTGCCAGCGGACTTCCTTGCCGATGATCGACTGGAAATCCCGCACCATCGCCGGATAGGGATGCGGCCCCGCCACCGTGCCGATGCAGTAGAACGTGTCGCGCACATTAGTCGCCCAGTCGCGCAAGGCATCGTTCATCGCGTCCTTCAACGTGCCCCGGCCCGAGGTGACCGGAATCACCTCGGCCCCCAGCAGCTTCATGCGGAACACGTTGGGCGCCTGCCGCTCCACATCATGCGCGCCCATGTAGACCACACATTGCAACCCGAACTTGGCACAGACCGTAGCGGTCGCAACCCCGTGCTGCCCCGCGCCGGTTTCCGCGATGATCCGCGTCTTGCCCATCCGCCGCGCCAGAATGATCTGCCCCAGCACGTTGTTGATCTTGTGCGCGCCGGTGTGGTTCAACTCGTCGCGCTTCATGTAGATCTTCGCGCCGCCCAGATGCCGGGTCATCCGTTCGGCGTAATAGAGCGGGCTGGGCCGCCCGACATAATGCTTCCACAGCCAGTCCATTTCCGCCCAGAACGCAGGATCGGTCTTGGCGAACTCATAGCGTTCTTCCAGATCAAGGATCAGCGGCATCAGCGTCTCGGATACAAACCGCCCGCCGAACAGGCCGAAGCGGCCCTGCTCGTCCGGCCCGGTCATGAAGCTGTTGATTCCGTCCTCGGCCATGTCGCTCTCCCCTGCTTTCCGACTGATCTAGCCCAGCCCCCCGGCAATGAAAACCGCTTCGGGCTTTCCGGCCGGCTCAAATATTCCCGCCGGAGGCGCTGGCCGGTTCGGCGGGACGCTCCGCGGGGGATATTTGGGCCAGTTGGAACGGACGCGCGCGGATCAGGCTGCAGGGTTCTGCGCCGCCGCCATGAAGGCCGCGATCCTTGCATGATCCTTCACCCCGGGCGCGGATTCGACGCCCGACGACAGATCGACCTGCCGCGCCCCGGTCAACCGCACGGCCTCGGCCACATTCGCCGCCGTCAAGCCCCCCGCCAGCATCCAGGGCCTGAGCCACCGCCGCCCCACCAGCAACCGCCAGTCGAACACCAGCCCGTTGCCCCCCGGCAGCACCGCACCCTTCGGCGGCTTGGCGTCGATCAGCAACTGATCGGCCACCAGCGAATAGTCCATCAGCGCCGCCAGATCGCCCTCGTCCGCAACGCCGAGCGCCTTCATCACCGGCAGGCCATAGCGGGCGCGCACCGCGGCCACCCGGTCCGGGGTTTCGTGGCCGTGAAGCTGCAGCATGTCCAGCGGCACCGCATCGACGATGGCATCAAGCGCCGCATCATCGGCATCGACCGTCAGCGCCACTTTGCACAACCCCTCGGGCGCGGCCAGCGCCAGCCGCCGCGCCTGATCCGGCGTCACATAGCGCGGCGATTTGGGATAGAAGTTGAGCCCGGCATAGGCCGCCCCCGCCGCCGCCACGGCCAACACATCGTCCACGGTGCGCACACCGCAGATCTTGACGCGCAGGCCGCGCATCATCCGGCCCGGGGTCGGTCCAGCAGCGCCAGAACATCGTCTTTGGGGGTGCCCTTGCTGTCGCGCAGCACGGCCAGCTCGCGCTCCAGCTTGCTGACTTCGCGGGTCTTTCCGGCGGCGACCGAGCGATGCTTGTATTCGCGGAACCATTCCCAGAAGAATCCGATCAGCACCCCGGCGACGATCCCGCCAAAGATCACGGCAAACAGCGGCACCTCGATCTGCCCGCCGAAGCCCAGTAGCACCGACATGTCGTCGGGCAGCATCCGCAGCGTGACCGGCGTGCGGTTGGCAAGCGCAACCGTCAGCAACGCCACCGCCAGCAGGAACAGAAACACATAGCGAAGATAGCGGATCATCGGGATCTCCTGTAACGGCTGGCGGGATTATCCGTCGTCCGCCGGGGATGCGCAAGCGCCGCCTAGCCGCCGTTCAGCCGGTCGCGCAGCAGTTTGCCGGTCTTGAAGAACGGCACCTTCTTGTCCTCGACCTTGACCGCTTCGCCGGTGCGCGGGTTGCGTCCGATCCGGGCATCGCGCGACTTGACCGAAAATGCACCAAAGCCGCGCAATTCGACCCGGTCGCCCTTGGCCAGCGCCTCGATGATCTCTTCGAACACGGTGTTCACGATGCGCTCGACATGGCGCTGTGTCAGGTGCGGGTTTTCATCCGCGATCTTCTGGATCAGTTCCGACCGGATCATCCGTCTTGTCCCCCCGATTGCGCCCCGGCCCTGTTCCGGTCCGTTCGGTCGCAACATGTCGTTATCGTTAGACTATAGACAAGATTGCGGGCGGCACAAACGAAATTGCGGGCGCAGGCGCGCCTCGGGCCCCGCAATGCAGACGGGCCCCGCCTTGCGACGGGGCCCCATGAAATGCAGACGAACGGGATTACTTCCGGTCGCCTTTCAGCGCGGCACCCAGGATATCGCCCAGAGATGCGCCCGAATCGGACGAGCCATACTGCTCGACCGCTTCCTTTTCCTCGGCGATCTCGCGGGCCTTGATCGACAGGCCCAGACGGCGGGTCTTGGGGTCGATGTTGGTCACCCGCACGTCGATCTTGTCGCCCACGCCAAAGCGTTCCGGGCGCTGATCTGCCCGCTCGCGGCTCAGGTCGCTGCGGCGGATGAACGACTTGGTGCCGTTGTAATCCACCTCGACGCCACCTTCTTCGACCGCCGTCACGACGACGGTGATGATGCCGCCGCGTTTCACGCCATCGACCGCGTCGGTAAAGCTGTCATCGCCGAGCGCCTTGACCGAGAGCGAGATCCGCTCCTTCTCGATGTCCACTTCGGTGACAGCCGCCTTGACGGTATCGCCCTTGCGGTAGTTCGCAATGGCATCCTCGCCGCGCTGGTCCCAGGACAGGTCGGACAGGTGCACCATGCCGTCGATGTCGTTGTCGAGGCCGACGAACAGACCGAATTCGGTGATGTTCTTGACTTCGCCTTCGATGGCCGAGCCCACCGGATGGTTTTCCGCAAACACTTCCCACGGGTTGCGCTGCGTCTGCTTCAGGCCCAACGAAACCCGGCGCTTGGCAGAATCGATCTCCAGCACCATGACCTCGACCTCTTGCGAGGTGGACACGATCTTGCCGGGGTGAACGTTCTTCTTGGTCCACGACATCTCGCTGACGTGCACCAGACCCTCGACGCCGGCCTCGAGTTCAACAAACGCGCCGTAGTCGGTGATGTTGGTGACCCGGCCCTTGTGGACCGATTCCAAGGGGTAGGCTTTTTCCACGGCATCCCACGGATCGGCCTGCAACTGTTTCATGCCCAGCGAAATCCGGTGGGTTTCCTTGTTGATCTTGATGACCTGCACCTTGACCGTCTCGCCGATCGCCAGAATCTCCGACGGGTGGTTCACGCGGCGCCAGGCCATGTCGGTGACGTGCAGCAGACCGTCCACACCGCCCAGATCGACGAACGCCCCGTATTCGGTGATGTTCTTGACCACGCCGTCGATCGCCTGACCTTCCGTCAGGTTGCCGATGACTTCGGCCCGCTGCTCGGCCCGCGATTCTTCCAGAATCGCACGGCGCGAGACAACGATGTTGCCCCGGCGACGGTCCATCTTCAGAATCTGGAACGGCTGCTTCATGCCCATCAGCGGGCCGGCATCCCGCACCGGGCGCACGTCAACCTGGCTGCCGGGCAGGAACGCCACAGCGCCGCCCAAATCGACAGTAAACCCGCCCTTGACCCGACCAAAGATCGCGCCATCGACGCGGGTCTCGGTCGCATAGGCCTTCTCAAGCCGGTCCCAGGCTTCCTCGCGGCGGGCCTTTTCACGGCTGATCTGGGCTTCGCCGCGGCTGTTTTCCACGCGGTCCAGATACACCTCGACGATGTCGCCCACCTTCAGGTTGGGCACTTCCTCGCCGGGATCTGCGAATTCCTTCAGGTCGATGCGGCCTTCCATCTTGTAGCCGACATCGATGATGGCCTGTCCGGCTTCGATCGCGATGACCGTGCCTTTGACAACCGTGCCCTCTTCGGGCGTATCAATTTCAAAGCTTTCCTTCAGCAGGGCTTCGAAGTCTTCCATCGTATTTTTAGCGCACATGCAGATATGGTCCTTTTGGGTCGTATGTCACGGGCCGGGCGGTTGGGTCCGCCGGTCTTGAACGCGGGTTGCAGACAAACGACAAAGGGCCGGAGCGATCCGACCCTGCCATTTGCCCAGATCATGGCTGTTCCCGCCATTTCACGCAGGCCGCATAGCGCGAAATTCCCTTGCGCGCAAGGTCAGTTCAACAGCGCCTCGACGGCTTGGGTGATCGGTGCCGACTGCGGCTTGACCGCCGAACCCCAGGTGCCGACCACCCGGCCCGACCCGTCGAGCAGGACCTTGTTGAAGTTCCACGCCGGCTCGAACCCGGTTTCCGCCTTCACCCGCGCAAAGAACGGATGCGCCTGCGGCCCCTTCACATGGGTGATGTCGGTCATCGGCAGGGTCAGGCCAAAGTTGACGTCGCAGAATTCCTTGACCTGATCGGCACTGGCCAGTTCCTGCCGGAAGTCGTCCGACGGCACCGCCAGCACCACCAGTCCCCGGTCGCGATAGGTGTCATACAGCGCCTGCAACCCGTCATATTGCGGGGTGAACCCGCACTGCGACGCGGTGTTGACCACCAGAACCGGCCGCCCTGCAAATTCGGCCAGATCGATCGTGCCGCCATCGATATTCGCAAACGTCTCTCGCGCCGAACCGGCCGTTGCAGGCCCCGCCATCAGACCCCCCGCCATCAGACCCCCTGTCATCAGAACCCCCGCCGCCATCAAGACCCCCGCCGTCATCAAACCTGCCGTCATCAAACCTGCCGTCATCAACCCCAGAAAACCGCGCATGATCACCTCCTGTTTGCTATGCTTACGCAACAGACCGCGCTCCGGATCAACCGGGCCGCAATCCCAGCCGCCCTGCGCCGAAACCCGCCTGTTCGAACACCGCGAGCATGCGTTCGGCGAAATCCGGTGCCTCCAGCCACAGACAGTTGCGGTCGAAATACCAGGTCAGCGCCCGCGCGCCGTCGATCCGCCGCATCAGCGCCCGGTCCAGCGCCGCCGAAAAGCCGTCGCGGTGCGTGACCGTTTCGGCCAGGGCCGCGAAATCCGCGCGGCCGAACAGGATCGCGGGCTTGCCATGCATCAGCCCCTCGATCGACGCCGCCGAGTTGATCGACACCGTCACCGCACAACCCGCCAGCAGGTCATGCACATTGGCGTCCGACACCTGCAGCGCGTGCCCTTCGGCCTGAACCTCGGCAATCGCCGCCAGTCCGACCTCGGGCTTCAGCGGATGCGCCTTGACCACCACGGGCCGCCCCGCCGCCCCGTCGGCCACGGCACGCAGCATCTCACGGGTGGACAGATGCGCCTGCCCCCGCCGCTCGGGGATCGGGCCTTGCAGAAACACGACAATCGCCCCCTCCGGCACGTCCTCGCTCGCCTTCTTCTGCCCATAACGCGATATCCGGGGGGCCACGAACCGCGCCCGCAACCCGGCCAGAAACGCCGCCGCCTCGTCCGCCGGAATGGCCTCGGGATCATAGACGCGGCCCGCGATGCTGCTTTCGGCCAGCACCCCCGCCGGGTCCAGATGCCAATAGCCGGGCAGATAGGCCAGCGCCCCGTTCAGCCAGCCCGGCCCCCAGGCCCGGCCGTTTTCCACCAGATGCAGATCGCCGTCCCCCGCCACCGCCGCCCTTTCGAACAGCCGCTTGCCCCGCCCGCGCAACACGACCTCGCCGCCGCGCGCCTCGATCACCTCGGCCACCCGGGCATACAGCGCCAGATGCGGGGCGCGGCGAAAGCGGTCGTGATAGTCCTCGGGCAGATGCAGGACCACCCGCGCGATCATCCCCGGCCCCGCGCCAGAGCCGCCTCGACCAGTCCGACCGCCACCGCCACCGCCGCCTCGGCCGACAGCGCCGAGGTGTCGATCACATGCGCATCCGCTGCCCGCTTCAACGGGGCCTCGGCCCGTTCACTGTCGCGCCGGTCGCGCTCCACCACGTCCGACAGCACGCGGGCTTCATCGCCTCCCACCTCCAGCCAGCGGCGATGCGCCCGTGTCTCGGCGCTGGCGGTGACATAGAGCTTCACCTCGGCTTCGGGGCAGATCACCGTCCCGATATCCCGCCCGTCCAGCACCGCCCCGCCATCCGCCCGCGCAAACCGCCGCTGAAAGGCGATCAAGGCCGCCCGCACCTCCGGGTCGACCGCCACCACACTCGCCGCCTGCCCCGCCGCAAGGGTCCGCAGATCGTCCCGCGCCAGATCGCCGGGCGTCAGGCTCTGCGCCGCCTGCACCGGATCGCCACCCTTGGCCCCGACCGCGCGATACAGCAACCCGGTGTCCAGATGCGCAAACCCGAACCGCGCCGCAATCGCCCGCCCGATGGTCCCCTTGCCTGCCGCCGCCGGGCCATCGATCGCCACGGTAAAGATCACGCCGGCCCCCGAGTCGCGCGAAGGGTTAACGCGCCGGAGGGCGCAAAACCGTATGCACAGGGGGTGCACAGGGGGTGCACAGCAGGTGACACGGTTTTTCTGTTTGAAATCATCGGATTAATCCTGCGAACGCTGCAAATCCGCCCCCAGCGTCTGCATCAGCCCCTCGAACACCGGAAACGAGGTCAGGATCGGGCTTGCGTCATCCACCTGCACCGGCCTTGCCGATGCCATCCCGCAGACGAGGAAGCTCATTGCGATCCGGTGATCCAGATGCACCGCGCAAGTGGCCCCCCCCGGCACGCCGCCCGCACCCATTCCGTGGACGATCAGCGTGTCCTCATCTTCCTCTACCGTCACACCGCACGCCTCCAACCCCCGCGCCATGGCGTCGATCCGGTCGGATTCCTTGACCCGCAATTCGCGAACCCCGCGCATCACCGTGCGCCCCGAGGCAAAAGCCGCCACCACCGACAGCACGGGGTACTCGTCGATCATCGACGGCGCACGTTCGGGCGGAACCTCTATCCCCTTCATGTTGCCCGAGAATTTCACCCGCAGGTCCGCCACAGGCTCGCCCCCCTCCGCGCGCGGGTTCTGAAATTCGATGTCGGCCCCCATCTCGACCAGGGTCAGATAAAGCCCGTTGCGCGTCAGGTTCTGGCTGACCCCGGGCACCAGAATATCCGACCCCTCCACGATCAGCGCCGCGCAGACCGGGAAGGCCGCGCTCGACGGATCGCGCGGCACCGCCACCCCCTGCGGGCGCAATTCCGGCTGCCCGGTCAGGGTGATCACATTGCCCTCGGCGGTCTTTTCCACCGTCAAGGCCGCCCCGAACCCCGCAAGCATCCGCTCCGAATGGTCCCGCGTCGGCTCGCGTTCAATGACAACCGTCTGCCCCGGCGCGTTCAACCCCGCCAGCAGGATGGCCGACTTCACCTGCGCCGACGCCACCGGCAAGGCATAGCGGACCGGCACCGGATGGGCCGCCCCCACCACCGTCATCGGCAGCTTTCCCCCTGTGCGACCAAAGGCTTGGGCACCAAACAGCGACAGCGGGTCGGTCACCCGCCCCATCGGCCTCTTGCGCAGACTGGCATCGCCGGTGAAGGTCGCGGTCATCGCCGTGGTCGCCATGCACCCCATGATCAGCCGCACCCCGGTGCCCGAATTGCCGCAGTCGATCACATCCTCCGGCTCGGAAAACCCGCCGACCCCGACCCCGTGGACAGACCATTCCCCCGGCCCGTGCCGCACCACCTCCGCCCCGAAGGCCCGCATCGCGGCGGCGGTATCCAGCACATCCTGCCCTTCCAGCAGCCCGGTCACCGTCGTCTCGCCCACCGCCATCGCGCCCAGGATCAGCGCGCGATGCGAGATCGACTTGTCCCCCGGCACCTCTGCCACGCCACGCAAGGGCCCCGATTTCCGGGCAGTCATCGGTTGGGCAAGTCCATGGCCAGACATCTCGGGGCTCCTTCAAAATCCTCGCCCGCGTGATACCGCAAGCCGGGCAAAGCGTCCACAAGCCCCGTGTTCCGTGGCGGAAAATCCAAACACCCGAGCCGGTTGGCCGCAGGCCAGAGGCGGGACGGACCACCTGTGCGCGCCCGCTCAGGACCCGTAGGCAACCCGGCTGTAGGTCAGGTAATCCGGCACCCGTCCCTCGCGCAGCGCCTTTTGTTCATACCGGGTCGAGGGCCAGTCGTCCCAGGGCACCGCGCTGTGCGACACCAGCGAAAACCCCGCCGCCGGCACTTCCTGCATGGCCTGCCGCACATAGTCGGGGATGTCGGTGGCAATCCGGAACTCCGCCCCCGGCGCCATGACCCGCGCCAGGGCCCCCAGGTATCCGGGCGTCACGAAGCGGCGGCGGTGATGGCGGTTTTTCGGCCAGGGATCGGGATAGTTCAGAAAGGCCCGCTGCACGATACCGTCCGGCAACACCTCGAACAGGTCGCGCACGTCGCCGGGGTGAATCGCCAGATTGGTCAGCCCCGCCGCCCGCACCTTGCCCAGCAACATCGCGATTCCATTGACGAAAGGCTCGCATCCGACGATGCCGAAGCCCGGATAGCGCGCGGCCATCGCCACCAGATGCTCGCCGCCGCCGAACCCGACCTCGAGCCACAGCGGCCGCGTCCCGAAGCGTGACAGGTCCACCGGCAGCCGCCCCGGATTGTCGTCCCGGTGCACCCCGCGCAGGCTCAGTTCCGCCAGATCCTCGGCCAGATAGGTCTTCTGACTGGCCCGCAGCGTCTTGCCCCGAATCCGGCCGTAAAAGTTGCGCCGTTCACCAGCGGCGATGTCGTCGATCATCGGGATCACCTTGTTTCGTCCCGCGCCTACCCAGCCCCACACCCGGCGTCAAGCGGCCGAACAATGCAAAACGGGGCCGCACTGGCCCCGTTTTGAGTCTTTCGGATCAGATTATGGCATCCCCCGACCCGCAGACCGGCGCAGCCCGGAGTTCAGACCGCCGCCGCCAGCGCCTCGGTCAGGTCGGTGCGTTCCCAACTGAACCCGCCATCCGCTTCCGGGGCCCGGCCGAAATGGCCATAGGCGCTGGTGCGGGCATAGATCGGGCGGTTCAGTCCCAGATGGGTGCGGATGCCGCGCGGCGTCAGGTCCATGCAGGCCTCGACGGCCTTTTCGATCTGATGCGCCTCGACCTTGCCGGTGCCATAGGTGTCGACATAGATCGACAGCGGTTTGGCCACACCAATGGCATAGCTGACCTGAAGGCAACAGCGATCCGCCAGCCCCGCCGCCACCACGTTCTTGGCCAGATAGCGCGCGGCATAGGCCGCCGACCGGTCGACCTTGGTCGGGTCCTTGCCGCTGAACGCGCCACCGCCATGCGGAGCCGCCCCGCCATAGGTATCCACGATGATCTTGCGGCCCGTCAGGCCTGCATCGCCATCCGGCCCGCCGATCACGAAGATGCCCGTCGGGTTGACGTGCCATTCGGTCGCCTCGGTGATCCAGCCCTCGGGCAGGATTTCGCGGATGTAGGGCTCGACGATCTCGCGGATCATCGCGGACGTCTGCTTTTTCGACGTGTGCTGCGTCGATAGCACGATCGAGGTCACCTCGACCGGCTTGCCATCCACATAGCGCAGCGACAGTTGCGACTTGGCATCCGGGCCCAGGGTGGGTTCGGCCCCGGATTTGCGCACCTCGGCCAGACGGCGCAAGATGGCGTGGGAATACTGGATGGGTGCGGGCATGAATTCCGCCGTTTCGCGCGTGGCATAGCCGAACATGATGCCCTGATCGCCCGCGCCATCCCGGTCCACGCCTGCCGCGATATGGGCCGATTGTTCGTGCAGATAGTTCTGCACCTTGATCTTTTCCCAGTGGAATTTCTTCTGCTCGTATCCGATGTCACGCACGCAGTCGCGCACGATGGCGTCGATCCGCTCCATCATGGCCCCGGTCTTGTCCTTGGTGGACAGGCCGACCTCGCCGCCGACGACGACGCGGTTGGTGGTGGCGAAGGTCTCGCAGGCGACGCGCGCCTCGGGTTCCTCGGCCAGGAACGCATCCAGAATGGCGTCCGACACCCGGTCGCACAATTTGTCGGGATGGCCCTCGGACACGGATTCCGAGGTGAACGTGTAGTTTGATCTGCTCATGGGGAAGTGCTCCAGTGATGAATTCCTGCCACGCCAGGAAGCCGTTGTGGCAGTTTGATTTGCGTCCCTATCCCCATCCGTTCGCAGACGTCAAGCCACCTTGCGCGACCGAAGGCGCAACAGACTGGCCGCAAGGCCAAGAAGCAACACAACAATCGGGATTTCGCCCCAGATCGCATAAATCGTCGGCGGCAAGGCCTCCGGCAGGGCGGCATCCAGATAGCCCGCCGTCTGGAACGGCAGCGCCGCCATCTGCCGACCCCGCGCATCATAAACCGCCGTGACGCCGGTGTTGGCGACCCGCACCAGCGGCAGGCCCTGTTCGATCGCCCGCAGCCGGGCCTGTGCGGCATGCTGGAACGGTCCGGTCAGATCGCCGAACCAGGCGTCATTGGTGATCTGCAACAGCCAGTCGGGGCGGGTCGAGGTGCGCAGGTCCTGCGGAAACACCGCCTCGTAGCAGATCAGCGGCAGCACCCGGCCCAGGTTCGGCCCCAGGTCCAGCACCTGCGGCCCCGGCCCCGCCGAATAGCCCTGCCCGGCCTGCGAGGCAAAGGCGCTGATCCCCATCCAGTGGAACAGCACATCGCCGAACGGCAGGTATTCGCCAAACGGCACCAGATGATGCTTGTCATAGGCGGCCAGCACCGCGCCGTCCGGGGCCAGCACCTTCAGCCCGTTCCAGGCGCGTGGCCCGTCCACCCGCTGCAATCCCACGACAACCGGCACCCCGGCGGCGGTGCCGATCGCCTCGGCCAGACCCGGATTGCTCTCCAGCAGATAGGGCAGCGCGGTTTCCGGCCAGATCACCAGATCGGGCGCAGGCCGGGCCGCCGAAGACGCGAGCAACCGGTCGAAGAACACCCGTGCGTTGTCGGGGTCCCACTTGGCCGCCTGCGGGGCATTGGGCTGCACCAGCCGGACGGTCACCCCGGTTGCCAGAGGGTCCGGCTGGCGCAACTGCCAGACCCCGAACCCCCAAGCCAGCGCCAACAGCGCCGCCGACGCAGGCATCGACCACCGGCGCAGCAGACCCGCCGCGAGGCCGAGTGTCAGCAGCGTCAGCCCCGACGGCCCGACCCATGCCGCCACCTGTGCCACCGGCGTGTCAATCCAGACATGCCCGATCAGCGCCCAGGGAAACCCGGTCAACACATAGCCGCGCGCCAGTTCCGCCGCGCTGAGGCCCACCACCATCCCGGCTACCGGCCTGCCCGACCACCCGGCCAGCGCCCCGGCGGCAGCCCAGAACAACCCCAGCCCGAACGCCATCAACACCGGCGCGAACGGGGCCATCCAGCCATCCTGCGCAAAGTCGATGAAGAACGGCTCGACGATCCACGACAGCGCCAGCGCGAAATGCCCCGCCCCGCCGAACCATCCGACAAAGGCCGCCGCCCGCACACCCGGTTGCCGCGCCACCACGGCCAGCAACCCGGCCAAGGCAGGAACCGACAGATACCACGCGTCCAGCGGGGCCTGCCCCAAGGCCATCACGGCCCCGCAGGCAAAGGCCAGCCCGGCCGTCCTCCAGCCGGGCCACCCGGTCATCGCGTCACGCAGCCCCGCCCGCAGCCGCTGCGCCGTTCGCCTCGGCCTCCGCTTCGGCGACAGCCCCGGTCACGCCGGGCAGCCGCACCCGCAGCCGCTTGATCCGGCGCGGGTCGGCATCGACGATCTCGAATTCGACGCCGGATTCATGCGCCACGATCTCGCCCCGCGCCGGAACCCGGCCGGTGCGCAAGAACACCAGACCGCCGATCGTGTCGATGTCCTCGTCCTCGTCATCCGACCGCAGGCGCATCTTTACCGCATTTTCGAACTCGCCCAAGGGGGCGGTGGATTGCACCAGGAACACCCCCGGCTTCTCCTCTTTCCACATCGCTCCTTCGGCTTCGTCGTGCTCGTCCTCGATCTCGCCGATGATCGTCTCGATCAGATCCTCGATGGTGACCAGCCCGTCGACCCCGCCATATTCGTCGATCACCAGCGCCATGTGCACCCGTTCGCGCTGCATCTTCTGCAACAGCACGCCCACCGGCATCGAAGGCGGCGCATAGAGCATGGGGCGCAACAACCGCCGCAGACTGAACCGCGTCGTGGCCCCGAACCCGTGCTGCAAGGCCAGATCCTTCAAAAGGACCAACCCCTGCGGATGGTCCAGCGTGCCCTTGTAGACCGGCATGCGGGAAAAGCCGTGTTCGCGGAACGCCGCCACCAGATCATCCTTGCCGATGTCCAGCGGCACTGCCACGATTTCCACCTTGGGGATCGCCACATCATCGACGCGCAACCGGCGCAGGTTGCCCATCCCCACCAGAACCCCGCCGGGGTTCCCCGCCGTGGACGCCCCCGAGGCGGGGTTCTCGCTGGCCGGTTCGATTGGGGAAAAGGCGCTCAGCAGCCTGCCCAACAGCCCGCGAGGCGCGGTTTCGGTCGGCTCATCATTCGTCCCTTGCGCGCCTTGCGCCGCAAGAGACCCGTCGTTGCTACTGCCCATCGGTCCTTTATCCAGCAATCAGCCGCAAGTTGCGGCAACCGTCACGAGTATGGGTCGGAAAGGCCAAGGCTTGCAAGTATCGCCACCTCGGCCGCTTCCATCCGCGTGGCGTCACCCTCGCGCACGTGATCATAACCGAGCAGATGTAACACCCCGTGCACAACCAGATGGGTCACATGATCGGTCAGCGGTTTGGCCGCCTCGTCGGCCTCGCGCTGGCAGGTGTCATAGGAAATCGCGACATTGCCAAGGCTTTGCGGGTCATCGGGATCGCCGGGGGTCGGCAGATGCGGCAGATCGCCGTCGGTTTCCGGGGAAAGCTCGATCTCCGGCCAGCTCAGCACGTTGGTCGGCCCCGGTTTTCCGCGAAAATCCGCGTTCAGCGCCCCGATCCGTGCGTCGTCGCAGCCCATGATGCACAGCGTCAGCCCGGTTTCCGGCAACCCCAGATGCGCCAGCGTGGCCGACACCGCGCGGTCGGCCAAGGGCGCAAGCCCCAAACCTTCCCAACGCGGGTCTTCGATCACGGTATCTACGAGCGGTTCCATCGGCGCTTTCCAGCCGGGCACCCGAAGGCGGGCAAGTCAGCCCTGCCCTTCGTGCGCCTCGTAAGCCTCGATGATTCGGCCGACCAGCGGATGCCGCACGACGTCCTTGGAGGTGAAGTAGTTGAACGTCACGCCCTTGACCCCCTTCAGGATGCGTTCCGCCTCCTGCAACCCGCTGGGAACCCCGCGCGGCAGGTCGATCTGGGTGCGGTCGCCGGTCACCACCATGCGGCTGCCTTCGCCCAGACGGGTCAGGAACATCTTCATCTGCATCGCCGTGGCGTTCTGCGCCTCGTCCAGCACGATGAACGCATTCGACAGGGTGCGCCCCCGCATGAAGGCGAGCGGCGCAATCTCGATCCGCTTTTCCTCGATCAGCTTTTGCACCTGCTTTTGCGGCAGAAAGTCATTCAGCGCGTCATAAAGCGGCTGCATGTAGGGATCGACCTTTTCCTTCATGTCGCCGGGCAGGAAGCCCAACCGTTCGCCCGCCTCTACCGCCGGACGGCTCAGGATGATCTTTTCCACCGCGCCCGAGATGAACATCGTCACCCCGACCGCAACGGCCAGATAGGTCTTGCCGGTGCCGGCAGGCCCGATCCCGAAACCCAATTCGTGGCCGAACAGGTTCTGGACATAGGTCTTCTGCGCCTCGGTCCGCGCCTCGATCGCCTTCTTGCGGGTGCGCAATTCGACCGGGCCGTTGAACATCTCGATCTGTTCGCCGCCGCTCACGCCACTGCGCAGCGAATCAGGCATCGGACGGCCCATCCGCATCGCGCCGTCGATGTCGCCTGCCGTCACCGGGCGTCCCCCTTCGAGACGGGCATAGAGGCTGCGCAGCACCGCCGCCGCCCCGTCGCGCGCCGATTTGTCACCGATCACCGCCAGACGGTTTCCCCGTCGCAGCACATGCACCCCCATCTGGTGCTCGATCTGACTGAGGTTGCGATCAAACTCGCCACACAGATCAATCAAAATCCGATTGTCGGGGAATTCCACAAGCGTTTCCACGATATCTTCGGCACGGGTCGGGGGGGTCAACGCGCTGATGCCCAAGGAGGTCTCCTTCTGGTCAGAGGACAGTTTCAGTCTGCGGTCCTTCTAGCGGTGTGGCAAGCGCCATCTACCGTATATAGCGAAGTCTGGCCGGGCTTCATGCCAATTGGATGACAAACCGGGCGGGCGGCGAAAAATGCAAAAAGGCCGCAGCCCATGCTGCGGCCCCCGATCGATCCTGCGGGTCGCGCCTGAGCGACCACGGCGGTCAGCGCGGAACCCAGTCGCGCAGTCCAGGGCTTTGCGTCTGGTAGTTCTTCACCACGGTGCCCGGCGGATACTGGTTGTTGCACACCGGCAATCCCGAGACCGGGTCGAAACGGCGGCCCGAATACCCTTCGATGCCGTCATCCATGAGCCAGCCCTGGCAGCCGTCTGGGTCATAGGCGATGGCGGCCCCGCCATCCTGCAGCCCGATCCGGTCGCGCCCGGTGTCACGGTTGGTGGCGATCACCGTGTCAGGGCTTTGCACATAGGGCGTCACGCCGTCAGCGCATCCGGCAATCGAGGCCACGGCCAGCATCAGCACGGGGAATGTTGAGAGTTTTGTCATCCGGATCACCACCTGTAGCAAACGACTTCGACGCGGCGGTTCTGCTGCATGCCGGCAGCCGTGCCGTTCGTCGCGCGCGGTTGACGCTCGCCATAGCCGATCTCGCGCTCCACCATCGCCCCGACCGACCGCGCCACCGCCGCGACCGAAGCGGCCCTGCGCTGCGAAAGGCGCATGTTGTATTCATCGGACGCCCGGCTGTCGGTGTGGCCATAGATGGCATAGCCGAAGGCACCGGCGCTTTGGAAGAAATCGCGCAGATAGCGGTGGCCGTGGGCAGTCAGCTTGTGGCTGTCCGTGGCGAACAGCGTGTCGGTGTTCTCCACCAGGCAGGTGTTGCGCTTCAGGCAGACCGGCTTGCCGGTTTTCGGGTTGACCCGGTCCAGCATGTAGCCTTCGGCGCCGCCATCCGCCCACCAATGCATGCAGCCGTCGTCATCCACCCAGATGCCCCAATTGATCTTGCCGGCAACCTCGGGTCTGGCCTGCGCCATCGCCGCCGTCGTCATCCCTGACAGCGCGAAGGCGAGTGCCGCCGCGCCCATCGCAACCCGCACTGCTTTGGATATCAACCCCACAGCCGCAGCCCCCCATCATACAATGTTAACAGTCCCGTTACCTGCAAGAAATGCCGAGGCTGGCTTGCAAAGTAAAGCAAAATCTAAGGCTTTTTCGGGGCTTACATGGGGCAACGTTTCTCGCGGGGCGTCAATCGGCGGCGCGGCGGGCCGGTGTTTCCGTGCAGGACACAGCCAGGCCCCCCTCCGGGCTATGCGGAAATCCGCTCACCCGCCAAAGAGTTGGACGACGAAGCTAACACGCGGACCGGCACCAGTTCGCCCACTTTCCCGGCGGGGTCCGTCACATGCACCGCCTGCAGATAATCGGACTTGCCGACCATCTGTCCGGGCATCCGCCCCGGTTTTTCGTACAGCACCTCCACCACCCGCCCGACCATTGATTCCTGTGCCGCGCGCTGCTGTTGGGTGATCAGCGCCTGCAACTGCTGCAGCCGCGCATCCGCCAGACCCGGTTCAACCTCGGGCTTTTCGGCCGCAGGCGTGCCGGGCCGCGCCGAGTATCTGAAACTGTAGGCCGCCCCGAACCCCACCTCGCGGATCAGCGCCAGAGTTTCGGCAAAGTCCTGATCGGTCTCGCCGGGGAAGCCCACGATGAAATCCGAACTCAGCAGGATATCAGGCCGCGCGGCCCGGATCCGCGCCACAAGCGCCAGATACTGCGCCGCCGTATGCTTGCGGTTCATCGCCTTCAGGATCCGGTCCGACCCCGACTGCACCGGCAGATGCAGATAAGGCATCAGCGCGGGCAGATCGCCATGCGCCGCAATCAGGTCATCCTCCATGTCGTTGGGATGACTGGTGGTATAGCGCAGCCGGGCCAGCCCTTCGATGTTCGCCATCTCGCGCAGCAGCCGCGCCAGGGTCCAGTCGCCAACCGCCGAAGCGCCGTGATAGGCGTTCACGTTCTGCCCCAGCAGGGTGATGTCACGCACGCCGCGCGCCACCAGCCCGCGCGCCTCGTCAAGGATGCGCGCCACCGGGCGGCTGATCTCGGCCCCCCGCGTGTAGGGCACCACGCAGAACGCGCAGAACTTGTCGCAGCCCTCCTGCACCGTCAGAAACGCCACCGGCCCCCGGCTGCCCTGACGCGCAGGCAGCAGGTCGAACTTGTCCTCGACCGGGAAATCCGTATCGACCAGCGCCCCTTCGCCGCGCACCATCGCGGGCAGGCGGTGATAGGCTTGGCTGCCCACCACCAGGTCGACCAGCGGCATCCGGCGTTTGATCTCGGCGCCCTCGGCCTGCGCCACGCAGCCCGCGACGCCGATCTTCATCCCCGGATTGGCCGCCTTCAGGGGCCGCAGCCGCCCGAGGTCGGAATACAGCTTTTCCGACGCCTTTTCCCGGATGTGACAGGTGTTCAGCAGCACCAGATCGGCGTCCTCGGCCGCTTCGGTCAGCACATAGCCGTCCGCCGCCATCGCCTCGGCCATCCGTTCGCTGTCATAGACGTTCATCTGACAGCCATAGGTTTTCAGGAACAGCTTTTTCGGATCGGTCATCACGGGCACCCCTTGACCCGCCTGCCTAGTCCAATCCCCGGCGTTTCGCAACTTCCTGGCCGCAAGGCTTGCTATCGACGCCCCGTTGACCGATTCTGCGCCAAACCCGACAGGCCCCGGATCCGCGCATGAAATACCCCAGTCTCGATCAGTTCCTGACCACCGCCGCCGCGACCCTCGGGAAGGGGCCGGTCGCCATCGTGATGGCCGAAGACCCGGTCGAGGTCGACACCACTCTGCGCCATCACCTCGCCGCCGGTTTCGCACCGGTCCTGCTGCTGGCCGATGATGTCATCCCGGTGCCGCCCGAAGTCGAGGCGAAGATCCACCGCATCACATTCGACATCCACACCGACAGCGCCCTCATCCGTGCGGTGAACCGGCTGATCGAGGCGGCTCCGGGCCTGTGGATGTATTACTGCTTCAACGCCGAATACCTGTTCCATCCGTTCTGCGAAAGCCGCAACATCCGGGAAATGCTGGCCTTTCATACCGAAGAACGCCGCGATGCCGTGCTGAGCTACGTGGTCGATCTCTATGCCGCCGACCTGACCCGCTACCCCAATGCCGTGTGCATAGAAGGCGCGCAGATGGACAAGTCGGGCTACTATGCGCTCGGCCGACCCGACCCCGCCAACCACAACCACCCGCGCGAGCGGCAACTGGATTTCTTCGGCGGCTTGCGCTGGCGGTTCGAGGAACATATCCCCGCGCCCCGCCGCAAGATCGACCGGATCGCGCTGTTCCGCGCCAAGCCCGGCCTGCGTCTGCGCGACGATTTCACTTTCAACGACGAGGAATACAACACCTACGCCTGCCCCTGGCATCACAACATCACCACCGCCATCGTCTCGTTCCGCACGGCGAAGGCGCTGCGCACGAATGCCGGGTCGATGTTCGATATCCACACCTATCTGTGGCACAACTCGACCCAATTCCAGTGGCATTCGCAGCAATTGATGGATCTGGGGCTGATGGAACCCGGCCAATGGTTCTGAACTGGCCCCCGTTTCGACCGGACACTTGGGCATAACCATGGAGGCTTGGGCATATGCCTGAGCACCTACCCCGCCTTTCTCGCTTCTGAAATCACGGTCTTCCTCGGGGTTTTTCTGGGCGTGGCAACGCCAATGTCAGCCGCCCAGCATGACTTTACAGACATCCCCACGGCGGCAAGGCGACTTCTATGCTCATCGAGGGACATCGCCCGTTTGGCGATCGAAGGGCGGTTGCAACAGATTGAACCGCGCCGGGTTTGCCGGAGGCTGATTGACATTAGTTACGCGGCCATGGCTTCAGTTTCCAGAGTTGCGTAGAAGATTGCTTCGGCTTCCGCGGGCGGGATGTTCCCGATGGGTTCGAGCA
>Ga0247831_1000480_pt1 | contig 85982 bp, 64 predicted proteins | sample LaCruzMarch2015__9_FD_192406 | JGI IMG/M metagenome (GOLD analysis project Ga0247831, IMG submission 192406) | Freshwater microbial communities from meromictic Lake La Cruz, Castile-La Mancha, Spain - LaCruzMarch2015_1m | ecosystem: Environmental > Aquatic > Freshwater > Lake | place: Spain...
ATAAAATAGCATCAGCAGGTATAATTTCTTCATTAAATATTTTAATACGATCGCCAATTTTTAAATCCTTTACGGAAATTTGTTCTTCCTTATCATTTTTATCAATTCTTGTAACACCTAATGGGAAGTAAGAAGTAAAATCTCTATCAAAAGAAATTTGCTGGTAAGTTCTATTTTGCAAATACCTGCCAATGAGCATGAAGAAAACTATTCCCGACATGGAATCGAGATAACCAGCTCCGGTATTGCTGATTATTTCATAAACACTGCGAGAAAACGTGATAAGAATAGCCAAGGCAATTGGAGTATCAATATTGAGAAATTTCTGCTGATAACTCTTTATTGCAGAAGCAAAGAATTCAGAAGCTGAATAAAAAAATACAGGCAGCGCCAAAAACAAATTAAAATAATTGAAAAAGTATTTAAATTCGGGTTCATCGAATTTTCCTAAAGAGAAGTATTCTGGAAAACTAAACATCATAATATTTCCAAAACAAAAGCCAGCAATACCTATTTTTAATATTCGGGTATTATCAATTTTTTTTAGGCTTTTCTTTGAAATATCATTTAAACTGATGTGTGGTTCGTAACCAATATCGGTTAATTTTTCTGCAATTTTTGAGAGTGTTGTTAAATCATGATTAAATTGAATTGTAACTTCTTTTTTAATAAAATTAACAGTTGATTTTAAAACCCCTTTATCCAATTGCGGTAATTTCTCTAAAATCCAAATGCATGAATTACAATGCATCTGAGGCAAGTAAAATGTAATATGAGAAATATTATCTTGTTTAAAATGAATCAATTGATTGGCAATTGAAACATCATTCAGAAAATCGAATTTGCCTTTTCTGTGCTCGTGATTTTGATTAATGCCAGGTGCTGTATCTATTTCGTAATAAGTACAAAGGTTATTCTGGTTTATTATTTCATAAACTGTTTTACATCCATTACAACAAAAGTGCTTTTCGTCAATTATAATATCCGAATTAAATACATTATCTCCGCAGTGGTAACAAGTATTTAATTTTTTTGATTCATCCTCAGCAACTAATATCTCCGATTTATTCAAAATATATAGTATTATTGGTTATATATTGTCATTACTGGAACAGAGCTGCTAAAAGCAATTTCCTTAGTAATACTAGGATAGAATAGTTCATGAAAAAATGAGTGCTTCACTTGTTCCATGACAATCAAATCAATTTTCTGTTTCTCAATAAAACTTAAAATTGTGTTTACTACATTGTTTCTTGGGAAAATAAATGTTCTGTGATTTACATTTTCAAGCTTGCTTTCAATATAACTATCTGTTTCTACTTCATTTTCTGTTAGTAAATGCCCGTCAGGGATAACATGAATTACATTTAATAATGCACCAAATATTTCAGCTATATTCTTTATTTCGATTAAATCATGTGAACCATCTATATATTCTTTGTAATCACAAGCATAAGCGATGTTTTTAATTCCAGAATATCTGCAGTTAACTGGAACTACTATAACGGGTACTTCAGATTCTTTTGAAATAGAAATTGCATTACTTCCAAAAACCGCTTTACTTATACTACTTGTTTTTCCAGTAATTCCCATCACAATTAAATCCACATTTTTTTCTTTGACGTAATTATTTACATTTGACTTCAAATCACCCATTTCAACATTACAACTAATTGGCCCTATAAAAGGATATATTTCATTTATTTTATGTGCTCTGTCCTTTAGTAATTTTGTATTATACTCTATATTACTGCTTATTGTAAACGCCACAGGTTCAAACTCATAACTAGCTACTGGCATTTGTTCGCTATGAAGAAAAATCATACTAGCTTTTAAATCATTAGCAATACCAGCAGCAAATTCCAATGCATTATCTGAAGGGTCGGAGAAATCCACAGGAACAAGAATTGTTTTCATACAAATAATTTTTAACAAAGCTATTTCCTAGGAGCTATCAAAATGCTAATCAAAGTCACTATCATTTATGATATTTATCATATATAAACAAGGGCGAGGCTTATGAAATTTCGACAGACTTCAAAGGAATAGAAAACTATCTTTGCAATTGAAATCATTTGTAATTTAATATTATTTACCATCTGAATGGAAACGATGCACGCCCTATTCGAATATGCAACAGAAGGAATAATTATTTCTGATGAATCAGGATGTATTATTAGGATCAACCCTAGTGCTGAAAAATTGTTTGGATATGATAAAGATGAATTGCTTTTAAAAAAGATTGAAGAATTGGTACCTACAAGGTTTGTTCACAACCATGAAAGCAATCGAGCGAAATTCAATGATAGTCCTTCACCCAGAATTATGGGAAAAGGAATTGATTTGTATGGTAAAAAAAAAAACGGTGCTGAATTTCCATTAGAAATAAGTTTAAGTCCATATAAGTTTAATAAGGAAAACTATGTCATTGCATTTATAATTGATATTACAGCCAGAAAAAATGCAGAGGAAAAAATTAAAAAAATAAATGCCGAATTAGAATTGAAAGTTGAAGAAAGAACTAAAATTCTAAAGGAAACCCTTTATGAATTAGAAGCTTCTAAGGAAGAGCTAAGCAGTGCATTAGAAAGAGAAAAGGAATTAAATGATATGAAATCGAGGTTTTTGACTATGGCTTCGCATGAATTTCGCACCCCATTAAGTACGATTTTATCTTCTGCATCTTTAATAAGCAAATATAAAACATCTGAAGAGGAGGAAAAACGTTTTAAGCATGTGGACAGGATTAAATCTGCTGTATCAAATATGACTTTAATCTTGAACGACTTTTTATCTGCAGGGAAATTGGAAGAAGGTAAAATTTCAATTAATCTGGTTTCAGTAAATATTCCTGAATTTATTTCAGATTGTATTAATGAAATGTCAAATGTATTAAAAAAAGGACAAGAGGTTAATTATAAGCATATTGGCCCAGATTTATTTGTTACAGATACGCAGTTTTTAAAAAATATTATTATCAATCTTGTTTCGAATTCAAGCAAATTTTCTTCTGAAAACAAATCAATACAGATTGAAACCATAAATAATATTGAAGAGCTGCACCTTCATGTAAAAGACTATGGAATTGGAATTCCTCTAGAAGAGCAGCGAAATTTATTTCAACGTTTTTTCAGAGCAAAAAATGCAATGAATATTCAAGGAACGGGTTTAGGATTGAGTATTGTGGAGAAATATCTTGAGTTACTGCAAGGAACAATTACTTTTGAAAGTGAATTAAATGTTGGGACAACCTTTTACATTACATTAACAAAAAAACATGAAAACAATCCTACTCATTGAAGATAACTTAGAAGTTAGAGAAAATACAGCTGAGATTTTAGAACTAGCAAATTACATTGTCTTGCAGGCAGAAAATGGCAAAATTGGAGTTGAGATTGCAATTTCTAAACATATAGACTTAATAATTTGTGATATAATGATGCCAATTCTTGATGGATATGGTGTAATTCATCTTTTAAGTAAAAACCCCAAAACTGCTGGAATACCATTTATCTTCTTAACAGCCAAATCTGAAAGAGGCGATTTTAGAAAAGGAATGGAAATGGGAGCTGATGACTATTTAACAAAACCATTTGATGATATTGAATTACTAAGGGCTGTAGAAAGCAGATTTAAAAAATCAGAAGTAATAAAAGATGATTTTGTAAGAGATGGAAAAGGCTTAAATAATTTTTTGGATGAGGTAAAATCCATTAAAGAACTGAAAGATTTAAGTTCAGGAGCTAAAACAAAATTTTACAAAAAGAAAGAGGCTATTTATGTGGAAGGGAGTACACCTAATTTTTTATACTTAATAGAAAAAGGGAAAGTTAAAATTTATAGAGAACATCAATATGGTAAAGAATTAATTATTTCGTTGTTAAAAGAAGGAGATTTCTTTGGATACACTGCACTACTTCATGAAAATAATTACAACGAAAGTGCTGAAGCCCTAGAAGACGTTACCATCGTGATGATTCCTAAAGAAGATTTTTACGCTTTGTTAAATAGCAATCATTTTGTAATGAAAAGATTTGTGAAGTTGCTTTCAAATGAGGTTCAAGAAAAGGAAGAACAATTACTTCAAATGGCTTACAGCAGTGTAAAAAAACGAGTTACTGAAACGCTTATAAAACTGCAAAAACAAAATCAAAAAGAAACCGAGGTATTTAATATTTCTATATCAAGAGAAGACTTAGCGAATGTAGTAGGCACTGCTACAGAATCATTGATAAGAACACTTGGAGATCTTAAACATGATAATTTAATAGAAATTAAAGGAAGTAATATTTCCATAACAGACCTCAAAAGACTTGAGACTTCGGTTAAGAAGAACTATTAGTCACAATTCTCTAATCAATAACTTCAATTGCCAATAAGCAAGACAGTTCCCTTTTCTATAAATTCCTTATCCTTAATATCAGTTCCGCTAATAACATAAAAATAAGTCCCTTCTCTCAATTTCTCACCGTTTAAAGTTCCGTCCCAACCATTTTCTACATCATTCCAGCTATATATAGGATTTCCCCATCTGCTAAAAACTTGCGCACTAAAAGTCTTTACAGCATTATGTTTTACTTTAAACAACTCATTAAAGCTATCTCCATTTGGACTGAATACATTTGGAACTAGGAGTAAAAGTTTATCGCTTTTCACTTTAATTATTTTGTAAGAAGTATCCGCGCAACCCGTGCTATTAGTACAAATCACTTTCAATTCAACGTTTCCTGAATCAGGGAAGTTAATTATTCCTGGAGCAGTAAAATCAATGCTTAAAGAATTTTGATACCAAAAACAGCTTTCCGCGTTTATACTTATTTCATCCACAGAAACAGACAAAGTGGTATAACCAGAATCGACATCAGTAACAATTTCAGTGGAAACTGGTAATCCAGTAATAACTATTTGATCTGTGGCTGTATTACAAAGTCCTTGTCTTGTTAATGTGTAAGTACCCGCAGTAATTACTGTGATGTTTTGGCTTTGTTCCCCTGTATTCCATTCATTCATTGAAACTTCAGAAGAACTTAACTCAATTGGCTCACCTGAACACAATGAAGTTCCGCTATTACTGGTAATTTGCGCTAAAACTAGTGTGTTTCTAGCCAATACAATTTTTAAAGGAAGACTTTCGCAATTTCCTAATAAACTAGTAACATAAAATGTATCTGCTACTGTTGTAGGTTGAAAAGATGTTCCGTTTTCTAGTAAGTTCTGTAAATTAATGTCATCATACCAATTAATGCTACCTGTACCATTACTTATTACTTCCAATAAAGGAATAGGGTCTCCTTCACAATAAGTTAGTAAAGTATCTCCAGATGGAATTTGTACAAAAGAGAATTCCATTTCAACAGAGGTTAATTCTGAAGTGCATCCATTTAATGTTTGGTTTACAAAATAAGTAGTATTTACATTTGAAACTGGCAAAAAAGCATTTCCAGTAGCTACAAGTTGGGTGAGATTTGCATCTGAATACCAATTAATAGTTGCACCATTATCTCCTATAACTTCCAAGCTATCTAAGTTTGCGCCAGCACAGTATATAGTATTACCTGTAATAACTGGATCGCTTAGGTTTATTATATTTAATGTTTGTGTTTCAGAATCTTGGCAATTTCCATTTCCTACGGAATATGTTATAGGAACAAGACCATTAATTCCACTAATATTTAAAACACTGCCCGAAACGCCTGTACCACTCCAAGTACCGCCGAGTGTTCCTAATAATAAGGAATTTAAGTCGAATCCAGTCGTACTTCCGCAAATATTTACTGGATTAGAAAATGAGGCATCAACATTTGTACTCACGTTAACTGTATGAGTTACACTTGAAGGGACTGTTAAACAATTGTTTGTAGGAATTACTGTATAGGTTAAATCAATATTTCCATTTAAACCCGAAGGATTAAAAATATTTCCGATTACACCTGGTCCTGAAAAAGTACCACCTAAAGTACCGGTAATGAAAGCACTTAAATCAATTGGAGGTGAAGTTTCGCAAAAAGCACCTGGATTGGTCCAATTTGCTGAAAATGGCGTAAATGGAGCTTGACAACCTGTATTTGAATATGTGGCATTTCCATCATTATCAAAGCTAACAGTTGCTCCGTTTTGTGCTATATTTTGGCCATTAACATTCACTAGACTTGTTCTTTGGTAGGTTACAGTTTCTGTACAAGGATTTGTTGCGCTTGTTATATATATTGTTAATGTTTGATTATCAGGAGAAGCTATACTATAATTCAAGAAATGCCCACCAGTCTGACTGCTATGTTGATGATAAATTACAAATAAAGTATCTGTTAAATTTGCAAAAGAGTTTAAGGATACATCTACTTGATAACTTGTGATGGCTAAGACTCTTGCCCCAGCCGATAAAACTCCATTTTCAGGTTCTCTAAGAAAACCGCAACCTGTAATGGTTCCATTTAACTCGGCTGTCTTGTTTTGTGTAAAGGTATTCTGCACAAAACCACCAAAAGTTAGCTGAGGGTTTACTTCGAAAGATGGCCAGCCATCAAAGAGTTGTATTTCAGAAATACTTATGGAATTCGAACCAACTCTAAACCTAAACATTTCATTTAAACCTTCAGGACTAGCTCCTCCATCACAAGCATCTACAAGAATTGTTTCTACTTCAATACAATTTTGAGAATTGATGTTTGAAAAACTAAAAGTTAAGATTATTACAGTAATCAAATAATTTATTTTATTCATTTCCCTAGTGTTTAAATGGTTGTACATTTTAATAGTTAAAACTAACTTCTTGTTTAAGTTCGGGGTGAAGTGACAATGCAACAGGACAAGTTCTAGCCGCCTTTTCAATTATATTTTTTTCAAGTTCTGAATATTTTTGAGGAAAATTATTGAAACTAACTTCAATTTTCGACACTTTTCTTGGATTTGATGCCATGTGTTTGGTAATAAAAACCTCAACGCCATCTATATTAAAACCATGAGTTCTTGCAGCAATACCAATTATTGAAAGCATACAACTTCCTAATGAGGCACTAAGCATATCAGTTGGTGAAATAGCTTCGCCTTTGCCTTGATTGTCAATAGGAGCGTCGGTAACAACATTCTGTCCTGAAGCTACATGTGTAATATGGGTTCTTAAGTCGCCTTGATAAATGGTTTTGATGGTTGGCATTAATTTGTACTTTAGGTAATTTGGTTTTGTATCTTTGACACTTCTTTCCAAAAGTATTGAAAAAACTATTAGACATATTATTTTCTGCAATCTTTTTAAAGAAGAACTTATTTTTGCTTTTCTTTTTATTTGGTTTTGCAGGAAACATGTTGGCCCAAGACATTAAAGGTGTTGAGGAGAAAGGCATTCTTTATAAGTATGTGAAGCATTCGGGATTTACAATACATACACAGGGTGTTGGAATCAACTACAGAAGAGGAAAACACCTCACAGGATTCAGCTATAGATTTTGGGATTTCTCTTTAGTGAGCATGAAACATCCTAAAGAAATTCGCTCTGTTAACCCATTTAGCAGTAATAACGGAGGTTTTATTTATGGTAAATTAATTGGACTTTCTATTTTAAGAGCTGGAATTGGCAAACAAAAGGCCATCAATAAGAAAGGAGATATTGGTGGAGTTGAATTGAGTTATGCATACTTTGGAGGATTTTCTATAGCGGTTGAGCGACCAATCTATCTTAATATTTTCTATATTTCTGACCAAACTGGGGTAAAAGAAAAAGTAGAAAAATACAATCCTGATATTCATTTTCCAGATAACATTGCAGGAAGGGCTTCAATATGGAAAGGTTTTTCGGAGCCAAAATTTCACCCGGGCTTTTATGCTTCATTTTTATTGAATGTAGAATTTGGTAAAGACCCCAAGAAATTGCATTCTTTAGAAACTGGAGCAACTGTTGATGCATTTCTAAACCCAATTCAAATAATGGCGTTTAATAAGCCAACAAACGCATACGTTACTTTATTTATTAGATACCTTTTCGGAAAAAAGTGGAACAGAGCATGAACGAAATCATAGAAAAACCAATCCGGGTAAAAAAACCAGAATGGTTAAGGGTAAAATTACCAACAGGGCCTGAATATGCAGAGGTTAGAAAGTTGGTAGATGAACATAAACTACATACTATTTGCGAAAGTGGCAACTGTCCTAATATGGGCGAATGCTGGGGAGCAGGAACAGCAACTTTTATGATTTTGGGTAATATATGTACCCGTTCTTGCGGATTTTGTGCTGTAGCTACAGGAATGCCTAGTTCAGTTGACTGGAATGAACCAAAGCGCGTTGCAAATTCTGTGAAGTTAATGAGTGTAAAACATTGTGTAATTACCTCGGTTGACCGCGATGATTTAAAAGACGGAGGCTCAATTATTTGGGTAGAAACCATAAACGCAGTAAGAGCTGCTAGTCCAAATACCACCATGGAAACTCTTATTCCTGATTTTATGGGGAAATGGGAAAACTTGCAAAGAATAATTGATGTTAGACCTGAGATTGTATCTCATAATTTAGAAACTGTGCGTAGACTTACAAAAGAGGTTAGAATTCAAGCAAAGTATGATAGAAGTTTAGAAGTGTTGAGCAGACTAAAAGAAGGCGGCTGCAACACCAAATCAGGCGTTATGCTTGGTTTAGGTGAAACAGAAGATGAGATTTACGAAACCATCACGGACCTTAGAAATGCGAAAGTTGAAGTTTTAACCTTAGGACAATATTTACAACCAACTCCAAAGCACCTGCCAGTAGCCGAGTTTGTGCATCCAGATAAATTTGCCCAATACAAAGAATTTGCAATGGGTTTAGGCTTTAGGTATGTCGAAAGCGGTCCTTTGGTAAGAAGTTCTTACCATGCGGAGAAGCATTTGTTTTAAGCTAAAATATTAGAAAGAGAATTAGTTGGGAGCTTACCAATTAATTTACCACCGAACTCAATTTTTCTTTTTTCGGAACACTGAGCTTTAAAGGGTTTTTTACCTTTTCCTCCAAAAGTGCAAGTCGTAAAACTTCTTTCATGTTGGAAACATAATGAAAGGTCATTCCTTTTAAATAGTCGGCATTTATTTCTTCAATGTCTTTTCTATTTTCCTGAGAAAGGATTACCTCTTGAATATCAGAGCGTTTTGCAGCTAAAATCTTTTCTTTGATTCCGCCTACAGGAAGCACAACTCCACGTAAAGTAATTTCACCGGTCATTGCTAATTTTGACTTTATCTTTTTCTGGGTAAATGCTGATGCAAGCGCAGTTAACATTGCAATTCCAGCTGATGGGCCGTCTTTTGGAGTAGCTCCTTCAGGAACGTGAATATGAACATTGTAATGATCAAATATTTCAGGTTCAATACCCAAATATTCTTCTGAATGCGCTTTTAGGAATTCTAAAGCTATGACTGCACTTTCTTTCATAACATCACCTAAATTACCTGTTAATGAAAGTTTACCATTGCCTTTGCTTAAAAGCGCTTCAATAAATAAAATATCTCCGCCCACTGAAGTCCATGCCAAACCTGTAACAACTCCAGCTACTTCGTTATTTTCATACTTATCTCTATGAAAAGTTGCTGGTCCCATAATTCTGGTTATATCCTTTTCATCTACCTTACTATCAATTACTTCTTCCATAGCAACAGATTTAGCAATTGAGCGCATAACCTTAGCGATGCGTTTATCCAAACTTCTCACACCCGATTCTCGCGTATAATCTTCAATTAACTTTTCAATCCCTTTTTTGGTGAACTTTACATGAGAAGTTTTCATTCCATGTTCTTTCAATTGTTTGGGAATTAGGTGTTGCTTGGCTATTTCGACTTTTTCTTCTTGGGTATAACCAGTAACTTCAATAAGTTCCATTCTATCTAAAAGTGCAGGTTGAATGTTGCTTAAATTGTTTGCTGTAGCAATAAACATTGCCCTGCTTAAATCAAAATCTTGCTCAACATAGTTATCGTAAAAAGTACTATTTTGTTCAGGGTCAAGGACTTCAAGCAATGCTGATGAAGGATCTCCATGAAAATCACGTCCAACTTTATCAATTTCATCTAAAACAAATACAGGATTTGCTGACTTTACTTTCCTTAGATTCTGAATAATCCTTCCAGGCATGGCTCCAATGTAGGTTTTTCTGTGCCCGCGAATTTCTGCTTCATCACGTACACCGCCTAAAGACATTCTAATGTATTCTCTTCCAAGCGCTTTTGCAATTGATTTCCCGAGTGAAGTTTTACCAACACCTGGAGGACCGTAAAAGCATAAAATTGGAGAGCGCATATCACCTTTTAATTTCAATACAGCAAGGTATTCGAGAATTCTTTCTTTTACTTTTTCAAGGCCATAATGGTCTTTGTCTAAAATTTTTTGTGCTTTTTTAAGGTCGAAAATATCTTCAGAATACTCATTCCAAGGCAATTCTAAAAGTAAATCCAAGTAGTTTCTTTGCACTGAAAATTCTGCCATATTAGGATTGATTCGACCTAATTTATCTAACTCTTTAAAGAAATGCTTTTTAACACTTTCACCCCATTTCTTGGTTTCAGCTTTTACTTTTAACTCGTCTAATTCTTCCTCATAAACGTTTCCACCAAGCTCTTCTTGAATTGTTTTAAGTTGTTGGTGTAAAAAATATTCTCTTTGTTGCTGGTCAATATCAATCTTTACTTTGCTTTGAATTTGATTTTTTAATTCAAGCATTTGCAGTTCTTTGGTAATATATGTCAAGACCAATTCTGCTCTTGCTTTTAAATCTGGCACTTCTAACATCTTTTGCTTATCGGCCATTTCGGCGTTCATGTTAGATGAAATAAAATTGATTAAAAACGAGGGACTTTCAATATTTTTAATTGCAAAGCCTGCCTCGGAAGGAATATTTGGAGATTGTTGAATTATTTGCAGAGATGTGTCTTTTAAAGAAGAAATTAATGCGACAAATTCTTTATCATTTTTTGCAGGTCTTGTTTCTTCAAAATTTTTAATTGTTGCCTTAAGATAAGGCTCAGTTTGGGTAGGTTTATCTAATCGAAAACGCTTTTTACCTTGTATAATAACGGTGGTGTTTCCATCAGGCATTCTAAGCATTTTAACTATCAAAGCGATGGTTCCAACATTATTTAAATCATCGAAAGTTGGATCTTCTACCGCCACATCTTTTTGAGAAACTACACCAATAATGCGGTCGGCTTTATAAGCATCTTTTATTAACTTAATGCTTTTATCTCTTCCAACCGTTATTGGAATTACAACTCCTGGAAAAAGTACTGTGTTACGTAGCGGTAAAAGTGCCACTTCGGCAGGAATTTTTTCTGTATTCATTAGCTCTTCATCTTCACTCGACATAAGAGGAATAAATTCAGCGTCTTCTTCAATAGGGCTTGAAAAACGTATATTGTTGAAATTTGAAAGTTCGTTCATAATTGGATAATGAAAGTGACAATTCGTCTGAATTATTACTTAAATAAGAATTAATAAATTGATGAAAGTTAAAAGTCAATTGATGTGCCAAGTAGATTAACCGCCTTGTCTAAAAGATTTGGTTAATTCGAAAACTTTATAAAAAATGTCTTGCTCTAAACCATCAAATTTTTTACCCCTTCTTATCATAACAAGTCTTGCCGTTTCTGAAGCTTTTTCTAATAGATATTCTGTAGTTCCTTGAGGACCGCCCCAAGTAAATGAAGGAATAAAGTTACGAGGAAATCCTGCGCCAAAAATGTTGGCGCTAACACCAACTACAGTCCCAGTATTAAACATCGTATTGATTCCACATTTACTATGATCGCCCATAATAAGTCCGCAAAATTGCAGACCGGTTGGAACAAATCTTTGTAATGGATAATTCCAAACTTTTACTTCTGCGTAGTTATTTTTAAGGTTTGAGTTATTAGAATCGGCTCCAATGTTGCACCATTCTCCTAAAACCGCATTTCCTAAGAATCCATCATGTCCTTTATTTGAAAATCCTTGAATTACGACATTCGAAATCTCACCTCCTACTCTAGATTCTGGTCCAATTGTGGTGGCTCCATAAATTTTTGCCCCCATCTTTACTGAAGCACTTTCGCACAATGCAAATGGTCCACGAATTAGACTGCCTTCCCAAATTTCTGCGTTTTTTCCAATATAAATGGGCCCCTGAGAAGCATTTAAAACCGAACATGAAATTTTTGCTCCTTCTTCAACAAATATCTCAGTTCCTAAAACCGTGTTTGATTTATCTATTATTTGAGAAACTCGCCCTTTCGTTAGTAATGCATAATCATCTTTAATTGCAGCTCCATTTAAGCTAAAAATATCCCACAAATCAGAAACTCTTGGCGTATTTAGTACAAACGGCTGAACTTTATAACCTGCAGCTATGGTTTGCAAATGAGTGGTATTATTTCTCGCAGCAAGTAATTCTCCTTGGCAAACTAGCGCTTGCCCTGGTTCTAATGCAGCAATTTTTTCCCACAATTGTTCAGTTGGAAGTAAAGAACCTGCAATTAAAATATTATCATCACTTACTACAAGAGGGAATTTTTGTTGTAAATAATCTTGACTTAAAAAAGAAACGGGCAGATTGGTAACTTTTTCCCATTTTTCTTTGATTGTAAGAATTCCTATTCTAAGATCTGCTACAGGTCTTGTAAATGTTAAAGGAAGTAAGTGAGCTCTTCGCTCATCATCGAATAAAATGATATTCATCATGATACAAAAATAAAAAAGCCCTCGAAGTGAGGGCTCTTTTCAAAAAATAAATATTTTATATTATTCTTGATCTTGGTTAACCTTGCTTTGGTGGTTTTTGTAACGATTGCGGAATTTATCAACACGACCAGCAGTATCAACCATTTTAAACTTACCTGTATAGAAAGGATGAGATGATGCAGATATTTCCAACTTTGCAAGTGGATATTCATTTCCATCTTCCCAAACTATAGTTTCTTTTGTAGCAATGCAAGATCTTGTAAGAATTGCTGTTTCGTTAGACATATCTTTAAATACAACTAAACGGTAGTTACTCGGGTGGATATCTGGTTTCATGATATTTCTTTGCTAAAAATTGGACGGCAAAAGTATTTTAATTTATTGATTTATGCAAGTAGTAAAACAAGAATATTTTTGAGATTACGTTTTTTCAATAAAATTGATTAGCCTAAAGCTTCAATGATATCGTATTTAGTGATGATATGCACTTCGCTTAACATGTCTCTTACTAAAACCGCGTCGTTTTCTCTGTTAATTAATCCAGAAATATCTTCTAAAGTAGATTGAGGAGAAACGAAAGGAAAAGGTGCTTGCATCAATTTATCAACAGTTTCATTTTTAATTTCTGGCTGCTCGATGAGTGAAGCGTATAAATGGTTATCACTTAAAGAACCAACAAATTCGCCATTTTTTAAAATAGGAATTTGCGAAATATCAAATTTGCGCATCAATGTAAATGCATCAGAAACAGCAGCATTGCTTTCCAAAGTCACTAATTTTTTATGTTTGTGTCTTTCGATGAGGTCAATTGCTTTAGGTGATTTTTCTTCTAAGAAACCACGGTCTCGCATCCATTCGTCGTTGTACATTTTACCTAAATAGCGTGTGCCATGGTCGTGAAAGATTACAACTACGATATCTCCAGGTTTAAACATGTGCTTCATTTGGAGCAAACCTGCCATAGCTGAACCTGCTGAATTACCGGCAAATATTCCTTCTTCTCTTGGAATTCTGCGGGTCATCATTGCAGCATCTCTATCAGTAACCTTTTCGAAATGATCAATTATTTTAAAATCAACATTTTGAGGAAGGAAATCCTCTCCAATACCTTCAGTGATATAAGGATAGATTTCATTCTTATCGAATATTCCAGTTTCCTTGTATTTCTTAAATACAGAACCATAAGTATCAATACCAAGAATTTTGATGTTTGGATTTTTTTCTTTTAAATATTTTCCAGTTCCACAAATGGTACCACCCGTTCCAACTCCAACAACTAAATGTGTTATCTTACCTTCAGTTTGGGCCCAAATTTCGGGACCCGTTTGTTCATAATGTGCTTGAGAGTTACTTAAGTTATCGTATTGATTTGGTTTCCATGAATTTGGAACTTCTTTTTCCAATCTGGAAGAAACGGAATAATAGGAACGTGGATCTTCGGGTTCAACGTTTGTTGGACAAACAATAACCTCAGCACCAAAAGCTCTCAAAGCATCAACCTTTTCTTTAGATTGCTTATCTGTTGTGGTGAAGATGCATTTATAACCTTTAATAACTGCTGCAATCGCCAAGCCCATTCCAGTATTTCCACTGGTGCCTTCTATGATAGTTCCTCCTGGTTTCAGGCGGCCATCTTTTTCAGCATCTTCAACCATTTTCAAGGCCATTCGGTCTTTAATAGAGTTTCCAGGATTAGTGGTTTCTATTTTTGCAAGAACGGTGGCGGGAATGTCCTTTGCAATTTTGTTAATTTTTACCAATGGCGTGTTGCCGATTGTGAATAGGATATTTTCAGAATACATCCGGCAAAGGTAGAAATTGTGCAAATTTGTAGCATATTATTTTTTACTATGAATTCATTTTTAGAAAAAGATAGAGTTAACAGGGCTTTGGCTATTGCTTCTCTCATTTTATTTGGTGCTTTGCTTGTTTATCTCCTTCGAGATTTTGTTAATGCATTCCTTGGAGCCGTAATTTTTTATCTTCTTTTTAAATCATTTATGGTTTATTTAACCGAGAAAAGAAATTGGAAGCCAAGTCTAGCAGCCACAGTAATTATTATCTTATCTTTTCTAATTGTATTACTACCTGTGCTTTCTACAGCATTTATGGTATACTCTAAGGTTAGTGCAATTGCGTCAAATCCTGATGCAGTGCTAGTTATGTTTGAAAATTTAAACACAAAAGTTAAATCTCTAACAGGTGAAGAGTTGTTAACATCAGACAGAATAAAATCTATACAACAATCAGCAGGAGACCTCATAACTGATTTTATTAGTACTGCTTTCGCCATAGTTGCACAAATTGGAATTATGTATTTCTTACTTTACTATTTGCTTATCAATCACAATAAAACTGAGATATCACTTTCTAAAATTTTACCAATTAGCGGCAGAAGCAGTCTTGTATTATATCATGAATTGCAAACCATGACATTCTCAAATGCTATAACAGTTCCACTTTTAGCAATTATTCAGGGACTTTGTGCATGGTTAGGCTTTTGGATTTTTGGTGTAAATGAGCCTTTTTTCTGGGCAATAATGCTTGCTTTGTTTTCTATCATTCCTTTAGTGGGAACTGCAATTATTTGGGCACCAATTGGCTTATTTTTAATTGCTTCAGCAGAAACATGGCAAGGTGTTGGGCTCTTAGTCTACAGCGCTGCAATAATTACGAATATTGATAATGTTTTTAGGTTTATTATTCAAAAAAAATTCGCAGAAGTACATCCAATTATAACAGTATTAGGAGTTATAATTGGCTTGAATTTATTTGGTTTACCTGGATTAATTTTTGGCCCGTTGCTTATTTCTTACTTTTTGATATTCATAAAAATGTACCAAAAAGAATATTTAGAAGCTGTTGATGAGGATATAAAAACAGAAGCAACAACTGACAAATGATTTTCAAGGACCAGTTAAATAGGGAAGTTGAAATAATCGAGTTTCCTAAAAGGATTATTTCATTGGTTCCTTCTCAAACAGAGTTATTGTTTGACCTTGGTTTAGATGATGAAATTATTGGAATTACGAAATTTTGTATTCATCCAAAAATTTGGCATCAAAACAAAACGAAGGTTGGTGGAACAAAAAAAGTAAATATTGAAAAAATCAAAAGCCTACATCCTGATTTAATAATTTGTAATAAAGAAGAAAACACAAAAGAAGAAATAGAGCTGTTGGCCAAAAATTTTCCTGTTTGGATTTCAGATATAAAAAGTTTGTCGGAAGCGCTAGACATGATAAAATGTGTTGCAGAAATTACAGGCAAAAGCGAAAAAGCAGAAGTGCACATCCAAAAAATCAGGAGTGAATTTTCAGCTTTGCAACCCATTAAAACAGAAAAAAAAGCACTCTACTTAATATGGAAAGAGCCTTGGATGAGCGTAAATTCTGAAACCTTTATACATGATATGCTTGTTAGATGTGGTTTTACTAACGTTACACAAAGTAACATTCTACGGTATCCTGAGTTAACTACACAAGAGTTAGTTCAATTAAATCCCGATTTTGTTTTTCTTTCTTCAGAACCTTTTCCTTTCAAACTTAAACATTTAAAAGAGATTGAAGGATTGTTACCACATGCCAAAGTTAATTTGGTAAATGGTGAAGCATTTTCTTGGTATGGCTCACATTTATTGAAAAGTGGAGCTTATTTCAAAGAATTAATTCAAATCTGTTCTGATTAATATTTAGGGGTTTCCAAACACTTTATTACTTTAAAATTCTATTTTTGGGGCACCATAAGTCCATTTTTTGCGTTATGGAATCAAGTGAAAAAAACTCTATTTAGCCTTTTTGTATTATTAATTTTTTCTGAACTATCAGCGCAACGCGTGGGTGTTGTGTTAAGCGGCGGAGGAGCCAGCGGTGTAGCGCACGTTGGAGTTCTTAAGGCTTTAGAAGAAAATAATATTCCAATAGATTATATTGCTGGAACATCTATGGGCGCTTTGGTTGGTGGAATGTATGCAATGGGCTATAATCCTAATGAAATTGAAGCGATACTTACCTCAGCAGATTTTCAAAAATGGGTTTTTGGAAAACAAGACGATCGTTACGTTTATTATTTTAGAGAAAGAGCCGAAAACAGCTCTTGGATTGGATTGAAGTTTAAAATTGATTCAACTTTTCAGACTAAACTTCCTACCAACATAATTTCACCTATAAACTTAGATTTCGCTTTTATGGAACGTACGTCTGCGGTTAGTGCAGCAGCAAAGTACGATTTCGATAGTTTGTTTGTGCCTTATAGAGCTGTTGCTGCTGATATACATAATAAACAAGAGGTAATATTTAGCAAAGGAGATTTAGGTCAGGCGATGCGCGCATCTACCACTTATCCTTTTTTCTTCAAACCAATAGTTGTAGATGATAAGTTATTGTTTGATGGCGGATTGTATAATAATTTTCCAGCCGATGTAATGTATCGGGATTTTTTACCAGATGTTATAATTGGAAGCACTGTTGCTTCTGAAATGTCACCACCAGAAGAGGACGATATCTTTTCACAGATTAAAAATATGTTGATGGAAAGAACGCTTTACAATGAAGTGTGTGAAACAGCCAGTATGATTACTATAAGACCCAAAAATGCAAAAATATCGATTCTCGACTTTAGTAAAAATGAAGAGGTAATACAAAATGGATACAATAGTGCACTAGAAAGGATGCCGGAAATTTATAAAATGGTTAGCCGCATTCAGGATAGCACAAGTTTAACTGAAAAGCGGCAAAAATTCCGTGCTCTGCTAAAACCTATGATAATTGATGATATTCAAATTTCGGGTTTAACAAAAAATCAAACTAGTTATGTGAATGGTGTTTTAGGTAAAAGGAAATTCCCTGTAGACCTTGCAGAACTTCGTCCTTATTATTTCAGGTTGGCCTTTGATGACAGAATTAAAAAGATATATCCTTTAGCACAATATGATTCTTCTGACCAACATTTCAGGTTAAAGTTGCAAATGAAATTAGATAAAGATTTATTTGCTCAATTTGGAGGACTGTTTTCTTCTAGGCCCATCAATACTGGCTTTGTATCACTCAGATATAACAGAATTTCAAGAATAGGAATTTCTTTAGATGCCAATGCTTATTTCGGTAAATTTTACGGTTCATTACAAGTAAAAGGGACTTTCGATTTCCCATTTAAAACACCATTTTTGATAGAAGGTGATTTTACTACAAACAACTTTGATTATTTTACAAGTGCGAGTACATTTTTCGAGGACATTAAACCGTCGTATCTTATTCAATATGATAGGTATTTTACTGGAGGTTTAAGTTTACCTCTTGCAAATCATGGGCGCATTAGAACAGGCCTTACTGGTGCGAGAGTATTTGATGATTATTATCAAACTTCAAATTTTTCCACCGCAGATACAGCAGACAGGACTAATTTTAACCATGGTTCAGGTTGGTTAACTATTGAAAGAAACACATTGAATAAAAAGTTCTATGCCAATAGTGGCAGTAATTTTATTATTAGAATTAAGTATTTCGCTGGTCAAGAGTATAATATTCCTGGCAGTACATCATTAGTGAAAGATGAATTTGCAGCCAATCATGATTTTTTCAGGGCTCGTGTTATTTATGATTCTTATTTTAATAAAAGAGGGCGCTTTAAAGCTGGATTTTACGGTGAAGCTGTAGTTTCAAATCAACCTTTCTTCAATAACTACACTGCTACTTTAATGGAAGCAGCAATATTTTCTCCAGTTCCTGAAAGTAAAACACTTTTCTTACCACAATATAGAGCGCACAATTTTATAGCGGCTGGAATAAAAACTGTAACTAGCTTTACTAACAGACTAGATTTGAGAATTGAAGGGTACATTTTTCAACCCCATAAAGAAATTCTTCAAAATGAATTCCTAGCTGCATACTATGGCAAACCTTTCGAAAAAAGATATTTTATGGCAAGTGCTGTTTTGGTGTATCATACACCTATAACCCCAATTGCAATTAGTTTAAATTATTATGACAGGATAAAAAACCCTTTCTCAATAATTTTCACAATGGGTTATTTGTTATTTAATAAAAGAGCTATTGATTAATAAAATCGAAAGTTCCTCCAGTGTGTAAGTACAACATTCTGCTATTCTTTTTGAATTTCCCTTTATTGATTTCTTCAAATAACCCATAAATAGCTTTAATTCCATAAACCTTATCGAATGGAATTTGAGTGCTTTCAAAAATCTCTTGTTGAAAATCTAATAGCTCTCCATTCACTTTGGCATATCCACCAAAGTGATAATGAGTGATGATGGAAACTTTTTGAAATGCACTCAGAACCAAATTTGCTGAATTAGTTAATTCATTTTGAATGATGTTTTCACCTTTCAATACCTGAAAACCAAGTATTTCACAATTTTTATTTTTAGCAGCTACTCCTGCTAAAGTGGTTCCAGTTGCACATGGTAAAACGATAAAATCATAAGGCTCAATTTCATTCACCATATCCTGAGCTCCAGCAATTCCTCTTTCACCAGCACCGCCTTCTGGAATAATTAAACTGTCTGGAAATCTTAACTTTAAATCATTTATAAAATCAATCTCTGTTTTGCCTTTATAGTTAGTTCGAGAAACAAAAATTAATTCCATTCCATTTTCCACAAATGCATTTAAATAATGGTTAAAAAGAACTGGTTTTTCTCCGCGAATAATTCCAACAGATTTAATTCCCAACATTTTTGCGACTGCAGAAAGCGCCAACAAATGATTTGAAAAAGCTCCTCCAAAAGAAATCACTGTTTTGTATTCTTCAATATTACTCAACCAATTTGTAAGCTTAAAAATCTTATTGCCTCCAGCTTGAGCATGTAGCTTGTCGAATCGCCTAACTTTTAAATCAATTTGCTGCTGAGTTAATAAATGATGCTGAAAAGAATCATCCTCAACATACATATCAAAAAGACTATTTAAGTGCATAATTACTTGTTCAATTTTGCCGATATTTTCGACATTTTCTTCTGTAAAACTAATGTAAACAAAACAATTCTGAGTTAACTGTTTTATATTGATGCAAAATAAATGAACTTTGCACAAACAATGAGCAATTCGGAATTTTCAAGGCTTTCAAAATTAAATGCGGATGAATATTATTATACACCAGAAGGATATATAGTATTCACCGAAAAATACCTTTTAAAACGCGGGTATTGTTGCCAAAATGGTTGTAGGCATTGTCCATATGGTTATAACAAAAGCAAAGGTCGATTTGACAAAAAATAATACAATGATTCAAGAAATTACCAAAGAAAATATTGCCGCATTTAAGGCTTCAATTATGGCTGGAATACCAAGTGAACTGCCAGTTAATAAAGAAACTAATTCTTCAGTTAGTCACGCTCCGAAAAGAAAAGCTATTCTAAACAAGGAAGAACAAATACTCGCTTTGAAAAATGCTTTACGTTATTTTCCTTCTAAATTTCATCCAACTTTAGCTCAAGAATTTAAGGAAGAATTAACGAAATATGGAAGGATTTATATGCACCGTTATAGACCTACATATGAAATGTTTGCAAGACCAATTGTACAATATCCAGCAAAGTGCAAGCAAGCAGCAGCCATCATGTTAATGATTCAAAACAATCTCGACCCAGCCGTTGCACAACATCCGCATGAGCTCATAACCTATGGCGGAAATGGTGCGGTATTCCAAAATTGGGCGCAATATCTTTTGTGCATGCAGTACCTCAGCGAAATGGAAGATGACCAAACCTTGGTGATGTATTCTGGCCACCCAATGGGCTTGTTTCCTTCGCACAAAGATGCTCCACGAGTAGTTGTTACAAACGGAATGATGATTCCCAACTATTCTAAACCCGACGATTGGGAAAAATTTAATGCTTTAGGCGTAACCCAATACGGACAAATGACTGCTGGTTCGTATATGTATATTGGCCCACAAGGAATTGTGCATGGAACCACTATTACTGTAATGAATGCTGCAAGAAAGATTTCTGGTAGCAATGATTTCAAGGGAATGTTGTTCGTTACATCAGGACTTGGTGGTATGAGCGGTGCGCAACCCAAAGCAGCTAAAATTGCAGGATTGGTAAGTATTACTGCAGAAATAAATAGCACCGCAGCACGAAAAAGACACAGTCAAGGTTGGGTAGATGAAATACACTCGGATGTAAATGAAGCTATTAATAGTGCTGAAAACGCTCGAAACAAAGGAGAAGCACTTTCTATTGCCTATGAAGGAAACATCATCGAATTGTGGGAAGCGCTTGTTGCGCGAAACATTCATGTAAACATTGGTTCTGACCAAACATCTTTGCACAATCCTTTTGCTGGAGGCTATTATCCAATTGGTTTCACTTATGAGCAATCTAATGAAATGATGGCAAATTCGCCGGAGAAGTTTAAGGAAGAAGTATACAGTAGTTTAAAAAGACATACTTCGGCCATTAATGCATTAACTACTAAAGGAATGTACTTCTTCGATTATGGAAATGCATTTTTGCTAGAATCTTCCCGAGCTGGTGCAGATGTAAAAGGAACCACTCAAGAATTTAGGTATCCATCGTATGTGCAAGACATACTTGGCCCCATGTGTTTCGATTATGGCTTTGGGCCGTTTAGGTGGGTGTGTTGTTCTGGGAATCCAGCCGATTTAGCAACTACCGATAGATTAGCAGCCGAAGTTTTAGAAGAGTTATTGAAAGATGCTTCACCAGAAATTTATGGGCAAATAAACGATAACCTGCAATGGATAAAATCTGCGAACGACAATAAATTAGTGGTTGGCTCACAGGCAAGAATTCTTTACGCTGATGCTGTTGGAAGGATGAAAATTGCACAACGATTTAACCAAGCCATTGCTATAGGAGAAATAAAAGGTGAAATTGTTTTAGGTCGCGACCACCATGATGTTTCGGGAACAGATTCTCCTTACAGAGAAACCTCCAACATTTATGATGGTAGTCGTTTTACAGCAGATATGGCAGTGCAAAATTTTGCTGGTGATGCATTCAGAGGTGCCACTTGGATTTCGTTGCATAATGGCGGTGGTGTTGGTTGGGGCGAAGTAATAAATGGTGGTTTTGGTTTGGTGATTGATGGCAGCGAAGACAGCGAAAGGCGCTTACTTTCTATGTTACATTGGGATGTAAACAATGGCGTTGCCCGCAGGGCTTGGGCAAGAAACTCTGGTGCACTTTCGGCTATAAAAGCTGCAATGAAAATAGAACCGAAATTAAAAATTACCCTCCCGAATTTGGTGGATGATGTTGATTTAGATGGATTGATTTAGTTTAAAACTCTGGCAACTTAATTTCGTATATTTGATAGTTGAAAGAGCTACTTTAGGAAATAAGAATTCAGAAGAAGACAATAAAATTATTAAAACTACCTTGCAATCATTTACTAAAAGAATCATGATTCAGACTATAACCATTGACATTATCAACGATAAAGCTTTAAAGCTTCTACAAGATTTGGAATTATTACAGCTTATTCGCTTGCACAAAGAAAAAGAACTTCCAGATTCTTCTAATAGTTTGAAATCACTTAAAGGGGCAATGACCAAACAGCCTCAAATAGATATTGATACCCAACTAAACGAACTTAGAAACGGATGGGAATAAAATATATTTGGGATACAAATACTGTAATTTATTATTTACAAGAGTTGTTTCCTTTAAGTGCAGAAAAGTTTATAGACGAAACTCTTCAATTAGAACAACCTCACATTTCTGCAATTACAGAGATTGAGCTTCTTTGTTGGAGATCATCCAAAGAAAAGGATGTGGAAACACTTCAAAATTTTATCAACAATGTTTCTGTCATTGAATTGGAACAGGAAGTTAAACTTAAGACGGCTGAAATACGCAAAAATCACAAAACCAAACTTCCCGATGCAATTATTGCAGCCACAGCAATAGTTAATGACTGAGTCTTAATCACTCGCAATATTAAAGACTTTAGTAATATCAACGAATTAAAAGTAATCGATCCTTTTAGTTTGAAAAGTTCGCTATTAGAGCATATTACCTCATCCAGCCGGATCCACATCAATGGTTAACCTAAAATTTTTCAAGGGAAATTGCTGAAAAAATGCAGCGATTTGTGTTTTCAATGTGGCTTTAAATTTCGATAATGAGAGTCCGTTTTCAATTTTAATCAAAATGCGCTTTTGAAACATGTTCCGTACTTTCATCATGGCAGGATATTCTGGTCCTAAAATGCGTGTGCCGAATGTTACGCGTAAATAATTGGCTAAAGCATCTGCCGCTTCGTCGAGGCCAGTTTGGGCTTCGTTTTTTAAGGTAACATGTAACAATTTTGAAAATGGCGGATAATGAAATTTCCTTCGTTCTTCAATTTCAACCTCAAAAAACAATTCATAATTATGGTCTTTTACCATCTGCAAAACGGCATGTTCAGGATCCCAGGTTTGAATAAGCACTGTTCCTGGTTCTGACCTCCGCCCTGCCCTGCCAGCTACTTGCGATAATAATTGAAAACTACGCTCATAAGACCTGAAATCTGGATATTTTAACATGGCATCGGCATTTAAAACACCTACTAATTTCACCTCATTAAAATCTAATCCTTTGGAAACCATTTGCGTCCCAATAAGCACTTGTATACGCTGCTGCTCAAAGTCTTCAATTAATTTGTGGTAAGAATATTTTGAACGCGTAGTGTCTAAATCCATCCGAGCAGAGCTTACTTCAGGTAGTAAGCCATTCAATTCTTCTTCAATCTTTTCGGTCCCAAAACCTTTGAAACGAATGTCGGGGGAACCACAAACCGCACAAGAACTTGGCACATTTAAGCTATAACCACAATAATGACAGCGCAATTGGTGAATGGCCTTGTGGTAAGTAAGGCTGATGTCGCATTGCACACACTGTGGCACCCATTGGCATTTTTGGCATTGCAGCATGGGCGCAAAACCCCGCCTGTTTTGGAACAAGATTACTTGCTTGTTTCCTTTCAAGGTACTTTCTATACCTTCAACCAATAAGGGCGAAAAAATGCCTTTCATTCTCCTTCGCTTAGTATCTTCTCTTAAGTCGTTTAAGATAATAGTCGGCAATTGTGCTCCACCGAAACGCTCCTGCAATTTTACCAAACCATATTTCCCTGTTTGTGCTTTGTGGTAACTTTCTAAAGATGGTGTTGCAGAGCCAAGCAACACTTTGGCATTATGAAAATTGGCCAAAACCATTGCAGCATCTCGCGCATTGTATCGTGGGGCGGGTTCGTATTGTTTAAATGTTGGTTCATGTTCTTCATCAATCAGCACCAAACCTAAATTTTGAAAAGGAAGAAAAACCGATGAACGTGCACCTAAAATAAGCGCTCCAGTTTCATTCTCTGCATTTGCCACTGCATTCCAAACTTCCACCCTTTCATTTTCGCTGAACTTAGAATGATACACCTGCACTTTGCGCCCAAAATGCTTCCTCAAACGATGAATTATTTGTGCGGTTAATGCAATTTCAGGAAGTAAGTAAAGCACCTGTTTACCCTTTTCTAATTGTTCGGCAATCAAGCGAATGTAGATTTCTGTTTTGCCACTTCCTGTTAATCCATGCAACAAAACTGTTTGTTTTTCAGTGAAAGCTTCATTAATCTGGTCAAGTGCTTTTTCTTGTGCATTACTCAACACAAAATCTGCATGCTCTTCTTCAATACCACCCAATCTGCTCACAATTCTGTCTTCTATTGTAAAAATATCTTTTTTCAATATTGCATTCAAACTTGCTGCATTTCCACCTAATTTCTTTACTAGCTCAGTTTTTTTTACTGCACTTGGCGCATTCATCTCCATATTTCCAAGAGAAAGAAATGCTAAAATTACTTCTTGTTGCTTTTGAGCTCGTTTTAATGAATCTAACAGCCTGTTTAACCCTTCTTCTCCAAAATGTTCTGAAGAAAGAGTAAGCCATGTTTCAGTTTTCTGTTTAAAAGTATCTCGCAATTCTTCTTCGGCACTAAGAAGTCTGTGTTCCATTAATTTTTTAATAATAGGATACACGGTTTTAATACCTGCTATGTTCTCCACATCTTTCACACTCAATTGTCCAGCTTTTTCTAAAGCTTCCATCACCATAAACTCTCTGTCGGTAAGAGATTTTAGCACTTCTTCATCTGCAATTCCATATTTTTTTAGAACCGTTTCACTCGATAGCTTTAAACCAGCTGGAAGGGCTGCTTGCATTACTTCACCTAAACTGCACATGTAATATTCGGCAATCCATTCCCAAAATTTAAGTTGAATTACATTGATACTCGCTTCTTCATCAATAATTGCATCAATGTATTTGGCTTCGTATTGCTGTGGTGGAACTTCATGAACCGAATAAACAATGGCAGTGTATTTTTTCTTTTTACCAAAAGGAACAACAATACGTTGAAGCGGTTTTATCATTCCATTCATTAACAGAGGAATGCGATAGGTAAAAAGTTGTGGCAGCCCCAAAGGCACAATTACATCTACAAATAAAGTACTGCGTTCCATGAAAGAACAAAAGTAGATTTAATTAAGCCAATTCAATCATCATAGGACAATGATCGCTGTGTTTTGCATCAGGCAAAATAAAAGCATGTTTCAAACGCGCTTCTAATTCATTGGCAATGCACACATAATCAATGCGCCAGCCCAAATTCTTTTCTCTCGAACCAGCTCTGAAACTCCACCAGGTGTAATGTTTTGGCTCTTTATTTAAATGTCTAAACGAATCTGTATAACCTGAACTTAAAAATTGTTCCATCCATTCACGTTCTTCAGGCAAAAAACCGCTGCTTCTGGCATTAGAAACTGGATTATGGATGTCTATAGCTCGGTGACAAATGTTGTAATCTCCGCAAATGATTAGGTTTGGCCTTTCTTTTCTTAATTCGTCAGCATATTTCTGAAAATCTGCCAAAAACTTCATTTTAAAATCCTGACGAATATCACCAGTGGTTCCGCTTGGAAAATAAGTGCTTAAAACTGTGATATCACCAAAATCTGCGCGGATGTTTCTTCCCTCAAAATCATATTCAGGATGATTCATTCCAACTGCAACAAAATCAGCTTTTACTTTCGTGAGGATAGCAACTCCGCTGTAACCTTTCTTTTGGGCTGAAAACAAATAAGGTTCATAGCCTCTGCTTATAAAATCGTCTAAATTTAATTGGCTGGCTTCGCTTTTAATTTCCTGCAAACAAACTATATCTGGATTAGCAGCAGTAAGCCAATCTAAAAATCCTTTGCTAATAGCGGAACGAAGTCCGTTAACGTTGTAAGTTGCAATTTTCACTTTAAAAATGCATTTATTTAAAACAGTAAAATGCCTAATTTAACGTTGCCAGAAAAGTAAAAAGTACTTAAAGGCGATAAATAAATGCTACGTCTAGCATTTCCATATAGATTTCCGATTCTTAGAAGTTCTTCTTGTTCATCTAAAATTATGGAGAAATTGTTTTGGGAGGATTTATAAAAACCTGACGTGTTGCTGTTTCCAATTACGCCAGCTCCTGCATTAATATTAAAATCAAGTGTAACCCATTTTGAGAAAATATGTTGATAGCCTAAACCAAAATATAAATTAAAAACAGTCTCTTTCTTTTCATATCTCTCAAACGATTCATTGTAAAAATAAATTTTACTTGTATTTTCATACTCCCTAATATCATCTGGGTAATATATACCACCATTGTATGTTTGTGAACCAAATCCCAATCCAAATTGAGAATAAAAGCCCGATGGTGCTGACAAATATGAATTTGAATAAAAACGAAAACTAAAATCAAAAATTCTTCGGTTACTTACCAATCGTCCATCTTGCACTTTGTTTTTAAATCCAGATTCAACTTTTTCAGTATTTGATAAAGAGTAAGTTAAATCATAAAATTTTAATCCATCATCAAAATTGTAAATTTGATAATTTGAGACATTATTTATAAAGTAATTTATGCTCTCAAAGTCGCTAAAATTAAATGTAGATTCATAACTGTTAGCCCTGTACCCAAAACAAACTGTTATATTTCTTTTTACTGCATATTCTAACTCAAATCCTGAAAACAATCTCTCATTTCCTGATATAGCATTTGCTTTAACAACAAGCCTTTTGCCAAAAAACCCTATTTGCCCTTTAGAAAAATTAGCAAATGCGATTAAAATTATGATGATTAAAAATGACTTTTTCATTTCTTATTCCCTCCCTTTAAATTCTTTTTCAAAGTTCTAAATGAATCAAACAATACATGTTCGATATATCTTGGTTTTACTAAACCAGAATATTTTCTAATTTCCTGATATTCAATCCTACCTTTCACAACATCAGCGATTATATGTATAAAAAAGCTCTTATTGTTATTCGCATACATTTCAATCATTGAAAAGTAAGGTGTTTCGAACTCTTCCGACAATTTTGACCATTCGGCAGGTAAAACTGTATTTACAACAAAAACACCCTTATTCTCTTCGCTAAACATTGAGTTATCAGTTTCGTTTAATGAATTTGCCTGATTGCTAATTGCCATTAAAAGAGAGCGTCTTAACGGTAACAACTTGGTATAAATGGCTTGTTGATTAGCAGCATCTTCACTAGGAAAATAAACTTCATAGTTAAATCCACTTTTCTTGCTCCAACTTTCAGCTTCTTTTGCAAACTTATCTTTCAATTTCCATGAAGATAAATAATCTTCATTATCCATGTCTCTGTCTGTATATTTTTTAAAGTTGGGAGCTATACAAATTACCTTTTTTAAAGATTTCTGATTTGCTCCAAAATCTTCTGTTTGCATGGTATAGACCCGCATGGAGTTAATGCCGCAACCACTGGCAAAAAAAACGCAAATTATACTTGAGATAAATCCTATAATTCTCATTTTAATCAATTTTATTTTTAATATAAACAGAGTAATTTCCGATTGGGAATTTTGAATTATACTTTTTATAAAAAACCAATGCTGCATCTTTTCCTAAATGTAATTCCGCTGCTGCTGCCACATAAAATGCAATACTTTCATTTTCAGGAAAACGCTCTAATTGTTTTTTTGTATAAGTAAACAAGAATTTTCCTAAATCTGGCGCTTTTGTTTTGTCGAAAAACAATTTTAACCTTGCCATATCTGCAGATTTATTCACTTCTACTTTCCCCAAAAAATCGTTCATCACACCATTTTCCTTTAAACGACTTAACCAAAATAAGTTTTTTACAATCATTACTTCCGCTGTTTCACTTGTAGGATTTTTCTCTTTTAATTTTAGCGATAAAAGCAATGCTGTAATATATTCACCTTCAAGATATGCATTTTCTACTGTTTCGAATTCTGCTTTTCTTTTCAAATTAGCAAACTCAGTATTGTCCAATTTCGCAGGCTCTTTATATTCAATAGAAGTTAAAATTTCTTTCACTGCCAAAATTCGTTTTTCACCATCTGGATGCGTCTCGTACTCAACATCTCCCAACTTTAGTAAAGATTTGCTTCTTGAGACAGACTTATTCAACTCTTTTTTTATATTTTTCTTTGATACTATTGCCGTATCAACTGTAAAAACATCTGTATTAAAAAAGTCAGATAAACTTCCTTTCAAAGTATCTTTCTGTTCTTCCATCAAAAATTTCAATGCATTTGGATATTCAGCTGCATTGTACTTCCCCCCGTTCAAAATATTCACAGCACCAGCATCCGATTCAAATTCGTTTTCACGCGAATAACTCAGCATTTTAAACAATACTCCTTCAGAACTGGTATTGCTATATTTTTGGTCTTTTAAATCCTTATTCTTTTTTCGTTGGTTTAAAGCATGATGTTTTTTATAATGGGTTATTTCATGACTTAAAATTCCCGCTAACTGACTTTCATTTTCCAAGATATTTAGCAATCCTACATTCACTAAAATAGTTCCATCGGGCAAGCAAAATGCATTAGCTTGAGGGTTTCTTGTTAAAAAGACCCTTATTTTTCCTTTCAAAGAACCTTCATTCAACAACAAATCATCAACAATTTTAGTTAAATAATCAGTTAACTCGTTCGAAAAATAAAGCTCACCCGTATTAACTCTTTCCTTTAAAATGTAAAAAGAATTTTTATACATTTCTTCCGCTTCCTTTTCATCTAACACGTCTTGGTCCTTTGCTAAATTCTTGGCCAATTTCTCAGCATTATTAAGCAAATATGATGGAACCTGAAAAGGTTTTTCTACAAAAAAATCTGTTTTGTTCTGAGCTTTCGCTAAGTTAACTAATAAAAAAACCAGTATTACTAGTTTAAGAAATTTACTATACATATTATCTGACATTCAATTGGCAAATATATATGAAAAGCTTTTTGAAAATTGATATCTCAAATTGATAGTAGAAATAAATTTATTATTCCTTTTTTGGGCGCCAAACACGCTATCGGCTATACTGCCCCTTTTATTTCATAACGGGGCGGTATTTGCCTCTATCGTTGGCGCAACTGTCGTAATACCAATAAATTTACCATATTTGAAAACATTTTCCCTACTATGGTCTTTCGGTTTTTCTGCATTTTAATAATCACTTCAACTTCTATAAATGCCCAAACCGAATGGTGGAGCAATGTAGTTTGGTATCAAATTTTTCCAGAACGTTTTTGCAATGGCGACACTACAAACGACCCAACTATTGGCAGTTTGCTAAATGCCTATCCAAATGACACTGTTTCACCTTGGCAATTACATCCATGGACTTCTCAATGGTATGAACTCCAGGCTTATGAAAAACAAAATGGAAAAGATATTTGGTACAACATTCAACGCCGGCGTTACGGTGGAGATATTCAAGGTGTAATAAACAAATTACCCTATTTAAAAGATTTAGGAATTACTGCCATTTACTTTAATCCACTTTTTACAGCTCCATCTTCTCATAAATACGATGCAGCTTGTTATCACCATATCGACCCACATTTTGGTCCAGACCCCGAAGGAGACAAAAAAATGGTATTACAAGAAAATCCCTCAAAACCCGAAACCTGGGTGTGGACCAAAGCAGATTTACTAGCGCTTGAAATGATTCAAAAAGCGCATCAACTCAACATAAAAGTAATTTACGATGGTGTATTTAACCACATGGGAATCAACAGCTTTGCTTTTCAAGATGTGATAAAAAATGGACAAAATTCAATTTACAAAGATTGGTTTATCATTAAACAATGGCCAGATAACACCACTGGCAAAGAACTCGAATATGAAGGTTGGTTTGGCGTTAAAACCTTGCCCGAGTTGCGCGAAGACGAAAATGGATTGGTAAAACCCGTAGCCGATTATGTTTATGCTTGCACGCAACGCTGGATGAACCCATATAATAAAGGAACTGAAAACGGAATCGACGGTTGGAGGCTTGACGTAGCTTACTGTATCCATCACCAGTTTTGGAAAAATTGGCGGAAACATGTAAAATCTATTAATCCTTCTGCCTACTTAACATCCGAAGTGGTGGAGCCAATTGAAAAATTGAAACCTTATTTACAAGGCGACGAGTTTGATGCAGTAATGAATTACAATGTTGGATTTAACATGGCCGACTTTTTTATTGGAGAAAACACCTGCTCTGCCGATAAGTTTGATGCTGACCTTGCAGCTTTGCGCACTGCATTTCCCATATCCATTCAACCAAATGCACAACAAAATTTATTCGATAGTCATGATACCAACCGCATGACATCAGCCATTTTAAATCAAAATAAAGTACAATACCGCGATTGGGGAAAATACTTTGGCTGGTCTCAAGCTACCAATGCAAGTTACGATACTAGAAAGCCAACTAAAACTGAAGACATTATTCAAAATCAAATGCTCGTTTTTTTAATGACTTATGTTGGTGCTCCAATGCTTTATTATGGAACCGAAGCTGGAATGTGGGGCGCCAACGACCCAGATTGCCGAAAACCCATGATTTGGAGAGAAAAAACGTACGACCCTGAAAATTTTTTACCCAATCAAACAAAAGCAGCTCAAAGCGATGGGGTGTTTTTTGATGAAGAAAAGTACCAGTTCATTCAAACGCTCATTCAAACAAGAAACAAATATGCTGCACTTAGAACAGGCAGTTTTGAGCGGATTCCAAATTCCGATGCATCAATATTTGCTTATAAAAGAACCAGCACAAAAGAAAACACATCAGTAATTGTAGTATTTAATACGGCTAATCAAAACAAAAAGATAAATGTTCCATTAAATAAAGGCGTACAGTTAAGTTTGAAAGATAAAAACTCGAAATTCGCCTCCTCAAAAAACGATACCAATAACTTAGAAATTGCTGCAAAAGGGTTTATGATTTTATTAAATCCAACAAAATAAATTTAAAAATGAAGTATATTATTTCCATCATATTGCTGCAATTATGCATTAATCAAAGTAAGGGACAAAGACTTTATCCTGTTAACGGAATTGAAGATAAAAGAGAAGCTGTTGTTGCCTTTTACAATGCGAATATTCATGTTTCTGCTTCAAAATTTATCTCCAACGGAATTCTGGTGATTGAAAAAGGCAGAATTAAGATTGTGCTCCCTTTTGGTAGTAAATTAGAAAAAGAATGGCAACAAATTAATGTCAACGGTCAACATGTTTATCCTGCATTTATTGACATTTACAGTAATTATGGTGTGGAACAAAATTCTCCATCAAAAAGAAGAGGTGCAAGCTTAGAAGAACGACCAGATGCAACTGCAAACTCATGGAATATGGCCATTCAGCCAGAATTTGAAGCATTTTCTTCTTTTAAAGCAGCCCTATCAGATGCAGAAAATTTGCGTAAAAATGGGTTTGGTGCAGTTGTGTCTCATCGAGCAGATGGCATAATACGCGGCACAGGAACATTAGTAAGTACTGCAGATGGATATGAAAATGAACTCATCATTAAGCAACAAGCGGCTGCTTATTTCTCGCTTAATAAAGGCTCCTCATTACAAGAATACCCTTCTTCTTTAATGGGAAGCATCGCCTTGTTAAGACAAACTTACTTAGATGCAGATTGGTATCAAAAAGGTGGAAAAGATCAATATTTCAATTATTCTCTTGAAGCATTTAACATCAATAAAAATTTGCCAGCAATTTTCGATGCCGGCAATTGGCAAAATGTTTTAAGGGCCGATAAAATTGGCGATGAATTCAATCAACAATACATCATTAAATCTGCTGGAGATGAATATTTGAGAGCCGAGGAAATTAAAAAAACAAATGCAACATTAATAGTTCCTGTTAACTTTCCTCTTGGCTGGGACTTTTCTGATGCATATACCATGGATTATGTTCCACTATCTGCCCTAAAACATTGGGAAAATGCTCCGATAAATGCAGCTTTATTAGCTCAAAAAGGAATTCCATTTGCATTTACGGCAGCTGGTTTAAAAGACATTAATACTTTCCTTGCTGCAATAAAAAAATGCATTGATGCTGGCTTAAATTCAAAATTAGCGCTAAAAGCACTTACAGAAATTCCAGCAAAAATATTGAATGTTGAAAAAGAATTAGGCACTTTAGAACAAGGAAAATTGGCCAATTTTTTCATCTGTTCTGATACATTGTTTCACAAAGAAACTAACATTTTAGAAACTTGGGTACAAGGCAAAAGATACCAAACAGAACAAGCCCTGCAAACAGATATTAGAGGAATTTACATGCTTTCAGAAAACAACCAGGAAATTGGAAAATTTGAAATCAAAGGAAAAAAATACAAACCTGAGATAAAATTCGACTTTAGCTCGTCTAAATACGAGCCTATGAAAGGAAAAACTACTGCTACGATAAAAGTCAAAGGAAATGTATTAAATATTCAGGTTAAAGCCGAAAAACCCGGAGAATTAAATATTTATAATATCAATGGAATAGTTGATACGAGCGGAACAAGAACAATTTCAGGAGCTATTTCTACTCCTGAAGGAATTATACAAAACTTTTCGGCTGTGCTTTTAAGCCCTTACAATGACACTTTAATCGGAGACACTGCCATTTCTAAGAAATTTAACTTAGATTCCATACAAATTAAATATCCAAATGCGGCGTTTGGATTCCAGTCTTTACCGAAGGCTGAAAATTATTTAATAAAAAATGCTACAATCTGGACTTCCGAAACAGCAGGCATTATTGAAAATGGCAGCTTGTATGTTTCAAATGGAAAAATAATTGCAGTTGGGAAAAATGAAGATGTCAAATCAAGTTTACCAAAAGGAATTTCAGTAATTGAAATTGATGCTACAAACAAACATGTTACTGCTGGAATTATTGATGAACATTCGCACATTGCTTTTGCCGACGGTGTAAATGAAGGAACTCAAAATAATACCGCGGAAGTAAGAATTGGCGATGTGGTTGATTGTAACGACCCTGCCATTTATTATCAGTTAGCTGGTGGTGTTACAACCGCTCAGTTGTTGCACGGTTCCGCAAATCCTATTGGTGGACAATCGGCAATTATTAAGTTGAAATGGGGCGAAACGCCAGAAAACATGAAGTTAAAAGATGCGCCGGGCCATATAAAATTCGCTTTAGGAGAAAACGTTAAACAATCGAATTGGGGTGACAATAAAACAACGAGATTTCCTCAAACAAGAATGGGTGTTGAACAAGTGTATTTCGATGCATTTGAAAGGGCCAAAAATTACCAAAAAACTAAAAATCTGGCCGCTGAAAAAAATTCCAGTGTCAACTTCAAACGCGACCTCGAATTAGAAGCACTCGTTGAAATACTAGAAGGCAAAAGATTCATTACTTGTCACAGTTATGTACAGTCAGAAATCAATATGTTGATGCATGTTGGTGACAGCATGGGTTTCAAAATAAACACCTTCACACATATTTTAGAAGGATATAAAGTAGCCGACAAAATGAAATCTCGCGGAATAAATGCATCTAGCTTTTCTGACTGGTGGGCTTATAAATTTGAAGTAAATGATGCAATACCCTACAATGGAGCGCTGCTAAACAAAGTAGGCGTTAATGTAGGTTTTAATTCTGACGATGCCGAAATGGGCAGAAGATTGAATCAAGAAGCCGCAAAAGCTGTGCTTTATGGCGGTGTTTCTGAAGAAGAAGCCTGGAAATTCGTAACATTGAATCCGGCAAAAATGCTGCATATTGAGCAGCAAACAGGAAGTTTAAAACCAGGAAAAGATGCCGATATTGTTATCTGGAGCGACAATCCTTTATCTATTTATGCCAAACCCGAAAAAACATTTGTGCAAGGTGCTATGTATTTCGATTTAGAAAAAGATAAAATATTGCAAGCTGAAAATAAAGCCGAACGTAACCGAATCATTCAAAAAATGATGAGCGAAAAAGGAAATCCCGAAAATCTAAAAAAACCAATCAAAAGAAAATACTTAAAACGCCATTGTGACGATTTAGAAATAGAAAATAACGAATGGATGGACTATCAATATTAATGGTTAAGAAAATGAAAATGATTCAAAAGCACTTATTTACACTCATTCTAATAATAGCCTTTTCTAATGCCATTGCACAATCAAAAAGCTACTTATTTATGGGCGCTCAGCTGCACTTAGGCAATGGTAAAACAATTGAAAACGGTGCTTTGGGCATAAAAAATGGCAGCATAACTTTAGCTGCTGATGCCAATAAAATCAAGCTTTCCAAAGATGCGTTCGATACTATAATCAATGTTCAAGGAAAGCATATTTACCCAGGTTTTATTTCCTTAATAAGCGAATTAGGTTTAAAAGAAATTGATGCTGTGCGCGCAACACGTGATGAAACAGAAGTTGGTTTACTCAATCCAAATGTAAGAGCTTTAACTGCTTACAATACAGATTCCCGCATCATTCCCACAATTAGATCTAATGGAATTTTAACGGTTCAGGCAAGACCTCAGGGTGCTCTTTTAACGGGAAGCTCCTCTGTTTTTAAACTTACCGGCTGGAACTGGGAAGACGCTGTTTTGAAAATAGATGATGGAATACACCTCAACTGGCCAGAATCTGATGGTATTAAAGCAAAAGATGATACTTCTAAAGGAAATGTGAAAAGGAAAAAACACTTAGCACTTTTAGAGGAAATCTTTACAGATGCGAAAAACTATTCATTCAAAAATGCGAATACAGAAAAGAATATCAAGCTTGAAGCGATGTTTGGCCTTTTTGATGGCTCGAAAATATTATACATTGAAGCAAATAAGGCAAGAGATATTTCTGAAAGCCTCGTTTTTGCTCATAAACATGGAATTAAAAAATGTGTAATAACCGGTGGAGCCGAAGCACTAATGGTGCAAGACAACATTAAAAAATATTCCATAGGAGTTATCCTTTCGCGATTGCATAAATTACCTGAAAATCCTGATGATCCGGTTGATTTACCATTTAAAACCCCAGCTATATTAACAGACAATGGAATTACTGTTGCCTTAAGTTACACAGGAGAAATGGGAGCCATGGGCAGCAGAAATTTAGGCTATTTAGCAGGAACGGCAGCAGCGTATGGATTAAATAAGGAATCGGCATTGAAGCTTATTACTTCAAATGCTGCTTTCCTTTGTGGAATTCAGGATGAAATTGGTAGTTTAGAAATTAATAAAAAAGCCACCTTCTTTATTACAGAAGGCGATGCACTCGATATGCGCACATCTAAAGTTCTAAATGCTTGGATTGATGGTTTAGAAGTAGATTTAGACAACCCTCAAAAACAACTTTACAATAAATACAGTAAAAAATATGGCATAAACGAATAACTCTTTTTTTTACTACTTTTACACCCATCATTCTACCAATTTTTCGAATTTATTAATGGAAGAGAAATCAGAACAAAAACGCGGAAATAAACAAATCATCTATCTTTTAGGAGGCCTTTTGCTCTTATCAGTTATTGGAAATGTTTACCTATTAAATAGAAGCACCACAGCAGAAAAAGAAGTTGTTGTAAAATCTGAACAAGTAGACTCCTTAAATCAGCTGAAGAAAACCTTAGATGGTAATTTTCAAGCTATGACTTTTGAGTTGGATCAATTCAGAGGAAAAAATATACAATTAGATAGCTTGCTTGCCAAAGCAGATGGTGATATTGAAAAACAAAGAAATAAAATTGCACAATTGATTAAGGAAAATAAAGATATTCCATTAATCCGCAGGCAATTAGAGGAAATGAAAGCAATTAGAGACCAGTATAGGATTCAAATTGAGCAACTAATAAAAGAAAATAAAGAATTAAAATTCGCTAACGTAAATCTTACGCAAGAAGTTGATAATCTAAATAAAACAACCAAAGATTTATCTCAAAAAGTAGAGCTTGCATCCGTGCTGAAAGCAGAAAATATCATAGTTAAAGCGCAACGTTCTAAAGGGAAAGGCAAACTAGAAGAAACAGATAAAGCTAAAAGAGTTAGTAAAATTGCTATCACACTGGTGGTTGCAGAAAATAAAGTGGCAAAGGCGGGACCTCGTGAAGTAGTGATGCGCTTAATTAAGCCAGATGGTTATCCTATTACTAACCCGAACAGTGGTTCTGGCACATTTACAAAAGAAGATGGTAGATCAACTGAATATTCATTGAAAAAGAATATTGATTTCAGCAATGAAAGACTTGAAGTAAATTTAGATTGGGATGTTATTGATGAATTAAAATCTGGAATTTACATAGCTGAGGTGTATTTAGATGGTAGATTGATTGGTAACAATAAATTCAATCTGAAATAACTATTTGCTTCGTTTTTTGTTAATTATCATTCACAATGAGCGAAGAAATTATTAATTTACCAAGCCTTTCCAGCGAAATAGATATTTTCGAGGGTTTTATTCAGTCAAAATCAATTCTTAGGTTATTAATCGAACAAATTAAAAAAGACCACCAATCAGCTGGTTTCCCCATTAAAATTCTTCTCAATAAAAAATATTCATTTGCTGAGTTAAGTGATTTATTGATTCAAAAATATTTAACCGTTAGTTCTGCAAAATTATCACAATTACTTTACCGAGTTGATATCTCTGAGACTCAGCTTGCCAAACAAATGAACTCTCCAGGTCTCGATCTTAAAGTAATTGCTGATATGATAATTAAAAGAGAGTTGCAGAAAGTGATTTTGAGGCTAAAGTATTCTGCTTCTAACAATGAAAATGCGTACTGAAATGCCTCAAATTGAAGTTACTAAAGATATTAAAGTGAAAAATCCAAGTTTCGACGATATTTATATGAACCTTGCTGAGCGTCTTGCTCAAAAATCACATTGTGTAAAACAAAAGGTAGGTGCTGTATTAACGAAAGAAACAAGGATTGTCTCTCTCGGATACAATGGCCCTCCAGCTGGAACGCATAATTGCGACGAAGAATGGCCTGAAAACGGTTGTGCGAGAGATAGAAAAGGAAGTTGCTCACTTGCTTTGCATGCAGAAGCAAATGCTATACTTTATGCCGCAAAAAATAAAGTTGATATGGATGGAAGTACTTTGTATGTAACGCTTTCTCCTTGTTTGCCTTGCGCCAGAATCATTTTTTCTGTTGGGGTAAAAAAGGTCTTTTATCTAAAATCATATGCTGCTTATAAAGGAATAGAAAGCGATGAAGGAGTCGACTTCCTAACTAAATTCGGAATTCAAGTCAGCCAATATATTCCCGAAACTAACGTTTAATTTCATCAATAATGAGTAACAATAAATTCTCGGTTTTTATTCCACTTTTCATTGGGCTTGCTTTGGCCGTTGGAGTCGCAATCGGATATTTCTTTTCTGGAAATAATAGCTCAAAGAAAATTGCAGGAGTTAAAAATAGCTCAAGCAATAAAGTAGATGATGTTTTGAACTATATTATCGAAGAATATGTTGATACTGTTAATGTTAAGAACCTTGAAGACGATGCAGTAGTTTCACTTTTAGAGCAACTAGACCCGCATTCATCGTATATACCTGCAACTGATTTACAAGCAGTAAGCGAACAACTAGAAGGAAACTTCGATGGAATTGGAGTTGAATTTAATATTCAAAAAGATACAATTATGGTTATTGCTGCCATAACAGGTGGACCGAGCGAGTCATTAGGAATTCATAGTGGCGACAGAATTGTGCGTGTTGAAAAGAAAAATGTTGCTGGAATTGGAATAAAAAACGAAGATGTAATAAAACTGCTTCGAGGTAAAAGTGGCTCAAAAGTTAAAGTTGGAATAATAAGACCAGGAGTAAAGTCTATTACCGAATATGAAATAACACGCGGTAAAATTCCAATTTACAGCGTTGATGCAAGTATTATGTTAGATGCTACAACTGGTTACATAAAAATAAGCAGATTTGGAGCTACTACTTATGACGAATACATGAAAGGCTTCAATGATTTAAAAATGAAAGGCATGAATAAATTAATACTCGACCTTCGTGATAATCCAGGAGGGTACTTAAATGCTGCAGTTGATATTTGTGATGAGTTTCTATCAAAAGGAAATAAAATTGTTTACACCCAAGGCAAAGCTAGAAAACGTGAAGACTTCGATGCCACTGCAAAAGGTGGCTTTGAAAATGGTGGCTTGGTTGTAATAATTGATGAAGGCTCCGCTTCCGCTTCTGAAATAGTTTCAGGTGCAGTTCAAGACAATGACCGAGGTTGGATTATTGGCCGTCGCTCGTTTGGTAAAGGTTTGGTTCAGGAAGAAGTTCGTTTTGATGATGGTTCGGCCATGCGTTTAACTATTGCCAGGTATTACACACCTTCGGGAAGAAGTATTCAAAAGCCTTATGACAAAGGAAATGATGCATACTACCATGAGCTATCAGATAGGTTTCAAAAAGAAGATTCTACCAAGAAAAAAGATGATTCTAAAAAACCTGCTGTTGCCTACAAAACTCCATCAGGAAGAAAAGTTTACGGTGGTGGTGGAATCACTCCCGATATTATAATTCCTATTGATACAAGTGGTTACACGCCTCTTTTAGCAGAAATTGCATCAAAAGGTTTGATGAATAGATTTGCGTTTGAATATACCGATGGAAAAAGAGATGTAATCAAAAAACAATTTAAAAATGAGGAGCAGTTTGCTTCTAATTTTAACGGAGCATCTCTTATACAGGAATTCAATCAGTTCATTCAAAAAAATGGAATAAAACCAAATGATGCTGCACTTCGTATTTCTTCTCAAATTATAGAAAGACAAACAAAAGCACTTATTGCTAGAGCTGTATTTGGTAATGCTGGATTCTACATTGTATTAAATAAATATGATTTAGGAGTAAAAAAAGCAATTGAGATTCTTAAAAGTAATAAATTAGTCACCGCAAATGGTTCCCCGAAAAATCAAGACGCGTTTTAATCATAGCTTCCATATGAAAAAAGTACTGTCAACATTGCTTCTAATTGTTTTAACATTTATTGTTCAAGCTCAAATTGTAATACCAATTAAATGGTCATTCAATCAACAAAGAAAAAACGACTCTACTGAAGTACTCACCTTTACTGCTACTTTATCTGGTAAACATCACCTTTATTCTCAATTTACTCCAGATGGCGGTCCTTTGCCAACAATTTTCGACTTCAAAAAATCTAAAGAATTTAAACTCATCGGGAAAGCGTCAGAACCAAAACCAGAAGGAGAATATGACGATTTGTTTGGTGTTACAGTGCAGTTATTCAAATTACAAAAAGTAGAATTCAAACAAGAAGTAAGGATACTTTCTTCAAAAGATTTTAAAATAACAGGTGAAATAAGCGGAATGACCTGCGATGACCAAGGGTGCATTCCATTTGATCAAGAGCCATTTTCATTTGATATCAAAGGAAAACCGAAAGTTGCAGCGAGCGCTATTAAACAAACTGACACTGCCGCAACTGCAATAATTAACCCAGCAGATTCTCCAAGAGTTGCTGTTGAAATCGACCCAAAAAACACTGCTGCCAACTGCAAAGACATAGTAATTGATGGACTAAAACAAGAAAAGAAAGAAGAATCTTCTGAAAGTTACTGGTTCATTTTTTTATTAGGATTTGGTGGAGGTTTGGTAGCTTTACTTACTCCTTGTGTTTTTCCAATGATTCCTTTAACAGTTAGCTTTTTCACCAAAAGCAGCGGTACAAAAAAGAAAGGTTTGTTAATGGCAATCACTTACGGTTTATCTATTGCCGGAATCTATACACTTTTAGCGGTTCCTTTTATCGTAGCCAAAGTGCCACCAGACACGCTCAATGAAATTGCAACAAGTGCCGTTTTAAATATCTTCTTCTTCGTAATTTTTGTTGCATTCGCCATTTCCTTCTTCGGATATTATGAAATTTCATTGCCATCATCTTTAGCCAACAAAGCTGATAATGCTTCCAATACAGGAGGATTTATTGGTGTTTTCTTTATGGCTATCACACTGGCTTTGGTATCTTTTAGCTGTACTGGACCAATTTTAGGTTCGTTCCTCGCAGGAACTTTAGCCACCAATCCAGACCCTTACAATATTCTTTTTGTGATGCTTGGTTTTGGCTCAGCACTAGGATTGCCATTTGCGTTATTTGCAGCTTTTCCAGCCTGGTTGAACTCTTTACCAAAAAGCGGTGGTTGGCTCAATTCTGTAAAAGTGGTTTTAGGGTTTTTAGAATTGGGAATGGCCTTGAAATTTTTATCGAACGCAGATTTAGTAGAACAATGGGGACTTTTAAAAAGAGAACCATTTCTTATTATTTGGGCACTTATTGCTTTTGCCTTGGCTGCTTATTTATTAGGATTTATAAAATTCCCACACGATAGCCCAATCAAGAAAAAAAGTCCAATCAGGTATATCTTGGCATCCACATTCTTTGCTGCAGGCGTTTATTTTACAAGTGGTTTGTTCGGAAACGGATTAGAATTGATCAGCGGTTTTCCTCCTCCAACATTTTATAGCTACGCGGCTAAAAATGAAGCTAAAAAAGAAGACGCAACTGGAGATGAACATTGCCCGCAAGGAATTCCATGTGAACACGATTACTTAGTGGCTATAGAAAAAGCCAAGAAAGAAAACAAACCAATCCTAATCGACTTTACCGGTTGGGCTTGTGTAAACTGCCGCAGAATGGAAGAAGGCGTTTGGGTAGATCCAGAAGTAAAAAAAATAATGAGTCAAGACTACGTCTTGGTTTCATTGTATGTAGATGAAAAAGCAGAATTGCCAAAAGAAGAGCAATTTGTGTCTTGTTTAACAGGCAAAAGGGTAAAAACTGTGGGCAACAAATGGAGCAATATGCAAGTAGTGAATTTCCAAACTAACTCTCAGCCGCAATACATTACCATTTCTCCTGAAGGTAAATTATTGAACGCTCCTGTAGGTTATACCAGTAAAGAAAACTACTTACGATTCTTAAAAGAGGGCATTTCTAAAAACAAGCAAGAAGCTGCTTTAAATTAATGGTTTGAAAATGAATGCCACTGAATTATACATTCATGGTTTGCCAGAAAATCAAAGGTTAATGATGGAGTTTCTGCGTGAAATAATATTAGATAACTCATCAAAAATCAGAGAAGATTTTAAATATGGACTTCCTTTTTACTACGCAAATGGCCCATTTTGTTATTTGAATAAGCAAAAATCTAATGTCTATATTGCTTTTTATTGGGGAAAGTTAATGCCTCAATTTTCTCATTACTTTGATTTTGACACACGGGTAATGATAAAATCAATTTCATTTTCTACGCTTGAAATGATTGAAGAAAAAATTCCAATTCTACAGGAAATTTTAGCTGCCGCATTGATTGTAGATAAAGATAAATACAAAAAATAAGATACTATTTTTGTATAATAAGTTTATTGATTGTTGATTACTTTTTTCTATTAACAAATTCGAAAACGGCCCCTAAAGCTACACCAATGGCCAATCCCATTGCAATGCTATAAGACATATTTCCTGAAGAATTCCCGTAAGCTGCACCAAAAGCGACTCCAATTGCAGCCCCAATGCCAATACCATTTCCTGAGTTTTTATTTTTTTTTTCGGTCATTATGAAGGTTTTTAATGATTTCTATAAATAATCATTACCATTCTTCCGAAGTATCTTCCAAATCAACAGCCCCTGCTCCTAACCTAATTAAAACTGGATGTTCTTCGGAACAATCAATTATTGTAGAAGGAACCAATGCTCCATAACCACCATCAACTATCAAATCTACCATGTCTTTGTAACGCTCATGTATCAATTCTGGGTCTGTTGTGTATTCCATAAACTCATCATCATCATGCACAGAACTCGAAATAATAGGTCCATCTAAGGCAGTTACAATAGCTCGGCAAATTTTATTCTCTGGAATACGGATTCCTAAAGTCTTCTTTGTGTTTTTAAATAACTTAGGAACATTATTATTAGCATTCAGAATAAAAGTATATGGTCCTGGAAGGCAGCTTTTAAATAACTTAAAAACAACAGTGTCAACAGGTCGTGTATAATCTTTCAACCTGCTCATTTCATCAAAAACAAACGTAAAATTCGCCTTTTCTGGTTTTATTCCCTTTAATTTGGCAACACGTTCCACAGCTTTTGCTTTGGTACAATCACAGCCAAAAGCATACACTCCATCAGTTGGATAAATAATTACACCTCCATCTCTCAACACCTCAACAACTTTAGCAACTTGCCTAGGGTCAGGAGTTTCTGGATGAATGCGGATTAACATTTATGAGTTTGTTTTAGCGTAGTCGGCCAGAAATTTCTCTAAACCACTGTCTGTTAATGGATGCTTTAATAAATCGGTAATTACGTTTAATGGACAAGTAGCCACATCTGCGCCGGCTTCGGCACATTGTATCAAGTGCATTGTATGGCGAATAGATGCAGCGAGAATTTGCGTTTCATACCCGTAATTATCATAAATCAAACGGATTTTCTCAATTAACTCTACTCCGTTAGTGGAGATATCGTCTAAGCGACCAATAAATGGAGACACGTAAGTTGCTCCAGCTTTTGCAGCCAATAATGCCTGACCGGCTGAAAATACTAGTGTACAGTTTGTTCTGATGCCTTTTTGTGAGAAATATTTTATCGCTTTGATGCCATCACGAATCATTGGAACCTTTACAACAATTTGATCGTGCAAAGCAGCAAGGTTTTCACCTTCCTTTATAATGCCTTCATAATCAGTCGAAATAACCTCTGCACTCACATCTCCATCTACTATTTCACATATATCTACATAATGTTTTAAAATGGCATCTGTTCCTTTAATGCCTTCTTTGGCCATTAAACTTGGATTAGTTGTAACCCCATCTAAAACACCAAGGTCTTGTGCGTCAAGTATTTGAGCTAAATTTGCTGTGTCTATAAAAAATTTCATGCTGAATTTAATTTTTGGCAAATGTAAAGTTTTATAACGCTTCAAGGCTAAACCTTTTCTAATTTTACTTAATTTCACGCACCAATTATTAAGAAACGCAATGGCAAAGGCAAAAGACAGAGTTAACGTTGTATACTCAACCAATCCAAATTTTAGTTATGAAACTGAATCGGATAACGAACAAGACACGTTACCGCCTGCAAAACAAGATTTACGCGTACAATTAGATAAAAAATCAAGAGCTGGTAAGCAAGTTACATTAATAACAGGCTTTATTGGCACAACAACCGATTTAGAAGCCTTAGGGAAAACTTTAAAAAACCTTTGTGGCTCTGGTGGAAGTGCAAAAGATGGGGAAATAATTATTCAGGGCGACCAAAGAGAAAAAGTAATGAAATACTTGCTCGAAAAAGGATACAAAGCTAAAAAGGCTGGTGGTTAATTCTTCACAATCCTCTCGTAAATAGCTTCATACAAAGGCAAAATAGCATCTATGTTAAAAAGTGAAGCTTGTTGAGCTGCCTGGGTTCTGAATTTCTTTAATAATTCTTCGTTTTTCAAAAGGTAAAGGGCATTTTTAGCCATTTCATCAATATTGCCAACATCACTTAAAAAGCCAGAGTACCCATGTTTGTTTACCTCAGGAATCCCTCCAGTATTTGTAGAAATAACTGGCACATGAGAAGCCAAAGCCTCCAAAGCTGATAATCCAAAACTTTCCGACTGGGATGTCAATATGAACAAATCCGACATGCATAATAGTTTTTCAATGGCTTTGGTTTTACCTAAAAATATCACATCATCTATTACTCCTAGATTTCTAGCCAAATTTTCCACATTTCCTCTTTCTGGACCATCTCCAACTAACAATAACTTACTTCGCACTTCTTGTCTAACTTTTTCAAAAACCTTCACCACATCTTCAATCCTTTTTACTGGTCTGAAATTAGAAATGTGAATTAAAATCTTTTCATTGTTAGGGGCGTAAAGACTTTTAAAACATAAATCATCTGCTTTCGCATAATTGGTAACATCAATAAAGTTAGGCACTACCTCCACTTCCCTATTAATATTGAAATACTTTAATGTGTCGAGTTTTAAACTTTCTGAAACAGCTGTAACTGCGTCGCTTTCATTTATGGCAAATTCAATTACTGGCTGGTAGGAAGGGTCTCTGCCCATTAACGTAATATCAGTACCATGTAAAGTTGTTACAAACGGCACTTTTTTTCCTTTTGTCTTTAAAATTTGTCTTGCCAAAAATGCAGCAGATGCATGAGGAATGGCATAATGCACATGTAACAAATCCAAATCTTGGTGAATGGCAACATCCACCAGTTTTGAAGTCAATGAAATTTCATATGGTAAGAATTCAAATAATGGATAATTAGCAATAGGAACCTCATGATAAAAAAGATTTCCTGAAAATGTATCTAATCTAAATGGTTGACTATATGAAATAAAATGAACCTGATGTCCCTTGGAAGCAAGTGCTATTCCTAACTCTGTTGCTACCACTCCGCTCCCACCAAATGTTGGATAGCAAACTATTCCAATTTTCATATGTTATATTCTAAGTTGTTAAAGTTAATGTTGCGTCGCCGTAATTAATTACTGCATTTAATTCTTTTAATAAATCACTTCCAAGAACGCCATCAATTTTTTGTACGTCAATTTGATGATACGATTCATTCACATGCTGCAGGTCTAACACAACTGCCTTGTACTTTTCAATTTTATGTTTGCCCAAAGTTATAGAACTCAAAACTGTATAATTACCTTGAAGTGTGCTGGTTCCTAAACCTGTTGAAAGTCTATCTAAAGTGAGTAAATTAATATCTGGGAAATGAAACTTCATTCTTGTTTCATCAAAAACAGTTCTTGATGCACCTGAATCAATAAGCAATCGCAATTTCTTTCTTTTTACTTTAACATCAATCATTAAGTGAAATCCATCACCTTGAATATCTGTAATTTGAATAGATAAAATTGATTGCATATTTTCTTGAATGAAAAAAGGGGCCAATTAAGCCCCCTCATCCTTTACTTTCTAATAAATTAAACAGCTGAAGAACTTACCATTCCATCATAAACATCCATCACTTCTTTAACAGCAACAGCGCTATCGGCCAATAATTTTTTCTCATCGTCATTCAATTTCAATTCGATGATTTCTTCAATTCCGTTTTTTCCTAGTTTAACTGGTACACCAAGATAAATATCTTTCAAACCATATTCTCCTTGCAACCAAGCGCAACAAGGAAATATTCTTTTTTGGTCTCTTACAATTGCTTCAACCATTTGCGCTGCAGCTGCTCCTGGTGCATACCAAGCAGAAGTTCCCATTAAGTTTACAAGTTCTCCTCCACCTTTCTTTGTACGCTCAATTATGGCATCTAATTTATCAATTGCTATTAATTCAGTAACAGGAATTCCAGAAACTGTTGTATATCTTGGTAATGGAACCATTGTATCTCCATGACCACCCAATAGCATTGCCTGAATATCTTTTGGTGAAACATTTAAGGCTTCTGCTAAAAATGCACGGTATCTTGCTGTGTCGAGAATTCCAGCCATTCCAAATACACGACGAGGATCCACTTTTGCAGTTAAGAAAGCAACATAAGTCATTACATCTAATGGATTAGAAACAACAACAATTTTTGCATTTGGAGAATGTTTTATCACGTTCTCTGTTACAGATTTAACAATACCAGCATTGGTTGCAATTAAATCATCGCGACTCATTCCCGGTTTACGAGGAAGTCCTGAAGTAATCACTACCACTTCAGAATCTTTGGTTTTAGAATAGTCGTTTGTGTAACCAACTACGCGTGAATCATACAAATTTATTGGAGCAGTTTGCCACATATCTAAGGACTTCCCTTCAGAAATTCCTTCTTTTATGTCGATTAAAACTACCTCATTTGCTAGTTCTTTTTCTGCAATTACGTTTGCACAGGTTGCTCCAACGTTCCCTGCTCCGATTACTGTTATTTTCATAAGATGAATTGTGATGTATTTATTATGATTGCCTTAATGCGGCGCTAAATTATAAATTAACCGCTTGTAAACTATCAAGTTTTAATTTTTTAATCATGAATAATTAAGTGAATAAATACCTTTGTCTTTTATCACCCAAAATAAATGGCAATAAAAAAACAATATAAAACCATTATTCTTCTAACGCTAATTCTAGTTGTCTCCGAACTTATTTACTTAGGATTTAGAAAAGAAATAATTACAATTAGTCCTACAATTATAAAGTTTATTGAGGTTTTCCTCACATTTATTATCTCATTGTTGATTGTTTCTGTGACACTTAAATTTACCAGCAATAGAGTATGGACAATGTTTGAGAAAGAGATGGAGCTCGAGCAAAGAATTATTGTTTCTAAATTGTACTCGATTTCCCTTTATAGTTTAGCGTTACTGATTACTTTTTGGAAGGCCGGAGTTTCTCTTGGAAACTTAACCCTTTTTATGGGGTTGATTGCTACAGGTTTTGCTTTAACAATAAGAGATTTATTGTTTTCCTATTTTGCTTGGTTCATTATTTTAAATAAAAAACCATTTCAAATGGGCGATTACATTAAAATTGGAGACGAAAGTGGCCTAGTTACAAGAATTGGCACCTTCTTTTTTACATTAGAAATGCAAAATCCAGGAGAGTTTCTTAAAATTCCCAATAGCCAGATTATGACTAAATCTATCTATAACAAAGGAGAAGGAAAGTTTAGAGATGAAATAAAATTTGGATTAAAATCAATTCCCGAAGACTTAGAACAAAAGCTGAATGCATTAAGTACTTTTATAAGAACTAGGTCTGCATTTAAAGAAAATGTAAAATCTTTGTTGATAAGCGATATTAACGGATGGTATATTTACATTTCTTATCTAACTAACTTTAAACAAGACCATTTAAAAGCTGCAATTTTCATTGAGGCTCATAGATTATTTGAACTAGAGCTGAAACTAACACAATGAAATACTTAATTCTACTGGCAATATTCAATTTTCAAAATTTGTTTTCCCAAAGTTTGAACGAAAGTATTATAAGCAATTTACCAACGGTTTTAAATGAATCTTCAGGATTAGAAAGAGATGAACAAGGAAACTTTTGGTCGCACAACGATTCTGGCGGAGAACCTGAATTATATCATTTCTCAGAAGAGGGAACATTGCTGCAAACAGTAAAAATCTCAAATGCTGAGAATATTGATTGGGAAGATATTGCGCTCGCTTCTAATGGTAGAATGTTTATTGGGGATTTTGGAAATAATGGAAATGACAGAGAAGATTTAAAAATCCTAATTGTAAACATCAATAACTTAAATCCTGGATTCAATTTAAGAAGCGCTTCAATTATTAATTTTTCTTATGCAGAACAAACTGCGTTCCCCCCAAACGATACAAAGAAGAATTTTGATGCGGAAGCAATGGTTTATAAAAATGATTCCATTTTCATCTTTACTAAAAATAGAACGCAACCTTTTGATGGAAAATGTTACCAATATTATTTGCCAGCAATTCCAGGTAACTATCAGATAAGCCGTTCAGATACTTTATATATTGCAGGTGGCGATGCAGAATCACGTATAGTTGGGGCTGATTTTGATTCAATAACCACTAAATTAGCATTACTGACATCTACAAAAGTCTTGATTTTTCAGCCTAACACAGGCAATACGCTACTAAGTAGTACCCCAACTATAAAGTCTTTTGTAAACATTACTCAAAAAGAAGGAATTTGCTGGGGCGATTCTTGCAAACTGTATTTTACCGATGAATACATTGAAGCACTAAACATTGGAGGAAAATTGTACAATGCAGAATTGTGCGCTTCATTAGGAAACAAAAAAATTGAAAGTCCTGAATTTACAATTTATCCCAATCCTTCTAATGAAACAATTTTCATAAAACTCAATAAATCTGCTTTTAAAAAGAGGAACATAACTGGTGAATTACTTACAAGCTATGGTGAATTTGTAAAAATAATGGAATGGAATCTATCTGAAAACGAAGGGCATATAATTACTAAAAACCTTCCTAAAGGGCTGTATTTATTGAATCTTAATGAAAATGGAAAGAATTTAAACATCTTAAAAATTCTCATCAACTAAGCTTTTTATTAACATTTTGATATGTATAATATCCTTTGTTTTTTGCTTGTTTGTATCAGAAAACTTTAGCTATTTTACACTCCTGCAAAGAACCTAACACTCCTAGCCTGAATTTTATTGAGTCAATCTATGGAAAGCCGAAACATTTATGTGATTTGCTCGAATAACTTGCTGTTTTGATAAAATAATTATCGCATGAAAAAAGATGTTACTGCAAAAATATTTATCGTTGAAGATGAGCCTTTCTTCGCAAATCTAATTAACTACGATTTAGAAGCAAACTATTACGATGGAATAAATGTTTACTTCAATGGTGAAGATGCAATCGAAAACCTAGGGCTTAATCCTCGGGTTGTAATTCTTGACCATAAATTACCTGGTATTTCAGGATTAGAAGTTTTGAAAAAAATCAAAGCCTTTAACCCAGATATTCACGTAATATTTTTGTCTGGCTCTACAGCTATGGACACTCAAATTAGCGCTTTCAAAAACGGTGCACATGATTTTATCATTAAAAATGAGAATGCTTTTGAAGAAGTGAGAGGTTTGTTGAAAAAGATTTTCAATGACACTGTGGACAGTTCTGGTGAATTAAAAGTAAAAAATTATCCTGGTAGAAATTAATTCTTCTGTAAAACTATAAGGAAAGCTCATTACGTTGTAGTGGGCTTTTTTATTTTAACAAATATGGAAGATTTCCAAAATAAACCAAACTGCTTAGTAATTGCACACCTCGGCAATAAAACAAAAAAATCTCAAAGATGGAGTTACAGTATTGTTGAGTGGTTTGGAATATTTACAGCTAAAATAATACTCAAAAACACCTATAAAAAGATGATAGTTTGTAATGCAAAAAGCGCTTCAATAACTGAAATAAAAAGGGAAGTCGAGCTTTTACCTCAACATGAATCTTTAGATATTATTTTAAATGTTCATGGCTTAAAAACTGGTATCTTTTTGTTTGAAAATGAATTCATTCCTATTTCGACTTTTTGTGAATTATTTAAGCAACACAAATTGCGACTTGTCTATTCTACGGCTTGTTATGGAAAATATCATCTTCAAGAATGGGCAAACGTGAAAGCAAAATCTGCAATTGGAGCAGCGGCAGTTAATGGAAACGCTCTTACAGAATATCCATTTTTTTTATACTACTGGAAAAAAGAGCATTTTTCAGAAGTAGCTCTGCAAAAATCAAGTTTTATAAAATTAAACCAACTTCAAGATATTATCGCAAGAAAGATATTTGGTTTTAAGGAAGTTAATAGCAGCAAAACTATTCTTGGAAAAGCTCATATAAATTCATAGCGCACATTCTAGTTATAACAAAAAGAGCCCTTTTCACATAAATGAAAAAGGCTCTTTTTAAAGATTTATTAAAATCTATTTAGTTTTTCAATAAACGCTCAACAGCTTTAAAACCATTTGCTTCAACGGAAATTGTATAAACTCCAGCAGTTAAACCTTGTATGTTCATATTGTGATTAATTACACTGTTAGAAGCTGCATTTAAAGTTTCAGATTGAACTTTACGTCCTGTCATATCAAAAATGTTAATTATATAATTTTGATCAACACTTGCAGTTTCAATATTTAATGTCACAGTTTCGTTTGCCGGATTTGGATAAACTCCTAAGAAAAATGCAGAACCATCTTCGTCAGGAATATTATTTTGACCCATTTCTGCAAATTTACCCCCGTTTGTAAGCGGTTGACAAGGATAAGCAATTACACCATCTACATCATAACCGTCTGCAGCTCCAGGGAAACGAGAGCTTGAACGTGTAGATTTATCAATGATTTTTAGATAACGAATTGTACGAACACCTCCATCTAATGGCATATTTCCGAAATCTAAACTACCGTCACGACACAAACGACCTGCTGGTAAAGATGCCGGCTCCAGTGAAGATGGATCAGCTGCCAACAATGTGAAATTAACACCATCATTAGAACCGTAAAACTCAGCAATTTCGGGATAGTTATCGCAAGATCTTCCAGCGCTTTCGTTAAAAGTTGTTTCATAAACAAACAAATCTGGACCAGTTACATCAAATACTGTATAATCGAATTTCAATGTAATTTGACCTTCTTCTACACTTGCTGTGCTAGTTTTGTCAAACCCTAAAGAAACAAAATTTGGAGTAGCTGTTGCATCAGACATTTGAGGCATTAATGTAGATTTACTAGCATCGCGTCTGTTTAAAGCAGGTAAGTTACTGCTTCCTTTCATGGTTCCTTGAATAAAATTTTCAAAACCAGTTGCAAATATTGGTGAACCAGGGGCATTTGGAACAATAGCACTTACATAATTTGCACGAGCACCGTCAACGTCGAAACCATCGGCGTTTGGAGCAAAACTTCCATTTGGAGATACATCTACAATTTGTAAATACAAGGCCCAAGGCATATTTGCTGGTAAATCAAAACCAAAATTTTGACATGCATTTGTAACAACTTTTACCCAATTGCAGCCATCTTGAGAAATATATGCATCTGCATACTCTGGCCAAGTACCGCAATTTGGTGTATTGTATGATGTTTCAAATACTTCTACATCAATGCCTTCTCCTTGCCCAATTGGTTGACTAAAATTTAAAATGATGTTGCCACCAAATCCCAAAGAAGTAAAATTTACAGTTGCTGAGTTTCCTGGAACTTCACCCATGTCAATATCACTGTTTTGAGGAATTCCAATTGCATTCGCATCATCTGTTCTACCAGGAACAACAAGATCAACTTGACCTAAACCATCGGCTGTAGTTCCTGGTGTATACGTACCTGATGTTGGATAAATAGGCTGCGCAAAAGCGCTTACCAAGCCCAATCCAAACATCGCAATTCCTGTTAATACAGGCGTTTTAATTTGTGTTAAGGTTTTCATGTGTAAAAAGTTTTAAATTTGAAACAAATGTATACAAGTTAAACGCATTCTTACAACATGATTTAAGTCATTAATTTACAAATTAAATGTCTATATCTTTTTAAAGTAAATTTATAGCACTTATATTATAACAATAACGATATATTTGCCATATAACACACTTTTTGATAGTTAAAAACATAACCTATTCTTACATACAAGATATCAACACTTTTTAGTTAAAGAAATAGTATTAATACCTATTTATTCAGAATTAAAAATTAAGCAACCATATAAATACTTATTATTTAATTATTTGCTTTTTGATGTAAATATTTAGCTCTATTGAGATTTTTTGCATATAATTTTATTTAATAAAAACCATAAAAAAGAGGCTATCTTTTTCAAGACAGCCTCTGAACATATAATCTAATACTTAACTATCAGTTTTTTATGATTTTTGAGCTTTGTTTCTGGCCTGCTGATTCCACAGTTACAATGTAAATTCCTTTCGGAAATGCAACTCCACTTACATCATGTGTATATTTTGTGTTACTAGGTACAGTAAATTGTTCTTTAAAAACCCGTTGACCAACTGAATTAAATACGCTCATGTTAACTTTTTCATCAACTGAGCCCGATTCATAGTTTACAGCAAACACATCTTTAAATGGATTCGGAGAAATGCTCATCAAAGCTACTTCATCTGGCATAGAAACATTGTCGAAAGCGCGAATTCTTGTTTGTTGTCCACATTCTGTGCTTAATACAATTACTCCATCTAAATCATATCCATCTGCAGAATTCGGGAATGAACTTGCAGGAGAACGATCAGTAATTCTTAAATACTGTATCGCATAAATACCGTCTTCTAAATTCATTTCACCGTCTTGGCAAACTTCTCCCATTGGAAAATAAGTTATGCCATCTAGTGAACCTTCGAACATTGCTGCTTCAGGATAAGCTTGGCAGCTTGGCGCGCCAAATGAAGTTTCAATTGCTTTTAAATCATTTCCTGGTTTGTTGAAAATAACAAAATCAAATTTCAACACCAATGAACCAGTAAAACCAAGTGAAACAAAGTTTACACCAATGTCATTGTTTTGTGGAATTCCCAAAGCACTTTCAGCGTTAATTCTAGTACTATGAATCGGAGTTCCATTTTTACGTGTTCCTTGATTGTATTCGATAACATCTTGGGCAGAACCTGCTACTAATCCATCATTTCCTGGATTAACTGCGGCTCCATTTAAACATTCCACTCCATCAATATCATAACCATCCGCTATTTCATTATAAAATGAATGAGTAACATCACTTATATCTCTTATCTTAATGTATTGAGCCCAGCTCATTACTCCTAAATCAAAAAATGCATCTTGGCACCCTGTTCCCAAGTAAATATAATTACACCCGTCTTGAGATGCATACGCTTCTATTTTTTCTGGATATCTGGCGCAAGTTCTATTCCCAAAAGTAGTTTCTGTAACTTTTATATCATCTCCATTTCCATTTGCAATTGGCGAAGCAAATTTTAAAACTATTTCTCCTCCAAAGCCCAAAGCCACAAAGTTTAAAGTATTGTCATTTTGCGGCGCTCCTAAAGCTCGTGAAGTAACTCTTCTTTCTGCAGCTACAGGTTGACCATCATTTCTTTTTGTTGGTGTATAGGAAACCACTTCAGTTATGTAACAACCTGAAAGTGGACAAGTTTCGTTCGATGCAACAGTAATTACTTCATGCCAAACTAGGTTAGAATTGTTTCCATTATCATTAATGCTACCTTCATCAGTTTGATTTTCTCCTTCATCTTCTTGCCAGCGAATTCTAACTGAATTTGGCCCTGGCATAGTTGGAGTGCTAAACATCGTTTCTCCAGGATTTGCTACTAGTAAACCAGTTGCAAAATTTGGATAAACATCCCAAGAAACAGCAATGTTCTCAGCGTTACTATTTACGATTTTCCAGTGCTTCTCTAAAGAAGGATTAGGAGAACACATCGCAATTAACTGCAATGGTTGTTGACCGTTTTCACTTGCAATCGATTTTTTTGAATTAAATAGATTAAAGTAAATTAATCCTCCAACTACCGCAACAACTAACATTCCTGCGGCACCAACAAGTAACCGTCTCCTTAAGGATGTTTTTAATGCGTTTTTAACTCTGATTGTAGGTTTATTATTCATTTTAAAAGGTTTAATCTCCATTAAGGAGTGTTTGCCTTTTAGACGAAGCACCTATTCTTTAGTTTCACATCTATTTAACTGTATATTGTAAGATTAAATTTGAAAATGTATAAAACAAAAAAGGCGGCTCCATTTGGAAACCGCCTTTTCTATTGAACTATATGCGTTTTAGTTTTTTACAACTTTAATAGTTTCTTTTGAAGAATTTGATTCTATTGTAAGGAAATAGATTCCTTTGTTTAAGTTGCTTAAATTTAAGTGATGAAGTGTGTTACTTGATTTAGCTACATTAACTGTTTCCATTTGAACAGTTTGTCCTAAATAATTGCTAACACTGATAGTAACTTTGCTGTCTTGATCACCAGTAATCAACTGAATATTTAATTCATTAGTAAATGGATTTGGGAATACTTCTGCACCGAATACTTCATCTGCAACCATTGTATTATCAGAAATTTTAGATCCTGAAGGAGCAGAACAATCGTTGATAACAGTTACACCATCTACATCATAACCATCTGCTGTTCCACCGAAAGAACTTGCTGGAGAATGATCAGTAATTCTTAAGTATTGAATTACACCTGCTGCATTAATGTCTAATTCTCCATCTAAACATAACTCATCTAGGTAAGTCCAGCTTACTCCGTCTAAAGAACCTTCGAAAGTAGCTCTTTCACCATAAGCTGAACATGAAGGATTTCCGAAAGAAGTTTCAGTTACTAAAAGGTCATTTGCTAAAGGATTATCAAAAATTACATAATCAAAACGTAGTGTGATAGTTCCACCAAAACCTAATGCTACAAAATTAATTGTGTTGTTATTTTGTGGAAAACCAACTGCATTTGCTGGATTAGTTCTAGCAGGCGAAATTGCTGAGCCATTTTGTCTTGCTTCAGGGATATAATCGAAGGCTTGAGCAGCTGCACCTTGCAATAAAGTTGAAGGAACTGGATTTGGTTCAAAACCATTTAAACACATAATACCATCCACATCATAACCATCTGCAACTGAATTATTATAGCTAGCGTCAATTGGACTTGCGTCTACTAATTTAATGTATTGTGCCCAAGCCAAAGGACCTAAATCGAATTCGGTATCTTGGCAACCTTCATCTAAATACACATAATGGCAACCATCTTGAGATGCGAATGCTTTTACTCTTTCTGGATAACGAGCACATTCTGGACCACCAAAAGTAGTTTCAAATACTTTGAAATCATTTCCATCCCCGTTTTTAATAGGACTTCCAAATTTCAACACTATGTTTCCTCCAAAACCTAAAGCTGCAAAATTTACAGTTGCCTCTGAAGTTGGAGCATCACTATTTTGAGGAGCTCCTAATGCATTGGTACCAATAGTTCTTGTAGCTAAAAGATTTGTCCCATCATTTCTCTTTGTAAATTCATATGAAATTACTTCTTCTGCATAACATGTTACAGGAGCATCTTCACACTGTGCACCACCTGAAGCTTTTACTGTTTGGTAATTTGAACCATCTACTGACCAGAAAATTTTAGTTGTATTAGCTGTTGGAAGTCCTGTTGAAGAACTGAATTGAGTTGGAGTCTCAAAAAAGTTATCACCTGGTAAAGCTACACCACCACCTGCTACTGATGTACCATATACACTATAAGTATAAGCAATTGGGTTTGTTGTATGATTACGAACTCTCCAACGACGAGTCGTAGCAGGATCGTTAGAGCACATTGAAGTCAATTGTAAAAATTGATTTGGTGTAAGGTCGTTAACAGAAGAAACAATGCTGATAGATTCTTTAGCACTGATTGTTTGAACTGGACCAAAATTGAGCGCCGCAAATACTGCGAAAGCTGCTGTTTTTAGATTGTTGAATTTGATCATTTTTTTGGAATTAGGTTAGTTTTATATTGTTATGAAAGCTATTACGCTATCCTTTCTACAAAGTTACATTTTTCTTACATCTGACAAATAATTTAAAATTTGCAAAAGCTACAATTATAATTATTTGATAAACAATCATTTACAGAATTATTAATAGAATATTCTCAAGCTTACTATATGTAATATGACTTAAAAAAGTGCTAAAAAAAAACCTCATTCATTCTTTTTTACAAATATCTTACGTCAAATTTGGCAAAAAAAAAGCCATTCTATTCAAATAGAATGGCTTCAAATAAAATCTTTAAGAATTAATGTTCGTGCAAATGCGACTTTTTTCTACTATACAAAAAGTAAACTAATACTCCTAAAGTACCCCATATAATAAAAGCATACCAAGTATGAATCCGAACCTGTGTCATTAGAAAAATATTAAATCCAATTCCAAGTGATGCGATAATAGGTAAAAAAGGTGTTTTATAAGGTCGTTCCAACTGGGGTTGCTTAACTCTTAGAATCCAAACTGCTGCGCACACCATTGCAAAAGCTAATAAGGTTCCCATACTGCACATTTCAGAGACAGTGTTAATAGGTGTAACTGAAGCAACAATTGAAACAATTAAACCTACTAAAATGGTACTTCTGTAAGGAGTTTTGAAAACTGGGTGAATTTTACCAAACAAACTTTTTGGCAATAAACCATCTTTTGCCATTCCTAAAAATATTCTGGTCTGACCTAGCATCATTACTAACATAACCGAAATCAAACCCGCAGTTGCAGCAATGGTAATAAGGTACACAGCCCAAGTCAATCCAACACCAGAAAATGCCGAAGCTACCGGAGCACGCAAGTCAAGTTGTGTGTATTTTACCATTCCTGTTAATACGAATGAAACTAAAATATATAGAACTGTGCAAATTATTAATGAACTAATAATTGCAAATGGCACATCTTTCTTTGGGTTAATAGCTTCACCTGCCTGCGTGGAAACGGCGTCGAATCCTATATAAGCGAAAAATACAATAGTTGCAGCCGTTACAACTCCCGACCAACCAAAATGCGATTCTCCATTGCTATCAAAAATCTGGTCAGGAATAAAAGGAGACCAATTTGCAGGATCTACATAAAAGAAACCTGCAACAATTACAAATAGAACTACAGCAATTTTAATCACTACAATTATGTTGTTTGTCTTGGCAGCTTCCTTAATTCCCTTATACAAAATACCTGTAACCAACCATGTTACCAAAAATGCAGGAAGATTAAATGCATAACCTGGTAAATCAATAGAAGTGTAATGGTTTGCAAGGTCTTTCAAGTTTGCTGCACCAGCCATACTTTTTACATCAGCCAAAGATTTAGCATCTTTTACCATATCATGAGCTGGTGTGCTCGCCAATGCGGCCTTCATTGCTGCTAAGTCAGGTACAATACTTCCAAATGATGCCAAATAGTTTTGTAAAGCTGTAACGCCAGTTGCTTTTGCTAATTCTGCTTGAGCAGATGAATAATCCATGCTGAGCCACAAAGGAATGTGCAAATCAAACAAGTCGAGCAGCTTTATAAAATAACCACTCCAACTTACTGCCACAGTTGTTGCGCCCATCATATATTCTAGAATCAAATTCCAGCCGATAAACCATGCAAACAATTCTCCTACAGTTCCATAAGCATAAGCATAGGCAGAACCTTCTACTGGTAAAACTGATGCAAATTCAGCATAACAAAGTGAAGCAAATAAACAACCAACTCCAGCTATTATGAACGAAATGGCCAAAGCAGGTCCTGCAAATTGATTTGCAGCAATGCCGGTTAGTGTAAAAATTCCACCACCTATAATTGCTCCAATACCAAGCGATGTTAGTCCATATCTTGTAAGAACACGGTTTAATTCACCTTTCTTAAGGTCTGTTTCGTAGGCTGATATTGGCTTTCTGCGCCAAACCGAGTTTGATTTACTCATAAATTTTAATAATTGAAGTGCACTAAAATAGAGATTCAATTATTAAAGCAACTATAAAAATTAATTTTAATTCACTTTTTAATTAAAGAAGGCTAAAAAATATTTCGCTTTTTAAATAAATCTGTTTGAATACTTATGGCTTCTGAATGTATTAGCTCATAAATTTTCTTAATGAATTTGGCGCTCAAGCCACTTGCAACGCCATTTTCTAACTGCCTTTTTAAAATCTCTTCCCAGCGCTGCATTTGAAGAATGGTCATATTCTTTTCAAATTTATAATTCCCAATTTGCTCAATGAAATTATTGCGGCTAATTAATGCTTGAAGTATTAAATCATCAATAGAATCTACACTAGCTCTCAGTTCCATCAGTTTTTGATGAAAATCAATATCTAAGGAGCCAGATTTTCTAATGATGATTTTCTCCATCAATGATTTTAATCGTTCAGGAGTAATTTGTTGCTTTGCATCACTTAGGGCAACCTTAGGATTAATATGGGTTTCCACCATTATACCTTGAAAATCCAAATCCAGTGCTTTTTGAACTACTCCTTCAATTAATTCTGATGTTCCACTAATATGACTTGCATCGCAAATAATAGGAATATCTGGCCTTTGAGATTTTAAATCAATTACTAATTCCCATCTTGGCGTATATCTATAAACTGAATTCTCAAAAGATTGAAAACCTCTGTGAATGGCTGCAATTTTAGTTATTCCAGCTCTTTGAATTCTTTCAATAGCGCCTAACCAGAGGGAAATGTCAGGATTAATTGGATTTTTTATAAATACTGGAATATCGACTCCTTTTAAAGCATCTGCTAATTCCTGAATAGAAAATGGATTAACGGTGGTCCTTGCGCCAATCCAAACCATATCAATTTCTGCTTTTAGGCAAGCTTCTAAATGTTCGGGAGTTGCTATTTCGGTTGCAACTAGCATTCCGAACTGCTCTTTCACTTGTTTTAACCATTCCAAGCCTTTTACACCAGCACCTTCAAAAGCTCCTGGTCTGGAACGAGGTTTCCAAATTCCTGCACGAAAAACATTAGTTGGAAAATGTGCATGAATTCCAGCTGCTGTGCTCAAGACTTGCTCTACATTTTCAGCGCTGCAAGGCCCGAAAATAGTAAATGGCTTGTTCCCATCAGGAATCCATTTATCAATTTTTATAGAATTAGAAGTATTCAGAGTTACAGCTTGCACAGTAGAAATAACAGATGTATTGCTTTTTTGTTTTTGATTTTACCAACCTAAAATCCAAGCAAACATCAATGGAGCAACAATAGTTGCATCTGATTCAACGATAAACTTAGGTGTTTCTTTATCCAATTTCCCCCAAGTAATTTTCTCGTTCGGAACTGCTCCAGAATAGGAACCATAACTGGTTGTTGAATCTGAAATTTGGCAGAAATAAGCCCAAAATGGTACATCATGCCATTCTAAATCTTGATACATCATTGGTACAACACAAATAGGAAAATCTCCAGCAATACCTCCACCAATTTGGAAGAAGCCAACTCCTTTGCCAGAAGAATTCGCTCTGTACCATTCTGTTAACCACATCATATACTCAATACCCGACTTCATGGTTGAAGCTTTTAATTCGCCCTTGATGCAATATGAAGCAAAAATATTTCCCATGGTAGAATCTTCCCATCCTGGAACTACAATTGGAATATTTCTTTCGGCCGCGGCAATCATCCAGCTATCTTTCGGGTCAATTTCATAATACTGTTCCATTTCACCAGACAACAACATTTTATACATATATTCGTGAGGAAAATAGCGCTCGCCAGCAGCTTCTGCATTTGACCACTGCTTTACAATGTGTTTTTGAATTCTTCTAAATGCTTCTTCTTCTGGGATGCAAGTATCGGTAACACGATTATACCCTTTTTCTAACAAATCCCATTCATCTTGTGGACTCAAATCTCTATAATTTGGAACCCTTTTATAATGAGAATGGGCAACCAGATTCATTATATCTTCTTCCAAATTTGCTCCTGTGCAAGAAATAATATCCACTTTACCTTGTCTTATCATCTCAGCAAATGATTTACCTAGCTCTGCTGTGCTCATTGCTCCAGCAAGTGTCACCATCATTTTACCACCTTCGGTAAGGTGTTTTTCGTAGCCTTTCGCTGCATCGACAAGCGCCGCAGAATTAAAATGTAAGTAATGTTTTTCTATAAATTGGGAAATTGGTCCTTTCATGTTTTCTGTTTTGAGCCGGCAAATATAAGACGTTATTTAAAGGAGAAAACAAATTTCAATTACACATTTGATAGCAAATGATAAGAATTCGTTAACATAATATTAAAGTAGGTGAGTATAGTGCTAGCTTACTTATTTATCTATTTTTGCAACCGAAAACTAAATATGACATGAATAAATTTTTACTCTCTTTAACTGCTCTTCTTTTTTTAAGCATAGCATCTTTTGGTCAATGCTCAGACTTATTTATCTCCGAATATGTTGAAGGTTCGGGAAACAACAAAGCACTCGAGATATACAATCCTACAAATTCTCCGATTAATCTCGGAAACTACAGGTTAATTCGCTGGGACAACGGAGCAATAACAGCTCCCGACAATGGAATAATGCCTTTACCTGCAAATTTGTCTATTCCAGCATACGATGTTATCGTAATTGCATTGAACTTAACTGACCCGAACGGAACTGGTCAAACAGCTCCTATTGCTGCGGCTCTTCAAGAAAAAGCAGACACTTTACTTTCCAATGGTTGCGGAACTGAACCAGGAAATATCCGTACTTTTTGTTTTAATGGTGACGATGCCCTTTCTTTAGAAAAGAATGTTGGCGGTACATGGACAAGAATAGATATTTTCGCTTGTATAGGAGAACAACCAACCAATAGCCAAGGTACGGCTAGCCCTACAGCAGGCTGGACAGATTTAGCTCCTTTTTCAAGCATGCCTGAAGGTTACACAACTGCTAACGATGGACCTTATTTTTTCCGTTATTGGACACAAGACCAAACTTTAAAACGTAAACCAACTGTAAATGGCGGTGTTACTACTAACCCTGCACCTCAGTCATTCAATGCATCTGTTCAATGGGATTCTCTTGCTGTTGATATGTTCGATTCTTTAGGATTTCACACATGCGTTTGTAATATTGTAGGATTTAATGAATTACCTGCATCTGAAAAACTAACAGTTTATCCCAACCCTTCAAACGAAAAGGTTTCATTTGAAACGGAGTTAGCTATTTCTGATGTGGTAATTTACAATATTACAGGTCAGGTTGTTGCTGAAATGAAAAATCCTTTAATCACCAAGAATGTTAGAATAGACACGCATCAAATTCCTCAAGGTGTTTATACCGTAAAGTTGATTTACAAAAACGGAGCACAGGCTTCTCGTAAAATCATTATTCAACATTAAAATAATAATCACAAATCTTAAAAGCACTGTGTAATGCGGTGCTTTTTCTTTTTCGGATGCCCATGAAATACATCCTTTCCCTACTTTTTATTTTTTTCTCTTTGAATATTTTCGCCCAAGGCACTATCAAAGGAAAAGTAACTGACCCCGCAACAGGAGAAACCATTATTGGAGCATCGGTAATTCATGCACCTGGTAAAGGAACTGTTACAGATATCGACGGAAATTTTACTTTACCACTACCAAATGGAGATTATACCATTGCAGTTTCGGCTCCTGGCTACAAAACCATAAGCAAACAAGTAAAATTAAACAACAATACTGTAGAATTGTCTTTTCCTCTTGCTTCCAACACACTTAGAGAAGTAGAAGTTGTTTCTGATATAGCAATTGCAAGAGAAACACCCGTTGCATTTAGTAATATAGACCCAAAGAAAATTCAAGAACAACTAGGCTCACAAGATTTACCAATGATTTTGAATACAACGCCAGGTGTTTATGCTACACAACAAGGGGGTGGAGATGGTGATGCAAGGGTTAGTATTAGAGGTTTTAACTCACAAAACGTTCAAGTGTTAATTGACGGTATTCCGATGAATGATATGTTTAACGGAAGAGTTTTTTGGAGCAATTGGTTTGGTTTGGATAATTTAACTTCTGGAGTTCAAGTACAACGTGGATTGGGTGCATCAAAACTTTCAATTCCCGCAATTGGAGGAACAATGAATATATTAACAGCTGGAATAGATTCGAAAAAACAGTTGAGTATTCGTCAAGAAATTGGTAATAACTTTAACGCTAGAACTGGCATTACTTTCAATTCTGGTAAGTTAAAAAAAGGTTGGGGCTTTAGCGCTGCTGGTTCTTTTAGAAGAAACGATGGTTATGTAGACCAACTGACATCAAGAATGTTTTTCTACTATTTCAAGTTAGAAAAATACGTAGGAAAACACTTATTCAGTTTCTCTGCTTTCGGAGGTCCTCAAACTACTGGTCAAAGAGATTTTACAGTTGATCAACCAATTTATACATATAGCAAAAGAATGGCAGCATCTCTTGGTGTTGATACTGTTGGTAAAACAGAATATGGTAGAAGATATAACCCAAGCTGGAATTTTGTGACTCGAAATCGAGATAATGCAGATGCGCAGCCAGAAATCATGAATACCTCTATTAATCAGTTTCATAAACCAGTAATTTCATTGAAGCATTTTGTAAACCTTAATAGCAAATTCTACATATCGAATATTATTTATGCCTCTTATGGTATGGGAGGAGGAACTGGCCCTAACAATACCATTGCGATTGACAGCACAGGAAGACAAAACTTACAATCAATTTACACATCAAACGCCACGAGCGAGTTTAATATTTATCCAGGATTTGGACCAGATAGTTTGTATAAAGGTCAAAGAAGAGCAGCCAATTTTATTAGAAAAAATTATAATGAACATCAATGGTACGGTGCATTATCACAATTTAAATATGAACCAAATACTCACTGGGATATTTCGGCAGGTATAGACTTAAGAACCTACAATGGACAGGTATTTAGCCGTGTACACGATTTAATGGGTGCCGACCTTTGGGTTTCTTCAGCAGATTTAAATGTTGCACCAAATACACCAGTTTTCGAAGGAGATAGAATGCGACAATTTATTGAAAGAAAGGTTCGTTGGACTGGAGCTTTTGCCCTTGCAGAATATAAAGCAGGAAATTGGAGTGCATTTTTAAACGTAAGCAGTTCAGCAAGTTATTACAAACAATACAACCACTTTGCTAAGAAAGAATTAGTGCTCTCCGACACTACATTACAAATTGGCTACAACGATACAATTACTTATAAAGGCACTTTCTACGATAGAAATACGCCGGAGTTGGGAGTAAATCAAAGTGATTGGCAAACATTAATTGGATATACAGTTAAAGCTGGTGTAAATTATAACTTAACCGAAAAAATGAATGTTTTCATGAATATTGGTAATTTAAATAGGGCTCCGTTGATGCAATTTGTTCTTAGAAATGATAATAAAAAGTTTCAAGGTGTAAAAAATGAGGTAATTCGCTCCATTGAGTTAGGTTACGGTTACCGTTCAACAAACTTATCTGTAAACTTTAATGGGTATTATACCAATTGGAAAAATAGGCCTACATCAGTTTCATTTACTGTAAATGGAGAGCCAATTAGCAGCAATGCTCAAGGAATGGGTGCACTCCATAAAGGTTTAGAATTAGATTTTATCTATAAAATTTGTAAAAAACTAAGTTTCGAAGGCGCAATTTCTTATGGTGACTGGAAATGGAATTCCACAGCAACAGCATTTGCTATTGATGATGCTGGAAATGTTGCTGATACAGTAAAATTTGACCCAAGAGGTGTTAGAGTAGGAGATGCTGCACAACGCACCTATTCTACAAGCTTTAGATACGAGCCCTTCAAAAGATTCTATTTCAAACCTCAATTTACTTGGTTTACATATAATTTTGCTAATTTCTCCCCAGATGGTTTGCAAATTACAGATTTGAAGAACGATTTAGGACCAAACATAGGTCGCCAATCATGGAGAATGCCTGATTACGGAACTCTTGATATAAACCTTGGATATGGTTTTGTATTTAATAAAGTTAAATTGGATGCAAGGCTCACTGTTATAAATGCTTTAGATGCTTTTGGGATTACCGATGCCCAAAGCAATCAATTTGGAACTACGTCTGCATTTAATGCAGCAAGTTCCAGTGTAAATTTTCTTCTAGGCCGTCGTTGGTTAGGTTCATTAACAGCTACATTCTAAAAATATGAAAAAGATTATCTTATTTTTTTCTCTCTTAAGCTTTCTTTATGCTTGCAGTAAAGAACAAAATACCGGAGATAAGTTATTGGGGAAATGGCAAATTTCTTCTTTAAAATGGGCAAATGGAAACCCAGTTGATGTTACAAATGACAAGCATAGTATTGAATTTCTGAGTTGTGACAAAGCATATACTGCATCTTGCTCTGGAATTTATTACTTAGATTATGCTGATACTTTAAAGAAAGATTTAAATGACACGTTCAAGTTTGAATTAAAAAACGATGAAATCTCAATTTCCAGTGTAAAAAACTCAGCTCCTGGAAATACATTTGTCACTAAAATCTTAAGACAACGCTATATTTTTGAAAATAGAAGCGATAACAATTTTGAATTAAAAAGATTTAGAACATTTGCAGACAGCTCAAATGGAATAATTAACGCAACCAAACAATAATGAAAAATAAAAACTATAAAAACATGAAGAAATGTTTATTCTCAATTTTTGCATTGGCAAGCAGTTTTGCCATAAATGCTCAAACCTCAGTTCCTACTTCTTGGAGTTGCGACAATGGAACACCTCCAACTGGTTGGACTTTTGCTCAAACCAATGCGGGTAGCACTAATTATTTAGGGACTTCAAGTTGTGATACAACTCCATCTTTAAGACTTGATTTCGATAATGAAGCGCTTGTTATTTTCTTTGGTGAACAACCGGGTGCATTTAGTTATCAAATTGGTGGCACAGCAGGCGGAGGGCCCACTGCTTGGGTTGGAGTATTTTCAGTTGATGAGTCTGTTGATGGTAACACCTGGGTAAATATTAAAACTTACCAAAACTCAGGAGAATTGCCTTTAGGTGCTTGTTTAAATGAAACTTATAATTTCGCCAATCCAGCAAGTAGATATTTGAGATTTTTCTATACTGATAAACAAACAGGTTGTAATGTTAGAATAGATGAAATTAGTGTAATTGAACCGATTGTAACTTCAGCAAACATTTCTGTAAGCCAGCAACCAGTGTCAAATTCAATTTTAAACGGTGGAATTTCTGAGCCTTTTACTGGAAATACAGTTACTTTTGATGTTACCAATGATGGAACAACTGAAGTATTGACTGTTACTGAAGTAAATGTTAGCGGTCCATTTACATTAACAAGTCCTACATTACCTTTTAGTGTTAATCCAGGAAGTTCAACTCCCCTAGTTTTTAGCTTCTCTCCAATAGCTCCAGGTACCAATATTGGAGCAGTTGTTATACTAAGTAATGATGTTGATGATGCGAGTTTTGAATTTAACTTGTACGGGGTAGATGGAGCATTTGCAACCCAGCCAACTGGAGAAATTACGACAGGAACAGCTGCATCACTTAAAACATACCGATTAGTTTATGGCTTTCAAGGTGATATACTAAACCAGGATCCTTTAGGTGGATATCTTGTATTAAGAAGCGAAAATGGTGCTGTTTCTGCCGCGCCAGTTGATGGAGTTACCTATCAAAGAGGTCAAACTGTAGGAAATGCAAAAGTTGTATATGTTGGCAGACCTGAAAATGACTCTCCTAGTATTAGAACCAATTGGGTGCAGGCTAGTAAGACTTATAATTTTGCCGCTTTTTCTTATTCAGGAAGTGGAGTTTTTACTAATTATACCAGTCAAATTAACAATGTTGCGCTTACAACACCTGCAACTCAGGTATCTGCAACAGAATATAATGGAATAGCAACTTCTGCAGCCTCTTTTGTTACTGATTTGCATAATTTAATTAACCCGCATACTTCTATTTTTTATGGCAATTATGCTTCTACTATGATTAATCTTTTTACGGTAAGAGATACATTTGTAACTGGAGCGATAACATTTGATAAAGTTATAAATTGCGTTTATAGTGGAGAAACTAAGTTGTTTAACAATCCATTTGATTGGACAGCAACTGGATATAGTCGTGAACATACCTATGCGCACAGCTGGATGCCAAGTTTCCCTGCTGATAACCCAGAAAAACCTGAATACAATGATTTCCATAATCTTTACCCAACTCGTCAAGTAAATGTGAATGATTTACGTTGTAATTACCCTTTTGGAGAAGTTGTTACAGTTGAAACAGGCTGGCCAGTAGTTAATCCTCAAGGATTTATTGGTTTAGACGCAAATGGAAATCGTGTATATGAACCAAGAGACGAGCATAAAGGTCGCGCAGCACGCTCATTAATGTACATGGCAGTTTGTTATACAGAAGGCGCAAATGTTTTTAGTTTTAACAGACCCAATGGTATGCAGTGCTTAAACTTTCAAATAGATTATCCACAGAATCAGTATTTGATGAAACAATGGCATTTTGAGCATCCTCCAACTGGTTGGGATATTGCTCGTAATGACTTTTTAGATTCATTGCAAGGAAACAGAAATCCTTTTGTAGACCAACCAGATTATGCATGTTTTATAGATTTTTCTAATCTTACAAAAATTGCAACTCCAACAACTCCTTGCTGGTTAGATGAAACTGGATTTAAAACCATCCAAAACATGAACTTAAATATATATCCCAATCCTTCTCAAGGTAATATTCGCGTTTCTTGGGCTGGTGTTTTAGACCAATTAACAATGGATGTATATGATATTAGCGGTAAAATAGTAGATTCAAGAAAAGTGAATGCTACAAACGGAGTGAATATTCAAGACATTCAATTCAACTTACCAGTTGGAATGTATATGTTGAGATTAAATGGAACAAAATCTTCTGCTGTTCAAAGATTGATAATATCCGAATAAGACTAGAATAATAAAGTAATGTAAAAGCAGCCAGTTTAGTTATTGGCTGCTTTTTTTATGCTTTTTCTTTAAATGTATTCTTTAACCGATTTACATCTCTCTGCAATTGCATAACTGTATTTGAAAGTTCAGAACGACTCAAATTGGGTTCTGGAATTTCGGAACTTATATAATGTGTAAACTTCCAAATCTCCAAAATGTCTTTTACAGCTATTTCATAAGGTTCATAAACTGGATTGGTGGAACATAAAAGAACGGTACCGTTTTCCTCAATCTGATTATAAAGCATTTTAAAGACAATGCCATCATCCTTAGTTATTACAATATACGGATTTCCGTTTCTAATAAAACTCCAGTTTTGAAGGTATTCGCCGGTTACCCAGGAACCATCTGGAACTGGAGGCATAGAATCACCAATAATTGGAAAAGTACGGTATTTCTTATTGGGCGATAAAAATGGCATTTGAAAAGTTGGCAAAACCTTTATGTAATCAGGGTCAGAATAACCAGAAGTATAACCAGCTCTAGCTTTAATTGGAACCAATTCAACATTTTCATTGTTTTGGGAATCTACCGTTGTAGCAATAATTCTTAAATGATTACCGCTAATATCTGTCTCATTTTTAGATTGAACAGCACTCCACTCCTCTTTTGAATGTTGCGCCAAATCAAGTTTTATTAATGCGTCAATTGAAACTTGATAATAATTAGAAAGTCTGATTAGATTCTCACTTCCAGGTTCTGCCGAACCATTTTCATAACCACTTAAGGTTGTTCTTTTTATTCCTAAGTCAGAAGCTACTTCTTCTTGAGATTTTGTACTATTTTTACGAAGAAATTTAAGATTAGAAGCTATCATAAAGACGTATTTTTTGTCAAATATATAAATTTGCTTTAAATCATGGCGAAAACAAGATTGGTTTTGCATCTTTATAATAATTTATCTTAAATTAAAAAACCTAACGTTCCTAAGAAAGTATTTCATAACATTCGCTTAATTTCCAGTAAATACAGTTAATCAACCTTTATAGCTGAATTATTATTACAAAATGAACATGAAAAAATTTTACTTTCTTGCTCTAATTATCTGTTTGTTAATTATAACGAAAAATGCAATAGGTCAAATTTCTATAGCCGAAGCAAGAAACCAACCTTTAAATTCTTCTGTAACCATTAAAGGAATTGTTACCAATGGAACAGAGCTAGGTGTAATTAGATACATTCAAGACAATACTGGAGGTCTTGCCATTTATAGCACTTCTTTAGCAAGTCAGATTAACAGAGGTGATAGTATACAGATTACAGGAACATTGATAGATTTTAATGGATTATTAGAACTAACACCAGCAAGTAATCTCATTAATTATGGAACGGCAGATCTTCCGCCGAATCAATTGGTAACAATACCTGATTTTAACGATACTTTAGAAAGTGAATTGGTTCAACTAAATGGGGTAACTTTTAACAATGCTGGTGGCACTTTTACTGGCAACACTTCATATACTTTTACTTCAGGAGGTGCTCAAAGTACCATTTATATTAGAAATGGCTCCCCAATCGTGGGTCAAGTTATTCCAACTGGTGAAATAGACTTAGTGGGTATTTGCTCTCAGTTTTATGCGAATTATCAAATTTTACCAAGAGACATGAATGATTTTATTCTTCCCGAAGGAATTAATATCATCTCTTCTATCGACATAAGTAACATTCAACAAAACAGCGTAAACATTAGTTGGGAAACCAATATTGAAGGAACATCTATTGTAACTTATGGTTTAACTTCATCATTAGAACTTGGAAGTGTTAGCCTTCCTCAATTAGTGACAAATCACGATTTCCAATTAACCAATTTACTTCCCGGCGAGATTTATTATTACCAAGTTTCTTCCATTGCAAATGGAGATACTACTTCAAGTCTAATAAAAGTTTTTGGAACTCAATCTAATTCTTTAGGTTGGGTTAAAACTTTATTTAACCATCCAATAGATATTCAAAATGTGGAGAGTTTACCTGAATTAGTTCACATTGATGCAATTGATGATTCATTAATTGCATACATTAATAGAGCGGAAGAAAGCTTGGACCTTACCATTTATGACTTCGACAACGCAGAAATTAGTTCTATTTCACAAGCAATAAATGCTGCCCACAATAGAGGTGTTATTGTAAGGTTCATTTCTGATGGAAATCAAATTGCAGCAAATTTTGGTGTGAGTGATTTGTTACCTGAAGTTCCTAAATTATTAAGCCCTACAGGTGGAAACTTTACAATTATGCACAATAAATTTGTAGTAATTGATGCCAATCATTCCGACCCTACAAAACCTATAGTTTGGACAGGAAGTACCAACTGGACCGATAGACAAATTAACAGAGACCCAAACAATGTAATTATCATACAAGATCAAACATTAGCAAGGACTTACAAACTAGAATTTGATGAAATGTGGGGAAGTTCAGGAGCCACACCAGATTCAATTAATGCTAAATTTGGTGTAAATAAAAGAGATAATACTCCACATGAATTTGTAATTGGTGGAAAGCGTGTTGAATGTTATTTTAGTCCAAGTGATAATACTAATCAACAAATTCTTTCTGCAATTCTTTCTGCAGAAGATAGTTTGCATATTGCAACAATGTTAATTACAAGATCTGATATTGCAAGCACAATTGATGGAATTGTACAGAACGGCTCCCTTGTTAAATGCCATATAAATAATCAAAGTACTACTACTGTTTTTAGCGCACTTTCTGCTTCTTTAGGCACAAATTTGTCAATAAATCCAGACACAAATTTAATTATGCACCACAAGTTTTTAGTTGCTGATGCTGGAACCCAAAGTGACCCAATTGTATTAACTGGCTCACATAACTGGTCTAACAACGCAAACACAAGAAATGACGAAAACACCATTATTGTTCACGATAGTTTAGTAACAGACTGGTACAGAAGAGCTTTTACAGGATTAACAAATCCACAAACCACTATTCCTACCAAGTTAAGCTCTATTCATTTAAACAATGACATATCTATTTTTCCTGCTGTAGTCCATTCATTATCTGATGTAAACGTCTTGAATAATTCAAAGGAAAGTAATTTTAATTTAGATGTTATAGCAAGTAATGGCGCTATTGTTTATTCTGGGGAAATTAATGGTAATCAAAATTTTAGTTTATCTTTTGTTAATGTTCCGAAAGTGAATGAAGGTATTTACCTGATTCGTTTAAGTTCGATTTCAAAAAGCTATGTTGCCAAAATAATTGTTATTGAATAAACATTTTTAATCTTTATTTATTTAAAATAATGTTGATGTTTTAAATAATAGTAGATTAGATGTTTTTATCAGGCATGCTTCGTTTTATATTTATAGTTTCTATTTGCTTCGCAATAAATTCAAACTGCGTATATTCTCAAAAATTAGTTAATTCTGATAAATTCAATGATGCATATTTAGACGGAATACTATTTATAAAAGTAAAAGCAGAAAATAAAAATCAGGCGCAATCTGACTTTTTTAACAATCTTTCATTTAATAAAATCATCCAACAGTTTAATTGTTTATCAGTTAAAAAAGCTTTCCCTAATATCAAACCTCCTGAAAAATCAAAAAACGAAAGGGGTGAAAAATTAGCTGACCTTTCATTAATCTATAAACTTACATTCCCAGAAAACACAGACATTCTAGTTGTTAAAGAGGAATTAATAAAGTCAAAAACTTGTGAATATGTAGTTCCTCAATTCGTTCCTCGTTTGTGTTATGTTCCAAATGACGATAGCATTTCAAAACAATATGCTTTGTTTAAAATCAATGCTTTTGCAGGTTGGGATGTAAATAAAGGTGATACAAATATGGTGATTGGGGTAACAGACACTGGAATTGACCCATTTCATCCTGATATCATTGGAAATATCAAATACAACTATGCTGACCCAATTAATGGGATAGACGATGACGATGATGGCTTTATTGATAACTACAGAGGTTGGGACACAGGAGCTGATGATAATGACCCAACAGTCGATAATAATTTTCATGGTCAACATGTTTCAGGACTTTCTTCTGCAACTCCTAATAATAATGAAGGAGTTGCCGGTTCTGGCTATTTCTGCAAACTGCTTCCCATTAAAATTGCAAATCAAAACGGCTCATTGGTCGGTGCTTATGATGGCATGATATACGCAGCAGAACATGGTTGTAAAGTAATAAATTGTAGTTGGGGTGGATTTGAATATAGTGAATTGAATCAAGATTTGATTAGATACGCTGCTATCAATAAAGATTGCATAATTTTTTGTGGCGCAGGCAACAATAATGATGAAAGGCTATTTTACCCGGCTTCTTATGAATATGCAGTTTCAGTTGGAGCTACAAATGAACAAGATTTTAAAGCAGATTTTTCAACTTATGGTTACCTCCTAGATATATTTGCTCCAGGAGATTTAGTATTATCTACTTGGGCAAATGGAACTTACTTTAGAACTGGAGGAACCTCAATGGCATCGCCCGTAGCAGCTGGTTGTGCTGGAATACTTAGAAGTGCGTTTCCAACATGGTCTAGTCAACAAATTACTGAACAGTTAAAAGTAACTTGTGATGTTATTGATCAAATCCCTCAAAATGCTGAATATGCTGGAAAAATGGGAAAAGGAAGGGTAAATCTTTACAGAGCTTTAACAGAAACAGGAAGGCCATCCGTAATTTTTAATGACAAAAGACTTATCGATAATGGAGGACAACTGTTTTTACCTGGAGCTTTAGTTCAGTTAAATGGCATTCTGATTAATTATCTTTCTCCTGCAAATAATGTTTCTGTTACTGTAAGTTCTTTAACACCTGCATTTGAAGTGATAAGCCCTGGGTTTAATTTCTCAAACTTTGGCACACTCGATACATTACCAGTTATTGGAAGTGTTATTCTTTTAAAAGTAAACGAAAATGCAGGATTCAATGACCAAGGAATAATAAAAATAAGCATTAATGCTGATGGTCAAATAAATGAAGAATATCTTTATGCAAAAGTAAATGCAAACTTCATCAACATAAATACAACAGCCATAAAAACTTCAATTGGCAACAACAGTTTATTTGGCTTAACAGGAGATGGTTTTTTAAAAGGAAATGGTTATAAATTTAACAATCATTCAGATTTATTGTATGAAGGTGGATTAATGATTGGTGCAGAAACAAATCGTGTAGTAGATAATATAAGAGGAGAACAAAATGGCCAAGTTGATGAAGATTTCTTTACAGATGTACCGCTGCAATTACAAAATACATTATCTATGCTCAATGAATGGAAAGGCCGATTTTATTCATCCAACGAGTTAAATGTAGTTGTTAATCAAAGAGTAATTTCAGATACTAGTGGAGAAAAAAAGAAGTTCTTTATTTTAGAATACGATATCACAAATTATTCTGCCGAAACCTATCTCGGCATGTTTGGAGGTGTTTTTACAGATTGGGATATATTAAATGCTGGGGAAAATGAAAGCGGAGCAATTACTTCTCAAAAGCTTGGCTATGTAAAATCTGGAGATTCTCTATTCTGCGCTGTAAAAGTTCTGAATGATGGTCCCGCCCTATTCAATGTAATGCGTAATGGAGGTTCTACTGTTGAAGGAGTTGTTATTAATGATGGATTTTCTTCTTTTGAGAAATATTTGACGCTCTCAACTAACAACCAGCTAGTTACAGAACCCATTGGAGATATTGTAAATGTTGTTTCTACTGGGCCTTTCAATTTAAATCCTGGCGAAAATAAAGTAATTTCTTTCGCTTTCATTAATGCAACTAACATTAACGAACTAGGACAATTAGGAGTTTCTGCTCAACAATTTTACAATCAAACAGTAATTCCGCTTTCTCTACCAATAAAAGATTTTCAAATAGGTATTTTTCCAAATCCAGCTGATGAAATGGTAAACATCTCAGTATTTAATTCGTTTGGTAATTATAAAGTAACAATGTTGGACTTTACAGGTAAAGTTGTAAAATCGTTTTCAGATCAAAACAAAATTATGAAAATACAGACTTCAGATTTAAATTCAGGTTTGTACATAGTAAAAATTGAAACGAAAGAATACAATAAAGCATACACAATTAGTATTCAGCATTAAACGTTTTCATAAATCAATTTGCTAACACGCGTTTTTAAATTAGGTTTGTAGCAACAATTTAAAATTATGGATTTAAGAGGAATTATTTCAGTTTCAGGATTAAGCGGCTTACACAAGGTTGTGGCGCAAACTAAAAACGGGTTGCTTGTAGAATCGCTCATCGATAGTAAAAGACAACCAATTTACAATAGCCACAAAGTAAGTTCTTTAGATGACATTAGTATTTACGGAATTTCCGAAGATATCCCATTAAAAGAAATTTTAAAAACCATCAAAGACAAACTCGAAAGCAAACCAGCCAAAGATTATAAAGAAAATAGTGAAGGAGCTAAAAAAGCTTTCGCGGAGTTAGTACCCCAACACGATGCTGACAGAGTTTATGTTTCAGATATGAAAAAAGTGTTTTTTTGGTATAACTTATTGTTAGCTAAAGATCTTTTAAATGATACACCCGAAACTGAACAAGAAGGAGATACTACAAAAACCGAAATTCCAGCCGTTAAAACAGCGGCTGTTAAGGTAAAAGACACGCCTAAGTCTGCGCCTAAAGCGTCTTCTAAAGGAATGGCTAAAACACAAACAGTTCGCAAAACTGGAGGATAATCGATAAAATAATATGTCTGAAATATCTTCTCCTCCAAAAATAAACACTTTCTTACCAAAAGGTTTTAGTTATTCCACATGGGAGCAATTATTGCCCCATTTTGAAGAATTAAACAATAGAGAAATTCCCAATCTTACTTCACTTCAAAACTGGTTAATTGACAAAAGCGAATTAGAAGCGTTTTTGCAAGAAGATTTGGGTTGGCGGTATATTAAACAAACTTGCGACACAAATAGTGAAGAAAAGAGGAATTCACTTCATTTTTTTATTCAGGAAATTGAGCCTCATATAGCAAATTTTACTAATCTCTTTAATAAGAAATTACTGAATTCACCTTTTTTGAAAGAGCTTTCTAACGAAAAATATGGAGTTTATATTAGAGGAATTAAAAAGGAAGTAGAGATATTTAGAGAAAAAAACATTCCATTGTTTACCGAAATTCAAACTTTAGCTAATGAATACGGACAAATTATGGGCGGACTTTTTGTTGAAGTGGATGGAAAAACATTAACGTTTCAACAAGCAGCTAATTATCTTAAACTTCCAGATAGAGAAAAAAGAAAAGAAGTCTATTTGAAAATCAACAATAGTAGAATTGCAGAAAAACAAAGACTTGAGGATTTATTTGACAAACTAATCAAATTAAGGCATAACGTAGCAAATAATGCTGGTTATGCTAATTTTAGAGATTATATGTTTGATGCATTGGGAAGGTTTGATTATACAGCTCAACAATGCATAGACTTTCATCATTCTGTGGAGCATTTAATTGTTCCTATTGTAGAAAAGTATGAAACTTCTAGAAAAGAAAAATTAGGATTTGAAAATCTTTATCCTTGGGACATAGATGTTGATGCTGATAACCTTCCAGCCTTAAAGCCTTATGAAACTGGTGAAGAGCTTATTAAAAAAACCATTGATTGCTTTAATACTGTTGACCCCAGTTTTGGGAAAGTAATTGAAATAATGCAACAAAAAGGCCATTTAGATTTAGATTCTAGATTGGGAAAAGCACCGGGCGGTTATAATTATCCATTATATCTTTCCGGTTTACCATTTATTTTTATGAATTCTGCCGGAAATATTCGCGACATGGTAACCATGATGCACGAAGGTGGGCATGCAATTCATTCTTGGTTGAGCAAAGACCTCGAATTAACTGGGTTTAAAAATACTCCATCTGAAATTGCAGAAGTTGCAAGTATGGCTATGGAATTAATTTCAATGGAACATTGGGAAGTGTTTTTTGAAAACTCCGAAGATTTAAAAAGAGCGAAAAAATATCAACTAGAAAAAATACTTTCCATTTTACCTTGGATAGCAGCCATAGATGCATTTCAACATTGGATATATGAAAATCCAAATCACACACATGAAGAAAGACTCAATGAATGGCTGAAAACCCACAGAAGATTCTCAGGTAACGTTTTGGACCGCTCAGAATATCCAGAATTTGAAGCTTACAATTGGCACAGACAATTGCATCTATTTGAAGTCCCTTTTTACTATATTGAATATGGAATTGCCCAATTAGGAGCTATTGGTGTTTGGAGAAATTACAAATTAAATCCTGAAAAGGCCCTTAATCAATATAAAAATTCTTTAAGTGAAGGTTACTTAAAAACACTTCCTGAACTATACAAAATTGCAGGTGTTAAGTTTGATTTTTCAAGTGAAAATGTAAGTGAACTTGTTAAATTCGTTGCAGAAGAGGAGTCAAAACTTAACTAAGAATAAGAATTATCTCAATTTAAATCTCACCTGAATTCTAAAATCAGACCTCAGGGGACCTTGAGTTTCTGTAAGTCCTGAGCCTGTTTCAGCCCTATTGTTATAATAAAACTGCGCGTACCTAAACCAAATATCAATTTTGCGGGTAAGATTGTATTCAAGTGTTAAGTAAGTTCTTGAACCTTTATAAAAATAAGCAGGTATTGAAAATGAATACAGCACATCATTTTCATAAGCATATATTCTTGAATTAAAACCGTCAGTATCGAATAACGCATACCTGAATGAAAATGAAATAGGTTTACTCAATGGTTTATAAGTTATGTCTTGCATAATTAAAAACCCAACTTCTTGAGTCACATTAGGTTGATCAAACAACACATACTCTACCCTATTTCTGAATTTAAAAGACGGAGAAACTTTGTAACCAATATCAAAACGAATATTTCTTTGTCGTTGTGTTATTGGGAAGTCAATATCTAAATCTTCAATACTAGTGGTATTTCTTGCCCTGTTTCTATCTCTATATCTTAAATAAGCATCTACTGTTTTCGAGGGTGTATAATTTAGTTGCATCAACAAATCTTTTCCAACAGAAGGACCATCTACTAAATATCTCAACCAAGGATAACTCCACCTATCAAAAAAAGCGGAAGCTGAAAAATATTTACTAGGTTTAGCAACAATTCCAATTAAGATTCCTTTTTCATTTATACTACGTGAACCTTCCGCGATAGAAGCAGAATAAATTGTTTGGTAGTCCTTGGCGAAATTCCTGTATAAAACAGAAAGCGAAAGTTTAGGGTCTAGACTCGCAATTAATCCATGTGTTGTTGCCATACCACCGTTTGCACTGCGAGAGAATTCTCCGAAAAAATTAAAGTTTTTATAAATCCAATTATAGTCTATTCCTATGTTTGTGTTGGATTTACCTTGAAATTCGTACTTATTATACAAAGATTCTGTGCGAGTTAATGGTGCACTATAATCATATCTCACCCCTGTAAATCCAATATTTAATGTCCTCAATTTATATGCAACATGGCCTCCAAAAACCTGCTCTCTAATATTTCCTTTATCAGTTAGCTCTCCTGGTGTTCTATGAAAACCGCTGAAATTAAAGTTAGAAAAAGCCTGTAAATCTTGACTCAATGAATCTACACTTGCAGCATTTGTATTCGCTTTTTTGTTTGAGAAAAATCCAGTTACCTCAAACTTTCCTAATGTCCAACTAGTTGCTATTCCTCTCAGAAAAAGATTCTCATTAACCGATGTATATGGTCTCAATCCTTGTCCTGAGCGTTTTATGTTCATAGCATCTGCTGTCTTTCCGAAAGCAAAACCAGACCAAAAAGTAAGACCTTGACCAAACTGGGCTTGGTAATCGCCAATATTCAATGACTTCAGCTTCCCAATATTCTGAATAGCTAAATGTCCAGTCATAAAATCGAAACCTTGCTTTTGACTACCTTTAAAAAACTCTTCACCAGCATCCTTTTCTGCTGTAAAACCTGCACTTAAATAATTGCCATATCTAAGTCTGTATCTTGTAAACAGTCTTTGAGGACTTCCTAAAAACCTTGCGTTAGGATTATCTATTAATTGTTGCTCTGTTGCAGGCGAAAATCCCTTTTGTTCTTCTATTACTTGAGAAACCCTAAAAAATATTTCTTGGGAAGAACGTTTAATCATTTCCTTTAATGAAATATTTAGCCTATTCAAATCTCTTTCTACCTTAACATAAGGCAATAATTGATAAATAACTGCTAAATCAAATCCGGGAACGGCCTGTAACTCATAAATTGATAGCAGTTTCCCAAATTTTTGTCTGTACTGAATCAAACTATTAATTTGAAAATCACTCATCATTATCAAAGCTTGCAATTCATCAGCCTTTGCAAAATTTAAATCCAAAGGATGTTCCTGAAAAAAAGTAAGGTTCTCAAAAATATTCGTGTAGTCAATATCTTCACTCGAGTTTTCTGCAATATTCTCAATTTTCTTTTCCAAAAAATTGTCGTTTTTAGGGTCTGTAACTTGTCCTAATACAACCTTACAACAAAGCCAGAAAAATATAAGAAGCAGTTTACTTTTCACTAATCTTTAAATTGATAGGTAAGCGAAAATTGTGGTGTGAATCCCAGTACTTGATGAAAAGAGCCTGCAAAATCTAACATCAGTTTTTTCAGTTTTAAACCAAAACCAAAACTGCTATTTATTGGGTTAGAGGCGATTCCTGCTCTAAGGAAAAACATATCGGTGGCCATATATTCAAGTCCAAATCTCAGCTGCGCTTTGTTATAACTATCTTTTTGAGCTTCACCCGCGATAAACACCTTCTTAGAAAATTGATACCTTAAACCAAACCTTATTATTGTTGGAAGCCTATCAGCATCTAATTCAGTAAGTTTTGTTCTGGTTGGATTATTAATATGAGCTGCAATTGTTAAATTTGAATTTAACTTATAAATTGCTCCGACTTCAGCAGTAAAAGCGTTTCTGGCTCCGTAAACATCAGCAAACCTCACATTGAGGAAGTTCAGCTGCATACCAATACTTAATTTATCTCCAAACGAACGTCCATAGGCTAAACCAATTTTACTTTCATTGTATAATTGATAACCAAAATTTCTAATACTCAAACCGAAGGCTCCCTTTTTAACTGGAATTGCTACCACACCAGCACTTAACCCTAATTCAGGAATTAAAAATCTGTTTTCATAATAAACTCCAGCACCAGCTTTTTCTAAAAAACCTAAACCAGCTTGATTATGATGAACTGCCCAAACATCCGACAAAGTAACAGATGCATTTGCTAATCCTGCAGATCTTGCTCCAATAGGCAGGTCATCATTCCCAGCTTTTACGGCTGAAATAAATATTAATAAACAATAGGTAAATAGGTGTTTCATTCGAATCCAAAATACAACCATTTTCTATACACACAAATATATTTTACATTAATATTTCATCAATAATTTAGAGATCATTGTTCATGCCTTCTCTTGCTTCCATAACTTTACTGAGGAGCTCCTGTTTATAATCATATAACTTCTTTTTAACAGATTCCTGAGCGGTAGCAATTATCTGTGCAGCAAGTATTCCTGCATTAAGAGAGCCATTCAACGCTACCGTGGCAACAGGAACGCCTCCTGGCATTTGCAATATAGACAAAACAGAATCCCATCCGTCTATTGAGTTACTCGACTTTATTGGAACTCCAATTACTGGAAGTATTGTTAAAGATGCAACCATTCCGGGCAAATGCGCAGCTCCACCAGCTCCAGCAATAATCACTTTTAAACCTCTGCTTTCAACATTTTTTGCATATTCAAACATCAAATCAGGGGTTCTATGTGCAGAAACAACATTCATTTCGAAAGGAATTTTCATCTTATTCAGAAATTCAGCAGCAGCTTCCATGTGTTTCAAATCACTGCTACTTCCCATTATTATTCCTATTATTGGTTGTGTTTTTTCCATAATCAACTTTTAACTTTCAAGGTGTTTTTCACAATCTTTCCTTTTTCTAAAGCATTTTCGAGTGAACTGTCAACAATTGTAACATGTCCCATTTTCCTATAAGGCTTGGTTATCTGCTTTCCGTACAAATGTATGTTGACTCCGTCTAAATTTAAAACATTCTCCATTCCTTCATATAAAGCATCTCCATTAAAACCTTCTTCTCCAAGTAAATTCACCATCACAGAAGCCATCAATGCATCGGTATCGCCTAAAGGCCAGCCCATAATAGCCCGCAAAAATTGATCAAATTGACTGGTTTTATTTGCTTCTATGGTGTGATGTCCGCTATTATGTGGTCTTGGTGCCATTTCATTTATTAATACATTACCATTAAAATCTAAAAAAAACTCTATTGCCAATAAGCCCCTTGTTCCTAATTTTTCCGTGATTTGAATAGCCAATTTTTCTGCCTCAACTAATATTCTTTCTTCTATTTCAGAAGGCGCTGTTAAAAACTCTACCAAATTAGCCTCCTCATGAAATAGCATATCTACCGCAGGAAATGCTTTTATTTCTTTTCCATTTGATGCTGTAATTATTGCAAATTCAGTTTTCACAGAGATTTTCTTCTCTACAATGCTTGGCTCGTCAAAAGCTTTTCCTAAATCATGTTTGCTTTTTAATTGAATCACACCTTTCCCATCATAACCAGCTTTACGTGTTTTCTGAAAACTTGGAAACCATTCATCCCCTAACTCATTTAAATTGTTGGCATTTTCAATAAATTTAAAATCAGAAGTCGGAAATTCATTCTCGATATAAAACTGCTTTTGTAAACCTTTGTCTTGGATTAACTTAATTACACTTGCTTGAGGAAACACTGCCTTTCCAAGCCTTTCTAATTCAAAAAGGGCTTCACAATTTACATTTTCAATTTCAATCGTAACCAAATCTACAGATTTACCGAATTCAAGAACAGTTGCATAATCTGTTATGTCACCTAAAAAAAAAGAATGAGCAATATTTGAACAAGGACACATTACATCCGCATCAAGAACAGAAATTAACAAGTTGTAATTCAGCGCATTCTGAATAAACATCCTGCCCAATTGACCACCACCTAGCACCCCAATTCTTGTACTTGTAAAATTCTTATTTAAACCCATTGTGCAAAGATACCATCTGACGTTGATATTTGTTTATTTTTGGCATCCAACAATGAAACAAGTTACTATACAAAATAAAACCTTTGGTCTCTTTATTTCAGCTCAAGAGATAGATGAGTCAATCAAAGTAATTGCAGACCGCATTAACAAACGCTTTCAAGATAGTCATCCTATCTTTATAAGTGTTTTAAATGGAGCTTTTATGTTTACTTCAGATTTACTTAAAAAAGTTGATGTCCCTTGTGAGTTGAGTTTTGTAAAACTCTCTTCATATGAAGGAACGGCTAGTTCTGGAGTAATTAAAGAACTTGTTGGACTAAAGGAAGACATAACGAATAGACACATAATTATTTTAGAAGATATTATTGATACCGGATTAACCATTTCTGCAGTTATTGCTGAACTTAAAACAAAACAACCAGCAACAATTACTATTGCAACATTACTGCTTAAACCAGATTGTTTAAAAGAAAAAATACATATTGATCATATCGCTTTCAGCATTCCCGACAAATTTGTTGTCGGTTATGGATTAGACCTCGATGGATATGGTCGCAACCTTTCTGATATTTACCAATTGATTTGAAAACCATGTTAAACCTTGTATTATTTGGCCCACCAGGAGCTGGAAAAGGAACCCAGTCTGTAAAACTAGTAGAACGATTTCAACTAATTCATCTATCTACAGGTGATTTATTAAGAAGCGAAATTTCAGCAGGTACCGATTTAGGCCTTGAAGCAAAACAATTAATGGACAAAGGAATTTTAGTTCCTGATGAAGTAGTTATAGGAATGATTCGTTCTAAACTTACAGCTAATCCGCAAGCTAATGGCTTTATTTTTGACGGATTCCCACGAACAATTGCTCAAGCAGAAGCTTTAGACAACTTGCTAAATGAGCTAAATACAAGCATTAATGCGATGCTTGCCTTAGAAGTAAACGATGAAGAATTAATAAAAAGATTGCTTAACAGAGGTAAAGATTCTGGAAGAAGTGATGACCAGGATGAATCTATCATTGCAAACAGAATAAAAGAATACAACAACAAAACAGCTCCTCTAGCAAGTTATTACAGCGCTCAAGGCAAGTATGCTGGTGTAAATGGAATTGGTTCTCTAGAAGCCATCTTTAACGAATTATGCAGCAGTATCGATAAACTAAAATAATCAGATTAAATTATATAATTAATTTTTTTTAAGGGCGCACGTCGCCCTTTTTTTATTGTCTGAAACACAAACAATATAGTAGGGCGCCACCAGGCTATCCGCTGCCACAAGGTGGCTCGCTCCTATCCTTTGCGCAGCAAACAAAAAAGCCGATCTGAACGAATCCAAACCGGCTTTTGTTATATTAGTTTTTAAGATACTAGTTGCGCACTATTCTAAAATTCATGGCACCTTTCTCTGAAGTAATAGTAAAGAAGTAAACTCCTTTAGCTTTATCGCTTAAGTCATAAACTCTATTAAATTTACCTAAGAAGTTAGTTGTTGCTTCATTTGCAATCAATCTTCCTGTTGCATCAGTAATTCTTATTTCGAAAGATTGTGCATTCAATGAATTCAAGCTTAAATTAACATCTCCATTTGTTGGGTTTGGAAATAATTGAACCATATCCATTCCATCAATAGAGCCAATACCAACAGATAAACTAATTGGAACCGTTAAAGTGTCAGCATTACAATTGATATTGCTTCCACTAGCTATCAATGTGATTACAAAGTTACCATTGGCTACATAAGTATGAGATGGGTTTTCCGATGTACTTGTTCCACCATCTCCGAAAGCCCAATTCCAAGAAGTAGCATTCACTGAAGAATTAATCATTGTTACAGTAGCACCATTTTGACTGTAGTTGAAACTAGCAATCGGTGAAGGAACTACATTAATCACAGTAGTTGAAGTAGCTACACATGTTCCTTGAGTTAAATTTGCAGTAATTGTATGAGCGCCAACTCCAGCCTGTTTAGGATCAAATTTGTTTCCGCTTACTCCTGGGCCACTAAATACAGCTCCAGAAGGACTGCTTGATAATGTAATCACATTTGCATTGGAACAAATTGTACTTGGCACACCAGCGAAATTAACTGAAATATTCGGAGTCACTTCTACACTCACTTGATCTTGACCAATACAAGTTCCATTATCAAAAGAATAAGTCAATACATGGTTACCTAAACCTGCTGATAAAGGAGTAAATACTCCGGTTGTAACTCCAGGTCCACTAAATGTTCCTAATGCAGGGAAACCTTCTAAAACAACAGGTTCAGAATTCAAGCAATAAGAAGATGCAAGTCCAACTAAGTTAATAACTGGTGAAGGATTCACTTGAACAACCTGAGAAGCAAAACCAGGACATTCTCCTGCACCACCTTGAATTGTATAAGTAATTGTTATCGGACCAGGTGTAACCTGTGACGGGAAGAAAACACCATTTACCACACCTAAACCTCCGAAAACACCTCCAGAAGGAGTGGCGGTTCCTGTTAGATCAATCTCTGCACTATTGTTACATACAGTTGCTGGTGTAATACTCAAAGTTGCTGGCGCACCTGAAATAACATCAACTGACTGTGTATTGGTTCCTAAACAACCATCAACTTCTACAGTATAGCTAATTGAATAAGTTCCAGCAGCAACTGTACTTGGGTTGAACACATTACCAGTTACGGCACCAGTTGGATCACTTACGAAATAACCTCCGGAAGGAATACCTGTTAATATTGCTGGTTCTTCTGAAGTACAATAAGAAGCAGCTAATCCTACGAAATCAGCAAAAGGAGAACCCAAAACATTTATTGCTAAGGTTTGTGCTGAACTTGAACCACAGAAGTTTGTATTTACAGCAGATAATGTTGCGCTACCAATAAATCCATTTGTCCAATTTACAGTTACAGAATTTCCATTAGAAATTAGAGTTGCAGATGATGATGGAGAAATCGTCCATTGAGTTGTTGAGCCTTGTGTTGGATCTACTGAATACACATCAGATACAGAACATGAAGTAACAAGACCTTGAATTGCAGTTGGTGTACTTGCGATTGGTGCAACTTCTATATTCAATGATGTAGAGAATTCGCTGAGTCCACAAGAACTGTTAGCCGCTACTACTACGGAAGCAGTTCCAGTAAATGTAGGAGACCAAACTACAGTTGCAGAAGTTGTTGTTCCTGTAATTGTTCCTGCTTCCGTTGGTGTTAGCACCCAAACATAAGATGAAATACCATTAATTGGTGTAACTGTATAAACTGTAGAAGGTGCATTTATACATAATGAATCTGTTCCGGTAGGTTGAGCAGGAGCAGTATTAGTTGAACCAGAAACAACGATTGTAACTGTATCAGAACTTGCGCAACCATTAGCTGTAGAATTATAAGTAATTATAAAAGAACCAATTCCAGCAACTGAAGGGTCAAAAGTACCATTTGAAGTACTAGTTATTCCAGTGCCTGACCAAGTTCCTCCAGAAGGAATAGCAAACAAGTTAAAAGGAGCAGTTGTTTCGCATATAGGATCTACTGGCGCAATTTCAGCATTTGATCCTGATAATGTAACAGTGTATTGGTTGAAACCTTCACAATCAATGGTTTGATTAATTTCGGGAGCAAAAAGCAAAGCATAATTACCAGCATTTAATGTAGAAGCAAGTGTAAATGTGCTACTAGCCTCATAACTTCCTTGACTAATCACAACTGGATTTGCACAATCATCTACATTTGCTATTTGCACTAATCCTAAGAATTCAGAAGAAATGTTAACAGTGTAAAGACCCGAAGTCGGCACCGTGAAACTATACCAATCTACATCTCTAGTATTATTAGTTCCAATAATGAAAGTAGAAGCACAAATAGTTTCCCCACAAGAAATTGGCTGCGCAGTTAAACAAGTTCCATTAGCATCCGCTGGGCATGTTTCGTTTTCTAACGTCATTTCAGGTGTGCATTCAACACAACGGGTTCCGAATAAAATACTAGAAGAATAAACCGTATCAACTGAAAGACCGCCACCTGGAGGAGGAGGGAAACCACTATCATCACAAATACTTGCTATTTGCAATTCATAATCTTCGCAAGGTAACAATCCTTCTATGAAAGAGAATATAAGTGGAGCATCAATTTGCTGAGGAGAAGTCCATGTAGCAGCGGTGATCGGCTCACTTACTAACTTATATCTTAATAAATATTGGATTGCACTAGGTTGAGCATCCCAAGAAACTACTGTAGTCGTTGTTGAAGTCTCACTTAAAGTAATATTATTAGGGAATGGACAAGCTAACGCAGGAGCAACAATGATTGTATAATCTTCTACTTCACCGAAAGCTGTATTACCACATGGTAAAAGAGCTCCAGTCCATGTAATTCTAACACGCATGCGTGTTGGACCAACTATAGCATCAAATGGAGGTGTTATATTTGCTGAGTATGGTCCAACACCTGGACTTCCCGCAACAGGAGCAATTGTTTCATTAGCATCTCCAAAATCTCCATCTTGATTCCAATCCACCCAAATTCCGCATTGGTCGCTTGTAAATGGATTACCATTTGTAATAGAAATTGGTAAAGAAGAACCTATAAATACTTCAGAAGAAAGGTTTGTGAAATCAGCATAGCCATCGTCTACATCCGAACAATCTGTTGTATTATTTACTGAACCAAAAGTAACATTCTCAATAAACTCATCACAATCTGTTGTAGTTGCATCACAATAAGATAAACATGTTCCTGTTGTAAACGTAATAATAGGGCAATCAACCGCAGAACCATTATCATTTGAAGGTATTACTTGATAAGAATAAGTTGTGTTAGGCGCTAATAATCCTGGATCAAATGAAGTTGCTGTTTGAGCAGGTGACAATAACTGAAGTCCTCCACCTAAATCAAAATAAACATCGTATGAAGAAGCTGGAGATCCTGTACCACTTATCCAAGCAAAACCGGTTTCATTCACACAAATTCCAGTATCTCCATCGAGTGGTCCTGAAGTGAATGTTACACAACTTGGAGGATCGGATGGATTAATACAAATAACATCTGCATCCCACCCAACACGAACACCAGAACCATCAGATCTAAAAACAAATGTTAACGCCCCTGATAGATGTGTAGAAGTGAAAGGACCAGGTATGCTTGTTCCCCAGAAAGCTCCGGGCAGAGCAGCTAAAGGGCCATTACCAGCAGGATTACCCGATGAGATTAATGGTGAATTGATATCCGGTCCATCATAAACATAAAGTCCATCCCAAGTTGCTTCCGTATTAAAACTGTTAAAGGTAACTTGGAGCGCTGAATTAGGCGTACTTGGTATAATAGTTAAAGTTTGATTAACACTATTAGCGTAGTTTCCTGCTGGACCACCCATATCATAGAAATTAGCTGCACATGTTGTAACAGAAATACCATCAGCCATAATAATATCTACAGAACCGCTAGTTACAAAGCTAGTAACAGCGCAACTGTTATTTGTTCCAATCGAATTACTTGGAACAACTTGCCAGTAATATGTAGAAGAAATCTCTAATGCACCTGGGTTAAATGTAGTACCAGTTTGGTTATCAGATACTAAAACCAAAGCATCAGGGTCGGTTCCAAAAAACACATCGTATGTAGCTGCTCCGCCGCCATTAGTCCAAGAAAGAACTGTGTTAGCAGAATTAACTTCAGTAGCTAAATCTGCAGGAACTAAATTTGTAGCACAAGAAGGTGCTTCAGCTAAAGCCTCAACTACAACAGTATAATCTTCAGTTTCACCCCAACCATTTGATGGAACTCCACATGGAGCAAAAGCAGTTGGAGTGCCGAAAAATAATCTAACTCTCATTCTGGTAGCTCCTAAAGATGCACCAGCAGGAACGTTAACATTTCCGCTAAACAAAGCCGGGCTTGCGGGCAAAGGAACAGGTGCTAAAATAGTAGCGCTTAATTCACCAGCGTCATCAAAATCGCCATCTTGATTCCAATCAGCCCAAACTATAACCCTATTTGAAGAAAATCTATTTGTAATTAAAAATGAAATTGGAACGGATTCACCTTGAATAACATTTGTGCTCAAGGAAGTAAAATCACTATAAGCTGGAGCTGGGACACAAGCAGAAGGATTATTTATTAATCCAAATGTAACGTTAGAAATAAATTCTTGGGTTGTGCTTGTGCAATTCATTGTTGCAGGCGCTCCGTGAGTAGCAGGACAATAAACAAGTTGATTTAAAACAGTAAATGATAAAGTATCACATTCTGTAGCTGCACCAACGGAATTAGAAGGAACTACTGTCCAGAAATAAGTTGTTCCAACAGCTAAAGAAGGAGTATAAGTAGTCCCTGTTTGATTATCTGAAACTAAAGTCATACTGTTCGCACTAGTTCCAAAATAAACATCATATGACGTTGTAATTCCTGTTCCAGCTGACCATGATAAGTTTACAGAAGTCAAAACGTCAGTTGCCAAATCTGCTGGAGATAATGCAGTAGCGCATGTTGCAGGCTCGGCGGTAGAAACACAAACAACATCTGCATCCCAACCAGCACGAACTCCACTTCCATCAGACCTGAATACAAACGTTAAGGCCCCTGATGGATGCGTAGAAGTGAAAGGACCAGGTATGCTTGTGCCCCAGAAAGCTCCGGGTAGAGTTAAAGGACCATTACCTGCTAGATTACCAGATGAGATTAATGGTGAATTGATATCTGGTCCGTTATAAACATAAAGTCCATCCCAAGTTGCTTCTGTATCGAAACTGTTAAAAGTAACTTGTATTGCCGAATTCGCATTACTTGGTGTAATAGTTAAGGTTTGATTAACGCTACTATTATAATTACCTGCAGGACCACCCATATCATAAAAATTAGCAGCGCAAGTATTAACAGTTATAGCATCTGCCATAATTATATCTATAGAACCGCTTGTTGTAAATGAACTAACTGAGCAACCCACTGCACTTCCAACATTATTATATGGAACTATTTGATAGTAGTATGTGGTGCTAGGGTCCAAAGTTGGTAAGTCAAATGTTGTTGCAATTACATCAGTTCCAATCTGAACTAATGCATCTGGGTCCGTGCCGAAGAAAATATTATATCCAAC
>Ga0247831_1000481_pt1 | contig 85936 bp, 79 predicted proteins | sample LaCruzMarch2015__9_FD_192406 | JGI IMG/M metagenome (GOLD analysis project Ga0247831, IMG submission 192406) | Freshwater microbial communities from meromictic Lake La Cruz, Castile-La Mancha, Spain - LaCruzMarch2015_1m | ecosystem: Environmental > Aquatic > Freshwater > Lake | place: Spain...
GCCGGAGTGCGTGCGGTGGTGCAACCTGGCGGTTCGGTACGAGATGACGAAGTGATTGCCGCGGCGCAGGCGGCCGGTATCACGATGTACTTCACCGATACCCGGCACTTCTTTCACTGATGGTTGGTGGGCGCTGGTTACCTGCTATTTGCACCTTCTTCGCTGGGTCATTAGCAGCAGTTCAGGCCAGGATGAACGGCGAATTGACTCTGTTGTCAGGTAATGGAATTGAGTCGGCGGCAATTAGTTTCGGGTCGGGCTTAGCCGTCATCTCAATAATGTTGTTTTTCATCCCGTCAATTCGGTCGGGTATCGCCCGAGTTCCAATGGCAATTCGAACAGGTGAGTTGAATTGGTGGCAGTTATTGGCAGGGCTGATCGGCGGGTTTTTCGTGGCGGTGCAGAGCATTGTGGTGCCGATGATCGGGGTGGCGATCTTCACGGTTGCTGTGGTGGCAGGGCAAAGTGCCAACTCCTTGGTGGTTGACCGGATTGGCCTTGGTCCGGCCGGTCGGCAACCCATCACCATCGGCCGGGTGGTGTCGGCTGTGCTCGCGGTGCTTGCTGTCACTCTCGCGGCCGCTGATCGATTCACAACAGGTAGCGTGGCGCTTGCCGCGGTCGCGATGGCGGTTATTGCCGGACTTTGTGTAGCGGTCCAGCAGGCATTGAATGGCCGCATCAGCATCGCAGCGGGTAGCCCACTAGCGGCTACTTTCTATAACTTCGTTTTCGGGACGGCATTACTGGCATCGGCATTCGGCCTAGCCTGGGCCCTGACGGACACTGATCCGGGAGTCGTTAGCGGCGGTCCGTGGTGGATTTATGCCGGGGGAGTAGTGGGTGTGGTTTTTATCGCGGTGGCGGCTTGGACCGTTCCCATCATCGGCGTGCTTGTATTTGCCCTCGTATCCATCGCCGGTCAGTTATCGGGTGCCCTGCTGCTGGATGTGGTGGCGCCCACTGCAACTACCACCATTGGCTGGAACTTGGTGGCGGGCGTATTGCTGGCATTTGTTGCGGTAGCGGCCAGCTCATTAGGGCGGCTGCGTCCGCGTATCGGCCCATGATGAAAGACTGAGGCTATGACCGCAATCCTGCTTGATGGCAAGGCCACCGCCGCCCGAGTCAAGGCTGATCTCAAGGTTCGCGTTGATGCCCTCAAGATTAACGGAATTTTCCCGGGACTCGGCACGGTGCTGGTTGGTTCTGATCCCGGCAGCCAGGCATATGTCGGGGGCAAGCACCGCGATTGCGCTGAAGTAGGGATCGCATCTATTCGAGTTGACCTGCCCGCTGACGCCAGCCAGTTGGCGGTTGAGGCCGAAGTCGCCAAGCTCAACGGCGACCCGGCGGTGACCGGCTACATCATTCAATTGCCGCTGCCAAAGCATCTTGATGAATACCGGGTACTTGAGTCAATGGCTCCGGCTAAAGATGCTGACGGTTTGCACCCGGTGAGTTTAGGTCGGCTGGTACTCGGCATCCCGGCGCCCTTGCCGTGCACGCCGCGCGGCATCGTCGCATTACTTCGCGCCTATGACGTCGCAATTGACGGTGCCCAGGTAGTTGTCGTCGGTAGGGGCATAACAGTTGGGCGCCCACTAGGTCTGCTGCTGACCCGACGCAGCGAGAATGCCACGGTGACGTTATGTCATACGGGTACCAAAGACCTTAAAAGTTATCTGCGTTCGGCCGACATCATCGTTGCGGCAGCGGGGGTACCGCACTTGATTGATGCTGCTTCGGTCAAGCCAGGGGCTGCGGTGCTAGATGTCGGAATCACCCGTACCGAGGCAGGTCTCGTTGGCGATGTTGCACCCGAAGTACTCGATGTTGCGGGATATGTGGCACCGATGCCAGGTGGAGTGGGCCCGATGACGCGCGCGATGCTGCTGCAAAACGTCGTCGAGGCCGCCGAGGCGGGGCGTAAATGACGGTGTGCAAATGACGGCTGGTAGCTCCGGTGGCGGGGTGGTGCGGCGGCTGCCGCAAAAGCGTCGACGGCTTAGCTTTCGGCAGTGGCCGATATCGGTGGTGCTGCTAGGTGTTGCGGTGGCTTTGATCTTGGTTGCGACCGACCATTTTCGACGGGGTTCGGTGGTACTGGCGGCAAGTGTGGTGCTCGCCACATTTTTGCGCTTGCTACTAACTGATGATGAGGCCGGGTGGCTGGTAGTGCGATCCAAGAGGACCGATGTTTTGGTGCTGGGTGCCCTCGGGCTTGGGCTGGCCATCTTCTGTTTTTGGGTGCCGGCGCCCAATTGATTTGCGGACTTTGGGAGCGCCGAGGTCAAGACGTCATCGTGACCGCGGGTGGGGTATCTTGACGTCAAGATAATCGCCTAAACCTCAAAGGCGATGTGGGCCACTTTCTTCTAAGGAGCAGGGCGACTATGTCTCGCAGCGGAAAAGTTTCGGTAATCGGTGCAGGGTTCTACGGGTCAACCACCGCACTACGGTTGGCTGAATACGACATCTTCGAAGAGGTCGTCCTGACCGATGTCATCGAAGGCAAGCCAGAGGGCTTGGCGATCGACATGAACCAATCACGTTGGATCGAAGGCTTCGAGACCAAACTGGTTGGCCAGTCCACCGGGCCAAATGGTGAAGGCTACGAGGCGATTGCCGGCTCTGAAATCGTCATCATTACCGCCGGCCTACCGCGCAAGCCGGGGATGAGCCGCATGGATCTCATCGAGACGAACGCGAAGATCATGCGAAGTGTGGCCGAGAACATTGCCAAGCACGCGCCCGGCGCAGTCGTCATCAATGTGGCTAATCCACTCGATGAGATGACCGCGCTGGCCCAATTGGTCACCGGCTTCCCTTACAACAGGGTTATCGGGCAAGCGGGCATGCTTGACACCGCCCGGTTCACGAACTTCGTTGCCGAAAAACTTGGTGTCCCGGTTGCCTCGGTGAAGACGCTCACCTTGGGCTCGCACGGTGACACCATGGTGCCGGTTGCCTCGGTTTGCTCGGTGGCTGGCAAGCCGCTGACCGAGTTGCTGTCTGCAGATGAGATCGACGATCTTGTTACCCGTACCCGCAATGGCGGCGCCGAAATCGTCGCGCTGCTCAAGACCGGATCCGCTTATTACGCCCCATCGGCCGCCGCCGCGCGCATGGCGAGGGCCGTGCACGAGGACTCCGGTGTCGTCATGCCGGTTTGTGCATGGGTTGACGGTGAGTACGGGCTATCCGGTGCCTACCTAGGCGTCGAAGCCGAGCTTGGCCGTGCGGGGATTCGCCGCGTGGTCGAAACACCATTAACCGATAGCGAGAAGGCACTTTTGGTCGAAGCGTATGAAGCCGTCAAGGCCAAGCAAGCCGACGTTAAGGATCTCTAAGAGAACTTCACCAGTTTTTGACCAACAACTTGGGCACCTATCTAGGAGTAACACGATGAGCAAAATCAAGGTAGTCAATCCGGTTGTCGAACTCGATGGTGATGAGATGACTCGCATCATTTGGCAGTTCATCAAGGACGAATTGATCTTGAAGTACCTAGATGTGGACCTGAAGTACTACGACCTCGGCATGGAATACCGCGATGCAACCGATGATCAAGTCACGATCGATTCAGCGCATGCCATTCAAAAGTACGGAGTCGGGGTCAAGTGCGCGACTATCACTCCGGATGAGGCGCGGGTCGAAGAGTTTGGCCTGAAGAAGATGTGGAAATCCCCGAACGGCACGATCCGAAATATTCTCGGCGGTGTTATCTTCCGCGAGCCGATCATCATCTCGAATATCCCAAGGCTGGTGCCCGGTTGGACGAAGCCGGTGATAATCGGTCGTCATGCCTTCGGTGACCAGTACAAGGCGACGGACTTCAAGGTGCCAGCCGCTGGTTCATTGACGATGACATTTACCCCGGCTGATGGGTCTGCGCCGATGGAGTTCAATGTCTTTGACTTCCCCGGTGCGGGCGTAGCGATGGGCATGTACAACATAGACGAAAGCATCCGCGATTTCGCCCGAGCCTCGCTGCGGTACGGGCTAAACCGTAATTACCCGGTTTACCTGTCGACCAAGAACACCATCTTGAAGGCGTATGACGGCCAGTTCAAGGATATCTTCGCGGACGTATTCGCGACCGAGTTCAAATCCGAATTCGATGCAGCTGGTATCACCTATGAGCACCGACTCATCGACGACATGGTTGCTGCCGCAATGAAGTGGGAGGGTGGCTATGTCTGGGCGTGCAAGAATTATGACGGCGATGTGCAGTCCGACACCCTGGCCCAAGGCTATGGCTCACTCGGGCTAATGACCTCGGTGCTGATGACTCCGGACGGCAAGACCGTCGAAGCAGAGGCGGCGCACGGGACCGTCACCCGGCACTATCGCGAGCATCAAAAAGGCAGGCCAACCTCGACTAATCCGATTGCCTCGATTTTCGCCTGGACCCAGGGCCTCGCGCACCGAGGTAAATTGGACGGCACCCCGGCGGTCACGGACTTTGCGCAGACCCTGGAACGGGTCTGCGTCCAGACCGTGGAGTCCGGCAAAATGACCAAGGATCTGGCGATGCTGGTGGGCCCGGAGCAGCCATGGCAGACCACCCAGGACTTCTTGGCTGAGGTTGACATGAACTTGCAGCGGGCGGTACGTGCCTGATCGATGGTTCTTCCGTAGTCTCATGCCATGAGCGACCTGCTGGTCAATTGCTTGGTGGTGTTGTTCTTCGTCCTGTTGGGCGGGTTCTTCGCGGCGGCGGAGTTGGCACTGGTGTCCTTGCGCGAGAGCCAAATCCAGCGCCTAGGTGGGCAGGGCCGGCGCGGCCGTCGATTGCTCGCACTCGCCGGTGAACCGAACCGGTTCTTGGCCGCCGGTCAGGTTGCGGTCACGCTAGCCGGCTTCATCTCCGCGGGATTTGGTGCTGCCCAAATCGCCCCGTCACTGGAGCAGGTGCTTACCGGCTGGGGGATGGCCGCGGCCTGGGCCGGTCCCATCGCCTTCATCTTCGTCACAGTCGTGATCGCCTATTTCTCTTTGGTGCTCGGTGAGTTGGTTCCAAAGCGGATCGCCTTGCAACGGGTGGAGAAGGTCGCCTTATTTGTCGCTGCACCGGTTGATTTTGTTGCGAAGGTCTTTCGACCGTTCATCTGGGCGCTTTCTATCTCGACCAACTTCGTCGTTCGCTTATTCGGGATCGACCCGAACGCCGCCAAGGAGCAGATCAGTGGCGCCGAGTTGCGTGATTTAGTGGCGGCACACACTGACTTGACACTCGAAGAACGGGAGTTGATCGATGACGTCTTTGCAGCTGGGGATCGTGAGCTTCGCGAAGTAATGGTGCCGCGAACCGAAGTCGATTTCATGGATGCCGAGATGCCGGTCTTCGAGGCCGTAAAGGTCATTCGCGAGCAGCCACACTCTCGGTACCCGGTAATTCGCGATAGCACCGACGACGTAATCGGCTTCGTGCATGTTCGAGATATTCTCGATCCGGATGTGGCCGACCGGTCAATACGCGTTGGCACGCTGGTTCGCGAAATTTCGGCATTCCCCGGTACCAATGCGGTGCTTAGCACCCTCACCGAGATGCGCAGACTGCGGCAGCACCTGTCGATCGTGGTCGACGAGTATGGCGGGACCGCAGGCATTGTTTCCCTCGAGGATTTAGTTGAAGAGCTAATTGGTGACATCAAGGATGAATACGACGTCATAACTCGTCACGACGAAGTGAAGATTCATGGGGTCATAACCGTTGACGGCCTGCTAAATCTTGAGGATTTCGAGGATGAGACCGGTTTGCACTTACCCGATGGGCCTTATGAAACTGTGGCTGGCTTCTTGGTAGCGCGGTTGGGCTCGCTACCGCAGGTCGGTGTAATGATCGAAAGTGAAGGCCACAGATTCGAGGTGACCGAGTTAGATGGGCGCCGCGTAGCGCGGGTGCGAGTGACTTCGATCGAGCCAGTACCCCTGCTCGAAGACCAAGTACAAGGTTCTGCGGCCGGTTTGCAAGAATAACGGCCATGTCGACGCCCCGCAATCAACGCGTACTTTCCGGAATCCAGCCGACGGCTGATGCCTTCCACCTCGGTAATTACCTAGGTGCGTTGCGCGAATGGGTGCGCATGCAAGAAACCCATGACTGCTACTACGTGGTGGTGGATCAACACGCGATCACCGTCGACCATGATCCCGCGCTGCTTCGTGAACGCACCCTTAAGTCCTTTGCGCAGCTGCTAGCGGTCGGCCTTGACCCACAGCGGGCGACGATTTTCGTGCAGAGTCACGTGCCTGAGCACAGTCAGTTGGCCTGGGTGCTCGAATGCCAAACTGGCTTTGGCGAAGCCAGCCGCATGACGCAATTTAAGGATAAGTCCCAAAAAGACGGGTCGGCCAGATCAACGGTTGGCCTGTTTACCTACCCAATTTTGCAGGCCGCTGACATCTTGATTTATCAAGCGAATGCCGTTCCGGTTGGCGAAGACCAGCGCCAGCACCTTGAGTTGACGCGTGATCTCGCGCAACGTTTCAATGCGACCTTCGGCGATACGTTGACAGTGCCTGAAGCCATGATCGTCAAGGAGACGGCGAAGATCGTCGACCTGCAAGATCCCACCGCGAAAATGAGTAAATCCAGCCCGGCCGGCTGTGCCTCATTATTAGACGATGACGGTGCCCTGACCAAGAAGTTCAAAAGTGCGGTAACCGACTCGGAGCGCGAAATCAGGTTCGATCAAGTTAATAAGCCAGGAGTTTCGAACCTGCTAACAATTCAGCAGGCGCTTCGTGGCATGAGTATCGCTGAACTCGAGGCGTCATACGAGGGCAAGGGATACGGTGATCTGAAGAAAGACACCGCTGAGATAGTTGTCGAGTTCGCTAGGCCGATTCGCGAGCAAGTAGCTACCTTGGTGGCCGATCCAGCGCAGCTACTGCAACTCATGGGGGTCGGAGCGCAAAAGGCCCGTGCGACCGCGCATGAGACCTTGGTCGCGGTGTATGACCGAGTGGGATTTGTTACATTGCCCGAATAGTTCGGTGATCTAAGCGAGCGGATCGACCAAAACGCCGACGGGAGTGACAAACTCCTGGTTTTTAAAGCCCCAGGTCAGCGCCTTGCGCGCTGCGTCGGCACTTGCCTCGTGGATTCCCATGAGCGCGACCACGAGGGTGCGATCCCCACGCCGCGCCATGCCGATGAAGGTGCGGCCGGCATTGGTGGTGTAACCGGTCTTGAGGCCGATGACCCCGGGGTAGTCACTTAATAGCAGCCGGTTTTCGTTGTAGATGGTTCGGGTGCGCTGCCCTCGCCACGGGAATTCATAGCGCTCGGTACTCGCAATGTCGACAATCTCCGGCAATGCCAAGGTTGCCCGCCCGAACAGGGCGAGGTCATACGCGCTGGACAATTGCCCCGGGGCATCAAGCCCGCTGGGGTTCATGGCCACGGTGTCTAGTGCCTGCAGTCGGGTGGCCAATTCATTCATTTGGGCAACTGTCCTTGGTACCGAGCCATTCGCCCTGGCCAAGGCCAATGCGGCGTCATTGCCACTTGGCAGCATTAAGCCATGGAGCAGGTCGCCGATGGTGTAAGTCTTCCCGGATATCAGCCCAACCCGGGAGCCATAGGTGTTGGCATCACCGGTGGTGGCCACATACAACTGGTCCAGGCTCACCTGCGGTAACACGGTCAAGGCAGTCAAGGTTTTTAAGGTACTTGCTGGCGCACGCTGCAGGTGGGCCGACTTGGCGGCCAAAATCTCACCGGTGTTGGCATCGGCAAGTACCCAGGAGGTGGCCCTGATATCTGGCAGCGGCTTGGCGCCCGGCCCGAGGTTGACCTGGCGCCCCGGTGCCATGAGTTGCTCGCCGCCGATGCTCGTGTACCCAACGGGCGGGTCCGCGGCCGCTGGCCGGGCGCCGAAAACCGCCAAGACACTAAAACAAAGGACGAGGGCGGCCGCCAAATACTTTGCTGGTAAGCGGTCGGGCACTCCGGCCGACCGGTCGATTTGGCGCATAGTCCACCTAGGGTACGTCGTGGGGGTGAAAAAGCTGTGACGAACCTCCTATACCGGCAGGCTGCGCCACCGCGGCCAAACCGCTAGATTTCGAGCCACACACCGTCGAGAGGGGTTCCGCTATGAGCGGGGTCACGACCGCGCCGCAAACTGGTGGCGTCCCAGGGGAAAAACGGGCAGATATCAAGGCCCGGACCCTTCGTACTGACCGCTGGTGGCTGCAACCGGCAATCGTGGTCGCCGCGCTCTTGGCGTTCATCGTCTACTCGACGTGGCGGGCGTTTGAGAACGCTTATTACTTCTCCGAGCCCCTGATCTCACCGTTTTACTCCCCGTGCCTAGCCACCTCATGTGTTGCCGGCACGAGTGTCTGGACCCCATTTGGCTCTTGGTGGATTTTGTCGCCGGCCTTGCTGATTTTGATCTTCCCGCTGGGTTTTCGCATGACCTGCTACTACTACCGCAAGGCCTACTATCGGTCGTTCTGGCTGTCGCCGCCGGCCTGTTCGGTGGCCGAGCCCCACAAGAAGTACACCGGTGAAACCCGCGCCCCGTTGATTTTGCAGAACAGCCACCGGTACTTCTTCTTCGCCGGCTTGATCTTCAATGTCATCTTGACCTACGACGTCCTACTGGCCCTGCGTAATGGCGAGGGGGAATGGGGCCACTTAAGTGTTGGCACTTTGGTGCTGGCTGCGAACGCAACATTCCTGTGGCTCTACTCGATGTCGTGCCACACCTGCCGGCACATCATGGGCGGACGCTTGAAGAACTTTTCAGCTCATCCGGTGCGCTACAAGTTCTGGACATATGTCTCAAAGTTAAATGCGCACCATCCGCGGTTCGCATGGATCTCCTTGATCGGCGTTGCACTAACTGATCTATACGTCCGCGAGGTCGCAACCGGCGCTATCACCAACTTCTACTTCTTCTAGGCCGCGAAGGGCAATTTGTTCATGGCAGACATCGAGCACTACAAGTACGACGTCGTCGTCATCGGCGCCGGTGGGGCGGGATTACGGGCAGCTATTGAGTCACGTGAACTCGGCAAGACCACCGCGATCATCAGTAAGTCCCTCTTCGGCAAAGCCCATACCGTGATGGCCGAAGGTGGTATCGCCGCATCGATGGGCAATGTGAACAGTAAAGACAATTGGCAGGTGCATTACCGCGACACGATGCGCGGTGGCAAGTATTTGAATGATTACCGGATGGCTGAACTACATGCCAAAGAGGCGCCCGATCGGGTCTGGGAACTCGAGGAGTGGGGCGCACTTTTTGATCGCACCGCAGATGGCAAGATCAGCCAGCGAAATTTCGGTGGGCACGAGTACCCGCGGTTGGCGCACGTAGGCGACCGCACCGGACTGGAGTTAATTCGCACGCTGCAGCAGAAAGTTGTCCAACTGCAGCAACAGGACATGAAACTCAGCGGTGACTATGAGTCGCGTATCAAGGTGTTCGCCGAGTGCACCATCACCGACATTCTCATCACCGGTGAAGGTGCCAATCGACGGGTCGCCGGTGCCTTCGGCTACTGGCGGGAGTCCGGGCAATTCGTGCTCTTCGAGACTGCGGCAGTCGTAATCGCCACCGGCGGCATTGGCAAATCCTTCAAGGTCTCCAGCAACTCATGGGAGTACACCGGTGATGGCCATGCACTGGCTATGCGGGCTGGTGGCTCGCTCATCAATATGGAGTTCGTCCAGTTTCACCCAACCGGCATGGTGTGGCCACTGAGCGTCAAGGGCATTTTGGTGACCGAATCGGTCCGCGGTGATGGTGGCATCCTGACCAACTCTGAAGGCCGACGCTTCATGTTCGACTACATCCCGCCGGTATTCGAGAAGCAGTACGCAAAGACCGAGGAGGAAGCCGATCGGTGGTACACCGATCCGGATAACAACAAGCGCCCACCGGAGTTGTTGCCGCGCGATGAGGTGGCCCGGGCGATAAACACGGAGGTTAAGGCAGGCCGGGGATCCCCGCACGGGGGTGTCTTCCTCGACGTGTCCAAGCGGCTGCCGGCGGCGACCATCAAAGCGAAGCTGCCGTCCATGTGGCACCAGTTCAAGGAACTCGCCGACGTCGACATCACCATGGAGGCGATGGAGGTCGGCCCGACCTGCCACTACGTAATGGGCGGGGTCGAAGTTGAGCCCGATACTGCCGCTGCGGTGGGGGTGCAGGGTCTCTTCTCGGCCGGTGAGGCCGCCGGTGGCCTGCACGGATCGAATCGTCTGGGCGGTAACTCCCTTTCTGACCTGCTGGTTTTCGGGCGGCGCGCCGGCCTCGGTGCAGTGGCCTACCTGGCTGATCTCGATGCGGCAGGCGGGCGCCCGGCGGTGAGTCAGGTTGACGTCGACGCGGCGGTGGCGGCAGCATTGGCGCCCTTTAGTCACGACGGGGGCGAGAACCCCTACACGATCCAGCAGGATCTGCAGCAACTGATGAATGACCTGGTTGGCATCATTCGCACGGCCGACGAGATGAAGTCGGCCCTGGACCGATTGGTGGCGCTGAAGGCGCGCGCGGCAACTTTGAGCGTCCCCGGTGGCAGGGCCTATAACCCCGGCTGGCATCTGGCACTTGATCTGCAGAACATGCTCGTCGTGTCAGAGTGCATCGCCAAGTCGGCTCTGATGCGCGAGGAGTCCAGAGGCGGCCACACTCGTGACGACTTCCCGTCAATGGAGCCGAACTGGAGATCGGTAATCATCGCTTGCCGCCTAGCTGGCAAGGGCGTCGAAGTTGTCCAGCAGGATCTGCCTTGGATGCGCGATGAACTTGTCACGCTATTTGACGTCTCAGAGCTCCGCAAGTACATGACCGAGGCGGAAATTCGCCGAATCCCCGGAGAGGTGGCATAGCGATGGCACACACAGCCGAATTCCGCGTATGGCGAGGCGAAGCCGGTGAAGGCGCTCTGCAGGATTACACGGTAGAGGTCAATGACGGTGAAGTCGTCCTCGATGTAATCCACCGAATTCAAGCAACCCAGGCATCAGATCTCGCCGTGCGCTGGAATTGCAAAGCCGGTAAGTGCGGCTCCTGTAGTGCCGAGGTAAATGGTCGGCCAAGGCTGCTGTGCATGACTCGGATGAACACCTTCGAGGACAACGAGGTCATAACCGTCACGCCGCTTCGCACCTTTCCGACCATTCGCGATTTGGTAACCGATGTCTCCTTCAACTACGAGAAGGCTCGCCAGGTCCCGGCTTTTGCGCCGCCGGCCGGCCTAAAGCCCGGCGAGTACCGAATGCAGCAGGAGGATGTATCGCGTAGCCAAGAGTTCCGCAAGTGCATTGAATGCTTCCTGTGCCAGAACACCTGCCACGCCATCCGCGACCATGAAGACAATATGACCAATTTCGCCGGCCCGCGTGTCTTGATGCGGGTGGCCGAGCTTGATATGCACCCACTCGATGTCGTCGATCGAAAGCATGAGGCCCAGGAAGTCCTGGGCCTGGGTTATTGCAATATCACCAAGTGCTGCACCGAAGTCTGCCCAGAGCACATCAAGATCACCGATAACGCCTTGATTCCGCTCAAGGAGCGGGTGGTCGATGTCAAGTACGACCCCCTCACTTGGCTGGGCCGCAAGATCGGTGTGCGACGCGACTAGGATTAGTTAAGTGAACGGTGCAACCGAGTCTGGTCTGCCCCTGCGCCCGGTCTACGGTCCGGAGGCGCTTGTTGATTGGGACGAATCGCGGCAACTTGGCACGCCGGGGGAGTACCCGTATACCCGCGGCGTGTACGCGTCGATGTACACCGGGCGGCCCTGGACGATGCGTCAGTACGCGGGATTTGGCACCGCCATTGAATCAAATGAGCGCTATCGACAACTACTAGGCGCTGGTACCACCGGCTTATCGGTGGCCTTCGACCTTCCGACTCAGATGGGCTACGACTCAGATCACCCGCTAGCACATGGTGAAGTCGGCAAGGTGGGCGTGGCGATTGATTCACTCGCCGATATGCGAATCCTCTTCAACGGCATTGCCCTCGACGAAGTCTCGACATCAATGACGATTAATTCCACGGCAGCAATACTTCTCCTGCTCTATCAGTTAGTTGCCGAAGAGCAAGGAATATCAGCCGACCAGTTAAGCGGCACCATTCAAAACGATGTGCTCAAGGAGTACATCGCGCGCGGCACCTATATTTATCCGCCCGCGCAGTCCCTTCGGCTGATCACTGACATCTTCACTTACTGCCGCACTGAGATCCCGAAATGGAACACCATCTCGATCTCCGGCTACCACATGGCAGAGGCCGGGGCCACCCCCGTCCAGGAGATTGCCTTCACCCTCGCTGACGGCATTGAATACGTAAAGGCCGCCGTTGCTTCGGGCCAAGATGTTGATGACTTCGCGCCGCGTCTGGCCTTCTTTTTCGTTTCACGCACGACGATTCTGGAAGAAGTAGCGAAATTTCGGGCAGCTCGGCGCATGTGGGCCAAGATCATGCGGGAGCGATTCGGGGCCAAGGATCCCAAGTCGTGGATGCTTCGGTTTCATACTCAAACCGCCGGCGTGCAATTGACCGCTCAACAGCCCGAGGTGAATATGGTTCGGGTGGCGGTGCAGGGTTTAGCCGCCGTCCTCGGCGGCACCCAATCCCTGCACACCAACTCATTTGATGAGGCGATTGCACTTCCGAGTGAAAAAGCCGCACGGCTAGCACTGCGCACCCAGCAGGTGCTCGCATATGAAACCGATGTCTGCGCAACCGTCGACCCATTTGCCGGCTCGTATGTTGTCGAGTCCTTGACCGATGACATTGAGGCGGCGGCCACCGCATTGATCACCCGCATTGACGAGATGGGCGGGGCGGTGGCGGCTATCGAGCAGGGCTTCCAGAAGGCAGAGATCGAGCGCTCGGCCTATGACATCGCCCGCGAAATTGACGATGGCACCCGGGTGGTTGTCGGCCTCAACAAATTTACAACCGATGACAAAGAGCACTACCCACCGCTGCGGGTGAACCCGGCCATCGAGGCCGAGCAGTCAGCCCGCTTGGCTGCGCTGCGGGCCGGTCGCGACAATGCCGAGGTCGACAAACTGCTCGAGGTGATCCGCGAAACCGCCAGGGGCGACGCTAACCTGCTCTACCCGATGCGCGATGCATTAAGGGCAAGTGCGACCGTAGGTGAGGTTTCGGATGCGCTGCGCGATGTTTGGGGTTTGTTCGAGCCGACCGACCGGTTCTAATGTCGGCCCGCAAGATCGTTTTGGACTGCGATCCAGGTCACGACGATGCCATCGCGATCATGCTCGCCTGCGCGAGCCCAGAAATCGAGCTCCTAGGGGTTACCACGGTTGCCGGCAACGTCACCTTGGAATACACCACCCGCAATGCACTCAGGGTTCTTGACCTGCTTGGTCGCGCGGACATTCCGGTTGCGGCCGGTCGTGACGGGCCGCTCATTCGGAAGCTATCGACGGCGGCGGTTATGCACGGTGAGAGCGGGCTGGCAGGACCATTGGCATTTGAACCGAGCCGTTCGCAGTCGCACCTAACCGCGTTGCAGTTGATCGAAGAAGTGCTGCGGCAAGCCGGTGAACCGATAACTTTGGTTGCCACCGGGCCGCTGACGAATATTGCCGATGTTGTCAGGCAGTTGCCGGAGGTGCACCACCTGATCGCTGAAATCGTCATCATGGGTGGCGCGGTAGAACTCGGAAATTGGACTCCCGCTGCCGAGTTCAATATTTGGGTTGATCCTGACGCCGCCAAAATTGTTTTCGAAGCCGGTATCCCCCTGACCATGATCGGCCTGGAGGTAACACACCAGGCGTGGTTATCGGACGCCCACGCCGATCATCTCCGTGGCACCGGGCGGGCCGGCCAGTACGTGGCTGAACTCCTGGACCACTTCGTGAAATTCCATCAGGACCGCTTTGGCTGGCCCGGGGCGCCGATTCACGATGCCGTCACGATTGCCCACCTGATTGACCCCACCTTGGTATCGACGATGGCGATGAATGTGCAAATCGAGACTACGTCCCCCTTGTGTATTGGCCGAACGGTGGCAGATCGTTGGTCGGTTACCGGGTTGCCCCCCACGGCCAAGGTCGGATTGACTATTGATCGTGACCGTTTCGTTACCCTGCTGTTAAGTGCGATATCGCACCTTGCGTAACATGCATTCGGGTTAGTAATGACCCCCGGTCAGGGACTAGGGTGGGGCCTAATAATCCGATCTCACAAGGAGATAAATGAAGACCAATTTCAAGATTGTTGCGGCCGTTTTGGCCGTGTCAGCACTCGGCCTAGCCGGCTGCAGCAGCGCAAGCACCACCACTGAGCCCTCGGCGGCGGCTCCGGCACCTGCATCTGCTTCCGCTGAGGCTCCAGCAGTTGCGAGTGAAGAGCCGGTTGCTCCCGCACTAAAGGCGTGCGAAGTAACCGACGTTGGCGGCGTTGACGATAAGGGCTTCAATCAGAAGGCCTACAAGGGTGTCACCGATGCAACAGCGCAACTCGGTGTTGAGGGGGCAGTCCTTGAATCACAGGCTGAGACCGATTACGTACCCAATATCTCGTCCTTCGTGGATCAAGGTTGCGGGATCATCGTCACGGTCGGCTTCCTCCTAGGTGATGCCACCAAGGAAGCCGCAAACGCAAATCCGACGATTCCTTTCACAATCGTTGACTATGCGTACGCAGAGGGCGACATCACAGCCAATAACGTGCTCGGCCAGGTGTTCAACACCGATGAGGCCGCGTACCTAGCGGGCTACCTTGCCGCGGGCATGAGCAAGACCGGCAAGATCGGTACCTTCGGTGGTATCAACATTCCGCCGGTCACCATCTTCATGGATGGCTTCTACCGCGGCGCAATGGCATACAACGCGGACAACGGCGCAAAGGTCGAGGTCCTTGGTTGGGATCCGGCTAAGCAAAAGGGTCTATTCACCGAGAACTTCGAGTCTCTCGATGATGGCCGTAGCTTCGCGCAGAACCTTGTTGACGAAGGCGCCGACATCGTGATGCCAGTTGCTGGTCCGGTGGGCCTTGGCTCAGCGGCGCTGGCAAAGGAACTAGGTCCTGACAAGCTGCTGATCATCGGTGTCGACAGTGACCAGTTCGAAAGCGATACAGCAAACCAGAGCGTGTACCTGACCTCGGTGTTGAAGAACATGGATGTCACCACGTTCAATGCAATCGCATCCGTTGTTGATGGCACCTTTGCAGGTGGCGTCACAGTCGGTACTTTGGCAAATGGCGGCGTGGGCCTAGCCCCGTTCCACGATTTGGATGCTTCGGTGCCGCAGGCACTCAAGGACCAGATCGAGACGCTGAAGGCCGGCATCTCTGACGGTTCGGTTGACGTCAAGAAGTAGTTCATAGCAATGCTGGTAGTCGTGGAGAGGGGCCTGAGAAATCGGGTCCCTCTTCACATTTAGCGACGTCGGCCGGCGAATGCCAATAGAGTGGGAAAGTCACTGAATTAACTGCGGATAAGGGCGCTGGTGGAATTAGAACTTCGCGGCATCACCAAGAGATTTCCGGGGGTGCTCGCTAACGACGACGTAAACCTGACGGCGCGATCAGGCAAGGTGCTAGCGCTCATTGGCGAAAATGGTGCGGGTAAAAGCACCCTGATGAATGTGCTCTCTGGGCTGTACCACCCAGATCAAGGTGAGATCCTCATTGATGGCGTGGTCCAGCAGTTCCCCGGGCCAGGGGCGGCGATCGCCGCCGGCATTGGGATGGTGCACCAGCACTTCATGCTGATCCCGGTCTTTTCAGTATTCGAGAACGTAGTGCTCGGGGTTGAGCCGACCAAGGCCGGTGGCCTGATGGACCGCAAGAAGGCCCGGTCCGAAGTCAAGGAGATTTCCTCGAAGTACGGCCTCGCGGTTGATCCAGATGCCATGGTCGAGTCCTTGCCGGTGGGCATCCAGCAGCGCGTCGAGATCATCAAGGTGTTGCTCCGCGGGGCGCAGATTTTGGTTTTCGATGAGCCCACCGCTGTGCTTACCCCGCAAGAGGTCGAGGAGTTTTTCGGCATTGTTGCTGAACTCAAGGCGCGCGGCGCCACCATTATCTTTATTACGCACAAGCTGAAGGAGGCGCTGGCTATCGCAGACGACATCACGGTGTTGCGTGATGGCAAGGTGGTTGGAAACGCTGACCCGAAGACTGCAACTCCGGAGGATTTGGCGGAGATGATGGTCGGTCGACCAATTGACTTAGTGGTCGATAAGACGGAGTCGATCCTCGGTGAACCCGTCCTAGAGTTGGTGAATGTCACGGTAACTGACGATTTCGGTCGCCCCTACCTAAGTGGCGTTTCATTTCAGGTCTCGGCGGGTGAAATCGTTGGCATTGCCGGTATCCAGGGCAATGGTCAAACTGAGTTGGTGAAAGTAATAACCGGAATGATGTCCCTCGCCGATGGCACGGTCAGTTTCAAGGGTGTTGATATTTCGGACTTTAGTCCGCGGCGGCGCCACGCGGCCGGAATTGCGCATGTGCCAGAAGATCGAAATGAGATGGGCATGGTGGGGTCGTTCACGGTCGCAGAGAATCTGATCCTCGACTCCTACTACTCCGAGCCATTTTCCAAGGGTGGACGGTTGCAGCGGACGGATATCGCCGCGAGCGCCATCGGATTGGTTGCGGCCTACGACGTTCGCCCGCCCCTGATTGAGAATACCGGGTCTGCCCTCTCTGGCGGTAACGCGCAAAAGATGATTGTGGCCCGCGAGTTTTCCCGCGACGTGCCGATGCTTGTTTGCGCGCAACCCACACGAGGCATAGATGTTGGTTCGATTGAGTACATCCATGACCAGATCATGCGCAAGCGACATGAGGGCAAGGCCATCTTGATCGTGTCAACCGAGTTGGACGAGATTTTCGCCCTGTCAGACCGCATCCTGGTGCTGTTCGATGGCAAAGTAGTCGCGGAGCGACGGCCGGCCGACACCACGCCCGCGGAGATCGGGCTCTTCATGGCAGGGAAATCCACATGACCACAACCACCGTCAAAGGCACCGAGAGCCCGGAGCCGAAGCCATCCAGATCCTTCCTGCAGCAGTTGACAACCGGCACTGACTGGAAGTCGGCGGCACTCATACCAGCCCTGGCGGTCCTGACCGCATTGATCATCGGCGTAATCATCATCATGCTCACCGGCTCGAGTTTTGGTGACGCCATGACTGCTTATTGGGCGCTGCTGCAAGGATCGGTGGGCTCACTTAAGGCGATTTCGGAGACGTTGACCGCCGCCACACCGCTAATTCTGGCCGGGCTAAGCGTTGCCATTGCCTTTCGGGCAGGCCTTTTCAACATCGGCACCGAAGGCCAGTTGCTCATGGGCGGGATGTTTGCCGTCTGGGCCGGATTCACGTTCGTAGGTCTCCCGTTCTATATCCACCTACCTCTTGCATTGCTCGCCGGGGTGGTGGGTGGAGCCATTTGGGGCTTCATCCCGGGTTTCTTGAAAGCCAAGACCGGTGCGCATGAAGTAATCACCACGATCATGTTGAATTACATCGCCCTACGCCTTGTCGACTTCCTGTTGAAGACCGAGATCTTCCAACGCGAAGGGCGCAATGACCCGGTCTCGAAAACCGTTGAGGCCTCAGCGCAACTGCCGTTGTTACTCGGTTGGATTAACCCTGGGTTGCGGGTGCACCTCGGACTCATCGTCGCCCTTGCGGCGGCGGCTTTTATCCACTGGCTGCTATTTCGCACGACCACGGGGTTCGAATTCAGGGCGGTTGGGGCAAATCCCAAGGCGGCTCAATACGCGGGCATGTCCATTACGAAGACTTATGTGCTGGTGATGGTCATCGGTGGCGCACTTGCCGGGTTAGCGGGTGCCGGTCAAGTACTCGGGGTACTTGATCGCGCCACGCCAGGGTTCTCCTCCGGCCTTGGCTTTGATGCGATTGCGGTGGCACTCCTTGGTCGCTCAAATCCATGGGGCGTGGTGGCGGCCGCCGTGCTCTTCGGCGGCCTGAGTGCGGGTGGTCAGCAGATGCAGGTTTCTGCTGACGTCGGCATTGACTTGATTTCGGTGATTCAGGCGCTGATCATCATCTTCGTTGCCGCCCCCGCCTTAATATCGGCCATCTATCGATTAAAGGCACCGGTCGCATCTACCCAAATCAGCAAGGGATGGGGATCATGAGCACGCCCCCGATCGATCGTGAACCGATCGAAAGCTACGAGATCACGGGCAAGCGCACCAAAGAGCTAACCCGGCGTCAGATCAAGAAGGCACGAATCACCGGAATTGTGATGTTCGCTCTTGCGGCGGTGGTGATGTTCTTCTTAGCCCCGGCTGCCGCGGGTACCTCAACATTTGGTTTGAGCTTCGCTGAAGAGTCAATCCAGTTACCGCCGTTGTCGGTACCCTCGCAGGGCTCATTATGGGTACTCGCAATGGTCCTCGGCTTCCTCGGGGCCAGCCAATTCTTCCGGGGCTTTCAGAGCAAGACCACGGTAATACTTGGTATCGCCTTCGCGGTTTTTGTGTTCTCGCTGATGGTTTGGGCCACGGCCGGCGAAGAGTTCTCGCTGATCAGCATGCTGGTGTCGACAATCGCGCGGGCGACCCCAATTGCCTTGGGTGCGTTGTCGGGTATTTTGTGTGAGCGCTCGGGAGTCGTCAATATTGGGATTGAAGGCATGCTACTTGGCGGTGCCTTCACCGGAGTGGTGATGGGGTCGTTACTCGGCGGGTGGGTCGGACTACTGGCTGCGACTGTCACCGGTGGTGTACTTGCCTTATTACTGGCCGTGCTCGCCGTGAATTTTCGAGTTGATCAAATTATTATTGGTGTCGTCATTAATATTTTAGTGCTGGGTCTAACTTCATTCCTTACCGCACAAGTACTGGTCAAGAATCCCCAGTTCAACGATGCGCCGATCTTCCAGGCCATAAAGATTCCGGTCCTTGGCGACATTCCCATTGTCGGGCCGATGTTCTTTGATCAGACGATCATCGTGTACGGGATGTTCATCTTGATTGCGAGTGTGACTTTCTTGCTGTTTCGCACCCGGTGGGGCCTGCGCACCCGTTCGGTCGGTGAGAACCCTAAGGCCGCCGATTCCCTCGGTATCAAAGTGGCCAAGGTGCGCTACCTGGCGGTTATCTACGGTGGCATGGTTGGCGGGTTCGCCGGTGCCTGGTTCACCCTTGGCACCGTGGGTCGCTTCGATGAGGGCATGACCGGGGGCCGCGGATTCATCGGCCTCGCGGCAATGATCGTGGGCGGCTGGAACCCGGTCGGGGCCTTCTTTGCTGCCCTCATCTTTGGGTTCTCGGATTCACTGCAGCAAAAGTTTGCGGTAATCGAAACCCCGATTCCGGGCGAATTCTTGGCGATGGCCCCCTATCTGGTCACGATCATCATTGTGGCTGGTCTGGTCGGGCGGGCCCGGCCGCCGGCCGCGGATGGTCAGCCCTACGAAAAGGAGTGATCATGCCCGAAATCGACTGGGACGAGTTGACTCAGGCCGCGCTTGGGATCATGCCGAAGGCATATGCCCCATATTCAAAATTCAAAGTGGGGGTGGCGGGCCTTGTGGATGACGGGCGGATCGTGGTGGGCTGCAATGTCGAAAATGCCTCGTATGGTGTTGGCCTTTGCGCCGAGTGCGGAATGGTCTCCAGCCTGCACGCATCAGGTGGCGGTAAATTGCTTGCGGTGTCCTGTGTTGATCAACATGGGTCGCCACTTATGCCATGTGGCCGCTGTCGGCAATTGATTTGGGAAAACGGGCTGCCGACAACGCTACTTAAAACCCCCCTTGGGGTGTTGCCGATGAGCGACATCTTGCCTCAGGCATTCGGGCCCCAAGACCTCATCGACCGAGCCGAGGGAAAGCCGCGCCATGGTTGAACGGTTCGCTGTTGTCGACGTCATTCGGGAAAAGCGTGATAGGGGGGTCCTATCACCCGAGCAAATTGACTGGGTGATTGACGCTTATGTTCGCGGGGTTGTTGCCGAAGAACAGATGTCGGCCCTCGCCATGGCGATTTTCTTAAATGGCATGACCGATGCCGAGATCGTTCGCTGGACCGATGCGATGATCCGCAGTGGTGAACGCATGGACTTCTCGGCCCTTGATCGCCCGACCGTAGACAAGCATTCAACCGGTGGCGTCGGCGACAAGATCACCCTGCCGCTGGTACCGGTAGTGGCCGCCTGCGGGGCGGCCGTGCCGCAATTAAGTGGTCGAGGCCTCGGCCACACCGGTGGCACACTCGACAAACTCGAATCGATCCCGGGTTGGCGTGCGGGGCTCACGACCGAGGAGATGTTCCACGTGCTCCAGACCGTGGGTGGGGTTATCTGCGCGGCGGGCCCGGGGCTAGCGCCGGCGGACAAAAAGCTCTACGCGTTGCGCGATGTCACCGCGACGGTTGAATCGATACCGTTGATTGCCTCGAGCATCATGAGCAAGAAGATCGCAGAAGGTGCCGGTGGCCTCGTGCTCGATGTGAAGACGGGCTCTGGGGCGTTTATGTCCGACCCGCTGCAGGCTCGGAAGTTAGCCGAGACCATGGTCCGGATTGGTACCGACTCCGGGGTCCGCACCCGGGCCTTGATCACCGCGATGGACGTACCCCTTGGCCTGATGGTGGGTAATGCCCTGGAGGTTCAAGAATCCGTTGCGGTGCTATCAGGCGGGGGGCCGGCCGACATCATCGAGTTGACGATCACCTTGGCCCGCGAAATGCTCGACCTAGCGGGCATCACCGATATTGACCCGGCCGACACCTTGCGCGATGGCACCGCTTTGGATGTTTGGAACCAGATGATCAGCGCCCAAGGCGGTGACCCCAAAGCGGCCCTCCCGGTGGCTCGGTGTTCCCATCAGGTACTTGCCGGGTCCACGGGGGTGCTGACCGAACTCAACGCCCTAAAGGTTGGAGTTGCCGCTTGGCGGCTCGGCGCCGGCCGGGCCCGTAAGGAGGATCCGGTGTCGGCCGGTGCCGGGATCCAGCTTCATGCCAAGCCAGGTGATCAGGTGGCCGCCGGTTCGCCGCTGCTGACTTTGTACACCGATGACGAAAGCCGATTCGAGGGGGCCTTAGCGGCCCTTGCGGATGCTACCGCCATTGGTCCGATTGGCACCGAGGTTACTCGATTGCCACTTGTGATTGAGAAGATCAACTAGCCCTGCGGGCCTTCATCAACAACTATCTAACCCCACCTCATTGCTGGGAACCTTAGACAAGGCTTCTTATCCATCACGTTCTACGTGGGTTGGGAATCTACGGATGGGCAGTGTTACTAAAGCAGCGTGAGTGCGACAACCCCGGCGACAATTACCGCGACCCCGGCGATTTGAACTCTGCCCAGCTTCTCCTTGAACAGCAGATACGCCATGATCGCGGCGATCGGCGCGAATTGCGATGCGAGCACCGCCGTGACCGCCACCCCATACTGGGCACCGATTGAGTAGCAGGTGAATCCGAGCACCTCGACTAATCCTGCTAGCACCACATAGGGCGCCGCCTTCTTGGTGATCTTGAGCTTGCGGAGAAATAGCAGAGGGATGAAGAGTGCTACGACGCCGAGGCCTCGAGCTGGTAGCAGGAGCCACGCGATCGGGAGTTCATCGCTGAGGTTTCCGGTGGCGTAAAGCGCAATTCCAAATGCGAACGCACCGATCGTGGCGAGCACTGCCGCGCGGACCGGCCGCTCGTTGGGGATCGGGGCTGGGTCCTTGCCGATCGCGGCGAGGATGACCCCGCCCACGATCACCAGCAGCACGAAGGCCGCAAGTGGTGCAATTGATTCGCCCAAGATGGCAGCGGTGGTTGCGGCAAGGGCGCCTTCGGTGGCAAGGATGGGCGCGACGACACCGACTTTGCCAAATCTGAAGGCACTAGCGGCTAGTACTAGCCCCATGACGTTCCCCAAGCCAGAGACTATCCACCAAATTGAGTTGGTGCCGGTGAGCCCGGTTGGAATCCCGGCGATCAATACCAGCGGGATAGTGGCGGTAAGGCCGATGAGCATTGCCCAAGCCACCGTTGAGTAAGCGCCGATGAGCCTTGATGCCCTGGAGGTGGAAAGGGAACTGGCGGCGAAAAAGACAGCGGTCGCAAGACCGAAGACGATGCTGACCACCCCTGATTAAAGCAGGTAGGTAGTTGATTGTCGGAGACACCACCACCGCGCCCTAGCCTGACACAGTTGCACTAGGTTGAGTGGATGGTGATGGATTCAGGTACATTTTCGCCGGTCCCCGAGGATCTCATTCTTCGGGCGCCAAAAGTGCTGCTTCACGACCACCTTGATGGTGGTCTAAGGCCGCAAACGATCCTGGAATTGGCGGACGCACAGGGCTATCCCGATCTGCCGGCCGCCGACCCCGAAGCCTTATCGAGATGGTTCACCGAGTCGGCCTACTCCGGCTCCCTGGAGCGGTACTTAAAGACGTTCGCCCACACCGTTGGCGTGATGCAGACCGAGGAGGCACTGCGCCGGGTCGCATTTGAGTGCGCGGTCGATCTCGCCGGCGATGGCGTGGTCTATGCCGAAATTCGTTTCGCTCCCGAACTCCACGTCGAAAAGGGCTTGAATGAGGCTCAGGTGGTTGAAGCGGTGCTCGCCGGCTTTGCCGATGGGCAGCGGGCAGCACTTGCGCAGGGCAACCGCATCAGAGTCGGAGTTCTGCTAACGGCAATGCGTACGGCATCCCATGGGCGCAAGATTGCCGAGCTGACTGTTGAGTATCGCGATAAGGGCGTTGTTGGCTTTGACATTGCAGGTGCTGAGGCTGGGTTTCCGCCCACCCGTCATCTTGACGCATTCGAGTACCTAAGGCGTGAGAACGCGCACTTCACGATCCATGCGGGCGAGGCATTTGGCCTGCCGAGTATTTGGGAAGCGATCCAGTGGTGCGGCGCCGATCGGCTCGGTCACGGCGTGCGAATAGTCGACGACATCACGGTTGAACCCGATGGCTCGCATACTCTTGGGCCGCTGGCCGCTTATGTTCGTGATCGCCGGATCCCACTTGAGATGTGCCCGACTTCGAATGTTCAGACCGGTGCTGCAGCGTCAATCGAAACCCATCCCATCGGCCTACTTCGCCGCCTTGGCTTTCGGGTAACGGTGAACACCGACAACAGGTTGATGTCTGGTACCTCAATGAGCAAGGAGATGTCACTGCTCAGTGCCGCCTTCGGGTATGGACTTAATGACATGCAGTGGTTTACCGTAAACGCGATGAAGAGCGCATTCATTCCGTTCGATGAACGCCTTGAGATCATCAATGAGCGAATAAAACCCCAGTACACCGCCCTTAGGGCGGTGCTGGCTGAGCGAATGACAGGGGGATTGGCCAATGGCACTGCTTGAAGTAGTCGAGTCGAGTCAAGAACATCTTGTTGACCTGCGTGGAGAACTTGGCAAAGTCCGAGGGGCGCTCGATCGCACCGATGCCGTGCTGGCGATTGCTGATGACACATTAAGTCGGGCTGAGGATGTAATTGTGCAGTCTCGCAGATGGGCGCCGGTGGTACTTGGCGTCATTGCCCTAGTGGCGGTTGGCGCCGCAGCCGCAGTCGTTATACGTCGGCGCCGGCAAGGCACCCCGCAAGGCTAACCACTCAACGGCGCGGGAGTTAGGCGCCGAGTGGATGCCAAACCGTCTTTGTCTCCACGAAGGCCCCAAGCCTGCCTAAGTCCGGGGTGGACAACCAATTGGGTTGGGCTGGTCGCCGCACGCGTTTGACGGTGCCGGCCGCTTCAATTTCCAATTTCTTGGCCAGCTCGGTGCTTGTTACGCCGGTGAGGTCGATCGCATTGACATCACCGTGGCTTGCCAGCCAAGGTGCGATCTCGGCTGGGTCGCCGGTCAGCATATTGATGACTCCCGGCGGCACGTCCGAGGTGGCAAGTACTTCGGTAAAGGTGATGGCTGGGATCGGGCGAAGGGTGCTGGCGATCACGATTGCAGCGTTGCCGGTGACAACTATGGGGGCAATAACGCTGACCAACCCGAGCAGGCTTGAGTCCTGCGGAGCGATTGCCGCGACAACTCCGGTGGGCTCGGGGATCGAGAAATTGAAATAGGGGCCGGCTACCGGGTTGGTGTTGCCGAGTACCTGGGCGTACTTATCGGCCCAACCGGCGTACCAGACCAGCCGATCAATGGAGGTGTCGACGACCCGGGCGGATTTCTTGTCACCTAAGCCTTCGGCGGCCTGCACATCGGCGATGAACTGCTCGCGACGGCCTTCCATGACTTCAGCGACGCGATACAAAACCTGGCCTCGGTTGTAGGCGGTTGCGGCGCTCCATGCGGCAAAGCCTTTGCGGGCCGCGAGTACGGCGTCACGGGCGTCCTTGCGAGAGCCCTTGGCGGCATTGGCAAGGAATTTGTCGTCAGTGTCGTGCACTTCATAGGTGCGACCGGACTCACTGCGCGGGAAGGCACCGCCAATGAAAAGTTTGTAGGTCTTGCGTACCTCTACGCGATCGTTCATGACATCCCCTTGGCCTGATCGTCGCTATCAGTTCCCGATTGCAGGTAACCGCTAAGGCCTTGGATCCCGCCCTCGCGGCCAAAACCTGATTCCTTAAAACCGCCAAATGGGCTGGCCGGATCAAATCGGTTGAAGGTGTTGGCCCAGATGACTCCGGCTCGAAGTTCATTGGCCATCATCAGGATCCGGCTGCCCTTCTCGGTCCAGATCCCGGCTGACAACCCAAACGGGGTGTTGTTTGCCTTTTCGATCGCCTCATCTGGGGTGCGGAAAGTCAGGACGGACAACACCGGACCGAAGATCTCTTCACGGGCAATGCGATGAGCCTGCGTGACATTGGTGAAAATCGTCGGTGCACACCACCAGCCTTTATCGGGGATCTCGCATGGCGCTGTCCAGCGCTGCGCCCCTTCGTCGTCACCGGATTTAATCAACTCATCAATCTTGTTCAGCTGCTCGCGTGAGTTAATTGCACCGATATCCGTGTTCTTATCGAGTGGATCACCAAGTCGCAGGGTCTGGAGTCGACGCTTAAGGGCGTCGATGGTCTCCTCGGCTATCGACTCTTGCAGTAGCAACCGCGACCCGGCGCAGCAAACATGACCCTGATTGAAGAAAATGCCGTCGACAATACCCTCAACCGCTTGGTCAATTGGTGCGTCGTCGAAGACGATATTAGCCGCCTTGCCGCCAAGCTCTAGGGTCAGCTTGCGGCTGGTACCAGCCAGCGCACGGGCGATGGATTTGCCGACCTCCGTTGATCCGGTGAAGGCGATCTTGTCGATGCCATCGTGCTCGACAATCATGCGCCCGGTGTCGCCAGCGCCGGTGATGATGTTGACAACCCCAGGTGGCAGATCAGCCTGCTGGCAGATCTCGGCGAACAGCAGGGCGGTCAGGGAGGTGCTCTCGGCGGGCTTGAGCACGACGGTGTTGCCACAGGCAAGTGCTGGCGCGATTTTCCAAGCGAGCATGAGCAGTGGAAAGTTCCAGGGGATGATCTGGCCGGCGACACCAAGTGCTTGGGGGTTTGGGCCAAGGCCCGCGTAATCAAGTTTGTCGGCCCAGCCGGCGTGGTAGAAGAAGTGCGCTGCGGCGAGGGGTACGTCAATGTCGCGGGACTCGCGAATTGGCTTGCCGTTATCAAGTGTTTCAAGCACCGCGAACTCACGGGCCCGCTCCTGCAGTAATCGTGCGATCCTAAACAGGTACTTAGCGCGATCACGCCCGTTCATCACCGACCAAACGCGGTCATAGGCTCGTCGGGCCGAGTTGACCGCGGCGTTGACATCACTTTGGTTTGCCTCGCTTATCTCAGCCAGGACTTCCTCGGTCGCGGGATTGACGGTCTTAAATGTGGTGCCACTGGTCGGGTCGACAAACTCACCATTTATAAACAGGCCGTAAGACGGGGCGATGGAAACGATCGCCCGCGACTCGGGGGCGGGTGCGTATTCGAAGGTCACCGGTGCTCCTGTCAGTCGATCGTTACGTAGTCGGGACCGGAGTAGTGGCCTACCGCCATGCGTTGGCGTTGCATGAGCAGATCATTCAGGAGCGTTGAGGCACCAAAACGAAAAAGGTCCGGGGTAAGCCAGGCTTCGCCGGCAGTCTCTTTGACCAGGACCAAGTATTTAATGGCGTCCTTGCTAGTGCGGATACCACCCGCCGGCTTAACGCCGATGCGAGTCTGGGTTAGTTCATAGTAATCGCGCACGGCCTGCAACATTACGATCGTGACGGCAGGCGTCGCCGCCACCGGAACTTTACCGGTCGAGGTTTTAATGAAATCCGCGCCGGCCATCATGGCCAGCCACGAGGCGCGCCGCACATTGTCAAGGGTTCGTAGTTCGCCGGTTTCCAGGATGACCTTGAGATGGGCTAGGCCGCAGGCCGCTTTGACCGCGACTATTTGCTCATGCACGAGTCCGTAATTGCCGGCGAGGAAGGCGCCTCGATCTATCACCATGTCGATTTCGTCAGCTCCACCGGCGACCGCGTCGCGAACATCTTGCAGCTTGACTGCAAGGCTCGCACGGCCGCTCGGGAATGCGGTGGCGACGGCGGCAACATGCAGGTTGTCGCCGACGGCGGCCCGGGCGACCGGCGCCATGTCGCCGTAGACGCAAACGGCGGCCACACTTGGCGCGGTTGGATCAGTTGGGTCGGGCCGCAGCGCCTTAGCGCACATCGCCCGCACTTTGCCGGGGGTGTCCATGCCCTCAAGGGTGGTGAGGTCGACCATCCGAATTGCCATGTCGATTGCCCAAGACTTCGAATCGTTCTTAATCGACCGCGTCCCCAGCGCTGTGGCCCGGGCCTTGATACCTACTTCGTCCACCCCGGGTAATCCATGTAGAAATTCACGCAGCGCGCTGGTGGTGGTGAGCGGTTCGGCGATGGTTCGCACGTGACTACTCTAGCCAAGTGCGAACGTCGGCTCCGATGGCATCGAGCCGTTCTCGAGCCAGGCCACGGGCTTGGTCCAGTGCCCCACCGGTGACCGGGATTACGACCTGTAGATAGCACTTGATCTTGGGCTCGGTGCCACTTGGCCGCACGATGATTCGGGACCCGGAATCGAGCTCAAAGCGCAAGCCGTCAGTTGGCGGCAGGCCGTCGACCCCCTGCTCCAAGTCGGCAAATGAGGTCACCGGGAACCCGCCAACCGAAGTCGGAGTCTGAGATCGCAACCGTTGCATTATCTTGCTGATGGTCAAGAGGTCGTCGACCCTGATGGAGACCTGCTCGGTGACATAAAGGCCATGGGCGAGCGCAAGTTCGTCGAGCACATCTTGGACGGTGCGACCCTCGGATTTGAGTTGGGCCGCCATCTCAGCAATCAGCAGCGCGGCTGAGACGCCATCCTTATCCTTAACCGCGTCTGGGTCGACGCAGTAGCCGAGCGCCTCCTCATAGCCAAAACGCAGGTTTGGAATACGGGCAATCCATTTGAATCCGGTGAGGGTTTGTTGATAGTCATGCCCGGCGGACTCGGCAATTTCCTTGAGCAAGGAGCAGGAGACGATTGACGATGCGAATACCCCCGGCGCAGTACCGCGATGAATCATCCACCAGGCGAGCAGAGCGCCGACTTCGTCACCTTGGAGCTTTCGCCAACCGTCGTTGCTGCTTTCGGTTGGTGCGGGCACGGCTACCGCGCAGCGATCGGCGTCTGGGTCATTGGCGATGACGATGTCGGCGGCGCTGGCCTGCGCGGTGGCCAAAGCTAGATCCAGTGCCCCGGGTTCTTCTGGGTTTGGAAATGCGACCGTGGGGAAATCGGGGTTGGGAGTGAATTGCTCGGTCACTGGTACCGGTTGGCTAAACCCGGCAGCTTGCATGACCCGGTCTACGACTACGCCGCCAACACCATGCATTGCGGTGTATACGACTTTGATATCCCGGTGGGCGGTCGGTGCGACCAGGCTGGCTGTGCGGGCTACATACGCGTCAAGGAGATCCTCGCCCAGGGTTACCCAGTCATCGCCCTGGGGTAGTTGGGCGATATCGCCCAACGCGGTGACTTCGGCAATCAGGGCACTGATCTCGGTGTCGGCTGGCGGCACGATCTGGCTGCCGGCGTCAAGATAAACCTTGTAGCCGTTATCCCGCGGCGGGTTATGACTAGCTGTCACCATGACTCCGGCGGCGCAGCCCAAATGGCGAATCGCAAAGGCCAGCACCGGGGTTGGTAGCGGCTGGGGGAGCACCATCGCACGGATGCCAGCGCCGGTCAGCACGCTGGCGGTGTCGCGGGCGAATACATCAGAGTTATGCCTGGCGTCATAGCCGATGACGACCGCGCTGCCTCCCGGGTGCAATTTGTTGAGGTACCGCGCGAGCCCGGCCGCCGCCCGGGTCACCACTACGCGGTTCATTCGGTTTGGCCCGGGGCCAAGTGGTCCGCGGAGACCGGCGGTACCGAATTGCAAGGTGCCGGTGAATGCATCGGCCAACTCCTGCTGCGCAGCTTCGTCGCCGACTTTCGCGTGGGCAATGAGTGCCTCAAGCTCACGCCTAGTCTGCGGATCCGGGTCGGTTTCGAGCCAGGCGGCTGCAGCAGCAAAGTTGGTCATGGCATTTGCCGGATGACGCGGGCGAGCAGCTCACCCATGCGGGTGGCGGCAGCGCGGCCAGCCGCTAGCACTTCCAGGTGATTGAGCGCCTGCCCGGACATCCCGGCGGCCAAGTTGGTGACAAGTGACAGGCCCAAAATCTCCATGCCGAGCGACCGGGCAACAATGGCCTCCAGGGCGGTGCTCATTCCGACCAAGGTGCCGCCGATGGCACGCACCATCGCGATTTCCGCCGGTGTCTCATACATCGGGCCCCGAAATTGCGCGTAGACGCCTTCGGGTAAGCCCGGTTCTATGGTCCGGCAAAGTTCGCGCAGGCGGGGCGAATAGAGATCGGTGAGGTCGACGAAATGGGCACCGTGCAATGGCGAGGTGCCGGTGAGGTTTAGGTGATCTCGGATCAGCACCGGGGTGCCAGGAACCCAACCGGGGTCGAGGCCACCGCAACCGTTGGTCAAAACCATAGTTTGGCAGCCGGCCATTGCGCTGGTGCGCACCGCATGGGTCACGGCGTCGACCCCGCGTTCCTCATATAGGTGGGTGCGACCTAAGAAGACGAGCACCGCGGTGCCGTCGGCATCGATGCTGCGCACCATTCCGGCATGACCCTGGACGGCGGGTGGGGTGAAATATGGGAGGTCGGTGACGGGGAACTCAGCCACCGTCCTACCCAGGAGATCCGCGGCCGGTACCCAGCCGGAGCCCAGCACAACTGCAATTTGGTGGTGAGGTACCCCACTCAAACTCGCCAGGGTGGCCGCGGCCGCACCGGCTCGGTCATTTGCTTGCTGGGTGGCGTCGTGGTTGGTCACGGGATGAACTTACCGCGCACGCCCGCCTTAGCCAACGCTGAAGCGTAGCCGACGGGCGGCCTCGGCAACCGAGCCCGAAAGGCTCGGATAGACGGTAAAAGTGGTGGCAATTTGGTCGACGGTTAGCCGTTGCTCGACCGCGATGGTCAAGGAGTGAATCAACTCACTGGCATTTGGCCCGACGACTACCGCCCCGGCGATGATTCGAGTCTCAGTGCGGCAAAAGAGTTTGACGAAGCCATCGTGGTTCCCTTCAATTTTGGCGCGGGCATTTGCAGCGAGGGGGAGCAAGAACACTTCGCCGATGAAGGTGCCTTGATCCAAGTCGCGTTGCGAGACACCGACGGTTGCGATTTCGGGGTTCGTGAATACCGCACTTGAGACGTGATGGAGTTCAAGTGGTGCGACCGCATCACCCAGGGCATGCCACATTGCGATACGACCTTGCATTGCTGCGACCGATGCCAGCATCAGCACGCCGGTGCAGTCGCCGGCGGCATAAATCCCGTTAACTGATGTTCGTGAGACCCGGTCGGTGACGATGAAGCCGCGATCGTCTAGCTCCATGCCCGCGGTTTCGAGCCCGATGTCGTCGGTGTTGGGTAGGGAGCCAACCGCCATGAGCACATGCGACCCGGTGATCATCTCGCCGGTTTCTAGGGTTACCTCAACGCCGCTCGCGGTGCGCCGGGCCGCTACCGCCCGGGCTTGCTCCATGACAGTTGCACCATTTCGCGTAAAGACATCTTCGATAACCTGCGCCGCGTCTGGGTCTTCGCCGGGAAGTACGCGATCACGTGATGAAACGAGAACCACTTGGCAGCCGAGTCCTTGGTAGGCGCCAGCGAACTCGGCGCCGGTGACTCCGGAGCCAACAACGATGAGTCGCTCGGGGAGTTCGGTTAAGTCATAGAGTTGTTCCCAGTTGAGAATGCGTTCGCCGTCGGGCCGGGCATCGGGTAACTCTCGCGGCCGCGCGCCGGTAGCGATCAAGATGACATCGGCGCCGATTTCGGTGGTGGCACCGTCGCAAGTGGTGATCAAAACAGTTCGAGGACCAATCAAGCGCCCCCTGCCATTAACGAGATTCACCCCCTGCGCCGCAAGGTTGGCCATGATGTCCTGGCTCTGCGCTAATGCCAGTGCCTTGATTCGAGTGTTCATGGCACAGATATCAACCCCAAAAGTGTCGGCACTCGGAGCCGAGTGGTCGACGCGAACACCAAGTGCTGCGCTGGATCCGGCCGCGGTTACGACACCGGCGGTGGCGATCAGCGCCTTGCTCGGCACGGCGTCGGTTAGCACCGCCGACCCGCCTAGGCCGGTGGTGTGGATCAAGGTGACGTCAGCACCTAATTGCCGCGCGACCAAAGCGGCTTCGTAGCCGGCGGGGCCGCCGCCGAGGATCACAACTGAAGTCATAGGGGCAGTGTTCCCTATCGACTTCCGTGCGGTTGCATCCGTCCCTACGCTTGGGTGGTGACGATTTATGCGGCTTATGGCACCAACCTGAACCCGCATCAGATGGCCTTGCGGGCCCCGGCATCACCGGTATTTAGCACCGGCTGGCTACTTGGCTGGCGGTTGACCTTCGCCGGCGCCGAGGTGGGGTGGGAGGGGGCATCGGCCACGGTTGTCGAAGATCCAACGGACAAGGTATTCGTGATGCTCTATGACGTGCCAAGCCAAGACGAGGAGGCCTTGGACGCTTGGGAGGGGATAGATCTGGGTTGGTGGCGCAAATTGCGGGTGCGGGTGCAGGCCCAAGGCGGTGAGCAATTGGCGTGGCTTTATGCACTTGATGCCTATGAGGGTGGGCTACCGACCTTTGATCACCTTGAATTGATAGCCACCGCGGCCGAGATCGGTGGCGCCCCAGCTGCATATGTAAGTCAGCTTCGAGCACGGCCGTGTGCGGACAGCAATGCGGGGTCCACGGATATCAGCGGCTAGTTATAGCGACAGCCCTTCGGAGAGTTGAGTGATCACTGCGGATTCGACACCGATTTTTGAGTTGTCGAATGACAACTTGTAGTCGAGGCTGAAATCACCTTGGTCACTGGCGACACTCACTTGGCGCAAAATGTTGGTGGCGGAGATCTCGCAAGACCCAAAACTGTAACCGTTGTTCTCGATCAACATGCCGTATTGCGCCTGGATGATCTCGGTGAACTCTGCAAGTGTGATGACCTGTCGGAAATTCGCCGAGGCGTAAGAATAGGCCAATTCCCAATCACGTGCTGCAAATGCATCTATCTGCTCTGACAGATGTTTAGTTATCGCTGCTTCTTGGTTAACGGTGCACGGACCATCAGCAAGGGGCTCGAATGCCGACGATTGGGCGCAGGCGGTCAGCAAAGCCATCGCGAGCACCGGAGCAATAACGAATTTCATCTGCCGGACCAAATTGGCAATTCGACTAGCGGCCAGAGGTGGGATGAGGTCTTGAACATGCCGGTAACATACTTTCGGTCGCGCTGTTCGGCAATTCGAATTTGGGCAGTGTCGAACTGGCCGTGCGTAGTGGAGTAAAAATGGTGGCTCGAATCAAGAATGGCTTACCGCCCAAAGCCTGTGCACGGTGCGGTCGTGAGTTTGCAAAGTTGAATTCTGTTCCGAGAAATGCAAGGCGGGAAAGTAGTTGGCTAGATCCCACCTTGATCCAGCCCGCTCAGTACCTCTTGGGCCCGCACCCTTAATTCCGGTAGATCTGCCAACCGATCCAGGCCGAATAGTTGTTGCCGCATGCGATGGTTACCAGCGAATTGCTCCCGGTGCCGGTCCAGGAAATCCCAGTACAAGGTGGTGAATGGGCAGGCGGTCTCACCGGTGCGCAGCTTTGGGTTGTAGTCGCATCCCTTGCAGTAATTGCTCATGCGCGAGATGTATGCCCCGCCTGCGGCATAAGGCTTGGTCATGAGTTGCCCCCCGTCGGCATAGACCCCCATCCCAATGACATTTGGCACCATCACCCAGTCCGCGGCGTCGATAAACATCTCGCGCATCCAGTCGAGGAATTGCTGCGGGTTGGTGCCGGTGATGAGCGCGAGGTTGCTAAGAAGCATGAGCCTTGGAATGTGGTGCACCCACGCCCGGCTTTGAATATCGGTGACCGTCTGCTTGATGCAGTTCATCGAGGTTTTGCCGGGATCGGTGAAGAGGGGTAGTAACGGCCGGGTTGCGTTGAGGTGGTTGCTGTCCCGGTAGTCCGGTCCAAGGTGCCAGTACATCCCATTGACGTACTCGCGCCAGCCAATCAACTGGCGGATGAAACCTTCGCAGGATTCGATCGGGATCGCTCCGGTATCGAAGGCGGCAATGGCGGCATCGACTACTTCTTGGGGGTGCAGTAGTCCGTTGTTCAGATACGGGGAGAGCAGGGAGTGATGCAGGGCCCAGTTGTCGGTGGTCATCGCGTCCTCGAGTGGACCGAATTCGGCAAAGTGGTGATCGATGAAGTTGTGTAATTGCGCCAAGGCGCCGGCACGGGTGGTGGCCCAGGTGGTTGCTGGAAGGTAGCCCAGTTCTTCGGCGACTTGCTTATCGACCGCATCCTGCGGATGCGCGAGGTAGGGAGGTCCGTCATATTTCTTCGGTGGCGGCAGCCGATTTTCCTTGTCGTAGTTCCAGCTACCTCCGGTGGGTTGGCCGTCGGTGACGAGAACCCCGAGCCGAATGCGCTGCGACCGATAGAAGGTCTCCATCAAGTATTTCTTCTGCGTAGCGGCCCACTCTTCGAAAAGCGGTCGCGGCGTGAGGAAGAAGTCATTTGCGACGAAACTAGCGCCGAGTGATTGGAGTAATTGGTGCTGGCGAAAGGAAGATGGCTCGGTACAAATGACAGGTAGTTGGCCATGATCACTCTGAATGGACTTAAGCCCCGCAATTATCGTCGGGGCCTTGCGGTAGTCAACGGTGAAGCCCTCGTTTTGCAGGGCGGCTGCGAAGTGACGAGCCGCAGATATCAGGAAGTGCAAGCGTGCCGGATGCCAATTTCGCCCGGTGATCATCTGATTGCTTTCGACCATGGCGATCAGGTCAAAGTCCGGGTCCGCCAACTTAAGGGCTCCGTAGTCGCGGTGGAGTTGGTCGAAGGGCACGTAGATCAACCGGCGCATGGGCCGATCGTAGGTTGCCGTCGACGGATGAAAGAATCAGCCCCGTGTCGGATGAGATCCCGCTGGTAGTACGTGCGCTTTACCTGAATGCGCCGATGCCACATCGTGACACCATGTTGCAGATGCGCTCAAGGATTCTCGAAGTGATACCCACTGCGGAAGAGGTCGTGAGCTACGCAATGCCGGCTTTTAAGTACAAGGGCACAGTTGTTGCTGGACTGCTCGCGAATAAGAAGCACGTTGGCTACTACCCATTTAGTGGTTCCGTGCTGGCGATGTTTGCAGAGGACCTAGCAAAGTACTCAATGACCAAAAGCGCCTTGCACGTGCCCGTAGATAAGGCGCTGCCAAAATCCTTAATTAGCAAGTTAGTAAAGGCTCGAATATCGCAGGGAAACCTTCGTTAGGGGCAACCGTGTTAGAAGTCGAGGTCAGTCCGCGATCTCGCACAGCACGGTGCCGGTCGGCACTGTGGTGCCCGCAACCGCGGTGAGCCCGGTGACGGTGCCGGCCTTATGCGCCGTGAGTGGCTGCTCCATCTTCATGGCTTCAAGAACCACGATGAGATCACCGGCTGCAACCTCCTGGCCTTCGACCACCTCGACTTTGACGATGGTGCCCTGCATGGGTGCGGTGACCGAGTCACCGGAGGCGGCGACTGCTGATTTCTTCGCGGCGCGCTTCTTGGGGCCGGTGGCACCGGCTGCAGCCTGGCTGGTTTGGAAGCCGGCGGGCAGGGTGACTTCGACCCGCTTGCCATTTACTTCGACAACGACACTCTCGCGGGCACCGGGTTCATCATCGCTGGCGGTACCGGCTGCGTAGGCGGGAATTTGATTGTCGAATTCGGATTCGATCCAGCGGGTGTGAACGGTAAATGGCTGGTTCGGATCAGTCGGTGCGAAGGCCAGATCGCGAACCACCGCTCGATGGAAGGTGAGTGCGGTGGCGATGCCATCGACTTTGAACTCATCTAGGGCGCGGCGGGCCCGCTGCAAGGCTTCGGCGCGGTCGGCGCCGGTGATCACGAGTTTGCCGAGGAGCGAATCGAAGTTGCCACCGATAATGTCACCGGCTTGGAAGCCCGAGTCCATTCGCACACCCGGACCACTCGGGGGGCTCCACACATCAAGGACCCCGGGTGCGGGCAGGAAACCACGACCGGGGTCTTCGCCGTTGATGCGGAACTCGATTGAGTGACCGGTTATCACCGGATCGATTTCGTCGAGAACGCCGCCTTCGGCAATACGGAACTGCTCGCGCACCAGATCGATCCCGGTGACCTGCTCGGAGACTGGATGCTCAACCTGCAACCGCGTGTTTACTTCGAGGAAGGAAATCGTGCCATCGGTTCCGATGAGGAACTCGCAGGTGCCCGCGTTGGTGTAGCCGGCCTCTTTGATGATGGCCTTTGATGAGCGGTACAACTCATCATGTTGGGCCTGGGTTAGGAATGGCGCGGGGGCTTCTTCGACCAGTTTTTGGTGCCGGCGTTGAAGTGAGCAGTCGCGCGTGGAAACCACGATGACGTGGCCGTGCTGGTCGGCGAGGATTTGGGTTTCCACGTGCCGCGGGTTATCGAGGTAACGCTCGACGAAGCATTCCCCGCGGCCGAAGGCCGCGAGTGCCTCGCGGACCGCCGAGTCGAAGAGCTCGGGGATCTCCTGGAGATTTCGGGCAACTTTCATGCCCCTACCGCCACCACCAAATGCTGCCTTGATGGCGATCGGGAGGCCGTGGGTCTTGGCGAACTCAACTACTTCCCCGGCGTCCTTGACCGGGTCGGCGGTGCCCGGAACCTGTGGTGCACCGGCCCGCTGGGCAATATGTCGGGCGCTTACCTTGTCGCCGAGTAATCGAATGGCGGCCGGGGGCGGACCGATCCACGTCAATCCGGCGTCGACCACCGCCTGGGCGAAATCGGCGTTCTCCGAGAGGAATCCATAGCCGGGGTGGATGGCATCGGCGCCTGACTTCTTGGCCGCCTCAAGGATTTTGTCGATCACCAAATAGCTCTCGGCCGCGGTGCTTCCGCCCAGGGCGAAGGCTTGGTCGGCGAGGCGCACATGCAGGGCATCGCGGTCAGGATCGGCATACACGGCAACTGACTCAAGGCCAGCGTCGCGACAGGCACGGATTACCCGAATAGCGATTTCACCACGGTTAGCGATCAAAACGGTGCGCACTAGCGGCTACCTTTCTTTGATTGTGTCAAGGGTATCTACCGGGATCAGGTTTGAGTCCACAGGTCGGTCCAAGTGATACCCAAATCTCGCAGTAGCCGGCGCAGCGTGGGCATCGAGATCCCCAGTACGTTACTCGGGTCGCCCTCGATGCCACTGATGAATGGGGCACCTTTGCCATCCAAGGTGAAGGCACCGGCCACGTTCAACGGCTCACCGGTTGCCACATAAGCCTCGATTTCAGCCGCGGTCAGGTGGGCGAACTGAATGACTGTGGTTGTGGTGGCGCCGGCGGCCAGATCACCGAAACTGGCCCAGTGCCCGGTGTGCAATAGCCCGGTCTGCCCAGACATCGCGGTAATCCGCTCGATTGCCACCTGGGCGGTCAACGGCTTACCGTAGGCAACTTCGGCGAGTTCGAAAATGGAGTCGCAGCCGATGATCACGGCCGCCGTGCCGGCGAACTTGGGGGCCACATCATCGGCTTTGGCTTTGGCGAGGGCAAGTGCAAGGTCAGCTGGCGCAAGCGCGCCGAGTTCATGGGTCAGGGCTGCTTCATCGATCGCACTGACTTCAATGGTCGCGGTGATGCCGGCATCTAGTAGGACTTTGCGCCGGGCCGGTGAAGCCGATGCGAGAACCAGGCTGATCGGTGTCACCTTGGCATCGCGGAGGCGCGCCAAGCATCCGGCCCGGCACCTATCGAGGGCCTAGTTAGTCGCGCCTTACTGGCCCACCGGCTTGCGGGTTGGCTATTGGTCGGCCGCGCTGAAGCACGCGCCGCAACCACGGCAACGATCACACCAATTTCGTCGGCACTTGGTAAGCCAGCGACGACGCGAATATCTGACGCCAAGGAGTCACTCACAGCGGGATATTGCCGTGCTTCTTTGGTGGCCGGGTGGCCCGCTTATTGCGCAAAGCACGCAGGCCGCGGGTAATCATCAGCCGGGTCTCACTCGGCAAGATAACGCGGTCGACGTAGCCGCGCTCCGCGGCGACATACGGGTTCGCCAAGGTGTCCTGGTATTCGGCCAGCAGCCGAGCACGTTCGGCATCAGGATCGGCGGCCGCGGCAAGCTCCTTGCGGTACAAGATATTTACGGCCCCTTGCCCACCCATCACCGCGATCTCCGCGGTGGGCCAGGCCAGATTCAGATCGGCGCCAAGATGCTTAGAGCCCATGACGTCGTAGGCACCGCCGTAGGCCTTTCGGGTGATCACGGTCACCAAAGGCACGGTGGCTTCGGCGTAAGCGTAAATAAGCTTCGCGCCGCGGCGGATGATGCCGTTCCATTCCTGGTCGGTGCCCGGAAGGAAGCCGGGAACATCAACGAAAGTTAGGACTGGAATATTGAAGGCATCACAGGTTCGGACGAAACGTGCCGCCTTCTCCGAGGCATCAATATCCAAGGTACCCGCGTACTGCATCGGTTGATTGGCCACGATCCCGACGGAGTGCCCTTCGACGCGACCGAACCCGCACAAAATATTTGGCGCGAAAAGGGCTTGGGTCTCGAGGAACTCACCATCATCGAGCACGTGCTCGACGACCCGATGCATGTCATAGGGCTGATTGGGGGAGTCCGGGATGATGGTGTCGAGCTCACGGTCTTCGTCGGTGATTTCGAGGGCGACCTGGACCTCGTAGACCGGCGCGTTATCAAGATTATTGCTGGGGAGGAAGGAAAGTAGTGCCTTCAGGTAGTCAAAGGCATCATTTTCATCGCTGCCCATGTAATGCGCGACACCGCTTTTTGAGTTGTGGGTTAGGGCCCCGCCCAGATCCTCGAACTCCACGTCTTCGCCGGTCACGGTCTTGATGACATCGGGGCCGGTGATGAACATATGTGAGGTCTTGTCGACCATGATGGTGAAGTCGGTGATGGCCGGTGAGTAGACGGCGCCACCGGCACATGGCCCCATGATCATGGAGATCTGCGGTATTACACCGGAGGACTGCACATTGCGGTAGAAGATCTCACCGTATAAACCAAGGGAGACAACCCCTTCTTGAATGCGCGCGCCTCCTGAGTCGTTAAGGCCGATTACCGGGCAGCCGGTCTTCATGGCTAGATCCATGACTTTGACGATCTTCTCGCCGAAGACCTCGCCGAGGGAGCCGCCAAAAACGGTGAAATCCTGAGCGAAAACACAAACCGGACGACCATCGACGGTGCCGTAACCGGTGATTACCCCATCACCGTACGGTCGGTTGTTCTCGAGGCCGAAGCTAACCGAGCGATGCTTGGCCAGGCCATCTAGCTGCTGGAAGGAGCCTTCATCGAGCAGGGCGTCAATGCGCTCCATCGCGGTCATTTTGCCGCGGGCATGCTGCTTTTCGACGGCGGTACCGCGCCGGTCAACGGCTTCGGCGCGCCGATCAAGCAAGATCTCGGCTTTGCCCGCGGTGGTATGCGGGTCGGGTGCTGCTGACATGGTTTTCCTCCTCGCCGTACCTTAGCCACCATGAATGCTCGTGGCGTAGGTGAGCGGTCATCGCGCGCACCACTTGATGCGGTGGCAGTGCGCGAGTGGCTGGCCCGCTATCCACCCCCAGCCGGTGCTAGTTGGTGGCCGCAGCCCCGACTGCTGGCGACCACCCCGTCGACAAATACCGAATTAGCCGCCTTACTGGCGACCGGCCGGGCGCCCGAGGGCACCTGCGTGGTGGCGGAGCACCAATCAGCTGGCAAGGGGCGCCAAGGCCGGGGGTGGGCGAGCCCGGCCGGTGCGGGGCTGTGGTTGTCGGTGGTCATCGATATGGCCGCGGTGGTACCGGCGCAGCGGGGTCTTTTGCCGCTGGCCGCCGGGCTCGGGGTGGCCGATGCATTGACCGAGGTCACCGGGCTGGCGGTGCTGTTGAAATGGCCGAATGACCTAGTGATTGACGGCCCAGGTCAAGGCGGTGCACCCGGGCCGCGCAAGTTGGGCGGGCTGTTGGTTGAAGCCGGAGACCAGGGCATCCTCGGCTGCGGCATCAACGTGAGCGCCCAGTTGGCTGAACTGCCCACCGCCTCGGCCACCTCATTGGCTTTGGAGGGGGCCACCGAGGTGGATCGCGGTCAGTTACTGGCGGCCGTCCTTTGGCACCTGCGGCGCCGGGTAGACCAATGGCGGTGCGGGAAGGGGCTAATCGACGACTACCGCGGGCGTTGCCTGAGTCTGGGTCGCCAAGTGGTGGTCAGCATGCCCGGTGGCGAGGTACTTGCCGGGCTGGCGACCGAAGTCGGGGCCGACGGCCAATTAGGGGTCACCGACTCGCAGGGAAATACCCGGTCTGTCGCCGCCGGCGATGTGATTCATGCAACGATCTAGCCATGGCCTACCCAAAGAAACTGCTCTCGCCCGGTGAATTAATTGAATTCGAGATGCGCCCCCACTGGCGAGCACTCATCGTGCCGGTGGTCGTACTCATCGCCATTGTGTTCTTGGGCACCTGGCTTTACTTCTTGACCGATAGTTCGATCCTGCGGTGGATCATCGGATTGGCCGGTGTCATCATCTTGCTCTTCTGGGCGCTGATCCCGTTATTGCGGTGGCTTACCACGCAGTATGTCTTCACCGATCGTCGAATCATCGTGCGCAAAGGGTTGTTGACGAAAGAAGGGCGCGATGTCCCGCTCGCCAAAGTCAACAGCGTCTCCTTCGAGCAGAGCGTGCTTGGGCGCATCTTCAACTTCGGGGTGCTGCAGGTCGAATCGGCCAATGTCGACGGCACCTTGAGCATCAAGGATGTTCCTGACGTTGAAGAGATTCAGCGCGATGTCTATCGGTTGCAAGAAGAAGACGATGTGCGCCGCCGCGGGGGCTCCCATGCCAATGGCACCAGCCCGGTGCTGCCGACCGACGGCACCTGAGGGCAGCGGCCGGCTCCGCTTGTAGCCTGAGCCAGTGAGCGCACCCGTCGTCGGCATGATCGGCGGGGGCCAACTTGCTCAAATGTGTGCCGCGGCGGCTACCGCACTTGGTATCGGATTTCGGGTACTCGCCAGTTCCCCGACTGATCCAGCGGCCCAGGTAGTCCGCGATGTGCGCATCGGCGACCACGACGATATTGACGACTTGCTCGCCTTCGCCCCGGGCTGCACGGTCATCACCTTCGATCACGAACAGGTACCGCCGGTCTATCTAGAGCAACTGGAGGCACTTGGTATCGCCGTGCGGCCCGGCCCTTCTGCGCTCTTTCATGCACAGGACAAGATCCACATGCGCCGCGCACTTAATGACATCGACGTCCCGTGCCCGCGCTGGCGTGTGGTGTCGGCGTTAGATCACGTAACCGACTTCGCTGCTGAAGTCGGGTGGCCGGTGGTACTGAAGACTTCACGCGGTGGCTATGACGGTCGCGGGGTGTGGGTGGTGCGGTCAGTAGAACAGGCTGCCGAAGTCCTCGCAATAGCCTTGGCGGCCGGTGCGCAGTGGCTGGCCGAGGAGCATATTGATTTCGTGCAGGAGCTTTCGGCGCAAGTAGCCAGATCCCCGCACGGGCAAGCGGTTGCGTACCCGGTGGCACGTACCAAGCAAGTAGATGGCATCTGCGCCGAAGTCGTGGTGCCGTGCCCGGGACTTGCGGCCGATCGGGCGGTGCAGGCCCAGGAGATAGCGCTGCGCATTGCCCGCGATCTAAACGTAACCGGCATGTTGGCCGTTGAGATGTTCGACACCGGTGATCGGCTTTACATCAATGAGCTCGCGATGCGTCCGCACAACTCGGGACATTGGTCCATCGAAGGCGCGGTAACGAGTCAGTTTGAAAATCATCTGCGGGCCGTACTTGACCTACCACTTGGTGATCCACGCGCGGTGGCACCATTTGCGGTGATGGTGAATATTCTTGGGGGTGATGTCGACGACCTTTATTCGGCATATCGACATGTACTCGCACGGGATCCCGGGCTCAAGGTGCATCTCTATGGCAAGGAGGTGCGTCCGGGACGCAAGCTTGGGCATGTGACTGTTATCGGCGACGACTATGAACAGCTTCTGGTAAGAGGCCGACATGCGGCTGACTATTTCGCGGGAGTAATTGATGAGTGAAAATCTGTCGAATCCAGACGCGGTGGTCGGCATCTGCATGGGCAGTGACTCTGATTGGCCAACCATGCAGGCGGCGGTAATCGCACTTGCTGAGTTCGGTGTTGGCCATGAGGTGCGGGTCATCTCGGCCCACCGAATGCCACTTGAAATGGTCGAGTACGCAAGCACGGCGGCGGCGCGTGGTATCCAGGTGATCATCGCCGGTGCTGGCGGCGCAGCGCACCTGCCGGGCATGCTCGCCTCGCTCACACCGCTGCCGGTAATCGGGGTACCGATCTCAACGGCGGCGTTGGAAGGGATGGATTCCCTGCTGTCGATCGTGCAGATGCCGGCGGGTGTGCCGGTGGCAACAGTCGCCATCGGCAATGCCCGCAATGCTGGGCTCTTGGCGGTGCGCATGCTGGGGATGGCGAACCCGACGTTGCAGGCAGCAATGCTGAAATTCCAAGCCGACCTAGGTGCACTGGCCAAGGCCAAGGGTGCGAACCTGTTTCCGCCGACTAGTTAGGTCGCAGTCGCCATTCGATTGCCGGGCACTTGTTCATGATCATGGTCATGCCGGCATCGAGCACCCGCTGCGCGGCCGCTTCGTCGATGACATCGAGTTGAAACCAGACCGCCCCAGCGCCGGCCGCGATGGCAGCGTCGGCGAATTCACCGGCGCGATCGGAGCGGACGAAGACGTCGACGACGTCAGGGGTGCCGACCGCAGCAGCAGCCTCGGCGATACTCGCGTAGCCCTGCTCGCCGTGCACGATTTCGGCCCGCGGATAGATCGGAATCATCCGCTTACCGTGCTGCTGCAATACCGAAGCGACACCAAATGCAGCCCGATCTGGGTTGTTGCCGAGGCCAACGACGAACCAAAGTTTGCTCTCACGCAGCAACCGATCAACGGCAGCGGTACTTCCGTAGAGATCGGTCATTACTAGGCCGTTGGGCGTCCGAGGGCGCGGTAGGTCCAGCCAGCCGCCCGCCAAAGCTGTGGGTCAAGTCGATTGCGGGCATCAATTAAATGACGTTGCTTGGCGGCGGCTGGCAGTGCACCGGGATCTAGGTCCCGGTATTCGGGCCACTCGGTCAAGTGCAGCACCAGCTCGGCATTGGCCAAGGCTTCGTTGACGTCTTCAACATAGGTCAATGTTGGATAGACGCGGGCGGCATTTGCCAATGCCTTTGGATCATGCACCACCACGTTACCGCCGGCGTTATGGATTGCCGCTGCGACCGCAAGGGCTGGTGAATCGCGGACGTCATCACTGTCAGGCTTGAACGCGGCACCCAATACCGTGACGTTCCTGGCGGCGAATGACCCGCCTAGCGCGGCTAGTGCGAGATTGACGGTGTGGGTGCGCTGGCGCAAATTGATCTGGTCGACCTCGCGCAAGAAGGCAAGGGCCTCTTCGGCTCCGAGTTCACCGGCTCGAGCCATGAAAGCACGAATATCCTTAGGCAGGCAGCCGCCACCAAAACCTAAACCGGCGGCGAGGAAGCGATTACCGATGCGCGGGTCGTAGCCAATTGCCTCGGCTAACTGGGTGATGTCTGCGCCGGCCGCTTCACAGACCTCGGCCATCGCGTTGATGAACGAGATCTTGGTAGCCAGGAACGAATTGGCGGCGACTTTGACGAGCTCGGCGGTCGGGAAGTCGGTGACGAGGAAAGGCACGCCATCAGCGAGCAGCGGCGCATAAACCTGCCGAAGTAAATCCTCTGCACGGTTACCTCGTACTCCGATTACCAATCGATCAGGGTGCAAGGTGTCGGCAACGGCGAAGCCCTCACGGAGGAACTCTGGATTCCAAGCGACTTCGACATCTGGTGCGGTGATCGCCAACTGATCTGCGATCAAGGCCGCCGTGCCAACCGGTACCGTCGATTTGCCGACCACGAGGGCCCCGGCTCGCAGGTGCGGGGCAAGGGCTTGGACGGACCCGAACACTTGCGATAGGTCAGCGGCATTGGCCCCGGCCTGCTGGGGGGTGCCGACACAGATGAAGTGGATATCAGCGGTGGCGGCTGCCTCACTAATCGAGGTGGTAAATCGCAGGCGACCGGCGTCAATATTGCGGGCCAGCACCTCGGGCAGGCCGGGCTCGTAGAACGGGACCCGACCACTTTGCAAGATCTCGACCTTGGCCGGGTCAATATCCACCCCGATTACCTCAAAACCCAGTTCGGCCATGCAGGCCGCGTGGGTGGCACCCAAATACCCGGTTCCGATGACTGACAGTCGCAAGGTCACCTGTGAAGACTATCGGCCGTCTAAGGTGACGTTCGTGGGCATTCCCGGGGTCCGGATCCGAGCTCGCGCCAGCAGGTGGCGGGTTGATGCGGCTGACGTCGAGCAGCTCCAGCAATTATGCGTGACTAGCGTCGGCACGGCCGCGGTGACGAATTTGGAAATCCGCCTGGCCAATTGGTCACCACCTAAGGGGTGGGTGGGCGCCCCGGCGTCACCGGGTCTGGCCGCCTACCTGATCGACCCGAGCGGTGCGGGCGCGCAGGTGGTCTTGGCTTGGCGCGAGCCGATTGATATCGCACTGGCAATCGCCGCCGCGCTGCGGTGCTTGCGCCCAACCTTAGGTCTTGGGGTTGGGTCGATGCTGACCTTGGCACCGGGGCTACCGGCCTCGGCGGCGGGGCTCGCGGCCCAGGTGCACGATGTTGCCTTGCCGGCTGCCAACGTACCCGCGCATCTGCGCAGGTGCGACATCTTGGTGGTGCCGACGGCAGCGACAATGCCGCAGATCGATCGAGCCACCACCGTGGTTGTTTCCGATGACACTTGGCAGGTTGCGGGTACCTCGCATCTGGTGTGTGTCGATCCACGGGTGCACAACCCGATAGGCCGCAGGTCATTGGGTGTCACCGAAGCGATCTTTGCCACCGTCGCGGGTGGCACCTTGAAGTTGCGGGGTACCGCACTCAAACTCGACGTCACCGGCGACCTGAAATCAGGTGATGTGAGCGCGCTGCGGTCGGTAGGTTCGGTGCGCGCGGAGGTTGACCTAGGCCACAGGTGGGTCGAGCAATTGCGCGCTTGCGGAATTGTGGTGAATGCCGAACCAGCAGATCAGTTAGCGGCACAGGTGGCTTCGGTTGCTGCTCGCAGCGAGGCGCTGCGTGGTTCGACGCCGGTCGCGGCACTTGGGTGCTGGCCGTCGGTGAGCGCAGTGCTCCTAACTAATCGTGATACTTATTTGACGCACGTGATGGGGCAGATCGCGCGCTTGGTTTACCCAAATTTGCAGGTCGTGGTCGGGTTACACGGGCTCGAATTGACCGGTACCAGACGTGCTGAGCTAATTGCGCTAGCCGGCCGCGAGTTGGAGTTTGTCTCGGTGCCGCGCACCGTGCCGTTCGGTGCCGCCTTGCAGCTGATCAGTCAGCGCGCCGATGGCGAACTCATCACCAAAATCGATGACGACGATTACTACGGGGCGAATCATGTTTGGGATCTCGTCCTTGCGCGCATGTACTCGGGTGCGCAAGTAGTCGGTAAGGCGCTGGATTGGATCTATGTCGAGGGCGACGACACCACGGTATTTAGACCCACATACGCCGCAGAGAAGTATTCCTTCTTCGTGGCTGGCGGCACCATCTTGATCGCACGTGCTGATCTTGACAGCGTCGGTGGTTGGCGGCCGGTAGCTAAGTCGGTCGATCGCGCACTATTGGAGTCAGTCAGAGCGTCAGGGGGCTTGATCTACCGCACCCATGGCCTTGGTTACATCTATGTTCGGCACCTCGCAGCTCATACCGCGATCGTCGCCGATGAGCACTTCATGACTAAAACCGAGACGACCTGGCCGGGTCTGCTTCGACATGTTGCCTTTGGCACGGCAGAGTGAACATGCCAGCCCAAGAGTTGCCGAGTGTTTCGGTGATCATGCCCGTCATCGACGAGGAGCGGCACCTACCGCAGTCAATTTCTCGGATCCTTGAGCAAGACTATGCGGGCGAGCTCGAAATCATCGTTGCAGTTGGGCCGTCACGTGATCGAACCGCCGACGTTGCCGCGGAGATTTCGGCACGCGAGGATCGGGTGCAGGTGGTGGCGAACCCGTCGGGCAAGACGCCAGCGGGTCTGAACGCGGCGATCGAAGCGGCCTCGGGTGAGATCGTCGTTCGTGTTGACGGGCACGCGATGGTCCCGATCAACTACGTCTCGGTTGCCGTTTCGACACTGGAAACAAGTGGGGCCGACAATGTTGGCGGCATCATGAATGCCGAGGGCACCACGGATTTTGAAGATGCGGTGGCCCGGGCGATGACTTCGAGATTCGGGGTCGGGGGAGCGGCCTTTCACGTTGGTGGTGTGGCCGGGCCGGCGCTGAGTGTGTATCTGGGCTGCTTTCGTCGGGCGGCCCTCGACCGGGTCGGGGGCTATGACGTAACCATGGAGCGGGCGCAGGATTGGGAAATGAACCTGCGTATCCGGCAAACCGGTGGCATCGTCTGGTTCACCCCAGACCTTAAAGTCACCTACCGGCCGCGGCCCACCCTTAAGGCGTTAGCCAGGCAGTATCACGACTACGGGCGCTGGCGCCGTGAGGTGGCAACACGTCATCCCGAAACCGTCTCGCTGCGTTATCTGGCCGCGCCCGTTGCCGTTATCGGCGTCATCCTCGGGATTTCCCTGGGGGTTGTCGGCTTACTAGTCGGCCTGCCTTGGCTAGCCGTCCTTGGTTTTGCAGCACCTGCCGGTTATTTGGTCCTTGATCTGATCGCCAGCGCGGTCGCTGCCCTGACCAGGCCGCACCTGACACCTGGCGCTGCACTCCGATTGCCATTGGTTTACGCGGCGATGCACGCGACCTGGGGCTGGGGTTTCCTGCGTGGCGGGGTTCGGTCATCATGAAATTGAACCCGTTTGCTGGCCGGAAGTCGGCCAGGCCAATGCGCTGGTCGGTTGTCACCGCAGCGCCTAAAGGTGAGCCCGGACTGCGCTGGGGTGATACTTGGTTTGCCGCTGATTTGGTCGCGGCGCTGCAACGGCAGGGCCAGGTGGCCGCGGTGGTGCACCGAAGTGCGATCGCCGCTGCCCGCGAACGCGATGACGTGGTTTTGGTGCTGCGCGGTTTGCGCCGCGTAGAACCTCGTCGGGATGCGCGAGGGGGCCGTGGGCCTACTTGGCTGCTGTGGGTTATTTCGCATCCTGAGTTGATCGAGGCAGGTGAGTTAGCCGACTATGACGCGGTATTTGCGGCGAGTAACTCCTGGGGTGACCGGGCGCTAATCACCCCGCTTCTTCAGGCAACCAACCCGCAGCGGTTTAACCCCCGGGCCGCAGCGCCAGATACCGGGGCCCAACTACTCTTCGTCGGTTCCACCCGGGGTTCATTTCGGCCGATTGTCAAAGATGCTTTCGCGATCGGTGCGGAACTCGCGGTGTACGGAGTGGGTTGGGAGGAGTATTTGGCCCCGGAGCAAATCTGCGCGGATTTCCTGCCGAACTCTGATCTCCCGCGCGCCTATGCGGGGGCGGGAGTGGTGCTCAATGACCACTGGCCGCAAATGGCGGCAGCGGGCTTCTTATCAAATCGGCTCTTTGACGCGGTGGCGACCGGCGCTCGGGTGATTTCAGATCCGGCGAGCGGTCTCGAGGACGTATTCGGTGCTGCGGTACGCACCTACGAAGGCACCGATGAACTACGAGCCTTGTTGACCGGGGATCGCGACCTGGTATTTGGCGACCGCGCAGCGCGGTTGGCTGCCGCGGACCAAGTGGCCCGCCTACACAGTTTTGATGCTCGTGCCCGAGTGCTCATCGACCGAGCGCGCTCACTTCGGGTCGCCGCAGGTTCGAGTCATGGCTAAGCCCCGCGTGGTAATCATCGCGAACAACATCGACGAACTCGGTGGCGCGCAGCGCATTGTCCATGTGCTGGGGCAAGGGCTGGCCGAGCGCGGATACCAGACCGACCTGGTCGGGCTGATGCCCGCTACCCCAAAGCACAGCTACGTCAGTGCACCGGCCTACCACTCGACAACGCTCATGGGGCAGAGCTGGCCACCGGCTATCCCGCCGTCTGGGTTGCTGGGCAAGTACCGGCCGGCCGTGCGTAAACGTCGAGCAACTCGTGATCGCTTACACGAGCAGGCGGTAAGTGGATTACGTGCAGTTCTAGCAGCTGGCCCACCTGGGGTAATCATCTGCGCGCAACTTAAGGCGATGAAATACCTGCGGCTTGCGGGCTACGACGGTTGGCAGGTGATCGGGCAGTATCACGCCTCCTTCGAGGCCGCTGCGAGTAGCCGTGACCTACGTCGAGCCCTGCGGAATTATCAAGATGTGCGCGCCGTGACTTTATTGACTGAAGCAGATGCAGCGCAATTTGCTGATGCGGGCCTGCAAAATACCCGCTGGCTGCCGAACCCACTTGCCTTTTGGCCGGTCGATGCCGCGCCGCTCGCAGGACGCACTGTCACCTACCTGGGTCGACTATCCACGGAAAAAGGTCCGGAAATCCTGGTGGATGCCTGGAGCCGACTGGATCCACGTTTTGCGAATTGGCGGTTGCAGTTTGTCGGATCGGGCCCGCTCGAGGGCGCACTTCGCGCCCAAGTGGCAGCCCTTGGGCCGGCGGGCCAGCAGATTGATTTTCTGCCCCCGGTGCCAGATCCAGCCCGGGTGTTGCTCAACAGCGATGTGCTCGCACTGCCGTCCTTGACGGAAGGGTTTCCGTTGGTTTTGGCGGAGGCCATGGCCTGTGGTCTGCCCGTTGTCGCGGCCGATTGCTCACCGGGGGTGCGGGTACTTGTCCGCGATGGGGAAACTGGGCTGTTGGCCGCACGTGGTGATGCGCGGGATCTGGCTGAAAAACTAAGCCGAGTAATGGGTGATTCCCAGGTACGTCAAACCCTTGGTGCGGCAGGCCGCACCTTTGTCGAATACCTGCAAGCCCCGAGGGTTTTAGACCAGTGGGAAGCCTTGATCGCCGAAATCACAAATGGGCATTAGCGCGCGAGAGATCGTCCTCGAAATCCACTTCGACCGCGAATAGATCCGTGATATCGAGTGGGATGACTTTGGTGCCATCTTGTTCAATGGTTATTTCAATCCCACGTTCGAAGTAGTCAGAGTCATCGCAAGCCGCTAGCCCGCGGATCAAATTGGCCCGGTCACTCGCGCTGACGTAATTGATGCCAACTGCCTCGCCAAGGGCCTCGGTGACTTGCTTGGAGAGGAGTGCGACATACCCGGCTTGGTCGACGGTGTACTTGATCTCCTCCTCGCCTACGACCGCGGTGTTGACGCAGATAAATGATTGATCGGCTTCGATTAGCTCATTGGCACGCACTAGAACCTCGGCATCGAAAACCACATCGCCATTCATCCAGAGCACACCACCGGGTGGGGCCAGCCGCAACGCCTTTAGCAGACTGCGGTTGGTGTTGGTCTGGTCATACGACTCGTTGTAGATGTACGAAACATTCGGGAAAGCCTCAAGGATGAGCTCGAGCTTGAAGCCGACCACGGTGGTGACTCGAAGTCGATCACCGAAAACCTTGGTGAGGTTGTCAATTTGCTGACGCATGATGGTGCGACCATCGATAAGCGGTGTTAGCGGCTTCGGCCACGGTTTTCCGAGGCGGGTGCCCATACCTGCGGCCAAGATCACCGAATGAACGGTCATGTGCCGCCGCCGGCCCGCTGGTGCCGGTTAATGAACCGCGAAACGCCCCTGATCGGGAGCATGACTGGGGATTCCGGTGGCACTGGCCTATCGTAACGGGGTGCGCATTATCTGGGAGCACCGTCAGGTGCTCCGCATGTTGGTCCTGCGGGATCTGCAAAAGCAGTACACCAAATTCCGGCTGGGCTACCTTTGGACCCTACTCGAACCACTCGGTATGGCCTTGGTTCTCTGGTTTGTTTTCACCCAGTTACTTGGCGGACAAAAATTAGGCCTGCAGCCCTACTTCCTGTTCATCGCCGTGGGCATTTTGCCCTGGTGGTGGTTTTCCCGTGGCGTCTCCGGCGCCGCCAGAACATTTAGGCGCAATCCGGCGATCCTGCGGATGAGTGTGCTGCCCACGAAAATCTGGGTCATCAGGGTGGTGTTGGTTGCGATGGCCGAGTACCTGCTGTCGCTTCCGGTCATTTTGATCGCGATGCTCGCAACCGGCACGCTGCCGGGACCGCTGATCGCGTTGTTCCCGGTGGCGATAATCGTGCAGTTCTTCTTGATGTACGGCCTCGCGATGTTAATCGCCGCTGGTGCCGCTGTCATCCCTGACCTCGCCCGCATCGTGCGGATCGTGCTTCGTGCAACTTTCTACCTATCTCCTGTCCTTTATTCAATCGCCAACATCCCCGCCGGCGCGCAGGTGATCGCCGCTGTTAACCCACTCGTTGGCATTTTGGGCCTGTATCGAATCGGGTTTTGGCCAACCGAAATCGATTCACTTCCGCATTACGGTATTTCCCTAGGCGTGACGGTCGCTATTTTCATTGCGGGCTCGGTGCTGTTTCACCGGCTCGAAGGCCGCATTTTGAAGGAGGGCTGACATGGCCCGCCAACGGTTGGATCCGAATCTGGAAGCGATGTTGCTTTTCGCTGATGTGGGCATCAACATCGCAAAGGGCAGGCGCCGGCAAGGTGGCGGTCGGCGGCACCGGCTGCGTAGATTCGTTGGCGAGCAAAGCCGGACGGGGTCATGGGTGCTGCGCGGGGTAACCGCGCAAGTTGCCGCCGGTGAGTCGGTGGCGGTGTTGGGGTTGAAGAACTCCGGTCGTACCGAGTTCTTGAGGCTCGCCGCCGGAACCTTGATTCCAGACGAGGGGGAGGTGCGTCGTCGGGCACCCGTCTTGCCCATGATCGACCTAGGTCGCGCATTTGATCGCGGGTTTACGGTTCGCCAAAATATTTATCTACTAGGCGGGCTGTTAGGCATGACCCCTGGTGAAGTAGAAGTTGCTCTGCCGGCAATCGTCGAGAACGCAAAGCTCGCCCCGAATATCGACAAGTACCTGCGCGGCGCTTCGGCTTTGACCCGGCAGAAACTGGCTTGGACCATCGCAATGGCAACCAAGGCGCCGGTGATCGTGGCCGACGGCATGCTCGTCGTAGGCGATGTTGAATCCCGCAAGCAATGCTTGGATCAGGTAGAGCGACTAAAGGCAGCCGGAACCACTTTTCTGGTATCGACCGATGTGCCACGAAAATTCGAAGGGTTTTTCGATCGAGCCATTGTTTTGCACAATGGCGGGATCGTCGCCGATGGCGCGGTGGCTGACGGTCTGGCGCTCCTGCGCGAACTTCGCCTGGCGAGCCCCGCTGCAGACACCGGAAAGGATGACACCTTGTGATTGAGCGTCCAGCTCACCCGACGGTGGCGCAGGTCCGTGAAGTCGGCCAACCACCATCGGTTCGCGGTCGAGCTAACTCAGAGCACTGGGTTGCTGATGTGTACCTGCGTGCGATCTCGCCTTATCTGACCCGGTTGCTATTGCGCACCGCGATAAGCGCCAACCAGGTGACCTGGCTGATGATCCTTTCCGGGGCCGGTGCAGCCGTTGCCCTGTTGATCCCCGGCATACCGGGTGCGGTACTCGCGGTTTTCCTTGGGCAATTGCAGATGCTCTGGGATTGCTGTGATGGTGAAGTTGCACGCTGGCGCCAGACCTCCTCGCCCAAAGGGGTTTTCCTGGATCGAGTCGGGCACTACACGACCGAGAGCCTCATCCCGATCGCCCTTGGCTTGCGTGCTGCTGGCTTTCCGAACGCCGGCTGGCTCGACAGTAGCTGGCCACTATTGGGTGCCCTGCTCGCGGTGATCATCCTCTATAACAAGGCCCTAAATGACATGGTGCACGTAGCGCGGGCCTATAACAATATGCCCAGGCTCGAAGATAAGGCCACCGTCGGCGTACCGCAATCAAGTGGCCTGCGCAGAGTGCGATCAATGGTCAGGTTTTTTCCGTTCCAGCGTGCTTATCATTCGGTGGAGTTGACCATCTTGGTATTGCTCGCTGCCATCGTTGACGTATTCGTGGGCGGGCTCGGAGCCACCCGGGTACTGGTGGTCGCATTAGTCATCTTGGGTGTGGTGACAGTGATCGGTCATCTAATGTCGATCCTGTCATCGAGCAAACTGAAGTGAAACTGTGATCGTGAATCCGACCGAGGCGCCGAATATCGCCGTGGTCATTTTGACCATGGGCAGGCGGCCGGCGGATCTGCGGCGGGCAATTGATTCAGTACTTGATCAACGAGGTGTCAACGTAGATGTCGTAGTGGTCGGCAATGGCTGGCTCCCAGTTGATTTGCCCACCGATGTGCAGGGTTGTCACCTGCCGGAGAATCTGGGTATCCCGGCCGGCCGAAATGCTGGGGTGCCATTAGTCAAGGGTGACCTCCTGTTCTTTCTTGACGATGATGCGTCGCTACCTGATCAAATGTTCTTACGAACCGTGGCTGGGCGCTTCGCGGCGGATCCGGCACTCGGGCTGATCCAGCCGCGGGTTGTGGACCCGACGGGGTTACCGGCTCCAAGTCGCTGGGTACCGCGACTTCGGGTGGGTGACCCGGGTGAGCCGGGTCCGGCCACCGCGCTCTGGGAGGGTGCGGTGGTGATTCGGCGCCAGCTGTTTGAAGCGATCGGCGGTTGGCCCGATGAATTCTTCTACGCCCATGAGGGCATAGATCTGGTGTGGCGGGTTTGGGATGCGGGTTTCGTGCCGTGGTACGCCGCGGACTTGATTGCCAATCACCCGGTAATTGATCCGGCTCGCCATGACGTCTATTACCGGATGAATGCGCGTAATCGGGTGTGGTTAGCGCGGCGTAATTTGCCGGCGGTACTCGAACCGCTCTACATCGGTACCTGGGTTGGATTGACGGTGGCCCGGGTGCACGACCGAGCTGCCCTAAGAGCCTGGTTCGGTGGGTTGGCCGAAGGGCTGCGGGTCAAGCCGACCGGGCGTCGCGCGATGAAGTGGCGAACGGTGTGGGCAATGACGAAAGCTGGCCGACCGCCGGTTATCTAGCCCCTTGTTCGGGCCCGGGCCCGTGGCCCCAAAAACCTCGGGAATGGTCGCTTAGCTATTCGGCTTTATTCGGCGCAAAAGGATTCATCCGCGGTATTGATATTTGCGGTTCTGTCCTCGGCAATATCGGATACTTCAACCGGCATGATCGCGGTGAAATCGGTGCCGATGATCAACGTCATGGTCTGACCTGATTTTTTGACGGACGCACCGGTTGCTTCGGCGGCGGCGATCAAGGTCTTGGCTGATACATCCCAGCGCGGGTCATATTGGACCGTGGTGGTTGCCACCGCGCTGGTGTCGGCGTTGCCAACCGCACCGATCCGAAAGCCTTGGGCACTTAGCTGCTTGGCGACTTTCTTGGCCATGCCCTTGGTGGTTGTGCCGTTCAGCACATTGACCCGAATCATTTCGGGGCGCACTTTAAGCATGGGTTCGCCGGTACCGCCAGTTGGTGGCCACGGGGTGTCATTTGCGATGGCAGCCCAGATGGGTGCGCCCTTCTTCCTGCTTGCCAGCACGGTGGCGCCATCGCCGCTCGGGTACCAGGGCATGGTGACGAAAGTGATGTTGTTCGGCTTTAGGTCCTTCATGCTCAAGGCGAGGTCCTGCAAGTTCTGAATATCGGCCAATTGCGGGTCGGCGGTCAGTGATTGGGTTGCCGCGTCCAAGATGCTGAGCATGGTGGCGGGGTTCAGGAGGGTGCCGCTGGATAGGACCGATCGAACCAAGGAGGATAGGAAGGCCTGTTGCCGGCGAATTCGCGAGGTATCTGAGCCATCACCAAGGGTCTTGCGAGCACGCACGAAAGCCAAGGCCTCCTCACCTTGCACAATGTGCTTGCCCTTGCTGAGTTCGAGCCCACTTAGTGGGTCATTGACCGCCTCGCTAACGCAGATCTCGACGCCACCAACCGCATCAACAATGCGCTTGAATCCACCGAAATCCACGAGCATGAAATTATTCAACTCCAGCCCGGTGAGTTCCTCGATGGCTTTGATGGTGCAGCCGGGGCCGCCGAGCTGGATGGCTTCGTTGAAGCGGCCTTCGTAGCCGCCGGTGGCCTGACCGTCCTTCTTGCACTTGGGCAAGGTGATCAGGGTGTCGCGCGGGATACTCACGGCGATGGCTGACTTTCGATCCGCGCTGACGTGCAACAAGATAGTGGTGTCGGAGCGTTGCCCGGTTATTTCACTGGCCTTGCCGTAGCCGCGGTTGTCCTTACCCGCCCTGGTGTCACTGCCCATGAGAACGACGTTAAGGGGCGCATAGGTGCCGGTGACCTCGTCGATCACGGCAATGGGCTCGGGGGTCTGGCTCGGGGACCCAATTTCTTCGGAGACGTCAACCGCGGTGATATTTCCCTCGAGGCGCCCCAGCAGCAGATTGACCCCGGCACCGACCAAGGTGGCGGCTAAAATGGCGCCGGCCAGCACCATGGTCAAGACCTTGGTCCAGCGGCCGGTCCTAGCAGCCTGGGGCATTTCGGTGACAGCCTTCCTTGGGGAGGTCCCATCGTAAGCGGGTGGTGCGCCCTGATCTGGCATCCATTCGACGCGAAAGGCCGGCGCGCCGTTCCATGGGCCGGGTGGTCGCTGTTACTCCTGTGGCATGTGAGGATAGTGGGATGGCGGCTTACTTCCCTGATAGCCGACGCGCGGCGCCGATCGCGTTGCTGCTCGGCTTGCTGCTCTCGGGTGTCTTGGTCGCGAGCCCGGGTGCTCGGGCGGCCGAACTCCCGGCCAACTTCGCCTTGGTCGGCAGTGGCTGGGGCCATGGGGTCGGGATGTCCCAATGGGGGGCCTATGGGATGGCCAAGGAGGGCCGGGACGCGGCCACCATCGTCGCGCATTACTTCGCCAACACCGAAGTCCTCGCCACGCCAGATGACATGGATATTCGAGTTGGTGTCTTAATCCAAGTACCAAGTGCACAGGTTCGAAGTGAGGTTTTGGAGCCCGGCGGCGGCGCCATCGAAGTCACCGTGGGCGCGAGCGTGGTCGTTGGTGGCCCGGCCGATGCGTTTAGCTTTACTCCGAGCGCGGGCAGTGTCAGCGTGCAGCGCACCGCGGGCGGGGTGGTGACCGACCTCGGCAGTGCGCCAACTGCCACGGTGCGCTGGGCGGGTACCAGGGCCCCCGGCACTGCAGTCGGACCGGCAACCCTGCTTAACGTGACCGGGCCAAAGGCCCGCTTCGATACCCCGGGCCACCGGTACCGCTACGGATATTTCGAGATGGTCCCGGTAGCGACCGCCGCGGGGCCGCGGCTCAATGTTGTAAACAGTGTGCGGGTGCACGAGGAGTACCTATACGGAATCTCCGAGGTGTCGAACTCCTGGCCGGCGGCCGCGATGCAGGCGCAAGTTATCGCCGCACGTTCCTACGCTTTGGCCAAAGTGAAAAACGGGATCCGCAAAACTTGCTCATGTCACCTTGATGATGGTGATGGCCCGTACTCCGATCAGTTCTTTACCGGCTGGGCCAAGCCGAGTAGCGCCTTGGGCAATCTTTGGGTTGATGCGGTGAACGCCACCCATGCAAGTGAGACCACCGGAATAGCGGTCTTGTATCAGGGTGTTCCGGTCAGCACTTTTTACACCTCGTCAACCGGTGGCATGACGCAGGCGAGTAAGGATGCTTGGGGTGGTGCATTGCCATTCGCGGTTAGTGTCGATGACCACTGGTCGCTTATCCCACAGAACACGAATTCGTCCTGGACGGTGAATGTGCCGCAGGCGCGCATGGCTTCGGTATTTGGGCTGCCCGATGTGGGTGCGCTAAATATCACCGAACGTTATGTATCAGGCGCCGTTAAGAAGATTCGTGCGACCGCAACCGACGGGACGGCAAAAGAGCTGAGTGGCACCGGGTTACTCACGCGGTTGAAATTGAAGTCTACCTATGTCGTTTCGGTCAATGGAGATGCTGGCGTACCGGTGGCGGTTCCGGTCGCGGCGACCGGTGCACCGGCAACTATGACCGTATCGATGAATATCGGTCCAACCATGACGCCGAAGGAGGGCGCTTCACTTAAGTTTCGCGGCCAGGTGGCACCAGCAACGGCCGGAATCCAAGTTGACCGGCAAATGCTCGTGGACGGGGTCTGGAAGACCGTTGCCACCAAGACGACCAAGGCCAACGGCCGCTACTCGTTCAAAGTGAAGAAGTCGGTGCCCGCAGGGGCCGTCTACAACTACCGGGTTGTGGTTTTGCAAAATGGTGCGGTAGTGGCCCAAAGCGCGGAAGGTGTGGTTACGGTCCTTCCCAAAAAGTAGTCACACCCTCTTGTTTCACTACCGCTGATCGGTCGAGTGCACCGTCGATGAGTACCACCGAGCCAACTTCGAGCAGCGGAATCAGTGGCGGCAGCAGCCAACCGGCTAGGTCCGAGGCAGCGGGTTTCGCAATCAGCAGGCGATCACTTTGGGTTAGCTCCAATGCGGCAACTCGCGCACTGGCCGCCGTGATCAACTCAGTCAGGCAGTACTCCTGGCCGCCGAGGATTAGGCCAGGCGTAGTGCCGGCAACTGGTTCGGCGTAGAAAGCATCCGGCTGCAGGCGGATCACCGAGGCGGCGTCGGTGCAGCCGGTTGGTAGATCAGTTATCGGCAGGCCAAATGGATGCAGCGAGGCCACGACCGGTTCAGTGCATCCCGCTTCGAGCACTTTCGAGATTTCAGCCGGGCCGCAGACCGTCAATACCGAGGCGGCCGGCGCACCGTCGACATCGAGGGTCAAGCCAAGGCTCCAGGCGGCCAGCGACCAGACACTGCGCTGCCAGTGCCAGGGCAAATAGGCGGCAATGCGATCACCGGGTTCTAGGGACCACTCCTCGCGCAAGGCTCCTGCGAGTTTCGCCACCGCATTTTCTAGGGAGGTGGACGAAAGCTCGGTTCGAGCCGCGCCGATGAAGGTGATGGCGGGGGCGGGAGCGAAATCGCGCCGCCGCCTACTTATTAAGTCCCAGACCGGATTGCCCACCTGATCAACATACCCATGGGTCTGTGGCACGCTAGCGCGGTGACCGAAGCCGTGTTATTGGTCGGGGGGCAAGGTACCCGGCTGCGCCCACTCACGATTAACACGCCCAAGCCCATGCTTCCGGTGGCCGGGGTGCCGTTCACGGTGCACCAGATCACCCGGGCCCGGGCTGCCGGGGTTACCCGAATCGTGCTCGCTACCTCCTATCGGGCCGAGATATTCCGGGAGTTCATCGATGGCGCCGATCTTGGTATTGAGATCGTGATCGCCACCGAGGACGAACCATTAGGCACCGGGGGCGCGATTCGGCACGCGTTACCGCACCTGCAAAGCGGACCTGATGCACCGGTCCTAGTTTTCAATGGCGATGTGCTGTCGGGTCTGGACATCTTGGGTTTGGTTAAGCACCATGTCGACGGTGACGCCGACGCGACTTTGTATTTGACCCCGGTTGCCGACCCGCGCGCATTTGGGCTGGTACCTACCGATGCGGCTGGCCGAGTGACCCAATTCCTGGAGAAACCGCAGACCCCGGAGGAAATAGTCACCGATCAGATCAACGCGGGCTGCTATGTATTTCGCCGCAGTGTCATCGACGCCATCCCAGCGGGGCGACCGGTATCGGTGGAGCGTGAGACTTTCCCCGGCTTGCTGGCCGCGAATGCCTTAGTGCTTGGTGTGGTAGACCGCGGCTATTGGCTGGACCTTGGTACGCCGATGGCTTTTGTTCAAGGCTCCCGTGATTTGGTGCTGGGCATTGCACCATCACCTGCGGTGCCAAATCCGGGGCCATGCTTGGTACTCGACGACGCCGAAGTCGCGAGTGGAGCAGTGTTGACCGGTGGCTCGGCGATCGGCCGTCGTGCGCAAATCGGCGCGTCAGTGATCGACGGCTCGGTTGTCTTCGATGATGCCCGCATTGGCGAGGGGGTCAAGATCACCGGCAGCATTATCGGCGCCGGTGCCACGATTGGTGCCAATTGTGTTATTGACCAAGCAGTGATCGGTGATGGTGCGAATATCGGCGCCGGCAACGAGCTGCTCGCCGGTGTGCGCGTTTGGCCCGGTGCCCAAATTGGTGCTGGGGCAGTGCGGTTCTCCAGCGACGCTTAATCAACTAGCGGGATCATGAAGGCGCCGGATGAGCGGTCATCGCGTGGCGTTGGCAAGGTAGCCGCATAGCCGACGGCAAGTGCACCGAGGGGCTGGTAGGTAGCCGGTAGCTGCAGGATGTCAGTTACCACATCCGCGCAAAACATGGTTGACGAAATCCATGCCGAGCCAGCGCCCTCTGCTGCCAAAGTGATCATCAGGTTCTGCATTGCTGCACCACCGGAGACCATAAACATGTCGCGCTCGGCAACGTTGCGCGCTGCATCCGGGTATTGGTGGGCACCGGCGCCTAGGTCGATGAATCCGAGCACGACAACCGGCGCGTCATACAAGATATTGCCGCGCTCGATGCGCTTGTTGATCGAATCCGGGTGGGCATTCGGGGTAGCTTGCAGATCGGCGATCCACCGTTCGCGCATCGCATCCAGCAACTTGGCGCGGATCGGCTCATCGCGAAGAGCAAGAAAGCGCCAGGGCGTGGTGTGGTGCGGTGCGGGAGCCGTGATCGCTGCGGCAATCGCTCGGGCGATTAGGTCGTCGTCAACCGCCACGTCGCTAAACTGCCGAAGTGTTCGTCGGTTCTTGGCGGCGGTCGCTCGGCCCTGCTGGATGGCTTCGGCGGTGCCGAGTGGGAAGAGATCCTCGTCGAGTGGTCGAACCACAGCACTTGCGCCAGGGCCGGAGTCGGCGGTGACGAATTGACCCAGCCCACGCACCACGGCGATCGGACTGCCATCGATTTTGCCTTTGACTAGGTCGGCCGCTGCTGCGATTTCATCAGCAAGGGCGATCATCGTCATCTCCAAGGTGCGGCCGAAGCCATCGACGCGTCCGGTGTGATCATCCAGGACCAAAATGCCGGCCGCACCAATCGCGACATCGGTCACACCTAGTCGCCAAGGCCGCCCCATGGTGTCGGTGATGATCACGCCGAGGGCCTGCCCGGTGGTGGTTCGAAGCTGAGCAAGGAGCTCGCGTGCCGAGGCGTCTGGATCCACTGGCAGGAGCACCACGTGGCCGGCCTCGACATTGCTGGCATCTACCCCGGCGGCCGCCATCACAAGGCCATGTTGGGTCTGCACAATTCGGGTGGTGCCACGCGGAGTGGATTTGGTTGCGACAACGCGCACGGTCTCACGTGTGATTGCTTCATCGCGTGACTGCGCCACTACTACGCGCCCTTCGGCTTTGGCAACGATTTTGCTGGTCACGACGACGATGTCACCGTCGCGGAACCCGGTGGATCCGTCAGGCCAGTGAATTTTCGTCGCGGTTATCAGTGCACAAAGATCAGCTCCCGATGTGACCGGTCCGATACCCAAGACGGTGGTGATTTGGAGCCCGGCTGGCGGTGCACTCATCTCAGTTGTTAACCGACAGCATGCACTCGGCTGCCATCGAAGCGGTGGCAGCAACGTCGGTCATCATCAATGGGATGGCCCGACAGGCAATACCGTGAGCGCAAATGGTTTCTACCGAGGCGGCGTCTTGCTCATCGACGAGCCAGACATCGAGTAAGCCACCATCGGTACGTGCACCGTAGTGAGCGGCCACCGCGGCAGCGGAAGTCTCGATACCGATTGCCTGCAGGCAGGCATCGGCCATACCGCGTACTGGAGCCCCACCAACGATGGGGGAGACCCCAACAACCGGTGCGGCAGCTGACCGGATCGCCGAAGCGATCCCGGGCACCGCCAAGATCGTGCCGATTGAAACCACCGGATTGCTCGGCGGGAAAATTATCAAGTCGGCATTTTCGATCGCCTCGATGACTCCGGGTGCGGGCTTGGCGGATTCGATGCCGATGATCGCAAATGAATGTGCCGGCAAAGTCGCCCGGTATTTGATCCACCACTCCTGAAAGTGAATGGCGATTTGCATTGGGCGGCCGTTGTCATCCATCGCACCGCTTGGGTCATCTACGACGACATGAGTCTCGGCGCGATCATCGCTCATCGGCAGCAAGATCACGCCAGGTTGCCAGCGTGCGCATAGCGCCGCGGTGACTTCGGTCAGTGAATAGCCGGCCGCCAGTGATGCGGTGCGCACTAAGTGGGTGGCGATGTCCTTGTCGCCTAGGCCAAACCAGGTTGGTTCAACACCGTAACTTGCCAATTCGGCTTTGGCCGTAAAAGTTTCACCCTCGCGGCCCCAACCACGCTCTGCGCTGATGCCACCGCCGAGGGTGTACATCACGGTGTCGAGGTCTGGGCACACCCGCAGGCCGTGCACCCAGATGTCGTCACCGGTATTGCCGATCACCGTGATTTCGGCGGTGGTGCCGCCGGACCCATCGGGGTGGGTGGTGGCCAGTTGGGCCCGAAGCCCACGGATGAATCTAGAACCGCCGATTCCGCCGGCCAGTGCGGTAACTCGCATGCGCGCATCTTTGCAGGTGACTTCGAGCTCGGTGAAACAAGTGGACGCCGGCTTACCGATTGCGTCCCCACCCGGGGGACAAATCTCGGAAATTCTAGAAAAAGTTCACTTCTTAACGTGATTATTGGCACTTACTTGCCCGATATGTCGGTATCTCACTTGACTTATGTAAATGACACCGGTGTAATACTCCCAAGTAGCACAAGTGAATTATCGGCAAAGCAGCGTTAACTGAGGAGGTCCTTCGCGTGGCTGACATGGTGTTGGTGCCACTGTCTGACATAGAAGAGTTGGCATGGCAAGGTCATGCGCTTTGCGCGCAGACCGACCCGGAGGCTTTTTTCCCCGAAAAAGGCGGAAGCACCCGGGAAGCCAAGAAAGTCTGCCTTTCCTGTGAGGTGCGGGTTGAGTGCCTGGAGTATGCCCTCGCCCAAGATGAGCGTTTTGGTATCTGGGGTGGGCTGTCCGAGCGTGAGCGCCGGCGCTTGAAGAAGCGGGCCGTTTAACCGGTCTGCACTTTGTGCCAGTTCGCGCAGGTGGTAAGCCGGTTACAGTGGGTAGGTGTCGGGCCGGGTGGAAGATAACCAATTCGCGGACTCCCGATTAGCGGACGCACAATCAGCTGATGAGTTAGCTCCGGGCGCGCCAGATGAACTGACCACCGAGTGGTTCAGCATGGAAGATGATTTCGAAGTCTCGCCCGCGCCCTTATTGCCCAGGCGCTACCACCATGTAACCGCGATTCTTGTCAGCCACGATGGCGCGGTCTGGCTCCCGGCAGCCCTGACCACCTTGGCCGGGCAGACCCGCCCACCCGATGCCGTGGTCGGGGTAGATACCGGATCCACCGATGGCAGTCTGGCGCAACTGCGCTCGGCATTTGGCGCAGATCGGGTGGTTGACGGTGACTCGCACCAAGGTTTCGGTGATGCGGTGCGCGCGGGCGTCGCCCACGTTGGCCGCGTGCAACTCGCTCCGAGCGCAGAACCCGTAGAAGAACTAGTTGAATGGTTGTGGTTGCTGCACGATGACAGCGCCGCCGACCCCGCCTGCTTAGAGGCACTGTTGAATACCGCTGACGATAATCCGAGCGCGGCCATTCTCGGACCGAAAATCCTCGGCTGGCATGATCGTCGGCTGCTGCTGGAAGTCGGAGTGAGCATCACCAGCTCGGGGCGACGATATACCGGCCTCGAGCGAAGAGAACATGACCAAGGGCAACACGATGGCGTGCGCGATGTACTCGCGGTCAGCTCGGCTGGCATGTTGGTTCGGCGCGAAGTTTGGCAGCGACTTGATGGCTTCGATCGGGCGCTGCCGCTATTTCGTGATGATGTGGACTTCTGCTGGCGCGCGCACCTAGCCGGTGAGCGGGTTCTTATTGCAACAGATGCGGTGCTGCACCATCGCGAGGCGGCAGCGCATGGGCGCCGAGCCGATGATTTCGCGCCGCGCCCCCATCGCATAGACCGCGAAGCCGCGGTACACGTACTACTTGCCCACACCTCCACCTTCGCCGGCCCGTTTCTGGCCCTGCGCCTGCTGATCGTCAGCGCGGTGCGGTCCGTGTTGTACCTGCTCGGTAAGGATTTCGATGCCGCCCGCGATGAAGTTGGTGCGGTGCTGGATGTGGCCCTGCACCCTGGGCGTCTTCGTGCGTCCCGGCGATTAAGTGCTCGGACCGCGATCGAGCCCTACTCGGTTATACGTGCACTAAGGCCAAGTATTTGGGCACAGGCACGGCAGGGCCTCGAATTGGTTGCGGGCATGGCGACAACGAGCAGTTCGGCACTAAGTGCTTCGGTCAGCGCTATTGATTCTGGTCCCGTTGATGACGATGCTGCGTACCTGGACTCAACCGGCCCCGGTCTGCTCCGGCGGATCTTGGTCAGGCCAAGTGTCTTCTTCATCGCGGTACTGACGATTTTTGCCTTGATAGCGATGCGCACGCTGTGGTGGGGTGAGGGCGTGCTGCAAGGCGGCGCGCTATTGCCGAGCCTGCCCGGTGCCGGTGATCTTTGGGGCTCATACAGTGAGGCTTGGCACAATATTGGGCCTGGCTCGATAACCCCGGCGGCGCCGTATTTGATGCTGGTCTTCGCCTTGTCGGTTTTGCTTTTGGGCAAGGCCCAGCTTGCGGTCACGGTCATTGTGGTGCTCGGTGTGCCATTTGCGGCCTGGAGTATGTACTTTGCATCCCGCGGCCTGGTGTCGGGCCGGGCCGTTCGCATCTGGGCGGGCGCTACGTACGCGTTGATTCCGGCGCTGACGGGCGCGCTGTCAAGTGGTCGCATCGGCACCGTGATCGCCGCCATCTTGCTGCCATTTGTGGTGCGATCAGTGGTCCGTATTGTTGGTAGTCGCGGTACCTTCCGGCGTGCGGCAGGTACCGCTCTTCTTCTTGCGGCATTGGTAGCGGTGCTGCCATTTACCTGGCTCATTGCCTTCGTGTTTGCCATCGCCTACAGCGTGCGACTGGCACTTCGCGTGGGTGAAAGCTCTTGGCCGATCATTCGCCGACTCGCGCTCGCGGTTCTCGCACCGATTGCCCTGCTGCTGCCATGGTCCATCGGCCTTTTCACCCACCCCGCTGAATTCTTCCTTCAGCCAGGTATCGAGAGCACCGCGCTCAGTGATCCAACCGTGACTGCCGTCGATGTTTTGCTGCTCCACCCGGGTGGTCCGGGCATGACACCGCTTTGGGTCACCTTGGGGATTCTCATTGCGGGGTTTGCCGCATTACTGCGCACCAGTCGAGCGCCCTACATCTTGGCCTGCTGGGTACTGGCTGGTAGCGCATTGCTAATCGGGGTGCTGCAGACACTCATTTCGGTGACACCGGTGGACTCGGTTGCGGCGATTCGGACCTGGCCTGGTGGCGCGACTTTGGTCTTCAGTGCCGCGTTGATCCTGGCAGCGAGTCTCGCTACGGACGGACTTCGTGAACGAATGGTTGGGGTCAGCTTCAATATTGGCCAACCCTTCATCGTTTTCGTTGTGCTGATTGCTGCCGCGGCCCCGGTGCTGTCGGCGTTCTATTGGTTCGCCGCGGCCGATGGCCAGCTGCGCAAAGGACAATTGGCAGCGGTACCGGCCTTCGTAGAAGCCGATGCCCTTGGTGGTCAGGCACCGCGAACTTTGGTGCTGCGCCAAGATCGCGATGGTGCGGTGCAGTACACCCTCGTCAATGGGGCCGGGCCGACGCTAGGAGCCGCGGACGCTGGCCCGCCCGGTGCGGTCTGGGCGGCGATTGACCCGTTGGTGGCCGGATTGGCATCGGGCCGAGGCGGCGATGAGGTTTCCGGGCTCGCCGGCTACGGCGTGCGCTACGTGCTCCTGGCGGCCGGCACCTCAAAGTCGTTAATCCCCATTTTGGATGGCGAACCTGGGCTAAGGCGACTATCAAGTGCCAGCGGTGAAGTCCTCTGGCGGATCGCGGGGGTAACCTCGCGGGCCCGGTTAGTTGATGGGCAGACCCAATCGGCATTGGATGTGGTGGTCGCACCCGCGGGTGCAACCTGGGTTGGAATCGACCCGTATTTGGACCAGGTGATCCCAGCCGGACCAGTTGGTCGTGAGCTTGTTGTCGGAGCGGTAGCCGCACCGGGCTGGCGCGCGGGTGTCGTCGACCCCGCTGGCACGGTGCAGGAAGAACTCGCCGCGCTGGTGCCGACCGGCCAGCTTTCCTGGTCCCAGGGATTCACCGCTCCGGCGAGCAGTGGCAACGTGGTTATTTCGTTCGATCAAGGCCCGCGAACGCGTTGGTTATGGCTGCAGTTCATCGTCTTATTCATCCTGGTGGTGCTCGCACTGCCAGCCAGGCAGCGTCAGGATCCGGATCCAGACGACGATGACCTGGGTAACGATGACCTGGGTAACGATGACCTGGGTAACGATGACCTGGGTCAAGGCAGCCAGAGCAATCAAGTGCGCCAGAGAAATGTGGTGATCCGATGAAGGGGCTTGGTGCTGCTCGGATCTTGGTCATCGTCATTGCACTTACCGCGTTGGTGGTTGCCAGCGGCTGGTTCATTCAACTGCGCACCCCGGTCGCGGCGCCGGCGCCGCTTGCGATTGAGCCGATCGAGTCATCGGTGCTGATTTGCCCGGAGCCGGGGGCAAATGCCGAGCTAGGCGTTCGCGTTACGGCCGCGGTCGTGCCCGGCCAGCCCGGCCAGGAATCCGGTTCAGGCAGTGCGCGGCTGGAGACCTTGCCGGGCAAGGAATCAGCCGAAGCGTCCATCGTGGGCCCCGGTGGGCAGGCGCAAATTGACGCCTTTGGCGAGAAGCTGCCGCCCATCCGTGCGGTGGCGCTGGGCTCATTGGCACCTGGTTTCGTTGCCGATCAGTGGGGGCGCGACCCGCGCGGCACCGGTCGCGGTCTGGCTAGTACCGCATGCGCGCCGGCCGCATCGCAGTTCTGGTTCGTGGGTGGTGGTTCGGTAGCTGGGCGGCAGACCCGGGTAGTCCTGGTTAATCCGGATGACAATGCGGCCGTGGTCGATGTCTTGATTTACGGGACCGCTGGCTTACTTGATGCACCTGGCGGCCGCGGACTTGTGGTGCCACCTGGATCCCGACTGGTGGTTCGCCTTGATGCCCTCACCCCTGGTGAGAAGAGCACGGCATTTCATGTGATTGCGCGCACCGGTCGAATTGGTGCGGCAATCGATGACCAGCAGATGTTGGGACTTAAGTCGGTTGGTGCCGATTGGATCGCGCCTGCGGCCCCGCCGGCAACAACCGTTTATGTGCCGGGTGTTTTACCGGGTACGGGTGCGCGGGTACTTTCGGTGGTCGCCCCCGGTGACCAGGATGCGGTTGTCAAGATCGGCATAATTTCGTCCATCGGCACCTTCGCACCGGTAGAGCGTGACGAGGTAAAAGTGCCGGCTGGCACCGTAATCAGCGTTGACATGTCCTCGGTCACCGGTGAGCAGCCGGTCACCTTGGAGCTAACCTCAGATCAGCCGATTGCCGCGGGCATGCGGCAATTTTTCAGTGGCAAGAAACAGCAGGAAGACACGTCATTTACCGCGGGTGCGCAGCCCTTCACCGGGCCGGCGGCGGTCAGCGGCCTACCCGTCAGAACTGCAACGGACGTGCGGCTAGCGATCACCGCGCCACTTGGTGCGGTCAGCGTTGATGTTGTCCTGTTGCCCTATCGCGGGCGCAAGCAAATTGCGGAGGCCACCGCGCCGCAGCGCATCGAGGTCCCGGCAGGTCAGGTGAAGTTCATCTTGCTACGACCGCCGGCCGGTATCGATTGGTACACCGCCGTCGTGACACCTACTGATGACTCCGCCCCGATCCTGCTAGCCCACCGGGTGCGGGAGCGGTCCCGTTATGGCGACTTGATCACCGGCTATCCGTGGGCGCCACTTCGAACTGAAGTAACTGTGCCGGCTGCTGAGCAGGACGCCGGCGTCACGGTTCGTTGATCTGGTTTTTGCAACGTTGGTCCGGCGCGCCGCACCAAAACCGACCACCGACCGGGCTACGTTTTCGTGGTGGGCCGTCGCCGTTGTTCAAAGCCGTCATGTAATGGAGCGGCGTCCTCGACACTCACCTACGTGTACGCCGATTCAACCGCCGTACTCGGACCATTGGCAACCTACGCAGAGCCGCACTGCTACGACCTTTGCCAAATGCATAGTGAGCGTATGACGGCACCGATTGGTTGGGAGATCGTTCGGATCACCCCGGATCCCGATGCCCTCAAGCCGACCGCCGATGACCTTGAGGCGTTGGCGAATGCCGTCCGCGAAGCCGCGCGACCAAGGTATGAGCCCGGCGCGGAGCAAGCCCTGCCGGCCGGTTCGGTTGAAGTGGCCCGCCGCGGGCACTTACGGATGTTGACAAGTGTGGATCAAGCCCAAGTGCCAACCGATCAGTTATTTGATGAGTAAGTTATTTGCACAGTATTAACCTGCTGAGCGCCACTGGTCGAGGCAGTGAACTTGGGGCCGAGGGCTCCACTTAGATATTGGGTGTGCCTGAGTAGCCTTGGGGGCATGAGTAACCTTGGCTCACTGACCCAGTCTGCTGAAAATCTCGACGCGGTTATCAAGGCTTATGACGTCCGCGGAGTCTATCCCGAGCAACTTGACGAGAATCTCGCCCGCGCGGTGGGCGGCGCGTTTGTTCAAGTCATTGGCGCTGCGGTGCGCGATGGTGGACCGGGAGCCATTGCCGTGGGCCACGACATGCGGCCATCAGGGCCAGACCTAGTGGCTGCATTTGCTGAGGGGGTACTTGAGCAAGGCTGCGACGTCATCGAGATTGGCCTGGCCAGCACCGATGGCCTGTATTACGCATCAGGTGCCTTGGGAATCCCTGGCGCCATGTTCACGGCGAGCCACAACCCCGCGAAATACAACGGCATCAAACTCTGTCGCGCCGGTGCCGCCCCCGTTGGCCAAGACTCAGGCCTAAGGGATATTCGCCGGCTCGTCGAAAACCAGGTGCCCGCATTCGATGGGCCGATGGGGCAGTTGCGTCAGCAAGATGTGCTAGCCGACTACGCACTTTTCCTGCGCAAACTCGTTGACGTATCCGGGGTGCGCCCGCTGCGCGTGGTTGTTGATGCTGGTAACGGAATGGGCGGCTTTACCGTCCCGGCCGTTTTGGGGTCTGCGGCCGGGTTGCCGCCGCTGCCGCTGCGCATCGACGAATTGTTCTTTGAACTCGATGGTTCATTCCCCAATCACGAAGCCAATCCGATTGATCCAGCCAATCTTGTTGACCTGCAACGGCGAGTGCGCGAGGTAGGGGCTGATCTTGGGCTGGCCTTTGACGGTGACGCGGACCGGTGCTTCGTGGTTGACGAGCGCGGTGAGATCGTCAGCCCATCAACCCTGACCGCGTTGATAGCAGCCCGCGAACTAGCCAAGCACCCTGGTTCCAAGATCATTCACAACTTGATCACCTCCAAGGCCGTACCCGAAGTAGTTATCGAGTGCGGTGGCACACCGGTGCGCACTCGGGTGGGCCATTCCTTCATCAAGGCCACCATGGCCGAAACTAACGCCGTGTTCGGCGGTGAGCACTCGGGGCATTTTTACTTCCGGGATTTCTGGCGAGCCGACTCAGGGATGCTGGCCGCGCTCTACGCAATCGCGGCACTAGGTGAAACGCCTGATGGCACCTCGCTATCAAGCCTGCTCAAGTCCTATGACAGGTATGCGTGCAGTGGTGAGATCAATACCGAGGTGGCCGATCAGGTGGCGGCGACCATGGCCATTCGAGCAGCCTTTGCCAGCAATGCGGACGTGGAAATCGATGACCTTGACGGCCTGACTTTTACCGCACCTACTTGGTGGTTTAACGTTCGGCCCAGCAATACCGAGCCGCTATTGCGCCTCAATGTGGAAGCAGATGATCAAGTGGTGATGGAGCAGGTGCGCGATGATGTGCTGGCGATCATGCGCGGGGGAGCATCATGAAATCCGGGCCCTTGGGGTTGGACGCCGCCCTTTGGGAGGTGCTGGCCTGCCCCTGCCCGCAGCATGCACCGGTAACAGCCGATGAAGCAGGTGGCCAGATCGCATGTACCAAATGCGATGCCCGCTTCGCGGTGCTAGATGGCATCCCGATCATGTTGCTTGACCGGGCGGACGAGAGTTAAGCATGCTCGTTGTTCGCGGTGCAGTTAAAGACTATGACTGGGGTATCACCGACGGCTTGGCCCCATGGGCCGGTGAGCACGCCGGTGGCACGCAGGCCGAGCTGTGGTTCGGGGTGCACCCTGGGGGTCCGTCACCCCTTGTTGACGACGATGGCGACGAAACCGGCGAGGTATTAGCCGACCGCTTCGATATCGCCGCGATCCCGCTCTTGGTGAAACTACTTGCCGCCGCTCGCCCACTAAGTGTGCAGGTGCATCCAGACCTTTCGGTTGCCGCCGCGGGGTGGTTGGCCCAGCAAACCCCCGGGGCACCGCGGGTGCTGAGCGACCCTTTTGAGAAAACCGAAATGCTAGTTGCCCTTGAGCCATTTGAGGCATTTGCCGGTTGGCGCGACCGTGCGCAGGTGCTGTCGATGCTGGCCGAAATACCTGACACCCAAGAGGCGGTAAGGCTACTGGCGGCCGATGATCTAGGTGGTGCGATTCGCGCCCTGCTGGCGATTGGCACGTTCGAACGGATTTCCCTACTCGCGGCCGCCGCGAGGGCAGCGGGCCTGTTGCCGGACGAGGTTGCGGCCTACCGAACTGTTACTGACTTTTACCCGGATGATCCAGGTGCTTTGGTCACCGTGCTGCTCGATTACGTAAGCCTTGGTGCCGGTGAAGCCATCTATGTGCCAGCGGGAGTTCCCCATAGCTATATCCGCGGCATCGGCCTCGAGGTGATGACATCAAGTGACAATGTAATTCGCCTAGGGCTAACCCATAAGCCGGTTTTCGCCGAGCAGGCCATTGCGGCCCTGCGCCCAGACCTTGACCCACAGCTAGTGCGATCGGTGCACGGCGACATCCTTTGGCCCGTTAACTCTCCGTTCGTGGTGCGCATGCTCACCGAAGGCGAGGAGCGGATTCCGAGTGGTGCCTACCGGATCTTGCTGTTGATTACGGGCACCGCGCGCGTGGTGTCTGATGTTGCTGAGATAACGTTGCGCCTAGGAACTGCTGCTGTGCTGGCTGCTGATGACCCAGATGCTTATGTCGAAGCTGATGGCCTGGTCGCCATAATCCAATCCACCGAGCGTTAGGCGAAAACTGGTGAGTACCGAAGGTGGAAAGAAGGCGGTCATTGCCGCGCTGATGGCAAATATCGGAATTGCGATCAGCAAGTTCATTGCCTTCTTCTTTACCGGATCCTCGTCCATGCTCTCCGAAGCGATCCACTCGGTTGCCGACTCTAGTAACCAGGTGCTGCTGTTAATTGGTAATAAGCGGTCACTCAAGCCCGCCGATGAGAAGCATCCGTTCGGGTATGGACGCCGCAGATTCGTCTACGGATTCGTTGTCGCCGTGGTGCTGTTCCTGGTCGGCGGACTTTTCTCACTTTATGAGGGCCTGCACAAGTGGCAGAACCCGGAGGCGCTGAGTGACTGGTGGATCGCGGTTCTAGTCTTGGCCGTTGCGATCGTGCTCGAGACATTCTCATTCCGGACGGCACTTAGGGAGACGAATAAGTCGCGCGGTAATAAATCCTTAGCGCGATTCGTCAAGGATTCCAGGCAGCCGGAGTTACCGGTGATCTTGCTCGAAGATGCGGGCGCGCTCTGCGGCCTAGTTTTCGCCCTGATCGGGGTCGGGATGGCGGTCATCACCGGTGATGGCCGCTGGGATGCGGTTGGTGCCATGGCGGTAGGCACCTTGTTGGTCGTCATCGCGGTCTTCCTAGCCATGGAGATGGCCACGATGCTGGTTGGCGAAAGCGCACTCCCCGAAGAAGTAGAAGCTATTCGGGCAGCGCTGGAAGCGGCGCCGCTGATCGAACGGGTTATCCACCTGCGCACCATGCACGTTGGGCCAGATGAGCTACTGGTGGGCGCCAAGGTTGCCATCAGGGGGAGCGAAACAGCGGCGGGGATAGCCGCTGGCATCGATGGCGCTGAGCGGGCACTTCGGGCCGCGGTGCCGACCGCTCGATATATCTTCATTGAGCCCGACATGGATCGTGGGCCTTCTTAAGGCGCGTTGGATTTGCCTTATTCACTTGATCTGGCAGACTAGGGTGGTCGCCATGGTCCGGAGCCCTGGTTCCCGTCGCGGCCTTCCTTAATTGTAAATTGGTAATTAATTGGCGAACCAACGAAGCCTCGTGCCGTTCGCGCCGCTAACGCCTACGAGGAGTCTTAAATGTCCGTGTTGAAAACTGATGGCACCCCTGACTACCAGGTTGCCGACCTGTCCTTGGCCGAGTATGGCCGCGATGAGATTCGCCTAGCCGAGCATGAGATGCCCGGTCTGATGGCGATGCGTGCCGAATTTGGTGCGAGCAAGCCACTTAAGGGTGCCCGCATTACCGGCTCCTTGCATATGACGATCCAGACCGCAGTCCTAATAGAGACGCTGGTTGATCTGGGAGCCGATGTGCGGTGGGCCTCCTGCAATATCTTCTCCACCCAAGATCACGCCGCCGCCGCCGTAGTCGTAGGGCGCACCGGCACGGTGGCAAACCCAAGCGGGGTTCCCGTTTTCGCCTGGAAGGGCGAGAGCCTCCCCGAGTACTGGTGGTGCACCGAGCAGATCTTGATGTGGCCAGATGGCAAGGGCCCGAACATGATTCTCGACGATGGCGGCGACGCCACGATGCTCGTACATAAGGGCAAGGAGTTTGAGGCTGCCGGCCTCGTCCCGACCCCGGATGAGTCCACATCGGAGGAGTACGCGGTTGTCCTTGAGACCTTGCGTCGCTCGCTGACGGAGGACGCAACCCGCTGGACGAAGATCGCGGCGGGTATCAAGGGGGTCACCGAAGAAACCACGACGGGTGTGCATCGCCTTTACGAGATGTTGCGTGAAGGGTCGTTGGTGTTCCCGGCGATCAATGTCAACGACTCGGTGACCAAGAGCAAATTCGACAACAAGTACGGCTGCCGGCACTCACTCATCGACGGCATCAACCGCGCAACCGACACCATGATCGGTGGCAAGGTGGCGGTTGTCTGCGGTTTCGGCGACGTCGGTAAGGGCAGTGCCGATTCACTTCGCGGGCAAGGTGCGCGCGTGATCATCACCGAGATCGATCCGATCTGCGCGCTGCAGGCCGCTATGGATGGCTACCAAGTGGCCAAGCTCGACGATGTGCTAGATGTCGCTGACATCTTCATCACTGCGACCGGCTGCTATGACGTAATCACGGCAGAGCAGATGGGCAAGATGAAGCATCAGGCCATCGTCGGAAATATCGGCCACTTCGACAACGAGATTGACATTGCCGGCCTCGCTTCGACACCCGGCGTGGTTCGCAAGACGATCAAGCCGCAGGTTGATGAGTGGACTTTTGCTAATGGCAAGTCGATCATCATGTTGTCGGAAGGCCGCTTGCTGAACCTCGGCAACGCGACCGGCCATCCGTCATTCGTGATGAGTAATTCATTCACCAATCAGGTATTGGCCCAGATTGAATTGTTCACCAAGCTCGATCAGTATCCGCTCGGCGTTTACACCTTGCCGAAGGCACTTGATGAGAAGGTTGCGCGGTTGCACCTTGATGCGCTGGGTGTGCGCCTGACGGAATTAAGCAAGAAGCAGGCCGAGTACCTCGGGCTTGATGTTGCCGGCCCCTACAAGCCGGAGCACTACCGCTACTAATCGGCATTTACCTTCCCGAATAGTTCTGTCACCGGCACGTTAGCGTGGCGCCATGGTAGAGAACTCGCAGCCGGTGCACCAGCGGTGGGGCTTATGGGATGTAGTTATTACCTTGGGCGGCGCCCTGGTGCTAGCGGTCACGTCTGCCTTCGTGCTGGCTGCGCTTGCGGCGCCCCTTGCCTGGCAGATCCTGATCGGCGGCACCATGCCTTGGGTGGCGCTAGCCGGGTGGCCGCTGTACTGCACTTGGGTCAGGGGCAATGGGCCGCGCATTGACTTAAAGTTGCAGTTGACTTGGCCTGATGCCGGTTGGGGGGCGGTCGGTGGCGCCGCTGCCTTGCTCGTCGCTTTGGTCGCTTCGGCGATCACGGCGGCAATCTTCGGGGATTTCACCTCACTGGCCGGCGACCTCGCGGGGGAGCTGGCCGACTTGGGTAATGCCTGGCTGCTCCTTGCTTTTGGCCTGATGGTCGTGATCGGGGCTCCGATCGCCGAGGAGTTGGCATTTCGGGGGCTGTTCTATGCGGCGCTGCGCCGTCGCGGGGTCGGGCCGGTGCTTACCGTGGTCATTACGGCCGTGGCATTTGCCCTATTTCACCTCGAGCCGACCCGGATCGGGGTTCTTCTTGGTGTTGGCCTCGTCCTTGGGGTGGTGCGGTGGCGTACCGACTCATTAGGCGCCGCGATGGTGGCCCACGGGGTAGTCAACGCCCCGGCTGCCTTATTTATCACCCTAGGTTTGCCAGGGGTGACACCATAGGGTCATGAACACCCAACGCGGCGAGTCCTCGTCGGCCCGTGGTCGAGTCCTGGTGGTCGACGATGACCAAGCACTGTCGGAGATGCTGGGCATCGTATTGCGCGGCGAGGGTTTCGATCCGGTCTTTTGCGGCGATGGTGCCCAAGCACTAACGGTGTTTCGAACGACCAAGCCTGATGTCGTCCTGTTGGATTTGATGCTGCCCGGACGTGACGGTATAGATGTGTGTCGCGCGATTCGAGCTGAGTCCGGTGTTCCCATCGTGATGCTCACCGCACGGACCGACACCGTCGATGTGGTGGTGGGCTTGGAGTCCGGTGCCGATGACTACATCGTCAAGCCATTTAAGCCAAAGGAGTTGGTCGCACGCATTCGTGCGCGGATCCGCCGCAACGATGATTCGCCACCGGTTACCTTGAAAATTGGTGATCTGACCATCGATGTCGGCGGCCACCAAGTGACCCGTGAAGGGCAGGTGTTGTCGTTAACTCCGCTGGAGTTTGACCTACTCGTCTGCTTGGCCCGACGACCCGGGCAGGTATTTACCCGTGAGGTACTACTCCAGGAGGTATGGGGGTATCGGCACGCGGCCGACACGCGGTTGGTGAATGTCCACGTGCAGCGCTTGCGGGCCAAGATTGAGCACGATCCGGAAGATCCGACCATCGTCATCACGGTTAGAGGCGTCGGCTACAAGGCCGGCACGGTTTAGCCGGCCCGTTCGCCACCCGCGCGCGCCATCGGCCCAAAGCTATGAATCATCTCTTACTCAGGAGCCTTGACTTCCTCCTTGCCGGCCCGCGGTGGGCCTTGCGCATCTGGCGGCGGTCGTTGCTGCTTCGGGTTACCGCAACCACTTTGGTGCTATCGACCATCGTCATGGCGGCACTTGGATTCTCCTTGCTGTCGCGGGTCACTAGCGGTCTACTAGATGCCAAGGATCGGGCGTCGGTCGGCGAGGCCGCGGCCGGCCTGGTTGAAGCGCAACGGGTGATGGACGCCGCCGACACCGGTGCGACGACACCCTCGGCAGCCCGCTTGGTGGATTCGGTGGTGACAACACTTGCGGCCCGGGCTGGATCACCGGGGACATTTGATGTGCTCCTGCTCTCGTCCGGGCAATTACCAGATGCGCCCGAGCGCGGTACGAACCTGGTTTCGGTGGCCAGCGTGCCCACCGAATTGCGCGCGGCGGTTACCGATTCGAAGAGGCAGTCTTGGACTTATACCGATATCAAGTCCCTTGACGGCGGGTCAACGCCGGGGCTGGTGGTAGGTGGCCCACTGGTTATCCCGACGGTTGGCGATTACGAGTTGTACTACCTGTTCCCGCTGACGCAGGAGCAGCAGACCTTGGATCTCGTGCGCGGTGCCGTCATCCTGACCGGGCTTTTGCTGATCGGCCTCCTAGCTTTAGTGGCCGGGCTCATCACCCGCCAAGTCGTAGTACCGGTTCGAGCTGCGGCGCGTACCGCCCTTCGCTTTTCCGATGGGTATTTATCCGAGCGGATGAAAGTCAAGGGTGAAGATGACCTCGCTCGTCTTGCGGGAGCTTTTAATGACATGGCAGCAAGCATTGCCCGGCAGATCAAGCAACTTGAAGGGCTGTCGCGTGTTCAACGTCGATTCGTCTCCGATGTTTCCCATGAGTTGCGCACACCGCTAACCACAATTCGAATGGCCGCCGATGTGATGTTCGAAGAGCGGGCATCCTTTGATGGGCCCACCGCTCGGGCAGCTGAGTTACTGCAGGCCCAATTGGACCGCTTCGAGTCCCTTTTGGTAGACCTCCTGGAAATCTCGCGTTTTGATGCCGGAGCGGCGGTACTCGAAGCCGACCCATTCGATCTTTATGCCTTGGTCGCACGAGTAATTGACGGTGCCACCCCCCTTGCTGAACGAAGCGGAGTGCCATTACGCCTGCACGCAAGGGATGAGCCACGCTTGATCTATGCCGACTCAAGGCGTATTGATCGGGTTATCCGAAACCTGGTGGGCAATGCCATCGAACACGGCAATGAGCGCGGTGTCGATGTGACCATCGGTTTTGGTGACGATGCGGCTGCCGTAACGGTGCGCGACTACGGAGTTGGCTTGCGGCCGGGGGAGTCCTCGTTGGTCTTCAATCGATTTTGGCGCGCGGACCCGGCGCGCGCTAGAACGACCGGTGGGTCGGGGTTGGGCTTGGCCATTGCACTTGAGGATGCGCGGCTGCATGGTGGCTGGCTCGAGGCTTGGGGCGAGCCGCGACTTGGTGCATGTTTTCGATTGACGTTGCCACTTTCGGTGCGCGGTAACTTTGCCGCATCTCCACTGGATCTTTTCCCCGAGGATTCGGCGCCAACACCGGTCAGGTCCGCCAAGAATGCCGAGGTGGGGTGATGCGCAGTCTCGCAGTGATCGCAGCGGGGGCGATTTTGCTAACCGGGTGCGGCGCCTTGCCGCCGTCACTGGTCGCGCAGGTGCCAACCACCGGTCCCATCCAGCAAGGTGCGCAGGTAAACCTAGACCCCAAAGATCAGTTCATCCGGGTCATCGCGCGCGGTCCCCGCGATGGTATGTCGCCAACCCAGGTCGTGCAGGGGTTCCTCGATGCATCCGCCTCGTTCGACGATGACCATGCGGTCGCTCGGGAGTACTTGACCGAGGTAGCGAACACTCGCTGGCTACCTAGTTTGCAGGTTTCGGTTTATGACGGTGCCGCGGTGGTAACTTCCAGCGGCAACTCGGTGACACTTACGGCGAATCAGGCCGGGCGCATTGACGAAATCGGCAGGTATGTAGTTTCGGCACCGGGTCAGGAACTCCGTGGTGACTTTTTGTTGGTTCGAGACGGTGCACAGTGGCGAATCGACCGACTCCCGCAGGGGCTAATGCTCTCGGCATCTGATGTTGACCGCGCTTATCGATCGCTGGCCGCCTACTTCTTCAACCCCAGCTTTTCGGCCTTGGTTCCGGACGCGCGCATGATCCCGGTGCTAGGGCCGGGCCAGGGCACCACTTTGGTGCGCTATCTACTTGACGGCCCAAGTGATTGGCTGGCGCCAGCGGTGCGTACCGGTTTCCCCGATGGGGTAGGGCTAAATATTGAAGCGGTGCCGATCGAAGCCGGGGTGGCCCAGGTGGACTTAAAATCCGCCGCGCTTTTGGCCGATGATGCAACGCGCAAGGCGATGTCACAGCAACTTGTCTGGACCCTAGGGCAGTTACCCGATGTCACCTCGGTCGAGATCACCGCGGGCGGGCAACCCCTCGTGGTGCCCGGTGTTACCTCACCGCAGCCCGTCGATGCGTGGCCGGCGGTTGATCCCGATGCCCTTCCGGCGAAATCTTCGGGCTATGTGGCCAGAAGCCAGTCGGTCGTTCGGTTGGCGGCTGATACCGATCGCCCGGTGCCCGGTGCTGCGGGTAGCGGCGAAGTTGCCTTCACGAGATTTTCCGTCGATTTACTGTCCAGCGCCGTGGCTGGTATCGATGCTGAGGGCACCTTGTGGCGCGGCGCGATCGCGGTGGATGCACCATTAGTTGCTTTGAAGCGCGGTGAGGCGCTGTCGGCGCCGGTCTTTGACGCCGATGGCAATATCTGGGTCGTCAATGCGCTGACCGGGCTGACCCGGGTCGACCGTATTGGTCGACCGGCGACGGTTGCTGTCACTGGGCTCCCCACCGAGTCGGTGTTACTCGCCGCTGTGCCATCACGTGATGGCACCCGGTGCGCGCTGATCGTGCAGCGCGGGGTGCGCACCGCGCTATACGTCGGGGTGATAACGCGAACAACGGCAAGTGCGCCGATGGCCATAATAGATCCGATCAGAGTCGAGACGCGGTTAACGGAAGCAATCAGTGTCAGTTGGTCCGGAGCCAATTCGTTGATGGTGCTGGGTAGCGACGGCGCGGAGTCATTGCAGGTATTCGACTTGGGTCTGGCCAGGGGGTCGGTCACCGGCCTGGGGGCGCCGGAAGCACCGGTCATGGTGGCAGCGGCACCTGGCCTGCCTACCCTCGTGGGCGCCGCTGATGGCTGGATCTATGAATATGTCGGGGCTACTTGGCGCAAGCGAACCAGCGGCACGTCACCGGTCTATCCGAATTAACCTAACTGCAGTTGGTGGCAATCACCACCGCGCCGGGGTTCCGGCGACAGCAGCGACCCCGGCCACCTGGACTCCGGCAGCTGCCAACGTGCGCACCGCCTCCTGGGTGGTAGCCCCGGTAGTGATGACGTCGTCGACGACGATGATGCGGTAGCCGGCGAAGTTCTTGAGCTTCGCGATTTGCTCAGGCCGAGTTTGGAATGCTCCATCGATCGCCGCCTGTCGTTGGAGCGCCGTCCGGCCAACATGCTTGCCGTTATCAAGCCCGCGGCGAAGTAGAGGCTGGATCTGCGCCGGTTGGTGGGCCCTGGATAGCACGCGGGCGGCGCGCTGGGCGATCAGCAAGGCGGTGTCCGCGCCCCGAGCCTGCACCGACCGGCGATGCGGGGGGATGGTGACAAGCAGGGTAGGGCCCCGGGTCAAAGTGGCGATCGCACCGGCGAGCAAGGTGCCAAGTGGGGCGGTCAGGGAGCGCACCCCATGTTCCTTGTGCGCGATGATGGCGGCCTTGGCCAAGTTCTCGTAGCGGGCGCCGGTGGCAACCGGCCACGGGGTGCGCATGGGGTGGAGCCCGACCTGCTGCGCCATTGCCGCCCAGCAATTTGGGCACAAAGTGGTGCCGAGCACCTGGCACCCGGCGCAGGCCCGGCTCAGGACTAGGTCAACGCAGGCATCGATCAGCCGGCCCCGCTGCATTTGCCCCCAATCGCCTCGGCGCAGTGTGTACACCATTGCTGCATCGAGGCAAGGGGGTCAGGCGGGTCGGTGGATTAGGGACACCCGCAGCGGTCCGTGACCAACCCGTGACCTCTACGATGGGGTGCGCCAGCCTGCTGGCGCGGTGATCTCCCCGAGAGCGACGATCTGGTCGACCGATCCGAAAGGCTTGTCACTGTGGGTGTGCTGGACAGACTCCTTCGCGTCGGCGAGGGCAAGACCTTACGCCGCCTCGAGGCCATCGCCGTCGCCGTCAATGCCATCGAAGGTGAATTCGTTGCGCTAAGTGACGCTGAATTGCGGGCCCTCACCCAGGAGTACAAGGACCGTTACCAAGGCGGGGAGTCACTCGACGATCTGTTGCCCGAGGCATTTGCCACCGTGCGGGAGGCGGCGCGACGTACTTTGGGGCAGCGTCACTACGACGTGCAGATAATGGGTGGGGCCGCCCTGCATATGGGCAATATTGCCGAGATGCGCACCGGTGAAGGCAAGACTTTGGTTTCGACCCTGCCGGCCTACCTAAATGCGCTGTCCGGCAAGGGGGTGCACGTTGTCACGGTGAACGATTACCTTGCCGAGCGCGATGGTGAGTGGATGGGTCGCGTGCACCGCTTCCTCGGGCTCGAGGTGGGCACGATCTTGTCGAACATGACCCCGCCGGAGCGCCGCATCGCCTATGCCGCCGATATCACCTACGGCACCAACAATGAATTCGGATTTGACTACCTTCGCGACAACATGGCTTGGTCACGCGAGGAGTTGGTGCAGCGGGGCCACAACTTCGCCGTGGTCGATGAGGTCGACTCGATTTTGATCGACGAAGCCAGAACGCCATTGATCATCAGCGGCCCGGCAGATCAAGCCAATAGCTGGTACGCGGAGTTCGCCCGGATGGCGAACCTGCTCAAGCGCGATGAGGATTATGAGGTCGACGAGAAGAAGAAGACCATTGGGGTTCTGGAGTCGGCAATTGACAAGATCGAAGATCAAATTGGCATCGACAATCTTTATGACACGGTCAACACCCCCCTCGTTGGATTCCTGAACAACGCGATCCGCGCCAAGGATTTGTTCAAGAAGGATCGCGACTACGTGGTCATCGACGGTGAGGTGCTAATCGTCGACGAGCACACCGGCCGCATTCTTTCTGGACGCCGCTACAACGAGGGCCTGCACCAGTCAATTGAGGCCAAGGAGGGTGTCGAGATCAAGGCGGAGAATCAAACGCTCGCGACCGTCACCTTGCAGAACTTCTTCCGCCTCTACAAGAGGTTGTCGGGGATGACCGGTACCGCCATGACCGAGGCCAACGAGTTCTCCACCATCTACAACCTCGGCGTGGTGCCGATCCCCACAAACCGCCCGATGGTTCGCATCGACAAACCCGATGTCGTGTTCCGCACCGGCGAGGCCAAGCTTGATGCGGTCATCGCCGACATCGTTGAACGCCATGAGCACGGCCAGCCCATCCTCGTTGGCACCACGAGCGTGGAGAAATCCGAGGATCTTTCCAAACTGCTAAAGCAAAATGGGGTCCCCCATGAGGTGCTTAACGCCAAGCATCATCACCGGGAGGCGGCGATCGTTGCGCAAGCAGGTCGACGCGGCGCGGTGACGGTGGCAACGAATATGGCCGGGCGCGGCACCGACATCATGCTCGGCGGCAACCCCGAGTTCATGGCCGCGGCCGACTTGACCCAGCAGGGGTTATCACCGGCGCTCGACCCGGAGGCCTACGAAGCCGCATGGCCCGCGGCAATTGATCAGGCGCGGGGTGCGGTGCAAGCCGAGCATGATGAGGTCGTGGCCCTCGGCGGCCTGTATGTGCTCGCGACCGAGCGCCATGAGTCCCGTCGCATCGACAACCAGTTGCGGGGTCGATCCGGTCGCCAGGGTGACCCGGGTGAATCCCAGTTCTATCTCTCCCTGCAAGACGACCTCATGCGGTTGTTCAAGGCAGATATGGTCGATGCATTCCTTCGTCGATTCAATGTGCCCGATGATGTGCCGATCGAGGCCAAGATGGTCACCAACGCCATTCGTTCGGCGCAGTCGCAGGTCGAGGCGCAGAACTTCGAGATTCGAAAAGACGTCCTGAAGTACGACGATGTGCTCAACCGCCAGCGGTTGGTTATTTATGACGAGCGTCGCCGGGTACTCGAAGGTGAAGATATCGAGGAGCAGGTACGAGACTTCATCAGCGACACCATCGAAGGCTATGTGCGTGCGGCTACGGCTGACGGCTACCCGGAGGACTGGGATCTAGATCAGCTCTGGACAGCACTGCGGCAGCTCTACCCGGTGACCGCCACCGCCGCCGAACTCGAGCAGGCGTCGGGCGGGGATCGAACGGGCTTGAGTCAGGATTACCTCGTGGCTGAATTAAAGGATGACGCCCAGCACGCTTACGACATTCGCGAGGAGAGCATCGGGGACGAAGTCGCCCGTGAACTCGAACGGCGGGTTATTTTGTCGGTGCTGGACCGAAAGTGGCGTGAACATCTTTATGAAATGGACTATCTGCGCGATGGCATTGGCCTGCGGGCGATGGCGCAACGTGATCCGCTTATCGAATATCAGCGGGAAGGCTTCGACCTCTTCAACGCCATGATGGATGGCATCAAAGAGGAAACAGTTGGCTACCTGTTCAATGTCGAGGTGCAGGTCAATGATGGCGCCCCCGCTGACGAACAGCCGCAGGATGCAGCACCGGCTGCCGTGCTGCCCGCGCCGACTCTGCCAACGCCGACTCTGCCCGCGCCGACTCTGGCAGCGCCAAAGTTGCCGCTGCTCGCCAAAGGGTTGGCTCCGAGCCGGCCGGCCCATCTTGAGTACTCGGCGCCGAGTGAATCCGGTGGCGTCGTGCACGGTGAACTAGCGGTTGAAGATGCTGGCACCGAAGAGCTTGATCCAAATGCCAGTCGTGCTGATCGGCGCCGAGCCGAGCGGGCTCGTCGCAAGGGCGGCCGCTAGCGCCGCCCCTGGCCGAAGGGCTAGCCGAGGTTGACCGCGGTGACCAGCCACCGCTCGCCGATGAACTCAAAGCGCATGGCCACGGCGCGGGCCCGATCGCTGCCGACCAAGACCGCGGAAGTCTCCGCGACGTCGTCGGCTATTTGACAGATGCGAATGGAGCGAACCTGCTTGAGGGTTCGAGTTGTGCTTTGGGTCTTGCCGGCGGACCGAGAACTAGGGTGGCGCCGGACCGCGGCACCGCGCTCGGCAAGTTGCGCCAGCTGCCGCCGCTCCACCCAGCGGGTTAGTTGGCCAGGTGGGCGATCCCCGAACCCCACCTCACTGACCGCGCGGGCCATTCGGGCCACCCAAGCGATGGGTAGGTCGCTGGTTCCCGGCTGCGATGCCGGGTCCGTTTCACCTGTGGCCCCGACTAAGCGCAGGTGCCGAGGGACCGGTGGCGGGCTATCGATACCGGGTGCCACCTGCCAGTCCAATGGCAGGGGCAATTGGTCGACTGGGGCAAAATGCAGGACGGTCACGGTCGTTCTCCTTAGTTCGCGTTAACTGGAGGACGGCCGCGGTCGGGGGGTCGCGGGAGTCTTGGTGCCGGTGCGCCGGCCTATCGGTAGCCCGGCATCCCATTAATTTTTTTTAAATCTTTTCGTTGTGTGCGTTTGCTTGTATTTGCTTCTGCTGAGAGTTCTACGTCACGGAGTAAAACCTGTCAATGGCAATGCGTATTGGGCTGTGGATAACTTTTCCCGTACCAGCCGTTGATGAGCGAGAATCCACATGACAAGAGTGTGCCCAGCCAGCGGTGCACCCAAACCTGATGACTTTCATAATTCTGCTTCTGGGAAGGGGGCACTTGATGTCCATCACCAATCCCGATGACCTTCTCGCCCAGGTGGCAGCGGGCCTGCAGTCCGATTGTGATGCCGAAGTCATCGCCGAAGCAGCTGAGTTAGCCGAGGCGGAGCGGGCTCGGGTGCGGTTAGTTGATCGTTGGTCGGCCACGAGCAACCCGATCAGTATCTGGTCGGTAGGGCTGCCGGCGCTATCGGGCACCGTGGTTGCTGCGAGTGCAACGGTGGTGGTGGTAGTGACCTCGTCTTGGAATCTTTGGGCACTTAGTGCCGATGCGGTCGTTTGTGTTGCGGGGTTGGCGGCCGGGCTGCGAGATGACGGCCCGGATCGTGTTATTCCGGCCGTCACGTGGCCGAGTTTCCTACGCGGGTTAGCCGGTGAACTTGTTCAAGTTCACACCATTGACGAGATCACCCGAACCGGGGAGTTAGTCGGGGTCGGTGCAGATCACCTGGATCTCATCAGCGGTGGTGCGGGCCAACTGGGCTCGCGCGTCACCATTGCGTTTACGGCACTTGCAGCGGTGCAGACTCTTGCCCGAAGGGATGGGTTTCCACGAAATCCTGAGTGAGCGCATACATCCGAGTTATGTAGGCCTCCAACTGACTGGCCTCCACCCGCCACTGGCCCCGGCCACCGATCTTGATCGCCGGCAACTCACCGGTGCGAACCAGTGCATAGGTCTGTGCGGCCGAAATATTAAGTGCATCGGCGACATCGGCCAAGGTAAGGAAGCGTTGCGACATGGCCCCATGGTGCCAAAATTTCCCGCGCACCCAAACTACTTCAGATGCACCTGTGGATAACTTTTCGCTCATATTCGCATTTCGGGTGAAACTAGTGCGACATGACGTCGATGCTAGGGGAGCACATGGCACTGCTAACAAAACAACACCAAGGTCAACTTGCCGCTCAAGTTCCGGCGCAGCGAATGCGGGTGATGCGTTGGCGTGATCTGCGGCTGTGGGCTGGCCTCGTGATCATCTTGTTCGCCATGTTCATCGGCGCCTTTCTGCTTTCGCGTGGGGAGGAGACAACAACCGTCTGGCGGGCTAGCAGTGATCTATCAGTCGGCGCAATTCCGGTGGCGACTCCCGTGACGGTCTCACTTGGTGCCGCGCAGGATCAATACCTGCTGGCCAGTGAGCCGTTGACCGGGCAACTACGTTGGCCGGTCGCGGCCGGTGATCTGATTCCGCGGGGTGCACTTGGCTTCTCGCCGATGGTCAACGCCCGCATGGTGACACTTCCGGTCGATCCCCTGCACGCGCCGGTGAATATGGCAGCCGGTGCTGTTGTCGATATCTGGTCGACGCCCGCTGATGTGGCCGGCGGGGTTACCGCGCACCCGGTGTTGGTGCTCCCCAGTGTCACGGTTGCCGAGGTAGCCGCCGATACCGTCGGCGTCGGCGGGGAGATAGCGGTCGTAGTTGAGATTCCAGAGGCAGTCGCCGATCAACTAGTGGGCGCAGCACGTTCTGGCTTGATCGATCTGGTGGCGGTACCGATAGCCAGCCAGCAGGTGTCATGACGACCATAATTCTTGCCGCCACCGGATTCGATGGCGAGGCGGCACTTGTGGCAAGTGCCCCGGCGGCCGGCATTACCGTGGCCCGCCGGTCACTTGATGCAGTAGATCTGCTCGCGGCCGCTGCAACCGACCGGGCGATGCCGATTGTCTTAACAGGTGAGGTGCCACGAATCAGCCCGGACATCATCACGCGACTTCTTGCCGGTAGGCGCACGGTGATCGGGCTGGCAACAGGTGATGCTGACGCGCAGCTACTCAGAATCCTTGGAGTCACGCGGATTACACGGATTCAACCGACCGCGGAGTCCACAATGCGCGCGTTGGCTGCGGAGATTTTGCATGGAGTGACGGGGGTTTGGGATACCGGTAGTTGGCGGCAAAAGGACATTGAGATCGGTGCCGAGGCGGCGCCACTTGGTGGTCAATTGGTAGCTGTTTGGGGGCCGGCCGGCGCGCCGGGGCGCACCGGAATTGCCATTGCACTTGCTGATGCCTTCGCTCGGGAGGGTTCGTCCACCTGCCTGGTTGATGCCGACACATACGCGCCAGCGGTCTATTTCAATCTGGGCATTCTTGACGACACAAGCGGCTTGGTGGTGGCCTGCCGCAATGCCGACAATGGCACACTTAACTCAAGATCGCTGCAGTTGAGCGCCAGCGTGCTGCACGGCAAATTGCATGTGCTCGGGGGTATTCCACGTGTTGATCGCTGGCCCGATTTAAGACACAGTGCGCTCACCTCAGTTTGGACAACAGCACGTGCCGCCTTCACCAACACGGTAATCGACGTTGGCCCCTGTATTGAGGACGAAGGCGGGGTGGTGCAACACGGCGGTGGCACCTTATTGTCTTCGCGGCGAAACGCCGCCGCTGTCACCGCATTAACCGCGGCTGATGTGGTGGTCGCCGTCACCCGTGATGATCCGTTGGCGATCAGCCGATTAGTAACCGGGTTGCCTGCGGTTACGCAATTGGGGGTTAGCGCGCCCATTATTGTCGCCCTTATCCAAGCAGGGGATCGTCGTAGTGGCCCGGCCCTCAATGCGTTGCGCAGCAGCGGTATCAACCTGCAGGTAGTGCCGATCCCATTCGACGCTGGTGGCTATCGAAGTGCCCTTGCGCAAGGGGCGCTGCTTGCCGAGGTCGCACCGCGCTCACCAACGCTCAAAGGAATTGCCGCACTCACTAAAGCGCTTGCTACGGTGATGGCAACACGATGACGCGATCGCCAACTTTGGCCCACTTGTAGATGGCGGCCGCGGCTTCTTCGGAGAGTCGAACGCAGCCGCCCGCAGCAATGGCTAGGCCCAGTTGCTTAACCGAGTGCATCGCGGTGCCGTCGTAATAGCGCGGTATGGCGTGCAGGCCGATTGGTGACTTGGTGTCAGGGCCGTAGGTGAAACGCATCATGTGGTTGAAAGTGACTTTCGAGTTCGGGTTATAAGCGATTTTCGATTTGGAGAAAATTCGATAGGTGCCCATGACCGGGCGGTCAAAGCGGCCCACGACCGGGTACCGGCCGATCACTTGATCCCGCTCACCCATCACCCACGCGGTCATCAAGGCCTTGTCGTACACGATGCGCCGGCCATGGTGGGTATCGCGCGGGAACTCTGGCACATTGCGCGCTTTGTGGGTTCTGCTCGCCGGCTTGGGTGGTCGGACTCTCGCCGGCCCCTGGGTAGTGGTCTGGGTCGGAGTAGGGGTTGTGGTCTGGGCCGGCGTTGGGGTAGTGGTCTGGGCCGGGGTGGGCGTCGAACTGGGCTGCGGGTCGGCAGCGTTGTCAGCCGGTGCGCCCGAGTGCACGGCGCCCGAGTGAGCGTTGGGGGAAACCGCGATGCCGGTGCCGAAGACCAAGGCCACGGCGACCACCGAGGTGACTAAGGCTCGGTGGACTAAGGCTCGGTGGGCTGAAACGCTATGGCTGGCCTGGCTGCCAATCCTGCGGAATGACCACATTCTCGACATTTTACCGGCCGGCTAGCACCAGATGCCTGACGGGGCACGGTTTACCCGAAAGATAACGGGTAATGGGGCAGTTGCAGGTGCCTTGGGGCACCGCTAGGTGTCGAACTCGTGTAACTATGGGCTTATGTCAGAGCGCCTAAATGCCATGGACGCCTCTTTTTGGTTCATGGAATCGGCGGCTACCCCGATGCATATGGGCACGATCGGGATATTCGAAGGGCCGACTGACGGCTTCGAGCTGCCGCAGTTAGAGCGATTGATCAATGAGCGGATCGCTTTCGTGCCCCGGTACCGGCAGCGGATCCGGGAAGTACCGCTGCAGATCGGCCGCCCGATCTGGGTCGATGACGATGACTTCGACTTGAGATATCACGTGCGGGGCTTGACGTTACCGAAACCCGGCTCGCGCCAGCAACTCGATGAATTAGTAGGGCGGCTGATGAGCCGGCCCCTTGACCGCACCCGCCCGCTCTGGGAGTTGTCACTTATTTCTGGATTAGCAGGTGGCCGGTTCGCAATTGTCAGCAAAACCCACCAGGTGATGATCGACGGCATGATGGGCATCGATATTTTGCAGGTGATTTTAGATGGCGAAGCGCAGCAGTCGAGTCCGCGCTCGGTCGGATCCTGGCTACCGGCCCCGGAGCCATCAGGACTTGAGCTCGTCACGTCGGCACTAAGTGAATCCCTGGCCCATCCCGGGATCGCACTTGATGTGGCGCGCACCGCCGCCAAAGGCGTCGCCGCGGTGGTATCGGATCTTGGGCGCAAGTCACTTAGTGCTGGAGCAACGGCGCTCACCTTCGCTCGGGTGGCGGCTGAGCCCGCGATGACTGTCACCGCTTTGAATGTGCCAATAGGTGCTGACCGGCTACTGGCGACCGCCGATTTCGACCTAGCAGTGGTCAAGAATGTGCGCCGGGGCCTTGGTGGGTCGATTAATGACATCGTGCTCGCGGTTGTGGCCGGGGCCTTGCGTACTTGGCTGATGGGTCGCGGCGTGCCAATCAGCGCCCGATCGCAATTGCGGGCGGTGGTGCCAATCAGCACGGCGAACAGCGGTGAATCGGTGAATTCGATTGGACCGGTGTCCGCATTCTTGGTCGACCTACCCCTGGGTGAGCCGGACTCGATTGTGCGGCTGCGGCAGATCAGTTACCAACTAGCGCAGTACCAGGATGTTTCGCATTTACTAGGTGCCGAGACCATGATCAACATGGCAAGTTATGGCCCGCCAACACTGCACGCACTAGGGGTGCGGCTGGCATCGAATCTGTCAAGCCGGCTCTACAACGTGGCGGTGGTAAATGTGCCAGGGCCACAACACCCCATGTACGTTGCTGACGCCCGACTCGTTGGCTCCTACCCTTTGATGCCGCTGCCACAAAACCAAGCGTTGAGCATTTCACTTATGTCATATGACGGCCAGCTCTTTTTTGGCGTCAACGCGGATCGGTCGGCTATCGTGGAGGTGGAGAGCTTCATGGGCTGCCTACGGGACTCATTGGAAGAGTTGACGCAGGCGGCTAATATGCGAGGTGACCGCCATCAGCGAGTGGTTGAAACCGGGGAGACGGCGAAATGACTTCGGCAAGTTCGTCCCTGCCGATTGATGCACCGGCGGTGAAAACTGCGCGCCGTGGGATTGTCCTTGGCGGCGGCGGGGTGCTGGGCGGCACCTGGGCCATCGGTGCGTTGTGTGCCTTGGAGCAAACCCACGGTTTCGCGGCGAGCAGTGCCGAGGTGATCGTTGGCACCTCGGCCGGGTCGGTGCTGGGGGCGCTTATTGGGTGCGGGGTAAGTGCCGAGGAGTTACGCCAGCACAACAATGAGGAAGTCGTCTCGGGCGGCCCACTAGCCGGCTACCACTGGGATCCGGCAAGGGCTACCGGAGGTTCTAGGCCTGCGCTGCCGCGGCTGCCGGCCCCCGGCTCCGTGAAGTTGATCGGGTCTAGCCTGCGGCACCTGGGCCAACTGCCGACCACCGCTGTGCTTTCAGCCTTCCTGCCCGAGGGTCGAAAATCCCTGGCGAAGGTTGGCCATTTAGTGGCTGCTGTCACCCCCGAGGCTGGCTGGGCGCCGCGCTCAGGGGTTTGGGTGGTGGCGATGGACTACGAAACCGGCAAACGGGTGGTGTTCGGACGCTCGGGGGCACCTACCTCGCGGCTACCGGCCGCGGTGATGGCATCTTGCGCGATTCCCGGCTGGTTTGCCCCGGTGATAATCGGCGGTCGGGCCTATGTCGATGGCGGCGCGGTTTCTGCGACCTCGGTTGACGTAGTTGCCCACGCCGGCCTCGATGAGGTTTACGTCATCGCACCGATGGTGTCATTTGACCATGATCAGCCAAAGACAATTGCCGCCCGGCTGGAGCGACGTTGGCGCGAACAAGTAACGAGCAATTGCGTTGCCGAGGCGAATATCGTCCGCAAAACCGGAGCGAAAGTAACCATCTTGGGGCCGGGGCCAGCAGATCTCGAAGCTATCGGGGCGAATTTGATGGACGCCAGCAGGCGTGCCAAGGTGCTGGAGACGGCACTGCGCACCAGCACGGATGCTTGGCATGAGGCCGCGCTGTTGGCCGAAGCTGGTTAGCGCTGCGGC